>Ga0208849_1000091_pt1 | contig 87894 bp, 80 predicted proteins | sample NGESurdeep072012_10_FD_184470 | JGI IMG/M metagenome (GOLD analysis project Ga0208849, IMG submission 184470) | Arctic peat soil microbial communities from Barrow, Alaska - NGEE Surface sample 53-3 deep-072012 (SPAdes) | ecosystem: Environmental > Terrestrial > Soil > Wetlands > Peat ...
GTGATGGCGCGGCGATCCCAGTCGGTGGGCGCGCTCTCGAATAAGTTTCGCTGCTGCTCGACGCTGGCGAATTCGGTGTCCCCTTGATAGACGATCAGGTTAATCAGCGCGTCGCGCATCTGCTGCGTGGGGACCTGCCGCAGATTTTCCCATTTATTGCGGCCCTTGAATGAGCCGAATTGAATTTCGTTGGTTTCGATGGCGCCGTAGAGGGTGTCGAATTTGAAGTCGGCAATCTCGTCGCGATTGACGCCGATGTCTTTGCGCCAATCATCGAAGAGGCCGACCCAATCCCCGAAGGTTCCGATCTTTGCTACTTTGCCTGGCATGGGAAAACCTTTTAACCACAGAGGACACGAAGGTTCACTAAGGAAATTTAAACATCAAGAGTTATTTTCCGGTAAAGGTTGCTGGACGCTTTTCCACGTATGCGTTCAGTCCCTCTTTGGCGTCGTCGCTCTGAAAGAGTATTTGCTGGTTTTCGCGTTCGACCGCCAAAGCGGATTCCATCGGAATCTCCCAGCCGGTTTGGACTGCGCGTTTGATGCGGCCCACGGCTTTCGCGGCTTTATTTGGCGGACAGAATTGATGCGCGTACTCCATGATGCTTTCCATGAATCCATCGCGCTCGTACATGTCGTTGATGATGCCGAATTCGAGAGCCTCTTCGAACGAGAACGTATTGCCGGTGACCATCAATTCAATGGCCTTGCTCTTCCCCACCAGACGGGACAACCGCTGCGTTCCGCCGGTGCCCGGAAGTACACCTAAATTCACTTCTGGCAAGCCGATTTTTCCAGCGTCCTTGCGTGCGATTCGCAGGTCGGCAGCCATCGCGATCTCGAGGCCTCCGCCGACACAATGGCCGTTGATGGCCGCGATCACGAGCTTGGGCGTGTGCTCCAAACGCAGGAGCATTTCATTGGCATGAAGGCAGAAATAATATTTAAACGTGGGATCCACACTGGAGAGCATTTTGATGTTCGCGCCCGCCGAAAAAAACTTGTCGCCAGCGCCCGTAAGCACGATCACGTAAACATCGTTATCGAAGCGGGCGGATAAAATCGCTTCATCCAACTGGCGGTTCATCTCATACGTATATGTGTTCGCCGGCGGATCGGCCATCTCGATAACCGCAACGCCGCTATCGGTGCGGTAATTGATCAGTTGCTTCGCGCCCTCTATTACTGTCGGCTGAATGGTGGTTGCCATAAATGCTCCTTATCCCTGAGTAAGCCTGAGTCAATTTTATGCCTTTTGGCCTGGGGAAGCACGGGCGACACACCGTAGACGGCAAAAGAACTATCTTGTCATTCCGAAGCGCAGCTTCATGGCGCGAGGAATCTGTTTTTTCTTTGCGAACAGCGGACCGCTGAGCCGACTAATTCCGAATGTCGGCCATCAGTTGCTCGACGTCCAACTTTTCACCCGCAGTCAGAGAAAGCAGAGGCAGGCGTGATGGACCTCCGAAGTAACCATTGAGGTCCATCGCATATTTTAACGCGGGAATGCCCATCTGCGACACCAATCGTTCGCCGGCTTTAGCAATTCGTTCCTGCTTCAGCGCCGCCAGTTCGCCGTCGCCGTCCTTCCACGCGGCGTACACCTCATAGCAAGCCGTGGGAGCCGCGACCGCGAAGGCCACGACCGCCCCAATAGCACCCGCATTCAACGAAGCGTGGAGTTTGTTTGCCGCGCCTGCCAGCACTTGAAATCCAACCTCTTTCTGACGGGTTTTGATGCCTTCAACTACGGCAGCCGCTGAAGTGCTTCCGCCTGGAGCGGAAATAGAAACCAGTTCTCTGCCGCCGTTTCCGGACTTATTGTTTGCGGCCTCTTCTTCTTCGGCGGGCTTCATCATGCGCGGCGTCAGCGCATCGAAGGTCATGGTCACGGTGGCGCTGTGTTTGACCTGGCACGTACGGTTCACCATGTCTCGAATTTTTTCTATGTCCCCGCCTGATTCCTTGATGCCGATAATGTTTGGGTGATTCGCCAGTTCGATGACAACGTCTGCGGGAAGGTCATATCCCGTCAGGGAGGGCACGCTGTAAAGCATGATCGGCAGAGGGGAGCGATCGGCGACCGTCCGATAAAACGCCAGCATATTCGCCGGCTGCATCTGCCTTTTGTAGTAATGCGGTGTGCGCACCAAAGCAACGTCATAACCAAGTTCCGCCGCATATTCGGTGAGCCGCAAAGTTTCTATGGAAGATTCAGAACCCGTTCCAGCTATTAAGACTTTACTTGGAGAGGCCGCTTGGCGCGCGGTCTTGAGGACATTCTGCCGTTCTTGGTCCGAAAGCATGATGGCTTCGCCCGTGGAGCCGAGCACGACCAATCCGGCAACAGGAGTTTTCGAATATCGTTCGACGTTATGCTCAAGCTTCTTGAAGTACACCTGTCCATCGGGATAGTACGGGGTCGTGATGGGTGGGAAAATGCCGGAAAGGAGCATGGTTGGTTTTGATTTTAACTTATCGCTTCCCGGGCGGACAAAGCAACGAGATAGCCTCGCGCTTATTGCGGCGATAGACCTTAAAATCGCTGTCCACGGTTATGATCGAGTGTCGCGGAAAAAGTTCGCTCATGCGGATCAGGCATAAATCCGCAAGATCAGGGCTGCGATCCGCGTATCGTTCGGCAAGATAGTAAAGCTGTTCGATTTCGCTCTCACAATCGAAAGCAAGACGGACGATGTTGTCGCGCAACATCCCTAATACGTCCCGGCTGGATTGCAGGTGAAACGCTGTTTCGGCCAGCACGGCTTCACAGGTCAGAACAGGCCAGCTAATTTGCTCCGCGACTTCAACGGCCCAATCATGATATTGGTCGTTTTCCCGCGCCAAGGCGACAAGCAGCCCGGTGTCCGCTATGGCTTTTATCCGCGTGAAAATCCTTTGCGTGTAGAGAGATCTCGGGGACCGCCTTTGATAATGCCGGCAAACCTTCGCCAAGCCTGATTCCCGCCACCGTTAAGAGAAACCTCCAGGGACTCCCGGACGACGCGGCTCATCGGCAACCCGGTACGTCTAGCCTTCTCGCGAAGACGGTCCAACAGCTCTTCTGGCAGACGAACTGTGAGCGTATTACGCATATGGCAGGATTGTAACACACTTGGCTTTTACTTGCGCGAGTAACCTTTTCGCGACGAAAGATCGGGCGGTCCACTCATGGTACCGGCATGGCGCATAAACTTCTGCTTCCCTTGTTTCGCTTTTGCCAATTCAAGTTGCTGTCTTATCAGACGACCCACTGGCACGCCGGTGCGGCGAGAGGATTCCTTCAGCCAGGCAACCATGTCTTCCGGCAGGCGAATTGTGAGTGTATTACTCGTATGGCAGACTTGTAACACACCGGGCGGATTTCACTTGCGTGAAAATCCTTGCCTGCGAACTTTCTCCAAGCCTGATTACCGCCACCGTTAAGGGACCCCTCCAGTGACTGCCGGACCATGCGGCTCATCGGCAACCCGGTACGCCGAGCCTTTTCCCGGAGGCGGTCCAGCAATTCTTCAGGAAGGCGAACGGTAAGTGTGTTACTCATATGACAGAATTGCAACACAGTAGCCGGAAGGATGGCGGTGATAAAATCCCGGCCATGATGGGTATTGTTCGCGCGACTGTTACGTATAGTTGGATTTTAGGTCTACTTCTTCTATCGCCAGCGGCGCTCGCACAACATGGATTCAACACACTGACACCCGACCAACCTCTTGATTTTGCACAGGTCGGTGATTCCAATGCGTGGATACGCGGGCACTGGGTTGCTGCGGACCCGACTAGTAAGAAGGATGAATTGGCCGGGCCATCGACATCAGAAATCTCTTGCAACCACAACAGCAAAACCTGTACTGACACAAATGCCAATATACTCGTGATAGGAAGCACATTCGCGCTTTCTGGTGGGCACGACGAATACACAGTTGAAGGATGGGGTAGCAGGGAAATTGTGGCGAGCAACATTGGTGGAATGTGCCGAGTCCGCAACGTCATCAAATTTGACCGCGTGCAAAAGCGCGTTTACTGGATGCAAGTGTTATCAGAACCCATTGATGATCTGCCAAAAGGTGTGAAGGAATCCTGCAAGCTGGTGGGCATGAATCTTGAACTGAAAAACAGCACTCTGTGGGTTAAGTGAAAGTGTGTTACGTCAACCAAATCAAGGGCGAGAAGAGCAGCGTGAGCGCAGGGAGGATTTATGTTCGAGGGACTATTTCAACCGTTGCACCTGATTATCATCCTGTTTTTCCTCGTGATCGTAGTCGGCGGCGTGTTCCTTGTCTTTCGAGCGCTTTGGCGTCTTGGCTCGAAACTCAAATAGTAAATTCAACCCAGCCTACTATTGGGACATCAACCTACGTTTTCTCGCACGTCTTATCTATGTGCTTTCGTGACCCGTTCCGCATGCAAAGTCTGTAAAGCTTGGACTCTGACTTCTCCGCGCTGCAACGCCGCAATTCCTTCCGCCGCCGCGCGAGCGGCGGAGATCGTTGTGATGGTAGGAATGCGTCCTTGAACGGCGGCGCGGCGAATTGCTTTCTCATCGAAGAATGGATCAACGCCGTGCGGAGTGTTTACGATTAGTTGAATGCGGTCGCCCTTAATTAAGTCCACCGCGTTCGGTCGGCCTTCTTTTACTTTGTACACGCGTTCGACGGACATTCCGGCTTCTTCGATTATGTCGGCTGTGCCTGCGGTTGCGACTAGTTTAAACCCCATGTCAACGAATTTGCGCGCAAGGTCGGCGACGTGCGGTTTGTCGTGATCGGTCACGCTGATGAACACGCAGCCCTCGGTCGGCAACTTTTGTCCCGCCGCAAGTTGTGCTTTGGCAAAGGCTTCGCCAAAGTTATCGGCCACGCCCATGACTTCACCCGTGGACTTCATCTCCGGGCCAAGAACCGTGTCCACGCCGGGGAACTTATTCCACGGAAAGACGGGCGACTTCACGTAATAGCAATTGCCAGTATCCAAGTCGGCGCGGCGATCAATGAAGTCTGGCAAAAATTCGCGCAGTTTACGGCCGGTCATTAGGCGAGCGGCGATCTTTGCCATGGGAACACCTGTGGCTTTCGAAACATAAGGAACAGTGCGAGAAGCGCGCGGATTCACTTCGAGGACGTAAACCTTTCCGCCGCTTCCGTTGCTTTCGGCTGGACGGGCGGGGACGCCCGTCGCTCCATATTCGCTGCGTGGAATGGCAAACTGAATATTCATCAGTCCAATGACATTGAGCGCTTTCGCGAGGCGAAAAGTGTAATCGCGCATGCGGTCGAGCAGACGTCCGGGAATATCAACCGCCGGCAGGACACACGAAGAGTCGCCGGAGTGAATACCGGCTTCCTCGATGTGCTGCATAATTCCGCCGATTACTACATCCTCACCGTCGGAGAGCGCGTCAACGTCCACTTCAATTGCGTCTTCGAGGAAGTGGTCAATCAATACGGGACGGTCCTGCGAATATTCGACCGCCTCTTTCATATAGCGGATAACGGTCTCTTCATCGTAGGCAATCACCATGGCGCGTCCGCCAAGAACGTAAGAGGGACGCACCAGCACTGGATATCCGACGCGATTCGCGCCTTCAACCGCCTCTTCGATCGAAGCCGCCATCGCGCCCGGAGCCTGCGGAATTTCGAGTTCGTCGAGAAGTTTGCCGAATCGCTTCCGATCTTCGGCAAGGTCAATGGATTCCGGCGACGTGCCAATGATCTTCACCCCCGCGGCTTTCAATGGCATTGAAAGATTGAGTGGAGTTTGTCCGCCGAACTGTACGATTACCCCAACTTCCGCGCCGGTAGACGCTTCGTGTTCGCAAACGGCAAACACATCTTCTAGAGTTAGAGGTTCGAAATACAAGCGATCACTGGTGTCGTAATCGGTCGAGACCGTTTCAGGATTGCAGTTGATCATGATGGTCTCGTATCCATCGTCGCGCAGAGCGAAGGCAGCGTGGCAGCAGCAGTAATCGAATTCGATTCCCTGCCCTATTCGATTCGGCCCGCTTCCTAAGATGATGACCTTCTTCTTCTGCGTTGGAGTCGCTTCGTCTTCCTCTTCGTACGTGGAGTAAAGATAGGGCGTGAAACTCTCGAATTCTGCCGCGCAGGTGTCCACGCGCTTGTAAACCGGCTTGAGACCATGCTTCTTGCGCAGATGCCGAATCTTCTCCTGCGCCCCCTTGCCATCGAGTCGCCATACTCCGGCGAGTCGTCCATCGGAGAATCCCATACGCTTCGCATCGCGCAAAACTTCGGTTGGGATGGATTCCATGGGATGCTTCTCCAGCTCAAGCTGCATGTCGTTAATTTCTTTGAGCTGGTAGAGGAACCATGGGTCCATCGAGGTCATTTTGGCGAGTTGTTTTACTGTGTGTCCCTGGCGTAATGCGTAACGAATGTAGGAAAGCCGCTCGGGATGCGGGGTTACCAGGCGCTGCGTGAGAATTTTAGGCTCGATTTTCTCCGATCCGATTTTCCTGCCGGTGTCGAGACTGCGTATCCCTTTTAGCAGCGCTTCTTTAAATGTGCGCCCAATCGCCATGACCTCGCCGACGGACTTCATTTGCGGCCCGAGACTTTCGTCCGCGCCGGGGAATTTTTCGAATTGCCATTTGGGAATCTTCACGACGACGTAATCGAGCGTCGGTTCAAAGCACGATGGCGTCTTGCGGGTAATGTCGTTAGGAATTTCATCCAGCGTATAGCCGACCGCGAGCTTGGCTGCGATTTTCGCAATAGGAAATCCGGTGGCCTTGGAAGCCAGGGCGGAAGAACGCGATACTCGCGGATTCATCTCAATCACCACCATGCGCCCGGTCCCGGGATGTACACCGAACTGAATATTCGATCCGCCAGTCTCGACGCCGATTTCGCGAATCACCGCGATGGAAGCGTCACGCATGGCCTGATATTCACGATCCGTAAGCGTCTGCGCCGGGGCGACGGTGATGGAATCTCCGGTATGCACGCCCATGGGATCAAAGTTTTCGATCGAACAAATGATGATGACGTTGTCTTTGACGTCGCGCATCACTTCCAGTTCAAACTCTTTCCATCCCAGCACTGACTCTTCGATCAGAGCCTCGTGTACCGGGGAGAAATCGAGTCCGCGAGCCAGCACCTCCAGCAACTCTTCGCGGTTGTATGCGATGCCGCCGCCGCTGCCGCCGAGCGTGAACGACGGACGTACAATGACTGGAAATCCAATTTTGCCCGCGAACTCCAGTCCATCTTTCAGATTACTGACCAGCGCCGACTTCGGAACGTCGAGCCCGATCTTCTGCATTGCATCTTTGAAATAGAGCCGGTCTTCTGCCTTTTTGATCGCCTGGATTTGGGCGCCGATCAGTTGAACATTGAATTTTTCCAGGATGCCGCTGTCGGCAAGTTCTATGGCGAGGTTCAGCGCGGTTTGTCCGCCGACGGTAGGAAGAATAGCGAATCCCGCTCGGGGCGACATGGCGCGCTCCACCCGCAAAATTTCTTCGAGATATTCGCGGGTAAGCGGTTCGATGTACGTGCGATCGGCGATCTCAGGGTCGGTCATGATGGTGGCGGGATTCGAATTCGCCAGCACCACTTCGAAGCCTTCAGACTTGAGCGCCTTGCAAGCTTGGGTGCCAGAGTAATCGAACTCCGCCGACTGGCCGATGATGATGGGTCCAGAGCCGATGATGAGAATTTTCGAGATGTCAGTGCGTTTTGGCATTCAGTTTATCTTCAGGTGTTCTCGTTCGATTACCGTGGCGATGGTTGATTCGTCATTCATCACTGTCTTATAAACCCAGCGATAATGATCTCCGGCCCAGTAGTTCATTACGGCAGACGCGCGTTGTGGCCCCATCAAGTCGCGGTCCGCCTGCATTTCCAGATAACAGTCAATCAGATGGAGATAAGTGCTCTCTTCATCATTGGCGCCATCGGGATAACCAACCGGCACTTTAGGATAAATCTTTCGCAGATCGTTCTCAGCTGCGTCCGTTCGATCTTGATGTGCTGCCAAATACCAATGCAGCTGTTCGTGAACGTACGTTGAAAGCAGCTCATCATCTGAATTCAAATGACGAGTATGGAGAGTGAGTACAGGATGACTGTGCGGGATTGCCTTTTCGTCAATTATCACGTTCGCAGTAAATGTATATTTTTTCAAATTGTAAGTCGTCAGAAGCTGTTGAAGTTGTGTTTTGGTCCGCCGCTCGTTGTCAGTTCCGTGAGCGAGGGTGATTGTGATGGATTGCGCAACACTGGCGCCCATGAGCAGCAAAATAATCGGCGCTAGCTTCCTGGAACCTCTCACTGTACCGTCACCTTGCAGGATGCATCCTGCACGACTTGCCACTGCGTTTTGCATTCGGGACCGGGAGTTCCGTTAGGAACATCCACTTGAACCCGGCGCGCTTCGTTTTCGTCTTTTGATTTGGGATCGCATGGTCCTTTGGGAACGACGGCCATCCAATACTGGCCTTCTGTGATTCCCCGAACTTGAAATTGCCCTTTGTCATCTGTTCGTCCAACCTGATAGCGGCTTTGCACAACGCTCGGGTCTTTGGCGGAGCGGTGCAATTCGATGAACGCGTTGGCGACCGGCTGACGATTATCGTCAGTCAGCATTCCGCAAACGGTGATTCCCTGCCGTGAGAGTGCAGAGTCGCTGGGAGTTTTTGAGCACGCGGCGAGGAACATGGCAAGTCCGAAGATTATGAGTGCTCGTTTCATGCGGGCCTCCTTTGTACAACTTTGAGTACGCAACAGCAGGTCCCGCGACTGCGAAGATCGTTCGCGAGCGAACGATCTTCTTCGCTCGGGATGACAGATTCGACTTATAAAGATTTTTATTCCTTAAAAACTCTGTCATCCCGACCGAGTCAGTTAAATTGCGCAGCAAATTAACTGGCGAGTGGAGGGACCTGCTTTTCTGGTTCATAGCGATGCCGCTTGAACCAGTCCGCCGCCAAATCCTCCCACGTGGGATTCAGTCGCTCAATCAGAAAATCTTTCTTTTCCCTGTTCCATCGTTTGAATTGTTTTTCGCGATCAATTGCTCTCTTCACATCATCGAACGCTTCGTAATACACCAAGCGATGGCATCGGTACTGCTTGCTGAAGCCGTTGACCATATCGTTCTTGTGTTCAAACATTCGCCGTTCTAAATCGTCGGTCATTCCGATGTACAACGCGCGCGATTTGCTGGCGATCATGTAGACGCTGTAATTATGCCGCTTCATAACAGCAGGTCCCTCCACTGCGGAGATAGTTCGCTAGCGAACTATCTCCTTCGGTCGGGATGACAGAGTTCCAGCGATCCTCACCGCTTCCACTCCTCCATCATCTTCACGAAATCTTTGAATAAATAATGCGAGTCGTGCGGGCCTGGCGATGCTTCCGGATGATATTGCACCGTGAATAGCGGCAGATTGCGATGGCGCATGCCTTCGAGCGTGTTGTCGTTGAGGTCTATGTGGGTCAGCTCTACTTCGCTTTGGGGCAATGAATCGGGGTCCACGGCGAAGTTGTGATTATGGGCCGTGATCTCAATCTTTCCGGTGTTGAGTTGTTTTACTGGATGATTGCCGCCGTGGTGTCCAAACTTTAGCTTGAAAGTTTTGCCGCCTAGGGCGATGCCCGTGAGCTGGTGTCCGAGGCATATTCCGAAGATTGGCTGACGTCCCATGAGACGCCGAATGTTGTCCACGGCGTAGGTACATGGTTCGGGATCGCCGGGGCCATTCGATAAAAAAACGCCGTCCGGTTTCAGTGCGAGAACATCTTCGGCGGGAGTTTCCGCTGGCACCACCGTGACCTTGCAGCCTTCGCCGCGGAGCTTGCGCAGGATGTTGTGCTTGATTCCGAAATCATAGGCGACGACGTGAAAGCGCTCAGGCTCATCTTTGAATCCAACAATCTCATCTGGCAGATGAGAGCGCTCGCCAGTTTCCCATACGTACGTCTTGCTGGTGCTGACGACTTTGGCGAGGTCGGTTCCGTCCATCTTAGGAATGGATCGCGCTTTCGCCACTAGTTTGTCGGTGTCGGCTTCGAGCGTCGAAACCACTCCCCGCATGACGCCGTTATCTCGCAAATGGCGGACCAGAGCGCGCGTGTCAATATCGCCTAGAACTGGGATTTTGAATTGTTCGAGATACTCCTCCGCGACCTGCTGCGAACGCCAGTTAGAGCTGACGCGCGAAAACTCCCGCACGATCAGGCCTTCGATATAAGGGCGGGTGGACTCGCTGTCTTCAGAATTGGTTCCGTAATTGCCGATTTCGGGATTGGTGAGAACTACGATCTGGCCGGAGTAGGAAGGATCGGTAAAAATTTCCTGATAGCCGGTAATGGAAGTATTAAAAACGACTTCGCCGTAACATTCGCCTTTTGCTCCGTAGCCTTTGCCTCGGAAGATTCTGCCGTCTTCCAGCGCAAGAATGGCTTGCATTATTACTCCGGGGATTGGATTTTTAAGATTCTAACAGGGAAAGAAAGATTCGCAGGAAAAAGAATCGGTGGAAAAAATTAACACAGCGTTCCGCGGCTTACGCCTATTTAGCGGTGGGCTTTAGAACTGCCGTGTTCCGCTCGTCGGTGGCGGTGATTCGGTACAACTTTTTCAGGTCATCGGCTCGTCGTATCACTCCATGAACTGAAAAAAAGGACTGATCAAACGGCATGAGTCCCCACTTTTACAAAAGAAGCTGTGGGCATTCAAAATCTGTATCACAGAACGGAAGTCTTCGATGTGACCAACAATCAATCGGGACGAGGCTCCCGACGGCCACTCGTCGAACCCCGCGACGAGTGGGGCAGCCTATTCATTGCGATCCCAAGGAGATCAAAATCTACAAAGATGGGCCAGCCCGCCGCTCACGCACCGCCCAGGATAACTACGCCTTGACAAAGCCTTCTCTCTTATCGAGGGCCAGCCGCCTACAGGTGCCCGGCTTATGTTAATTGGGGTGTGAAAGCTTGAACGCTGCCTGGAGCAGCGCTCCCACCGAAACGCCAGCACAGAGCAATCCACGAATCGATATGTTCGACGCAACCCAAAGAGCGATCTCGCAGGCAGGACACGGCTCCTGTGCTATCGCACCCCTGCTGATCTCCCTAAGCATCGATCTCTGTTGGCTCAGCACCGTCGCCCACAGCAACAAAAGACCGGCAATACCAAGGACCAGCAGATAAACAACCTCTGCCGGCAGGTAGTCCCAACGCTTTGCCAACAAGATACCAAAGAGCGCCACATCCAACAGAATCAAGGTAGTGGCTGCCACAAACTCTTTATAACGAAAGGCAGACTGCTTGTAGAAAGCTGCTTTCACCTTCGCCGACTGAACTAGCATGATGCCGCTCCGTGACAGAGATAACCACATCTACTCGCAAATCAGGTCGTTCGCGACCTGTAATCCTGCGCCGCTGAGCACGAGTCCCCAGCCGACCGGCCCAAATTCCGAGCCTGCGACCAGCTCTTCCCCAGTGATGATTGAGAACCCCTCCCAGCCGGCTTGTGACTGGACGCCGAGGCCCACGCCCGCCATAAAGTCGCCCACTCGGCCCGAAACCCGGCAGAACATGGAAGGACGGTCCATCTTCTTGAGCGAACCGTTTATTAGGATTGACCCGTTGCCAATAGTCACGGATCCTTGAACACCAAGTCCGGGAAGACTGTTCGCCTTGGATACATATTCGCTGCCCATGTCTTTCAGCTCCTGGCCAGTGCAGTTGTTAGCACTCCCAGTGCAGGCGGCCTGCTGAGGGACTCCATTGTCGTTGGTCAATCCTACCCAGTTGCTGTCGGGATCGAGATCAAAATTGTTCCAGTTGCCGTTGCTGGCCTGCCAGTTGTCATTATTGACTTCGTTGTTGCCCCTAAAATACGTGCCGCCGTCGCCTGCACACTCGGCGCTGTCATAGTCGTCGCCCGTCGGATCCACTTCCTCAATGCTGTTCCCGTCATCGTGGATGAAAACGCACTCCAGCCCCCATGGATCAATGCCGGTCAATGGATTGTTCAGCACGAAAGCATAGCGATTCAGCGACTGCGGGTTGCTAAGATTTGCCGCGGCCAGGCCAGCAGGGTCTGGAGTCATGAACCGCCCTATGCGCGAATTGTAGTAGCGGTTCGCAGCATAATCGAGTCCGGTTTCTGTGTCGCGCTCGTAGCCGGCAAATTTGTAGAGCGGCGAACAGGTCGTCGTGTAGCTGTTCTCGGTCCCGTAGGGAGGGAAGTCGGCATCGTAGCAGCGGACTCCGCTCGAATTGGTCATGGAACGCGTCGAGCCAATCTGATCGGCCTGGTAATAATAAACGAGACCGTTAGCATTCACCCGAGCCACGCGGTGCCCCGCAAAGAAAACAAATTCAGTCTGGTTAGTTCCATTCAAAGTTGTTTGAGCAATCGTGTTTCCGTTTATGTCCCTCCAGTAAAGCGGGGCGCTCGACTTAGCCACCCTCATGCGGTTGCCATCATACGTGTAAGTGACGCCGTTGGCGGTCGTAATTTCGCTTTCCGCATTGTATGTGTAGCTGTATAGCCCGTCATTGGTGAGATTTCCAGCGGCATCGTAGGTGTACCCGGTGAATTGATTATTGCTATTTACTGCCGCACTGAACGAAGTCCCCGAGCATTTGCTGAGTGCCATATTTGTGAGATTCCCTACATTATCTACCGTGAAGGTCTGGCCCCAGCAATGCGTTCCCGAGGTCGCCTGGCTCGACCCCGCAGTGACACGGCTCAGCGCATCATACGTAAAGCTTTGGGTTCGAGTGGAGTCCAGATTGTTGGTAATCGTCGCGATTTCACCATTGCTGTTGTAAACAATGTGGGGACAGATAGAACTTCCCCGTTATTCAGGATTCTATTAAAAAATGGGGTACGTCCCGTCCTGTGTTCTGGTCTGGGCATGCTTACCTTGCCCGCCAAGGGCGAACCGGGCAATCTGGTTTGGGCTTCGATGGGTCCTCGAGTTTAAAGTTATTTAGCGGTGGGCTTTAGTACTGCCGTGTTCCGCTCGTCGGTGGCAATGATTCGGTACAACTTTTTCAGGTCACCGGCTTTACTCACGGGGACGCTAAGCTCTTTGACCTCGAAGGTTCGGGTGTAGCGAATCACATTTCCAGTTACTTCGCTTTTAGCATGATACGTGGCGAAGCTGTAATTCGCGTCCACCGGCGGAGGCAGATCATCCACTGTGTAGCCAGGCGGCACGGTAATCTCAAACGTATCGGTATCCCGGGACGGCCCGTCAAATTCCACGGGAAACATTCGCGGATCTTTGGTCTCGAGCAATGCGCTGGACTTGATTCCGATCGCCCGCGGTCGCACGAGAAGCAAGTCGCCGGCACTCTTCGCGTAGTTGTCAGCGTCGAACGAGTAGTCGAAACCAAAGGGCTGATTCGTCAGGTTCAGATTGACGATGCTCGCCTTTGTGATGTGAAAGTTGGAAAGCGATCCGGCGAGGGTTCTCTCAATCGGTTTGATCCTGTCTCGGTCATTGGTCACATTTCGCAGAGTCTCACGCTCCGCCCAAGCCCGGTCGCCCAAACGCACTTCCTTAACATCGCCTTGCAATTTTCCGGTGGCGTCGAGGCGCAGGATTGCCGTGCGCTGCACGCTATTCATCGCTGGCGATTCCTCCGGCAGTTCAACCAGGTCTCCCCCATCCGGAGTGACCAGAAGGCCATAATTCGCCTGAAGATATCCACCGATTTGGCCGAAAGGCATGAACTCATTGGTAGGATCGAAGAACAATAGTCTGCCAAGTTTCGGATGTTGCATGGTGGCGATCAGCGACGCATCATTCAGACCCTCGGGTAACTTTACAGCGAGAACCACATGGTCGAATCCCTCCCCGTTAGCCGGAGTTTTCGGGGTAACTGCTCCTCGTTGGGCGTTAATTACGACATAGTACGAGTCAATTCCCACCTCGTGAAGCATGGATGCCATTAGCGTGGCTTTATCTTTGCAATCTCCATAGTGGTTCGCGAACACATCCGAAGCGGGATGTGGCTGGTATCCGCCGATGCCCAGCTCGATGGCAACATAACGTATGTCGTGCTGAACGAAATTTGCGATAGCCCTGATTTTCTCAAGAGGCGAAGACAAAGATCCGGTGAGAGCAAACACCTCCTGCTTGATCGCAGGTGAAGCATCCAGTCTTCCAGTGGTCAAGTTCAAATACCATGTTCCCATCTCCCGCCAATCGCTGAATTCATTTCTGAGCGATGCCCCGCCGGGAGGGAAAAAGGCCACCATCATTTGTCCCGCGACGCCCTCCATCGGCGGCATATCTTCTTCTTGCCGGATTTCGCCCACATCCCTGACTACCCATTGCCAGCTATTGCCCCCAGCTTGTACGGGCTTGGATTCCGCATAGTTGAGCCACGAAGCCTTATATTCCCATCCCGAAGGAAGCTGGAGGGAGTAGTGGCTCTCCCGGGCCGGAGACTTTCCCTGAAAGTCCCAACTGTCCTGCAAAACGAGGGGATTGACTTCCACTTCGTATTCGTAGCCCACGATGTTTCCGGGATCCGGAGCCGGTATATCCAATACCTTGGCCTTGACGTCCGAAACCAGTTCGCTACCGTCAATTTTCGGCGGAGAGACTTCTATTGCAGCATTTTCTTTGACTTCGTAATCCTTGCCTTCCGCGGGGATGCACCATCCGTGCAAGCTGGTAACTTTCTGACCGGGGGAGTGGAAGTAGACCACGACGGTGCCGTGGTCGCGACCGTTTGGCCGAAGAATTCTATACACTTTGCGCGTTTGAATCTTGATTTTCTCAGCCGACAAGACTGTTACATTCCGTTCGGAATAAAGCAGGATGGCGTCCGTCTTCTCGTCGTGATCGGGGAGGGGCGCGGTGACTACCGCGTGCATCCACTGGGGAGCGTTGCCCGCTAGGGCGTGTTGCGGGAAGCCTGCCAGAAGTCCTAAGAATCCGAGGACAATCAAGACTGGCGGCCTGTTACTTACTCGCGGTTGCCGCGCCGGGTTGTACCACGATCTGTTGTTCATCGCCTTCTCTTACGTCCTGAAAAAACTTTCTAAGGGCCAGGTAATATTTTGCTTCGAGCAAGAGAAAGTTCACGTTCATTTCTCGAGACAAATGCACTTCGCCTTTGTCGTTTTCAACTTTCAAAGAATAGGCAACAACCTCACCGGGTTTGGCCCGAGCCGGCGGCAAGCTTTCTATGCGCCAGCCAACCGGCAGTTCCAAGGTGACGTCGTCCACCTTCTCGAAAGGATATTCAAAATAGATGGCATGCTCCCGGTTTGCGTGATCAAAAAGGCGCTTCTCCGAGCCGCTGAACAACCCGACCGGAACTAGCGCACGCCGTCCTGCCCCGGAAGCCCATCCTGGAATCTTCAGGTTAAATTCGGCGACAAGCGTTGGCGCGGAGCTATTCCATTCGGGCTTATTCGTCAGTTCGACTTCGATGGCGGCAGGGACATATTCTCTTACCTGATCTTCGAGAAATTTCCGCCGGTCGGTTTCATCGAGGTTTCGCTCTTCGACACGACGCTGCAAGGCCTCAAGCCCGGTAAACGTTTCTTCCAGCGTGCCTTCGAGATCGCCGGTATCGGAGAGCTTTAGCCGGGCTTTATTTACAACCCGTGATTCCGAACTCTGGGGAATAGATGTCGTGATCCAACTCCCGCCGTCCTTATCCAGTCGCAGCCCCGACACGTGCGTTTCCACCCAAGGAAGCATCCCAAAGGGAGTAAAGGCTGCCCCAGGGTCACAATAAATTTCCTTGCCGTTCAGTTTCACGAGCACGACATTGGCATCGAGTCGGTTTTTGTCCATGGACTGCGGGAGAAAAAAATAATTGCTGCGATCCGATACCCACACCCCATAAGCCTCAACGCCCGCAGCCCGGACGAGGGCGAGATAAAGCCAGGTAAGTTGTTGCCCATTTCCATAGCCGCGTTTCCAAACGTCCTCGGCGTTACTGGCTTCTTTCTGCTTCTCGCGTTTCTCCTCCTGCTCCGTTTTTCGGACTTCATAAGAGGTGTTTCGTAGCTGCTGGACCCGTGCGTAAATCTTCTCAAGTTTCGTCTCAGGAGCGTCATTCGGCGAAACAATCTGGGAAACGGCCTGTTCCATGGCCCCGCGTTTTCCAACAAAGCTTTCCAGTCTCTCGTTCAGCTTCTTGCCGGCTTTTTTCCAGAACTTATCGGGATCGCGTTCGAGTGAATCCTCACTGTAGATAAAATCCACGCGGGACTTTAATTCATTTTCCGGCGGCATAAAGTCTTCCGTCTGGAATGCCGGAATATTGTTCACTTCCATACGAATAATGTGGTCAGGCCCTTCTTTGGGCGGGGATGAGCCTGCCGGCAACCAGTTCCAACTCCACCGCAGGGACAATTGGCTGTAATCGGATTGATAGAACTTGAGAGAAAATTTGGCAGCCTTAGTAAACAGTTCGTTACTCAGAATCCAGTGAGAGTTGTAAATGTAATTCTCGGGTAAATCCTGCGTGTAGTAGTACTCGATGATTCCGCCAACCTGAACATCAGGAAGAGTGAAAGTTTTCGCCAGATATTTCAGGCCTCTGGCTTTGGCGATTTCCTTGTCGAAAACCTTCCCATCGAAATTTACGATGGAACCATCCGGACGTATAGTTCGAGCCCGGACGTTGACAATATTTCCCGCATCCTTATAGAAAGGGATCTCCACATCCGCGTATTTCCGGCCTTCTTCAGTAAGAATCTTGATGCGGAAGTAGTCGTCCTCGTGGGAGGTTGAGCCATTGTCGTCCCGGTCAACCTGGCGGAACAATATGATTGCTGGCGCTCCCGGCGCATTGGGATCGCTGGTCATCTTTAATTCTTCCGGTGAGGCTGCCTGAAATCCAGGGCTTGCCGACGCTGTGTTAGGACACACAATAGTAGGCAGGGCAAGCAACAAAGTTATGAACAAGCGTCGAATAAGCATGGCAATTCTCAACGAAGGAATTCCGGTATGCACAATCGCCGTCAGGGAAGGGATCGGACTTTTCTCGCTTACTGTGCACTACATCTCGCGCCGAAGTCCGCTCAGAACCGACACTTCTGAGGGCTCCAACGTCATATGGAACGCGACAATACAGGGATGCCGAGGCTATGTCAATAGAACCGACGTGTGGGTGGATTCGCTAGCTTACGAAGGTTCTCCGCGGTCATTCGGCCGACTGGCCCGCCAAGCGCATGTCTTTAGCGATACCGAAGGAATTGAGTGCCGGGCATCAGAATGTTGGGCCTTGATCTTTTCGAAGCATCCTTCTGTTTCCAACGGAACCGCACCAGGGGGAGCGGAAGGACTTCAAAGGGCAAGTACAATCTCTTTCACTTCTTCGCTTTGGCATTGGCGTTTCCAAGCATCTCCACTTCTTTACCGGTATGAATCTTCGCCGCCTCGAGAATGTTCGTGTAATCCTTCTTGCTCATACGCAGGGTAACAGTCTTAGCGACGTCTTTCTCGCGATAGTGAATGTCGAGCCAATGGCTCTTAGATTTTGTCAGCATGACAATGGCCCCGGCGCCCAAAGAGGCCACCATCACAATGGCGCCAGTACCAATCCGATGTTTCTTGGTGTATTCATACGAGAACTTATCCACTTGGTCGTAGGGAATGATCACGACATCGTGATCGGCAACACGAACCACGACCGTCTTATTCGCGTCACTAAAAATTAGGGTGGCGTTTGTCTGTCTTCCCTTGGCGTCCGCCAACTTAACCAGGTCAAAAGTCGTATCTTCGGCGACGCAGAAAGGAATGACCATCAAAACAATGATGACAAGGGCGCAAGTAATTCTTTTCATGGATTGCCTTCCGCGCATCCCGCAGTTCCGGACGCCGCTTGATTCTGGCGGGAAGTATATCCAACCACGCGTGAGGATCAAACTTTCTTGCTAGAAATTCCCGCGGAGATCCAATCCCTTATAATAGAGGGTTCCTCAATCTCTTTTGAGACGGCCCGTAGGGCTGGGGAATTGGAAATTCGTCACGCAGCGCAGGTGGCAGGACCGCTTTAACCAATGTCCACGGAAACCATAATTGTTCGCGGTGCGCGGGTTCACAATCTTAAGAATATAGATTTTGAGATCCCACACAATGCGCTAACGGTTGTTACCGGCGTATCGGGCTCAGGGAAATCTTCGCTTGCCTTTGACACTATTTATGCAGAGGGACAGCGGCGATATGTGGAGTCGCTCTCTGCGTACGCGCGGCAGTTCCTGGAACGCATCGAGAAGCCGGACGTTGACGTAATTGATGGTATAGCTCCTGCTGTTGCGATCCGGCAGAAAAATTCCACGCGCAATCCGCGTTCCACCGTCGGCACGGCCACCGAGATTTATGACTACCTGCGATTGCTCTACGCGCGGATCGGCCGGACTTACTGCCTGCGGTGCGGGGCCGAGGTAAAGAAAGATACCGTGGATGAGGTCGCGTCGGCAGTTTTGTCCATGGATGAAGGGACCCGGCTAAATGTTCTTTTCCCGTTGCGGGTACCCGACGCGCCTCAGCCGGAGAAAAAGAAGCCTCGCAGCGGGAAGAAGAAGGCGGCAGCCTCAAGTCCACATACGGATTTGCTCAAGACCCAACTCTTTGAAGTTCGGCAGCGCGGCTTCAACCGCCTTTATCAGGATGGTCAGATATTCGAATTTTCGTCTCCGGAATCTCTGCTGGAAGTTAATTTTGCCCAGCCCGTGTTCCTACTTGTAGATCGCCCGGTGGTTTCGCCGGATGCGAGGGCACGGATTGTTGACGCGGTGGAAATCTGTTATCGCGAGGCCGGAGAAGTTATTTTTGAAACTGCCCCGCGCGACGGGAAGCAGCCGGAACATCTGCGATTCTCACAGCGATTCGAATGTAAGCAGTGCAACATCCGGTATGACGAGCCAGAGCCGCATTTGTTTTCATTCAACAACCCGTTCGGCGCTTGTCCCCGATGCCAGGGATTCGGTAATACCATTGATTTCGATCTCGGCCTGGTGATCCCGGACGCTTCAAAGACGCTGAATGAGGGTGCCATCGAACCCTGGACCAAGCCCAAGTACAAAACGCTCTTTGCCGACCTGAAGCGATTTGTCCGGCAGGTGAACGTTCCGCTCAATGTGCCCTGGGAGGAACTGGAATCTGGGCAGCAGAAAACGGTTATGGAAGGCGACGGAACGTTTCCGGGAATTCGCGGTTTTTTCAAGCACCTGGAACGCAAGAAATACAAGTTGCACGTGCGCGTGTTTCTTAGCCGCTATCGGGGATACTCACTCTGTTCCGACTGTGAAGGAACGCGCCTACGGGCCGAAGCTCGACAGGTGAAGATCAATGGCAAGAATATTTGCCAGCTTTGTTGCATGACTATTGAGCAGGCTGCGCAATTTGTGGATCATCTTGAGTTGACGGCGCAGGAAACGGGGATTGCGGAGAGACTTCTCGAGGAAATCCGCGAGCGGTTGCGATTCCTTAAGGATGTTGGGTTGGAATACCTCACGCTGGACCGGCTCTCCTCGACACTCTCGGGCGGGGAGGCGCAACGGATTCAGCTCGCGACTTCACTGGGATCGCGGTTGGTCGGAACGCTGTATGTGCTCGACGAGCCTTCGATCGGACTTCATAGCCGCGACACGCATCGTCTCATAAACATCCTGCATGGCCTGCGTGACCTGGGAAATACAATTCTTGTGGTTGAGCACGATCCAGATGTGATGCGGGCCTCGGACACGATCCTCGACTTAGGGCCCGGTGCGGGTGAACACGGGGGGAAGGTTATTGCTTCCGGCACTTATGATGAGATCCAAAAAATTCCAGCCTCGCTAACCGGGCGCTATCTTGCGCACGAGTTGAAAATTCAAATTCCAGGGACGAGACGAAAAGTTGGACGCGAGGAAATCAAAATTTATGGAGCGCGAACCCACAATCTAAAAAATTTGGACATTGCGATTCCGTTGGGGATGCTGGTGGCTTTAACCGGCGTGTCCGGGTCTGGAAAATCTACTCTGCTGCATGATGTTCTATATAAGGCATTAGCCGCGGCGAAGCGGCAAATGAACGGCTTCCCTCCCCCGGACGCAGGCTGGGACCGATTGGAAGGGGATGAATTTATAGACGAAGTTGTGCTGGTGGATCAATCTCCGATCGGGCGCACCCCGCGTTCGAATCCGGTGACCTACATTAAAGCCTTCGACGCCATTCGGGATCTCTTCGCTTCCCTTCCCGAATCTCACAAGCGGGGATTTACCCCAGGACATTTTTCCTTCAATATCGCCGGCGGCCGCTGCGAAGTTTGCCAGGGCGACGGTACCGTCACCGTGGAAATGCAATTTCTAGCGGACGTTGAGCTGGTATGCGAGGAATGTAAAGGAACGCGCTATAAGCCGCAGGTTTTGGAAGTGCGCTATCGCGGAAGAAACATCCATGACGTTTTGAATCTTACGGTCAAAGAGGCCTTGCAGTTTTTTGGCGGGGTTCCAAAGATTGTGGACAAGCTGCGTGTTTTGGAAGAGGTGGGGCTGGGATATTTGCGTCTGGGCCAGTCAGCCACAACTTTGTCCGGAGGGGAAGCACAGCGCATGAAGCTGGCGGCACATTTACAGCCCGCGGCGCGCGGGATTGGGCGTCCCGCTAGCCTTCCGGGCAAACGGCGATTGCGGGTGCTTTATATTTTTGACGAGCCGACCACAGGATTGCATTTCGATGATGTAAGCAAACTACTTTCGGCGTTCCGGCGTTTGATAGATGCGGGCGGGTCGGTTCTTGTGATTGAACACAACCTTGAAGTGATCAAAACGGCGGATTGGGTCATTGACTTAGGGCCAGAAGGCGGAGATCGCGGCGGCTACGTTGTAGGCGCTGGCCCCCCAGAAATGATCGCAGGATTGCCCTCTTCATATACCGGGCACTATTTGGCGCATGTACTCAATGGAAACAAACCGCATCCCAACCAATCGGCTCCGAAAAGTGCTTAGACTATTCATCAATGAGATGTCCGCGAGTCCCAAACGGCGATCTTTGCTTGTCGTGCTGGCACCTATCTTGCTGATTGGTATCGCTGGCGGCCAAACCAAGACGACCATTACGCACCATCGCACTGTGGAGCAGAACTCTTCTACACAGCTTACGCAGGCCGAAAGCGCAATTGAGAAGAACGACTACACAAGGGCGGAGCCACTCCTGCAAAAACTTGTCCTGGAGAGTCCTGACAACTATCAGGCGTGGTTCGATCTCGGGTTCATTTTCCGTGCGCTGGGAAAAACGGAAGAGTCCATTGCGGCTTATCGCAAATCGGTTACGGCGAATCCCAACATCTTCGAATCAAATCTGAATCTCGGGCTGACGCTTGCCCAGTCGCATAATCCGGAGGCGGAGCAGTTTCTTCTCGCAGCCACTAAACTGAAACCTACAGCTCACGTAGAAGAAGGACAAGCAAGAGCGTGGCTGTCGCTGGCGCACTTAATCGAAGCGACAAAACCGGGCGATGCATTGGATGCCTATCGTCAGGCTGCAATTCTCCGGCCTGCCGATCCGGAGCCTCATCTTTCCGCTGGTTTACTTCTCGAGAAGCAGGGTCGCTTCGAAGATGCGGTGCAGGAATACAGGCAGGCACTCGCCTTGGACGCCACGTCCACGGATGCGATGACCGGTCTTGCTAACGCGTACATGCGCGCACATCAACTTCCACAGGCGGAAGAAATGCTCCGCAAGATTGCCACCGCCCATCCAAACGATGGCTCGGTATGTAATCAGTTAGGAAGAATTCTGACAGCAGAAGGAAAAAAAGATGATGCGATTGCGGAACTGGAGAAAGGACTGAGGCTCGCTCCGGGCGACAGCGCCGCGCGACGAGATCTCGCGGATCTGTATGCGGATTCTGGAAAATACGACAAGGCGGAGGCGGCTTACCGGTGGCTCTTGGAGAAGACTCCCGGAGATTCAGAATTGCACGACAGGCTTGGAAAAGCTTTGCTGAAACAGCGTAAGTTTCCCGACGCGCAACAGGAATTCATGGCGGCGGTGCGCTTGAAACCAGATTTTGGCGCGGCTTACGGCGATCTGGCGGTTGCGGCCAACGAAAATAAAAACTATGACCTTGCAATTAAGGCTACCGACGCCCGCTCCAAATTCCTTCCGGAGATTCCGGTCTCATACTTTTTGCGTGCGACGGCCTATGACCACCTGCGTGACAGGAAACACGCAGTGTTGAATTATCATAAGTTCCTGGAGGTTGCGAACGGGCAGTATCCCGATCAGGAATGGCAAGCCCGCCAGCGCCTAAAGGCGATAGAGATTAAAAAATAGAAGTAATCGCATGCGTCTGGGAATCATAATAACCGCACTCATTGTCGTCATTTCCTTGGCCGCATTCGGGGCGAAAACGGACGAGGATGAGCTTCCCCGGCTTATCCAACACGCCCGGTCCGCTCGTATCGAGCAGCAGCCGGGCCTATACACTAATATCGCGGAACGTGAATTAAAACTGGCTGATCAGTTGTACTCGGCAGACGATATAGAAAAAGCGCGGGCCGCGTTGGGCGGCGTGGTTTCATATGCCGATAAGGCCAGCGACGCAGCAATTCAAACCGGCAAGGATCTTAAGCATACAGAAATCGCAATGCGGAAAATGTCTTTCAAGTTGCGGGATATGGAACGGAAGTTGACTTTCAGCGACCAACCGCCTTTACAGGATGCGTCCGATCACCTCGAAAAACTGCGCACGAGCCTTCTGGCACGCATGTTCAAGAAAAGGAAATGATTCACCTGCGTGCAATGATCGGAGTCTTGGTCTCGGGACTGCTGCTGTTTTCCGCATCCTATGCCCAGAGCAGCCGCGATCCCCTGACGCCTCTGGAAATTGACCAACTGCGCGATCAGGCTCAGGACGCCGATCTCCGCATGAAGCTCTTCGTTCAGTTTGCACGCCAACGGCTGGATGCGATTGACAAAGTTCGCTCGGATCCTAAAGTTACGGATCGCGGAGCGGCAACCCATGACGGGCTTCAGGCCTTTCTCGACGTCTATGACGAAATGAACGACAACGTGGATGCTTTTGACGACCAGAAAGCCGACTTTCGAAAGGGCCTGAAACTCATTATTGAGGCGGATGTGGAATTTCAGGCTAAACTTCGGGCCTTGCAAAATTCGGTGAATCCAAATAAAGACGAGCTTAAAGTTTACGAATTCCTGCTCCAAAGCGCGCTGGAGACTGTTGACGACAGCGCCAAAGACCACCGGGAACTGCTGGCGCAACAGGAAGAAGCAGCCAAGCACAAGAAGAAGCCGAATCGTAAGTGAAGTCAGCGATTCACCTGTCGTGCTAATCTTGCCTTAACGTGACAGACAGGCTTCTTCAAATTTTTCATCAGCATTACCGGGAACTTCGTCCCCGTGCCCCCATTCCAGACTTAACCGTTGAATTTTTTCCATTCGCCAATGTGAATAACACCATTCGGCTGCGTGAGGGCAAGTTGCGGGTGCGCCTCTCCGACATCCTGGAGGGCGCGCCAGAAACGGTGTTGCAAGCCATTGCTCATATTCTCTTGGCCAAAATGTATCGAAAAGATATTGCGAGAGAACACTCGACTCGATACCGCCGATACGTATCGAGCCATGATATTGCGGAGAAAGCCCATCTGTTGCGGCACCTCCGTGGACGAAAAAGAATCGGGCTCGCGCAGGGGCGAATATATGATCTGGAAGCTATTTTTGACGATCTGAATTTCAAGTTCTTCCGTGGCCTGCTTGCGCGGCCCCGGATAACATGGAGCGGCAATGTGTCCCGCAATCGCCTGGGCCATTACGATCCAGCGCATAACGTGATCGTAGTGAGCCGGGTATTTGACCATTCGCGAGTGCCGCGAGCCGCAGTTGAGTACATCGTTTACCATGAAATGCTGCATTTGAAATATCCGGTAAAGTTGCGGGGAAACCGCCGTTGCATCCATTCGCCGGAATTTCAGGCTGAAGAAAAGTCATTCCCCGACCTCGAAACGGCGAAGACCTTTCTGAAGCGCCTCTGACGTTGACTTGGGAGCGTCCGCTAATGCTCAATGGAGAGAGGGGCGCCCCCCTCCCGTCCCACCGGCGGGGACGCCCGGCCCTCCATCATTTCGGATCCGGCCCGCGTGATAACCAAGGTACATACAGGAATTACTGTATTGAGAGGTAGGTTCCGCAACAATAGAATCTCCATTGCTCTTGACCCCAAATCCCCTTTTGGGGCAGCGTATCTTCTACAGATTTATCTAAAATTTTGTCTACAGGAACCGCGTCAGCGATGGATTTGCCAACACGAATGTCCGTCCTGTGCGTTGAAGACGAAGAATCGCAGCTGAAACTCAGAAAGGTTCTTTTCGAGTCAGCTGGATTTGTGGTTTTCGGCGCGCGGACGGGGGCGGAGGCGTTGGAATTGTTCCGCACCAACGTCGTTGACCTGGTCGTTCTCGACTATTGGATGGCCGGGATGAATGGTTTAGCCGTCGCCACCGAGCTAAAACGGCTCCGTCCTACGACTCCTATCATAGTGCTATCGGGATGGACTTCGTTGCCAGGCGAAACTATTGGTCTGGTGGACGCCTGGTTTCAAAAAGCCCAGGTGCAGCCTGACGAACTTCTCCACGAAGCGGCCAGGCTGGTAAAACAAACCACCGGCTTGGGCGAATGAATGGCCCAAGATTTCAAAGTCGATTGATGATGGGTGCGAGCGTCACAGGCATTACCAACTGAAAGATTATCTCGATCCGATGACGAAGACGAATCATCCATTCTCGTTTCCCGCAAAACTCATTCTTATTTCATTACTATCGCTTTCCACTCTGTTCATCCTATTCATCGGGTTCCAAGATGTCATGCACGCCCAAGTCCTGGAGGCGAACGGCGGGGCCGACAATCCGTTAAGCCAAATGAGCCTTGAGCAACTTGGCAACATTCAAGTAACAACCGCGTCCAAAGCCCCGGAGGAGGTATGGAAGACTCCTGCGGCCGTTTACGTCATTACTCAGGAGGATATTGAGCGTTCGGGAGCAACGAATATTCCGGAGGCCCTGCGGCTGGCGCCGGGTATTGAGGTGGCCCGCATTGATAGCGATAAGTGGTCCATCGGAATTCGCGGCTTCGGAAGCAGGTTGTCGCGGTCAGTTTTAGTGCTGATTGACGGCCGCACGGTCTACACGACCCTGTTTGCCGGAACCTATTGGGAAGTGCAGGACACGCTGCTCGATGACATTGACCGCATCGAGGTCATCCGCGGCCCTGGGGCTACGATCTGGGGACCCAACGCAGTTAACGGCGTGATCAATATTATTACCAAGAAAGCTAAGGACACCCATGGCACGCTCGCATCCGCAGGCGGCGGCAATATAGAACAAGGCTTCGCGAACTTGCGTCATGGAGGAGGCAACGGTAAGAACCTTGACTATCGAGTCTATGGCAAGGGCTTTAACCGCAGCCCTGAGCACCACACTGATGATCAGAATTATGACAATTGGCGGGGCGGCCAGGCAGGTTTCCGGCTGGATTGGGCGAAAAATGAGCGGGATAATTTCACCGTGCAAGGCGATATTTACGACCAGGCTGATGGCGAAAGCGTGCAAGCCACGAGCTACACTCCACCCTACTCGCAGATATTGGACAGCGCCGCTCGTTTATCTGGCGGAAATATCCTGGGCCGTTGGACTAGAACGCAAGGAGAAGGCAAAGATATTCAACTCCAGGCTTACTACGACCGGGCTAATCGGCGTGAGCCTAACTTGGGCGACATTCGAGATACATTCGACGTAGATTATCTACAGCGATTCCACGTCATACGCCAGGAGATCTCCTGGGGCTTGGGAACGCGTTTCACCCCTGCCACCAATATTGAAGTGGTATCGGGACTCACATTTCAGCCGGACAAGAGAAGCGACCAGCTCTTCACAGCATTTTTCCAGGACGAAATTGCCCTTGTCGAAAACCGGCTATCTCTCTCAGTGGGGTCGAAACTACTTCGGACGAATTTCAGTCCCGTGCAATTGGAGCCGAGCGTCCGGCTGCTCTGGACGCCCACGGGAAAACAGACGCTATGGGCGGCGTTTACGCACGCGGTGCGTACTCCGGCAGATGTCGAACGAGATTTTTTTCTATCCGGCTATATCGGCCCCGGCCCGGGCGGGCTGCAATTCTTCGCGCGCTTTAACGCCAATCGTAACTTTCGCTCGGAGCAAATGAATGGCTACGAGCTCGGCTACCGCCGCCTTATCACGAAAACGCTTTATGTGGACCTTTCAAGTTTTTACAACCACTACAGCGATTTGTTCAGTGAGGACATTACCGGCTCCCCATTTATCGAGGACAATCCCCCGCCTACTCACATTTTACTGCCAGCGGAGTTTGGCAACGGACTACTCGGAACCACAAAAGGCGTGGAGATAGCGCCGGAGTGGCGTCCAACTCACTTCTGGCACTTGCGGGGATCGTATTCCTACTTGCAGATGGATATTGAGAGATCGCGCAACTCTCTGGATATAGGCACAGCACCGGGAATTGAGGGCTCCAGCCCTAAACACCAGGCAATACTCCAATCCGGATTCGACATCTCGAAAAAGTTCACCCTGGACCTGGCATACCGGTACATAAGTGCGTTGCCCGGCCAAAAAGTTCATGCCTACTCCACCGGGGACACCGTATTTGGATGGCGGTTCAATGAACACCTTCGCTTGTCGCTCGTGGGCGACAATCTCTTGCAGCCTTACCATGCCGAGGATGGCGGCGATCCTGGGCCTCTGGTTCTGATCAAGCGAAGTGCCTACGCAAAGCTTACCTGGCAGAATTGACCTTGATCGGCCTGTCACAAGTCGAGCGAAGGTTATTTACCCACCTGCAAATGGGGCGGGACCTCGGCGCACGCGCGATCTCACGCTATCTTGTATTTCTACTTTTTCTTTCTCTGTTCGGCGCGCAGACTTCCCACACGCAGCAGACGCATCCCACTGAGTCACAAGTCAAAGCCGCTTACCTCTATAACTTTGGAAAATTCGTCACGTGGACCGGTACTAACGCCGGAAGCAGTGCGTCCTTCGACATCTGCGTGCTGGGAAAAGATCCATTTGGAGTCGTTCTCGATTCGACCGTGGCCGGGGGAAATATTGGGGAGAAGCGCGTAACCGCAAAAAAGATTTCCAGCCTCCAGGAATCGGACCATTGCCGCATTGTGTTTATCAGTTCGTCAGAACAGGCACGCCTGAAAGCCATACTTGCAGCGGCGAAGGCTGGCGGAACATTAACGGTTAGCGATATCCCTCATTTTGCAGATAAAGGCGGAATGATCGAATTTGTCCCGCAGGAAAACAGGATTCGGTTTGAGGTGAATCTTCCCGCAACCGAGGAAGCGGGCTTAACCCTTAGTTCGGAATTGCTGAAAGTCGCAACCAGGGTGATTGGGAAGACAGGAAATTGAGATATGGCAGTGGGTTATAGCCGGTCGATTTCGCGGAAGCTGACGGTGATGAATATGCTGGTGAGCGCCGCCGCGCTGCTTCTCGCCTGCGCAGCATTCTTCGCATATGACCAGATTACTTTTCGGCAAAGTTTGGTTCGCACTCTTTCTGCGCAAGCGCAAATTATCGGAGCCAATAGCATATCGGCGCTCATATTCAATGACCCGCAGTCCGCCACGAATACGCTGTCAGCCTTAAAGAGTTTTCCAAATATCGCATCGGCAGGCATCATCACTTCCGACCAGCGGCCTTTCGCACAATATTCGCGTGACGCGGGCGATGAGGTTCTCAACATTCCGGCGCCCCCGGACGGGAGGCTCGAGGCATACTGGTTTAGGGCGACCCACCTGGTCCTTGTCCACTCAATCGTGTTTCAAGGCAAAACTCTGGGGTTTGTTTATCTACGTGCCGACCTGCACGAGTTGGATCAACGCTTGAAGAGATATGCAGCAATTGCGTTCGTGGTATTGCTGCTATCGCTGCTCGCCGCCTTGATCGTATCCGCCCTGTTTCGGCGGTCCGTCGCCGAACCTATTGTCCAATTGGCCGAGGTTGCGCGAGCTGTCTCGCAGGATAACAACTATTCTGTCCGGGCTGCGCCCACGGCGGCACAAGACGAGATTGCCTTACTCATTGATGCTTTCAATAACATGTTGCAGCAGATCCAGCACCGCGACAACGCCCTTCAAGCGGCCCATGATGAGCTTGAGGAGCGTGTGGAGGAGCGTACCCGTGAATTAGTCTCATCCAACCGCGAGCTTGAGGCTTTTTCTTACTCCGTGTCGCACGATCTGCGCGGCCCGCTTGAGGTAATGAACGGTTTTAGCTACGTGCTCCTGAAGAGTTATGCGAACCAACTCGATTCGAGTGGGAAAGAGTGCCTGCAAAGTATTCGTGCCGCGGCCCGGCGAATGTCCGAACTCATTGATGATTTGCTGAACCTCTCGCGGGTTACGACCAGCGTTATGCATCGCGAAGAGATTGATCTGAGCTCATACGCGCGCGCTATTATGGAGGAGTTATGCCGTACCGCGCCAGAACGAAACGTCGAGTTTGTAGCTCCCATGCAGGTGAAGGCATACGCGGACGCGCGTCTGGTTCAAATCGTGATGCAAAACCTCCTGGAAAACGCCTGGAAATACACCTCCCATCATGATCGAGCCCGCATCGAATTTGGTTTTGAGGATAAAGATGGCCGCATGATTTGCTTCGTGAAAGATGACGGAAGCGGCTTCGATCCACGATCAACGGACCGGCTTTTTCAACCTTTCAACCGCCTTCATACCTCCGCGGAATTTCCCGGCAATGGAATTGGACTCGCGACGGTGCGGCGCATCATTCAGAGACATGGCGGCGAAGTTTGGGCCGAAGGTGCAGTTGAAAAAGGGGCGACTTTTCATTTTATCCTCGAACCCAACCGAGGCACCTAGGCGGGGCGTCCGGTGTAGAGCGTTCGGGCTTTTGCCTCTCGCGGTTCATTTCCGCTTTACACGCGTTCGCCGATTTGAGACAGTTATCCGTGGAAAACCAATCCATCGTCGTCCTCGACTTTGGCGCTCAATATTCACAACTCATTGCGCGCCGCATCCGCGAACAAAATATTTTTTCCGTTGTCCTTCCCTGCAATTCTTCGCTGACCGAGATTCGTAGTTATTCTCCGGTGGGAATTATTTTGTCAGGAGGCCCGTCGTCGGTCTATGACAGAGACGCTCCCATTGCCGATAAGGGGATATTCGATCTGGGCGTTCCCGTTCTCGGCATCTGTTATGGCCTGCAATACATGGTGCACGCGCTCGGAGGCATGGTGCATCCGGCTGAAAAACGCGAATACGGCCATGCGAAGGTAGAGCTTTCAGAGGGCTCTCAGCTATTTGAGGGACTTCCCAAAGTTCTGACGGTTTGGATGTCGCATGGTGACGAAGCGGCAGAACTTCCGCCGGGCTTCCGGCTAACCGCTAAATCGCCCAATGCGGTTGCCGCGATTGAGAATTCGGAAAAGGGATTGTGGGCGGTGCAATTTCATCCCGAGGTCCATCACACACCGCTTGGGACGGACATCCTGCGTAATTTCGCGCTTAAGATTTGCGCGGCGAAACCGAACTGGACTGCTCAACGATTCATTGATGAGACGGTAGCCAGTGTGCGGCAAACCGTTGGAGACGGCCGCGCAATCTGCGCCCTCTCCGGCGGCGTAGACTCGGCCGTGGCTGCGACCCTCGTGGACCGTGCTCTGCGCGACAAGAACGGCATCTCGCGATTGACTTCAGTTTTTGTGAATAATGGAGTCCTACGCAAGAACGAATTCGAGAAAGTGCAGCAATCTCTGCGCGACAAACTTGGATTGCACGTCGTCGCCATAGATGCGACTGAACGCTTTCTGAGTAAGCTCGCAGGCGTTAGCGATCCCGAAACCAAACGCAAGATCATCGGCGCTGAGTTCATCGCTGTGTTCGACGAAGAAGCCAATCGGATTGCAAAGCAGGAAGGCAGCGTGGATTGGCTCGTGCAAGGCACTCTTTACCCGGACGTTATTGAGTCGCGCTCAGTCCGCGGACCTTCGCAGGTGATTAAATCTCATCACAACGTGGGCGGGCTTCCGGACAAAATGAAACTCAAGCTGATTGAGCCGTTAAAGGACTTGTTTAAGGATGAGGTCCGAAAGATCGGCAGGGATTTGGGCATGCCCGAGGAAATTTTACAGCGGCAACCCTTTCCTGGCCCCGGCCTTGCGGTCCGAATTTTAGGTGAAGTCACCGCTGAGCGATTGGCGATTCTTCGTGAGTGCGATGACATCGTGGTAACTGAAATAAAGCGGGCTGGCTTGTACACAAAAATCTGGCAGTCTTTTGCCGTATTACTGCCCGTAATGTCAGTTGGAGTGATGGGCGATCAACGGACTTATGCGTACACATGTGCCGTCCGCGCCGTTCACTCGGAAGACGGTATGACTGCGGACTGGGTACCATTGCCGCATGAAGTATTGAAAACGATATCGAGCCGCATCGTGAATGAGGTGAAAGGCGTTAATCGCATCGTTTACGATATTACCTCAAAGCCGCCAGGCACAATTGAATGGGAATAAAATCCCGCTCTAGTTCGATACCTCTGTAAATGTCGCCATCGGATGCCCCAAGCCATAAGGGCCCTCTGCGGTAACGTGGGCCGTTCCCGCAGCGCCCGGTAGAGTCAGAACCACGGTCGCATTCCCTGATGAATCGGTGGTCACAATCCGGCTGGAAAGCGTTCCCGCATCCGTGGTAAAGAAAATACTGGCTCCAGTCGCCGTACCACCCGACTGACCTGGAGTAAGCGTAGCAGTGAGCGTGATATTGGTTCCATGCGTGCCGCCGCCGGGATCGCCAGTCTTCGCAAGCGTGGCCGCGGGTTTGCCAACCACAATCCACCCACCCTGGGTCTGCGTGGCGACGTTATCGGTACCCGTGACGGTGAAGTGATAGAAACCGGGAGTATTGCCCGCTGTGATCGTGATCGTTCCCTTCTGCGTGGTGGTGATATTTGCCTGCGTGAGCGCGACGGTGATGCCGGAATCCGATGTCGGAGAACTGAGAGTCACGTTCGCAGTCCCGCTTGTGATCTTGGGCTGCAAGATAACTGTCCCGCTGGCAGGCACCATAATTGTGTCGGGATTCAGATCCCATTCGCTGGCTGGAACCGTAGCCGACGTTCCTGTGACAACTAACAGCGTTGCAGTGTAGGGCGCAAAAGTCATCGTTAACGACCAGGCGCCCGAAGACGATGCTTTGATAACCGTCGGAGCGGTCGCTGCCAGCGAATAACTTGCGATCGAACTCGGCGTAAATCCGTTCAACGCGAATTGCACTTGCGCGCCGTTCGCCGGATCTTTGTTGATGACCATCATGGTCAGCGTTTTACCCGTGGAATCCAGCGCCGCGTATAAACTGAAGAGATTCGGGTCGGCATTGTGCGTCGCCGAGACCGAAGTCGTGCCGAATCCGTGATGTGCTGCGTCGTAATTCGTAAACAATTTCAACGCCAGATAGTTCGGGTTCGCCGGATCGGGAGCCGTCCAACGCGATGACAGATACACTCGCTCGCGGCCGAGGATTCCGTAAGCGTCCGCATCGCCAAGTGCGGTGGAGAAATCGGCCGCCTTCTGAGCCGAAGTAGAACCTGCGAATTCCGCGCTCCATTCCGTGATGCTGAATTGCGTGCCGGGATAAATTTCGTTGACGAGCGCCCTCATACGCGGAATGCGAAACGGCTTGGAATCAAGCGGCTCAATACTGAAGCCGCCATTTCTTATGTAGGACGCTTCGCTGGTATAGGTTGGGTCCCACCAGTCGCGGTAAATGCGCACCGCCAGCGCCTGTTTCTGTGCCTGAGTGAAATTTGTCGTATCCGGCCCATCCGGATACGCATGGATATCGAAGATGTCCAGCGATCTCGAGTTATTTGCAGCGTCCGACCAGGCAACTTCATTCAGCCACCAGGGAAGAAAATCCACCCCGCCATGGCTGGATGTCTCGCTGCTTCCCGTCGCGGACCTCCAGTAGAAAAACCAGCAGCAACTAACTGGACCGAGACGAATCGCCAACGGATCCCATCCCTTTAGCGCGCGAGATTCCGTCAAATATGTGTCGCGCAGCTCGTTGTATGTAGCGGGGTTGGGATGGACGTCTCTGTGTGTGCCTCCCCAGATATCAATCTCGTTATCCATGTTGTAAAAATGCGGCGCGGTTCCTAACGCGGCGGCTAAGGCGGTGGTCCACTGATTGCGATAAACGCTTCCGGCTGGATCACCGGTGCCTGGCTGATCCAACAGCGGAAAATATGCGTCGTTGGGATTGGCAGTGAGAAAAGTGGTGGAGTTGTCGCAATTTGCCCCAGCCGGAATCCCGTCTCCAGCATCGGAGTTGAAAGGATCGGTATGGCATTGCGCACCATACTTTGCTATAGAGAAGCTCCAGTGATCATTCGGAGAAGGCGGCGCGGTTTCCGCGGTTTTCGCCACCCACGGCAACATTGCCATCGTGGTCAGGGGATTGCTGCCGGCGGCTTTTACGTCGGTGATGAACTGTGCTGAATCGCCGTCCGCGCTATTGCCCAGTGCTGTGGTGTCGAAGTCTTCAAAGAAGTAATCGTTGTCGGCATTGTATGTGTGCAATTCCCAGTTGTACGTGGATGTCGCGTTGCCGCCCCACCGCACCACCGATAAGCCGCTGTCGGCGATGGTTGCAGCGTCCTTGGGATAGCTTCCGCCATAGATGTACGGGCTGATCGGATGACGGTTGGTGAGCACGTCCACCGTCACCTGAACTGCTGTAGCGGGCGGGATCGGCGTGGCCGCCACCTCGCTCGAATTGCCGCTCTCCCCGACCGAATTCACCGCCGAGACGACGTAGTAGTAAGCAGTTCCGTTAGTCAGTCCCATGTCAACGTAGCTCGCCGTTGTCGGCGCTGCGACTTGAGTGTACGGACCGCCCGTCGCGCTACCGCGCTTCACGTGATAGCTCGTAGCGCCCGTGATCGCGGTCCAGGAGAGGCTCACCTGCTGGCTTCCAGCGGTTGCCGTCAAGCCGGTTGGAGCGCCCGGAGCACTTCCACCACCGCCACCTCCTCCGCTACCACTGTACGAACCAGAGCCTCCGCATGCTTGCAGCAGCGCAGCGGCTACGAGAACAAGTACCGAAACCCTGGGGGAGGCGAGCCTGGAATGTTGTGACATGGCGATTATGTTAGCGAAAAAGGGGAAATCTCCAAAGAAAAAGTTATTCCCAGTTGAACCAACAGCAGGGCCTCGCCCATCCCTACCGGGTGAAGACTGTGCTTGACGGTTGCCGGTAATTCTGTAATATCCCTTCTATTTAAAGCAACGAGAAGAGTGCTGAGAGATTACTTGTTCTTTCGTAATCTCACGTGCCGCAATATTAGGTGCCATAGTGAGGGAGATGCCCGCCAGTTTCCAGCGGTTTACCGCAATTGCCATCCGCACGCTGCTTGTATCGTGGGCGTCGTTCGCTCTGCTGAGTTGCGGTGGTTCGGCAGTCTCCGCCGCACCCGCCACCCCGTCTGCACCGGTCAATTCCGGTGCTGCCGCTAACGCAAAGCTGTTCTCGAATTTGCAGGGGCAGCCAGGATGGGCTGGATCAGCCTTACTCCCCGCTGCTTATGCGGTCTGCTCGACTTGCACTCCCGCTGGGCCTCAGGCCACGTGGTCTATGACACAACAAGTGGGCACGCCTTCCATGAGTGGGAATTCAATGCAACTGGATATTGGAGGTCAAACGGCATTCTCCGATATCTTATGGAATAACCATCTCATTGGGGATTTCTCGTCGCAGGGTATTCCTGATCCCGACCACACCGTAGTCCCGACTCTGCACAATTTCACCTACGATGTTTACTTTTATTCGACGAACATATCTGCCTCTCAAGCCGTTGAATTTGACATTAATCAGTTCGCGGACGGGCAGTCGTACATTTGGGGACATGAATGTCGAATCGCAGGGGGAAACGAATGGGATATCTGGGACAATCAAAACCAAACATGGATTCCTACCGGCATCGCATGCAATCCGACTAACAATTCATGGAATCATGTCATCATTCAAGTACAGCGAACCGACCAGAACCAGCTATTATTTCAATCCATCACATTGAACGGACAAACATCGGCACTCAATCACTACGAAAATCCCACCCCCAGCAACTGGCACGGAGTGACCATCAATTATCAGCAAGATGGAAATCGGATTCAAGAATCGTATTCCGTATGGCTTGACAACCTGACTTTCAGCTACTGGTAGAGTCGCGCCTCAGATAAATGATTGTTAGCGGTGAACCGAGCCCGGGGACTTTGAGTGTAATGGGGATGTTATACGTCAACGATGCAGAGGGTCCTGACGTGATTTCATTTCTTGCGAACTGTACCCATGCTGTTTCCTAGAACCAGCGCCGCACTCGTAAGCGATACTTTCTGACTTCATCTGGGAAGACTTCCTCCAGCTTTGCCTCTTCGAGCGGAATCACAGTCCAGTTTAGGTAGGCAACTACGAAGGGCAGAAGAACGACTGGCCAAATTTGTTTCAGTAATCCCGCTTCTCCAAGGTAGGCCAAGAGCAGCCCCACATACATTGGGTTTCGGGTGAAGCGATAGGGACCCCGCGTCACCAGTTCCCGAGATAACTTACCCGGGACCGTCGTGGTTTTAGCCTTGTGGAAAATCACGAGGCCCCAGCCTGCAATGACTGCACCCAGAGCAAACAGCACGGCTCCGGCGATTGTACTTACTAAGGCTGTAGTTGGAGAGATGGTCCAATGAAGCACATGTTCCAGGACTATACCAACGAGATAGGTCAGCACGAACACCCACGGAACGGGGACATGCAACAGAAACCGAACAGGATTCTTCATTCCTTCAACTCCGCAGTCACTGCGAACCGCCCGGGGCCCATCAAAGGCTTCGTTTAAACGTGATGTTGTCGCAAAGCTCTCAGTTTACGGAATCGTATTGCGAAAGTGTAACCACAAGTTTCAGTTGAGCCTGGATAAAACGCCTCACACGGCTTATCACAGCGAGATCAAACGACGCGTCCCGCGAATTCAAGAGAAGCGTCGTGATCTTATTTGACCCGCGCGGCGTCACAGTAATCCCCGGCAACCCGCGAAGAGAATGGTGAGCGCGGTAGGAATCGAACCTACAACCTACTGATTAAGAGTCAGTTGCTCTGCCAATTGAGCTACGCGCCCCGGAGCTGGAATAAAGCGGGAAGGACAGAAGCAAGAGTATAACATTCTGACGAGAAGCGTCTTCGCTTTTGCGCTGAGTCCAGCCCTAGAATCGCTGGCGTAAATTCGCGGCAAATACTTGCACCGAATCCGTAACGCTTGCATTTGGTCGTCGCGGCGGCAATTCCTGCGATGTGACCGGAGGGCGCTCCTCCAACGTTCCAAGAATCGCTAAATCATCAACGCGCAGAGTAAGGAATTGTTGATCGGCGCAAATTACGTCCATCAATCTGACCTGCCGAGCGTTCAGTACTTTTGTGGACAAGGTTTGAAAGTGACGAAATATCCAAAGCAAATAGATTCGCTGTGCAAAAGAGGGTCTGAAATAACGCGGTCCGAGCGGCGTGAGCACGCGCAATACACCGCCGGAAAGTTTCTGTAGCCACATAGAAAGCGATCCTGAAAGTTGAGTTTTCTTGCCAGAGTGTTGTAACGGCGAGCATTATTGCACCGAATTCGAGGCATTGGTACAAAAAAATGCACACTTTTTGCATAAGGCCCGCTTGAACAGTTTGGGAATTTCCCGAAATGCACAAAGAATTGTGCAGAAACGCAATTTTGAGCCTACCCAATCAGTTCGGGCAGGAATTGCATGTCCCGAACTTGGGCTGCAACGCCGTGCTTGTTTCCGTCCAGGTTGTCTTCCACTCGGACGACCGTAGCCTGGCAGCAAACCCAGCGCTTTTCACCGCTCGTGAGCTCCGGGGGCAATATCAAAACCATTTCAACATTGTTTCCCTGCCGGATAGGAAAGTCAGTATAAAAAAATATTCCATTCGAACTCAGGTCGCGCGTATGTCCGGTGGCCTGAAGATTCGTGTCGGCCGCCGTAATCGTGACCGGAACCTGCACTGGAATGCGTTCTCCGGATCGCCGCTCAGTTTTGTTATCGGGCATCGCAGGGGAGGGTAACACAATTGAGGAAGGCTGTGCTGATTGTGCCGCGTTTGGTTCGCGTGGCTGGTGCACGATGGCGACCCGTACAATAGTGCCAATGCCGATTCCGCCGGAAATACGGGGGAAACAATATATCAGCGTCGCCACTTTTCGCAAGACGGGCGCAGCGGTGCGCACCCCGGTGTGGTTCGCCGAGCAAAACAATAAGCTTTACGTCATGACCCGTGATGATTCTGGGAAATATAAACGGATGCACAACAATCCCGAGGTCCGGATTGCTCCGTGCACCATAGGCGGGAAAATAACCGGACCGGAATTTGCGGGCTCAGCGCGGATTCTTCCTCAGGAAGACTGGCCGCCTGCCCGCGGTGCCATACGCCGGAAGTACTGGTTAGCGCGGATTCCATTTGTGTGGAGTAAACAGAATGTTTATCTCGAAATCGAAATTGCGGAATAGAACGGCTTTCTCTCAGTACCCATCCAGTATGATCTGAGCTTCATGTTTTCCAATCGCACAGACTGGGCGCTTACTCCGAATCGTTTGACGACCCTTCAACGAGAGCTGCAAGCTGCCGGAGTTCAAGTTCTCGACCTGACAGTTTCCAACCCCACTCGCACCGGCATTTCCTTTGACAGAGAAACTGTCCTGGCTTCCCTTCGCGAGACCGGTGCGATGGATTACGATCCTCAGCCCCAGGGATTGCTGACTGCACGAGAAGCCGTAGCTGACTATTACCGCGAAAATCAGGCTGCCGTTGTTGATCCAGAATCGGTTGTGCTTACGACCAGCACCAGCGAGGGTTATTCGTATGTTCTTCGGCTTTTATGTAACGCTGGCGACGAGGTTCTGGTCCCGAAGCCGAGCTATCCGCTGTTTGAATTTCTGGCTGACTTAAGCGACGTGAAGCTTGTCCCTTATTCGTTAATTTATGACCACGCATGGCAGATTGATTTTCATTCGCTGACTCAGGCCTTGAACAATCGCACCCGGGCAGTTGTGGCCGTACATCCGAATAATCCTACTGGATCATTTGTTAGTCCATCGGAACGCGCGCAGCTGAATCATTTCTGCTGTGCCCAAGATTTGGCGCTGATTGTGGATGAGGTTTTTCTGGATTATTCCCATGACGGCGTCCGCCGCGATACGTTTGCGGGTAATCGGGACGTATTGACCTTCACTCTGAGCGGATTGTCGAAAATTTCTGGACTGCCTCAGATGAAGCTGGCATGGATTGCCGCGAGTGGACCGGATGAAAGAGTCGGTGCGGCGATGGAGCGGATGGAAGTGATCGCCGATACCTATCTTTCCATGAATGCGCCCATTCAATTAGCGGTGCCCGTGCTGCTTGATCAGCGAAAGAAAGTCCAGCCTCAGTTGCTCGACCGTGTCCGCACGAACTTACAGGAACTTGACCGACAACTGGGGAATCAAAAAAGCTGCGAGAGATTCAATGTCGAAGGCGGATGGTACGCGGTACTGCGAGTGCCCGTCACGCGTTCAGATGAGGATCTTGCTATTGAACTGTTACAGAAGACTTCCGTGCTGGTGCATCCGGGGCATTTTTATGATTTCGCGACCGACGGATATTTAGTGTTGAGCCTGATTACGCCGCCAACCCACTTCCACGAGGGTATTGGACGGGTAATTTCACGGCTAAACGACGTCTTCTGATCTAGCGGACCGAAGAGAGGTCGAGTTTCGGCCGAAAGGGCTTTCTACATACCAGTTTTCTGGACCCTCTAATTCTTCACGAGAAATGGATTATTTTCCCGCTCTTCACGAATCGTAGTCAATGCGCCATGACCAGGCACTACGACAGTTTCGTCCGGCAGAGTAAGCACTTTTTCGTGTATGGAATTGATAATCTTATCGAAAGAACCCCCTGGCAGGTCGGTGCGTCCAATGCTTCCCGCGAACAATGTGTCGCCGGCAATCAACTTTTTCTGCGCTTCAAAATAAAGGCAAATGCTGCCCTCGGTGTGCCCGGGAGTGTGCAATACATCGGCGATAAGCGGTCCAGCTCTCACCTTGTCGGATGGCCCAATACTTTGATCAACCTTAACTTCTCCGGGCGAAGCCATCCCAATCCAGGTGGCCTGTAGATCCAGCAATTTGAGCAAAGCATAGTCGTTCTGATTGAGAAGGATGGGCGCTCCGGTTGCCGCACGCAGTTTCATCGCCCCGCCGACGTGATCTATATGGGCGTGAGTAATCACGATTTGCTTAACCTGTAGGTTGTGCTTGCGAACGATTTCCAGAACATCCCCAACATCGTCGCCGGGATCAATCACCATTGCTTCGCGACTGCTCTCATCCCCAATAACTGAGCAGTTGCATTGCAGCGGGCCAACCGGAAGGATTTCGTGAATCATGGGAATCGGCTGTTAGGTCCTAGCCTCTGGCTTGACTCAAGAGCAAAAGCTGGTCATTGCGAGAACGGCTACTTCTGTTGCACAGGCGGAGGCGCTTGGGCCGGCTTTGCAGGCGCCGATTTGGTTTGAGACGTTTTCGCGCCTTCCAACACTGAATGCGGACCCTGATGTCGCGAAGCCGAAATGGAAAGCGTTATCGAGGTTAATATGAAGATAACGGTGGACCAGGTCGTCGCTTTGGAAAGTGCCGTGGTCGCGCCTCGAGGCCCGAACGCGGTTTGGCTGCCCATTCCTCCAAACGCAGCGGCTACGTCGCCGCTGGTGCCACTCTGCAATAACACAACGACAATCAAAAACAGAGAAACTGCGATGTGGATGATCGTGATAAGCAGAATCATTTGCTATCGGTGTCCTTCTGGTCCTACGAGACCTTGCACGAGGAATTCTGTCGCCTTACCCCCCAAAAAACAATCCTGAACTGGTGCGGAAGGGGGGATTTGAACTACGCTATCACATTGATAACAGGTAACTTATTGATTCTACATCCGGCCTAAAGGCCCACAATCCCCACAATCCCGTTCCTATTGTACGTTTATTGTACGACGAATTGGAATTGTACGAACCCCGGAGGAATGGAAAAATCGCATCACCTCTTCTGCTCCATCAGCAGTTTGACATCGTTGTATTCTCCGGGTCAAGGCCTACCTCGGCGATGCGCCGCACAACTTAGGCGAACTGCAACCGGAAACCTTGCCGCTCTTGTTATGAGCAGCACGCATAATCTTCTACCGCAGAGTCATTGGACGACAGCACCTCCGACCCGATAGGGTGACCAACACATCAGCCCAATTTGAGGTCACTCCTGGAGGTTCGCATGTCGCATTTGGTTCCTCATTCGGCTCGGTCTACCAAACACACTGATCGACCGATTCGCTTCCCATTCTCGAAGCTCTCAATTCTCGGATTTCTTCTGATCGTGCCCCTTGCAGCTCACGCTCAAGGCAGTCCCTTCGACACCGGTTTCACTTCCTTACAAACACTCTTCACCGGAACCGTGGCCAAGGTCGCGAGCCTCATCGCCATCGTGATCGGCGGCTACGGCTTCGCACACGGTGAACCCGGCGCGAAGAAGGCGCTCGCCGGAGTCGCAGCGGGAACTGGAATTGCCGTCATGGCGGCGAATGTCCTCAGTTGGCTCTGGGGCGTATAGCGGCCCGCAGCCACCTTCGATCCTTTGGCCCGTCAATCCCCACACGAGGAATTATGTCGGACAAACCGCAGCAGAAGCAGCGCACAAATCGAGTGTTCAAGAGCCTGCACAAGCCGCTCACTTATCTGGGAGTAGAGCGCACGCTTTTCTACTTCGTGTGTGTTGGAGCGGTGGGGGCTTTCAATCTCTTCAATTCGATCCTCGGTGGTATCGCCGTCTTTATTGGCGGATTCGCGTTCGGCCATTGGGTGACGAGGAGCGATCCGGCGTTTCTTCGCATCCTTGCCAAATCCGAACGCTACAAGTTGCGCTATGACGCAGCGAAACAGCAACTGCCGCGCGTGGAGGTTGTCTGATGTTTCGACTCGATAAGGTCATCAAGCCATGGAAGGAGAGCGCGGCTCTGAACGACCACATCAATCTCTACGGTTTCTGGAACGAGACGACGTTCCTCACCAAGAGCGGTGATGTAGGCATGGTTCTCAGCGTTCCCGGCGTGGACTATGAAAGTCTGGATCGCTCGGAGCAGGAATACGCGGTCAAGCGACTCGAGGCGGCACTCCAAGCGTTTGGATCCGGCTTCCACGTCTACCAATATCTCTTCAAATCCAACTGTCCCGACATTCCATTTGCCGAGTACGACGATCCCATTGTGGCAGCGGCAATCGACCAGCGAAGGAAGTTTTTTGACGCGAAGCGCGAGCATCTTTATCAAGTCGAAATCTTCTACTGCATCCTGCTCGAAGGCAGCCGGTCAAAGACTGGAGTTGGTGCAGCACTCACTCGTCTCTTCCATGACCCCTCTGGCGCCATAGAAGAACTCAGAACGCAGTTTACGAATGACGGCATGAAGACGCTGTTGCGCACTCATATCGAGCGTGATGTTCGCCGACTCGAACAGCAGGTACAAGCGTTTGCTCGCCAGCTTTCAGACTTCATGCACGTCGAGATTCTGAATCAACAAGGACAGTTCACGTTTTTACGTCGGCTGTTAAATTACGACGACTGGCGTGTTGCCGGCAAACCACAGTCCACGCAGTTTCTCGACTATCAGGTAGTTAACTCCGACATCGAAGCCGAACGCGATCACTTGCGCATTGGAGATCACTTCGTTCGTGTGCTGACCATGAAGGAGGCGATCACCGAGACGAGACCGCTCGTGCTCGATGCACTGCTAAAGATTCCCGCGAACTTCTATGTCGTCACGGAGTGGACGCCGCTCTCCTCGGACAAGGCGCGTAAAGAGGTGAACAAGAGGCGCCGACATTTCAATATGTCGAAAACCGGGTTTGTCTCCCAGATGGGCAACGACGCCACCAAGACGAACCCGCGCGATGTGTTGGTGGACGAGTCCAAGCAGGCCGACATCGAAAATCTTGGCGATTGCCTGCGCGCCCTGGGCGACGGCCAACCACTTGGCGATTTCTCGGTGACAATAGTGCTCTATGGCCAGTCGCGACCGGAACTCGATCCGCTTGTTGCCGAGTTCATTGGCGTCTTCACCAACGCTGACGGCAATCTGTTCCAGGAAACCTACAACCAGCTAAACGCATACTTTGCCATCATTCCGGGCAACTACGCCTTCAACCTTCGCAAGTTGTATCTGTTGAATACGAATTGCGCCGATTTGTCTTTTCTGTTTACGATCCTGCCCGGCGAAAAAACCAACGCGCATCTCGGCACGGAATACCTTGCGGCGCTCGAAACTGACAACCAGACCCCATACTTTCTCAACCTACATAATGGCGAGGTCGCTCACACACTGATTCTCGGGATGACGGGCAGTGGAAAGTCTTATTTCTGCAATTTTCTCCTGCAAAACGCGCAGAAGTACGCGCCCTTGACGTTCATTTTCGACATAGGCGGGAGCTTCCAGTCACTCACCTCTATCTTCGGCGGGTCGTACCTCAATATTTGCCAGGAGGCGCGCGATTTCACTATCAACCCCTTTTCGTTGCCTCGGACCAAAGAGAACATGCAATTTCTCTTCAGCTTCTTCCGCGTGCTCATTGAAGGCAACGAGCAGCGCTACCGAATCGACTTCAAAGAGGAGCGCCGTCTGTGGGATGCAATCGAGCGCATTTACGTGCTTGAACCGAGCCAGCGGACCATCTCGAATTTTGGCAACATCATCGGCGAACTGAAAGAACGCCTGCATCGTTGGACCCGCGGCGGACAATACGGTTTCCTGTTCGACAACGCTGAGGACACGCTTTCATTCTCGCGCTTTCAGACCTTCAACTTCCACGGCTGGAACGACGCGCCCGAGGTGCTGGAACCACTGCTGTTCTACGTTCTGCACCGTGCGTCGAATGAGATTGCCGACCCGAAAAGACTCGCCACCTTCAAAACCTTCCTGCTCGATGAGGCGTGGCTCTTTATCAAAAACGAAACTATCCGCAATTACGTCGTGCAGGCCCAGAAGACGTGGCGCAAGCACAACGCGGCCATGATCCTTGCGACGCAATCGATCAAAGAGCTTGAGGAGTCGGGGATGCTGGCGATTGTGGCCGAGAGTTGCCCCACGAAAATCTTCCTGGCCAACCCGGAGATGAACCGCGACGTGTACCGAGAGGCGTTTCATCTGAATGACACGGAACTTGAGCTCATCGCAGACCTCGTTCCACCCGGCCAGATGCTCATTCGCAAGGCGCAGAGCTCCAAGAAAGTGCAATTGAATGTGGACTCAGTCTCGCACTGGATGGCGACCAACAATGCCCGCGACAACTTGAAGAAGCGCGATTATTTCGACCGCTTCGGTATTGCCGACGGTCTTCGCCGGCTTGCCGAGGATTATCCATTCCAGCCGCGTGCGCTGGCCGTATCCATGTCCACTACGAATCGATAAGGAGAAAATGCTATGGGCTATCTGAAATCCGTCATCCAGTGCTGTTTGCTTGCCTCTTTTGTCGTTGGCTCTTCAGCGCAAGAGTCCGCGCGCACGGTGCAGTACCACTCGCAGGACATCATCCCGATCCGCGCCAAGGTAAAATACACGACCCTCATCGAACTGCCTACGACCGAGAAGATCATGGAGGCAGCCACTGGCGACAAGGAGTTCTGGATCGTGGATGTCGTCGGCAACTTCTGCTTCGTGCATCCAGCCAAGCAAGGCATTGCCTCGAACTTGAATCTCATTACCGACAAAGGAAATATCTACACCTTCACGTTGGAGGATGTTTCTAGCTCATCGACGAAACCGGATTTGAAGGTGATCGTCGTGCCCGCGGACCGCTCCGCCATTGTGGCCGCAAGCGGCCCTCCGCAGTTCGTGCCCGCCGCCCAACTCGAACAGTCACGAGAGCAGCTTGCCGCGCTTCAGTCGCACGTTGCGCAGGCTGTGGATGAATACAAGAGCACTTATCCGACACAGCTCAAGTTTGATTATGTCTACAAAGCGAACGAGGCTCCCTTCGATATCCAGTCGATCTACCACGACGACAAGTTCACCTACATCAAGACGAATGCGCCCGAGAAATTCAGCGTCTGTGAAACGAAAGACGGCAAGCCCAACCTCATCACTTACGACCTTCGCGAAGGAACGTACATCATTCCGAAAGTCATGGACAGCGGATACGTGGAACTGGGCAAAAAGAAAATGGAATTCGCACGCAAGGGATAGCCGCCATGACCGAGAACGTTCTTACTCCGAACACTTCCGTACAGACCGAGCCGCAAACCGAGCCGACATTGCGCCGGTACTTGGGGCGGCCAAACGGTGTTTTGCAGAAAAACCTCAAGACCCTCGTTTATCTCGGCGCGGTCTCGCTGGTCATTGTGGCGGCGCTGTTCAGTGCGTCCGGCAAGAAAATGCCCGCGCAACAAACTGCCACCAAAGGGCAACCACCGCAACCATCGTTGCAGGACAACACTGACAACAACGTGCAGGAGTTGAAGAACCAACTTCAGGCGGAACGTCAGAAGGAGCAGCAAGCGACAGCGGCCGCAGCTGCGATGGGAGATCCTGCGCTTACGTCTGCGACAACCGCGCAGCAAGCTACTGTGGCCTACTACGGCCCGACCGGAACTGCCATTCCGAACGTTCCATGCGCTCCGGGCCGGCCCTGCCCGCAAATGCAGCAGGGCAACATGCAACTACAGCTCACGCCTGAGCAACAGCAGGCACAGATGATTGCCGCAAAAGAACGCGAACGGGTAGACAACTCCCGCTTCGCCTCCAACCTTGTGTTCGCCCGTCCTCCTGACGAAGCGCAGCAACCGGGACAGATTACGCCCACGCAGAATGGGCCTGCCGAATCGCAGGCAAACAGTAATCTCGTCGCACCCGAAGCCGAACGAAGACCAGAGGACGCGCCCGGAGGCTACAAGCGCCCGGTCGAGGCCAATATCGATTCAGCATCCGGTCAGCCTTATCTCCTCTATGAAGGTTCGGTTCTCGACACCGTTCTTATGAATCGTCTGGATGGAGACGCCGTTGGGCCGGTCAAAGTCCTTGTCTCAAACCCGATGTATTCGCAAGATCATCAACACGTCATCATTCCCGAGGGAACGGTCGTACTCGGTGAAGCGAGAAAGATTGGAGCCGCAGGTTTCGGCCAACAACGCCGCATGGCCGTAGTCTTTCACCGGCTCATCATGCCAGACGGCTACTCCGTCGATCTTGACCAATTCCACGGACTTGATCAGATCGGAGAGGAAGGGCTGAAGGACAAGGTCAACAACCACTACCTTCAGATCTTCGGCACCTCGATCGCCTTGGGTGTGGTCGCCGGAGCCAGTCAGATCACGCAGGGAGGCGGGACGATTACCACGAGTGGCTCCCAGGCATTCACGACGGGCGCGGCAGCCAGTGTTTCGCAGTCCGCCGCAACGATCCTTGACCGCTTCATCCAGATTCCGCCCACCGTCACGATTCGGGAGGGCCACCGCGTGAAAGTGTATTTCACGCAGGACATGCTTCTTCCTGCGTATTCCAACCACACCGTTCCACAGAGTTTCTAAGGAGGATTCAATGAAGAACTTAATTTTCGCCGCCGCCCTCGCTCTCGGACTTGCCATCGCATTACAGCCTGCCGCGCAAGCCCAATTCGGTTCTGGCATCGTCTACGATCCTGCGCAATCGGCCCACGCCTACACGCAAATTCTCAATGAAAGCAAATCGATTGAAAATCAAGCAAAACAGATCGAGAACGGAACTCAAATCTTCACCAACACCGTGAAGATCGCCACTACGGCGCTTCAGGCCTACAACGTCGCCAAGCAGCAATATGAGCTAGCACACCAGATGATCCTCGCCCCGAGGATGCTCTATGCGCGATTTCTGTCTCCCACCTCAGATCTAGGGATGTTGCAACAAATCTCGAACACTTACGGCAATTCGATGGGCTGGCTCAATTCGGCTAATACAGGAAAAGGAGCAGCTGCCTCCTACCAGCAGGTGAGTGTGCCCTATACCTCCAATGTAGTTCCCGGTTACGCAACCGAGAGCTTCGCCGGCCAGCAACAGATTGCGGCGCAGGGAGCCACGGTTGATATCGGCGATTCGGTGATGACCAACAACCTGCAAGCGCTCGGCACCATCCGCGCCAATCAGGCCGCCAGGCAAACCGACATCACCAACCTTGAGGCCGAAACGCAAAGCCAGGACGCATCGCAGCAAACAGTCATGGCCGAACTACAGCGCATCAATCAAGCCCTGCTTTTGGAACTGCGGACCCAACAGGATGCGAACCAGATCAACGCCAATCTTGCCCTGCAACAGATCGTCTTTCGAAAGCAGCAACAGGATGCGATGAAGTCGGCATTCCGCGACTCGTCAGGCTACGAAAGCTACTACAACGCCAACATCTCTACGACGAGCGGTGGCGCCTCGGCCCTGCTTACGCAATCGTTCTGAGTACGACGCAAAGAAAACAAAGAGGCCAAGAAAATGGGGACCGGTTTCTTCAACTACATCGCTCAGGCCTGCCAGTCGTTGGCCGCCACGGCAGCACCCTCGATAACCGCGATGGGGATTCACATCGTCATTGCGCTAGCGACCATCATGTTGGTTTGGTTCGGGGTGCAAGAGGCCCTGGCGTCGGCCCATGGTGGGCCAGGGTTCAGCATGGCGAGGTTCCTCAATCTCTTCATGCTGATGACCTTCGCTTACGCGATGGTGAATTACTACGACAGTTCGATCCCCGGACTTGGCTTCTCCATCAAGAGCTTCATCGACGGTGGCACCACCAATCTCGTTGCCCTGATTGGAGCAGATGGCTCTACCACGATGCTGAACGAGATCCACACCGCATCGTCGAAGACCGGGCCATCGATGCTGACCAGCATGATGTCTCCTTATTACTCTCTTGTGTTCTTCGCCGTGCAGTTCATGTTGGCCCTTCTTGCGGCCATCGTTTCCGCCATCCTGGCCTACGGCGCAATCGCAGCGACGATTATCGGCTTGCTCGGGCCAATCTTCATCCCGTTTCTCGTCTTCGACAAGCTGGATTGGCTGTTCTGGAGTTGGCTCAAGGCGTATCTCGGATTCAGCCTTTACAAGGTTGTCGCCGCAGCCACGATGAACGTTCTGTCGCACGTTCTGACGAACTACTACCAGCAACTCGGTCAGAGCATTTCGGACCCTTCATTGATGGTGCAAACACTGCCGTTGCTCGTGCTTCTGGTGCTGGTAAACATCTACATCCTTTTCAAGATTCCGACCATGACCCACAGCCTATTCACTGGCGGTACAGGCGGCCACGGTGGGGGCTTAGGCGCGGCCATGATGGTGATACGGGCCGCGATGTAGCGGCACCGGAAAGGACAGGAAAGAGACAAGAAACGAGGCTGAAATGAGTACAAAGACGATGAGCGTAGAGACGCTAAGCAGCGAAGAGAAATCCACATCGCAAATCACTCGCGCCGCGGAACGTTACCTGGAGCAATACGGCGATCCATTGGTCATGAATACTTACCTCAAAGTGACCATTCTTGTGCTTGCTTTCGTTTCTTTCGTGTTGGCCAGTCTTACCTTCAAGAGTCAGCAAGCGCTCGCCAACATGCACCCGATGATCGTACGGATCAACGACGTGGGGCACGCGGAAGCGATTGACTATCGCAACTTCCAGTACCGCCCGCAGGAAGCGGAGAACAAGTATTACCTCACCCGCTGGGCGGAACTGTATTTCAGCCGAAATCGCTTCACGATCGAGCGAGATCAAACGAACTCGCTCTACTTCCTCAATAGCGACGTGCAGCGTGCCGTGATCGACCAAGAGCGCAAGGACAACAGCATTCAGAACTACATCAAAGACAGCAGCCTTCCCTACGTCGATGTAGAGATCAAGAGCGTCATCCTCGACGACCTGCGACAGTCCCCGTATTCGGCGCGCATCGAGTTCGAAAAGGTGTACACCAATCCGACGGATCATACCGAGCTCAAGCGGGAGCGATGGACAGCCAGCGTTACCTACGTCTTCCGCGAGAGTGTTAAGAACAACGAGCTTGCCGTCAACCCCCTCGGATTGACCATCGTGCGCTTCCGGGCGGACCAGGCGTTCAGCTAGAGATTGAGCGACATTCCCAGATCCTTATTTATGTCCTTTTACGATGACAATCCGGCTGGCTTTCTCCACCTGTCTCCGTGCCTTGCAGGGCAGGCTCACGATAGCCTTACGACGCGCAACTACGGATGCGAATTGCCTCCTTCTTGTACCGGACATACCTGCTCGAATCAGGCTGCAATTGTGCTGAACTTCAGCAGCCAATGTGCAGATGAGAATTTTGCTCTGGCGCGTGTCTGTCGTTTAGTATCCCGTCTTTGTTCGGGCACCGCGTCGGGGCTTTTCATGCGCCCTGCGGCAACTCGCTCTTCTGCTTCGGCTGGGCAGCCCTGCGGGTTACGGTTTCCTTCCAAATCTTGTTCGGAAAAAGCGCCCGAAAAGATTTCTCCGGACCCTCCGCAAATGCAGAGCTTCGGCACTTGGGAGCATGGCCCACTCGCCCAACTGGTGCCCCGACCAAGATCGGGAGATTCCACAAACGGAGACACTCATGTACCAGAACAAAGTAACCCTCATCGGCTTCCTCGGCAGCAACGCAGAATTTCGCACAAGCAACAATGGCAGCTTCACCAATCTCTCGCTGGCAACCAAGTCCTCGTACAAGAAGGACGACAAGTACATCTCGCACACCGAATGGCACCGTTGCGTGGTCTTCGGCAAGCTCTCGGAGTTCGCCAAGACGCTGACCAAGGGTGCACATGTCCAGGTGGAAGGCGAACTGCGCAGCCGGGAATACGCCAGCAAAAAGACGGACACGAAACAGCGGGTCTGGGAAATCCGAGTCGCTTCAATCCTGAAGCTGGATCGCGCCGAAAAGGCCGCGCCGGAAGATCAGGATCACGATGAATTGCCGCAGGAGGAAGCGGCCGCATAGGCCCTTGCTTTTCGCTCTCGGAAGCCTGGCTAAACGCTGGGCTTCCAACGCTGTGAGGTTCCCTCTATGAGCTTTGAATTGATCCTGCCATTTCTGAGACCGATCGAGCCGCTACTGCTGGACGACAGCATCAGCGAAATCATGGGCAATCCCGACGCCTCTTGGTGGTACGAGCGCGACGGCATCATGCGGCGCGAAGAAACGATTTCCTTCGACGCCGGCAAGCTCCGCACCGGCCTCGAAGTCATCGCCAATCAGCTTGGCAAGAAGCTCGATGAAGACAACCCCGTCCTGAACGCGCAACTCCCCGATGGAAGCCGCCTTGCGGCAGTGATTCCGCCGGTCGTGCGCCCATCACCGGCTCTGACAATCAGGAAATTCACCAGCCGCCATTACACCGTCAATGACCTTATTGATCGTGGCACCTTGACGCGTTCGCTTGCCGATTTTTTAGCGGAGCAAATCCTCAGCGGAAAGACGCTGCTCATCAGTGGGGGAACCGGGACCGGCAAAACCACACTACTCCGGATTCTTGCCGACTTCATTCCTCAACAGGATCGCATCGTCGTCATCGAGGATACCTCCGAGCTTCACATTCAGAAGCCGAACATCCTGGCTGTCGAATGCCAGACCGATACGTTCAAGGCCAACATCTCTTTCGACAACCTTTTGAAGTCCGCTCTCCGCTGGCGACCGGACCGGATCATCCTGGGCGAAGTGCGCGGAATCGAGGCGCGAACCTTGCTCGATTCCTTCAATACTGGGCACGCCGGGTCGCTGGCGACGATACACGCTAATTCGGCAGAAAAGGCACTGCATCGTTTCGCCAATCTGGTCATGCGAAACCACGCCCAAACCACCTTCGCCGACACGGAAGCAGAGATCGGAGAAGCAGTTGATTTCGTCGTCCATGTCGAGCGTCAACCAGGCCGCCGCATCATCCGCGAAGTTGTTGGGCTTCGCGGATATGACCGCGACGCGAAACGCTTTCTGATTGAGCCGGTATTCGAGGCCCAACATGCGAAACCCTAGAACCGGATATCGCGCTGGATTCGCCCTCAGTCGCACTTGCTTTGCTGAGACGAATTGCGTAATTCACGAACATGTAAAAGGAGAACGAATATGCCGTTAATCGAAGTCAATCAAATCCGTCACATCAGTGCGTCGATTCGCCTGGACGAGATAACCGCCACGGTGCGGTGCAGCCTTCGAAGAAGCCTGCATCCGGGGCAGAGTCCACGACCAATGTGCGAGCGGTGAAGGCGTGATCCTGCCTTCGATTTCGTTCCAGCGCAAGAACGGTGCTTCGCACCGGAAGAATTGTGACACTCCACCCCTGATAGGGAACTGCCCAGATACTTTGGTATCTCGGCAGATACCAATGAAAACACAACGCTTTGGAATCAAGCGGTATCTGGACAGATACCGCCAAAACAAAGCAATCGAGGTTCCCTGTGGCTGATATTCAAATGATCGACGAACGAAGTTCGGAGAAGCTGCGAGGCCGCGACCGTCGCTCTCGCAACCTCAGCACCAAACTCACGACAAACGAGGCGAAGGCGGTGGAAGAGGCTGCATCAAGAGTGGGCAAGACACCGAGCGAATGGGCGCGTGAACTATTGCTGCGCGGGGCTGTTGTCGGCAATCCCGCCCCTATGGAAATGCACATCTTCACCGAACTGGTGGGCATTCAGATGCTTTTGATGAACACACTCGAACCGCTGCTGCGCGGCGACAAACTTGCCCAGGAACAGCTCACTGTACTGTTTCGCCAGGTCCAGACGACCAAGGCCGCGAAGGCGCAGGAACTTCTCGCCAAACGCAGCCAGAACAAGGAGAAATAGCCATGCCCGCCGTCCAACAATGGGGCCGCCGCGAGTCGATCATCTGGCCGCCGCGCCGCTATCTCTATACGATCGGTGCGATCTTTCTCGCATTGGTGGCGACCGGATGCTTTGTCTACGTCCGTTTCCAATTCGGCCTTTCACCGCTCGAACGCTACTACCTGCCGTATTATCTCCGCACCGAGTTGGCGGGCCTCACACACCCTGCCAGCAATTATCAACTCCTTTATATTTCCGATGGCAACTCGCGTCTGCGGACTGCGCTTGAATCCGACGTAGAGCCAGGAGCGACACCGCAACTGATCGGAAGCCCGTTGCCTTTCATGCTTTCGTCGCAAGCGCGGCAGCAGGGTTTCCGCTCGTTGTTCCGCGAACGACCGCGCAGCTACCAGAACAAGGGTCTTCATGAATGGATTGAGCACTGGGTCTACGCGGATATTCCCCTTGCCCAGTTCTTCACGATGCAACTCGTTTTTGGCTTCGCGACTTTCGCGCTGCAACTTCCATTTTCCATCCGCAAGGATATCCGGCGCATCCAGGGACTTCGCTGCGGGCGCCGCCTCAAAGGCCCCGTTCTTGTCAACGCCAAGGACTTCACCGAAGCCGTCAGCGGCAATGGCATCGGCATCACAACCAACGATTCAAAGCTACCCTTGCGTATTCCGCGCGATGCCGAGAACAAACACTTTCTGATTGTGGGCGACACCGGCTCCGGCAAGTCGAGCATTATTCGCCAGATGCTTTATCAGGTGGACGCTCGCGGCGACAGCGCCATTGTTTACGATCCGGCCTGCGAGTTTGTGAAACAGTTCTATAACGAGCGCCGCGGCGACATCGTTCTCAATCCGCTCGACGCCCGGATGCCCTACTGGAACCCGTCGAAAGAGCTCCGCCGCAAAGCCGAAGCCAAAGCGCTGGCCGTGTCGCTCTACCAGCCGGAGGGCGTGACGAATCGCTTCTTCGTGGAAGCTCCGCAAAAGATATTTGCTCATCTGCTTACCTTCCTTCCGACGCCGGAGGAGCTGGTGCGATGGATGTCCGATCCCGCCGAAATCGACCGTCGCGTCAAAGGAACTGAGTATTGGATGCTGATCGATCCAAAGGCCCCGCAACAGCGGACAGGAGTACTCGGCTCTCTCAACATGAGCGCGGATAGTTTCCGGCTTCTGCCGAAGCCAGACGAGACAACCTCCGCTTGGACGGCAACCAACTGGGCAGAGACGCGGCGCGGTTGGATCTTCATCACTTCCCGTCCAACAATGCGCGAGGCACTTCGACCGCTCATTAGTCTGTGGATTGATACGCTCGTCTTGCGTCTCCTAAACGAGCCCATGCCGGACCAGAAACCCGTATGGTTCGTCATCGACGAATTGGCCAGCTTGCAGAGACTGCCTCAGCTCCATACAGCCATCACCGAGAATCGCAAATCACAGAACCCGGTCATCCTTGGCTTTCAGGGACGGAGCCAGATGCAGGCGCGTTACGGGGAAGACGCCGAAGCCATGCTCTCGCAGCCCGCGACAAAGATTTTCCTTCGCACAACCGAGCCTAGGGCTGCCAAATGGGTCAGCGAGGCCATTGGCGAAATTGAGATTGAACGACTGCGCGAGACCCATTACGAGGGCTCTCGCGCGGGACGAAACTTCGCGCTCGACCGGCAGACCGAGCCGCTCGTTCTGCCATCCGAGGTTTCGGGTCTCGACGATCTTCGCGGCTTTCTAAAATACGGCAATCATGTGGCGCGACTCTCGTTTCCCTTCATTGCCCTGAAGGAGAAGAGTCCCGCTTTCGATGAGCGAAAAATGGACGACCTGATCGTGCCGACCACGCAGCTGTCCGCGGAACCCGAGGAGATGCAGGGCAATCTTCTCAGCCCCGAGTATGCGCTTCAACCTCCCGAAAACCAGATGGAATAGACAGTCATGCTCACCATCTCAAAGCCACTCTCCGCAGGCCAGGCGCAGAGCTACCACCAGAAAGAGTTCACCGCGAAAGAGCAGAATTATTGGTCGCAACGCGGTGTGATTGCGGGCGAGTGGCAAGGCCGCCTAGCCGGGCAGTTTGGCCTTGCCGGGACCGTCTCTGCCGAGGACTTCGCGAAACTTAGCCAGGGCCAGCATCCACAGACCGGCGAGCAGCTTGTACGACAACGAGCATCCTACGAATATCAGGATGCCGACGGCAATCCCATTAAGACGATGGAACACCGCGCCGGGTGGGATGCGACCTTCTCAGCACCCAAATCCGTTTCGCTTACTGCGCTTGTCGGCGGCGATGAACGTGTCCGCGAAGCGCACCGGGAGAGCGTCCGCGTTGCCCTTGACCAGCTCGAACACTACACGCAAGCTCGCATCGGCGGCAATCATCCGCCCGAGACTACGGGCAAGTTTATCGCCGCCAAGTTCGAACACGATACCGCCCGCCCGGTCGATGGCTATGTCGCCCCACAACTCCACACGCACGCTGTCGTTTTCAACGTCACCGAGCGTGAAAGCGGCCAGCCGCGTGCGGTTCAACCGCAGAGCCTCTTCGCCTCGCAGCAGTTCGCCACTGCCATCTATCAATCCGAGCTGACCTACAAACTGCGCGAACTTGGATATGAAATTACCACAGGGAGGAGCGGCGCTCCCGAGATCAAGGGTTACACGCAGGAATACCTAGACGCATCCAGCCCCCGGAGCCAACAGATTCGTGAGTACCTCGAACGCACGGGTCGCTCGGGCAAAGAAGCCGCCGAGATCGCCGCGCACTCGACGCGGGACCGCAAGGGGATTCATTCGCCGGGTGAGGTCATGGCGGCGCACCGGAAGCTGGCGGCAGACTTCGGACACCAGGCGGAGGCTGTTGTACGGGCAGCGCGTGAACGTTCGCAACATCAAGAGAAGCCGGTCAACTCGGTTGAGCGTGTTCGGGAATCTCTAACCTTTTCCCGCGACAAGAACTTCGAGCGCGAGGCAGTCGTAGACGAGCGTGCTCTGATCCGCGATGGGCTTCGTCGTGGAATGGGCGAAGTTACCCATACCCAGGTCCGCGCCAATCTTGAGGCTCGCTTGGCTTCTGGGGAATTCCAAATCGTCCAGCGCCCACAGGGAGTTCCGGGCCGTCAGTTCACCACCGCGAAAACCATCGAAGCGGAACATGAAATTATCCGCAGAATGCGTGAGGGACAAAACCATGTCGGGCCGGTTCTCTCGCGTCCGCAGGCTATCGCCGTTGCCGACCAGCACGTGCATCTCAACCAGGCACAAAAGAGCGTGGTCGAAGATGTTCTCAGCTCGTCGGATCGCATTCAGGGAATCCAAGGCTTCGCCGGCGCGGGCAAGACAACCACGCTCACCGTCATCCGCCGTGCAGCGGAAACGCAGGGTTATCAGATCGAAGGTCTCGCTCCGACCTCCCGTGCCGCGCGCCAACTGAATGAGGCGGGCGTCGAGGCAGGAACACTGCAAGGCTTCCTCGCCCGTGCCGCGGGTCCAGATCGGCCCGAGCAGAGGCGCTTCTACTTCGTCGATGAATCGAGCCTGTCCAGCACTAATCAGATACGCGAATTTCTCTCGCGGATTGGAGCCAATGATCGTGTGCTTTTGATCGGCGATATCCGCCAACATCAGGGTGTCGAAGCAGGCCGCCCTTTCGAGCAACTGCAGGAAGCCGGAATGCACACGGCCAAGCTCGATGAGATCGTTCGCCAGCAGGACCCAGCTCTGAAATCCGCCGTGGAAATGCTGGCGACGGGCCAAGTCTCCGCTGCGCTCGGCGCACTCCAACAGCAGGGCCGGGTGAAGGAAATTCCCAACCGGGAAGAACGTGTCAGCGCCATCGCCAAGACTTACGTCGAATCGCCCGAGAACACTCTCATCGTCTCACCCGACAATGGTTCCCGACGCCAGTTGAACGTTGCGGTTCGCCAGGAATTGAAAGCCATCGGAACCGTTGCCCCGGAAGATCACACTTTCCCTGTCCTAGTTCAGCGTCAGGACATGACTGGAGCCGAGCGATCTTGGGCGAGCCACTACGAGATCGACGACGTAGTTCGCTACACGCGTGGCAGCAAAGCCATCGGAATCGAAGCTGCCGCCTACGCATCGGTCGTCGCGATCAACCCGGCAGCGAACCAGCTCACGGTCGAGAAAGCGAATCAAGAACTTGCCACCTACGATCCCCGCCGTCTCACCGGTGTCAGTGTCTATCGGGAGATCGACCGCCAGTTCTCCGTAGGCGACCGCGTCCAGTTCACCGCCCCCGACAAATCGCTCGGCGTTGCCAATCGCGACCTCGCCGTAATCGAGTCAATCGCGCCGGATGGTCAACTTGCCGCGCGCCTCGACAACAATCGCCAGATCGAGTTCAACGCCAGCGAGCATCGTCATTTCGACCACGGCTATGCCGTCACCAGTCACAGCTCCCAGGGCCTCACCGCCGAACGCGTCCTGGTTCACGCCGATACGAGCGTCCACCCGGACCTGCTTAACTCCCGCTTCGGCTACGTGTCCATCTCCCGCGCCAGCCACGAGGCCACGCTCTTCACCGACGACATGGCAAAACTCGCCCCGCAACTCGAAGCCGATGTCTCGAAGACCTCCGCTTTGGAGATCAATCAAACTTCATCCGACGGGCTGGGAGTTGGGTTCGGACTGGGTGACTAACGGCCGATCAGCCGACTGTTTCTTGGGGCGGTATTAAACCGGCGCGGGGGCAATTGCCGTGGCAAACAACCCTGGCATCACAAGAGAGGTGCAAGACTTTTGAGACATCACGGACGCGCCATTTCCGTCGCGCCCGCCTTCTTCACCAGCACGGAAAATGTCGTGATCTCCTTCAAGTCCGGGAATTCGTTTCCTCGCAATCCCCAATGGCCAAGACAATTCCAATAAAGCATGTGCACGTACTTGTGATACTTCTCGTAAAAATCGGACAGCCTAATGCCTGAGCGTTCGTGTGACACATGAACGCTAATTTTGTTTCTCATCCTCCTAAATTCCTCGGCGAACTCTGCCGGGACGTTTTCAGGAAAGTAGCTTATGCTGTTTTCCCAGGCAGGAGCTGTACCATTCTGGATTGCTCGACGCCTTCCTGTCAGAATGCGCTGTGCGTGGCCCATCACGTAGCGGTCGGCCCTTTTCCCTCGAAGCTCTCCAGTATTTCCGATCTCTCTGGCGACCGCTCCAAGCAAGAATTCATAGAGGTGGAGGATAAATCTCGAATATGCGTTGTACGTTTTGTACGCAATGAGACGTTTTTCGTGCGCTGAGGTTTGAGGTTGTCCTTCGGCCTCGGCTTGCGCCTTCATGATCATCAGCGTGCCATAGGTTTCGAAATCCTTGAACGCATCCTCGCAGCGCAAGAATTCGTGCTTGAGAGCCGTGCAGTGCTCGCCGTCTGTTGCATCTCCTGGTGTGAACTTCATATTTACCTTCGAACTATGTGCGCAGCGTGCAGCTCGGAACATATCCCGGATCTTGGTATTCAAAAAGCTGGATTTCCCCAACGGAGGTTAGGTGCTGCCCCAGAAAGACGGACAAGGCGAAGGGACCATAGAAAAAAATGCGCGTTTTGCGGAGCTGGTACTTCTTCAGAAGCTCTCCCAGGTTTTCGCGAACTGCTTGTGCAAAAGCGCAAGCGTCCCCTGCCCCCCCTATGGGTTGGGAGCCCTGTGACGGCGGCGACAGGAATGTAAATATTCTGGGCGGAATGCCCGTGCTTTCTATGTACTTGATAATGTCTTGGCGGCCGTCTCCCTTGATGTTTAGGCCAAGAACGATATCTCCTCCCTCTGGGCTGCCTTCGATTACCTCAACACGGAGATCGTAAGGATTCGTTGCAGGAACGTCCGATCTCCAGTCCTCTTTCGACAAAGGCTGCGGTATCTCGAATGCCCAGCCGCCGACCGTAGGGAAAATGGCTCCCAGTGCGACACCAGAGGACAGGGCACACTTGCCCCGGAACCGGATGACGCGTTCCTTCCGCTCTGCCATGAGCTTCTTCTTGAGCGCAATCAGTTCGGGAATGAGTTCGTTGCTCCACGTCTCGGGTGAGGGCACTTTCCGCGTGGACCGGTCAAAATGCGGTGACCAGTCCAGCGAGTAATCTGCCGGAGGGTCGAATGATTCACTTGTCCAATTCTGCAACCACACGGTAATTTTCTTCTCGCCTGCGACGCCTGCCGCAACCGCAGCCCGCAAAAGCTTCTCGATCTCGGCCCGTTCAAGCACGTTACCCTTGTTCGCGCCGATGGCGCGCAGCATTTCGGCGAATGCCGGCTGCACCATGGCCCGGACTTTATCAGCGTAATCGGGGTGATTCAACAACCGGCTGATGAAGTGATTGATCGCGCGATCGTCGTGGTGCATATCGCCATGGCCCACGTCGATGTAAACCTTCGCGTGAATAAAATTGATATGATCGCCCAAACCCGCGTCGTGCAGGCGCTGATCGAGTTCCTCTCTCGTCGGAGCCAGGGCCTCCGGATTGTCATCGTAGAACGCTTTCGCGCCACGAAACCGCCGGAGGGCTGTTTCAATTGGGCGGAGCGCCGAAGACAGCGACGGACACGCTACGGTGAAGCACTTGTAGGTATCCGGGTGAGCGGAATCCAACTGTCTGAATTGCTCGATTATCGATTTAAATTCGCCGGGCGTAACATCATGATCCTTTACCTGGATATGAATTCGTGACGACTTCCCCTCCTCAACGCACCGAATGTCGATGTCGCCGCTGCCCTCGAAGAAAAGCTGATGAAATGCTTCTTCCAGCAACCACACCGGCACATGACACGCCGCATAACGCGTCTGGAAATCGAATCCCTTTCCGGCGTTGATGCCTCCCATCGCCTCCGGTGAAAGCAGAGACCCCGGATCGGTCCTAGACTCATCTGTCGGCTTTTTTGGAGAGTCAGTCATTTTCCCTCACTGACCAAAACTTGAGCCGAATATCTGCCGCCAGAGCTTCCGGCTCGCAGCTTCGTCGGAATTGTCGTATGCACTTCGCGCCGTCGCCGCCGCAGTCTTGACCTGAGCCAGAAAGGCCTTGAAGTCCTCACTCTTCCAGTGTTTCGCGACGTTGACCGATGGATAGGCGGGATCTGGGATGAAGGGCATGATGTTGGTATTGCGGTAGCTGCCGTACTTGCGTTCGATGCCTTCAAGCAGGTTGACGACGGCCGCGGCTAGAGACGATGGGCTTCCAATCGTGTCGTGGATCAGCGTCTCAAGAATATATGACTTCAGTTTGCATGACTCATTAGGCAGCCTATCCCGCCAGAGCTTCATCAGCTTTACGGCCTGGACAAAATATCCATTCGCGGCCTTGTTCTTCGCGATAGTACCCGCGATCTGTCCTTTTGGATGAGTTTGGACCCACACACGGGCTTCCCGGTCCGGAATCCACAGCGGTCCATCGTCATTAGATATCAACGCCGCCGGAACGATATCCAACCACACGCCATTCGGAGTATTGGCTCCAACCGATCGCCCCTGCCGTTTCGTCTCTTTGTAGTACTTGGCAAGTATGCTCTGGACCCATGCGAGGAGAACCTCGGGTTCCGTAACGCTATGATCGACGTCCAGCACCCAAATCACATCGACATCGTTGATGTCGTTGATAGCCGTCCGCCGCGCATAAGACCCCGAGAGAAAGGTATCCTTGTGCGCGTCCTTTGAGTCGTCGTCGGTACGCAGTTCCTCGCGAACCTTCTCGTGGGCGGCCTTAGCGGCCGAAACATCATCCTCGCCGGGTTGGATCGAGGAGAGAAGCGCATTGAAATCACTGACCAGTTCCATTTAGTCCTTCTTTCGAGGCGGAGACGGAAGATTCTCCAAGGAAGCCAAGTCGAGCCCATATGAAGCTGCCATTGTCGAGATAAAGTTGCCGCACACCGGACAGTCGGAGTCCCGCTCAAAGTAAACCCCGTACCATCGGTTGATCGTCATTTCGTCGCTGCTCTCGCTCAACGGCGGTAAGCTGGCATATTGTGTGCCCGGCTCCGGTCTATTGAGCCAAAGGTACCAAGGCGCATCGAAATCCCGATTGAGAACATTGAGCGTCGTCTTCTTGTCTGCCAGAAGCTCCAAAAGCGCAAGCTTCGCGAGCATGTTGGCTATCGGCAACACGTCCAACGACAAGCCGGGCTCGACGGCCACGGGCCGGTCAGAATAGGCGACATCCGCAGCATCGCTGGTGGAAGAGATCTCAACATCGGATGCCTCGTCCGGCATGGCCGCCACGAAGCATTCGTGACAAGACGACTGTTTTGGCCGCACGCGCAGAACTTGTCCGCCATAGGCGCGCCGGAACGCGCCACCATAAACCGCGATCACGTTCGCTTCGATGCAGAGCCGGTTGATCAACAGCTTGCTCGGGCGATTGTCGGTGCCGCAAATCACAACGTCAGCCTTCGCAACCAGTTCCATAATCGCATCCCGGTTCTGGTAGTTAAGCTCGACAGGATGTATCGATACCTCAGCATCAGGATTCTTCTCACGAATCAGATCACGCACGACATTCACTTTGAAGCGCCCGACTTGTGAAACGCCGCCAGGATGACGAACGACATTTCCGACCGAGAGTCTGTCCCGATCGATAAGTATGAAATGGCCCACACCACACTTCGCCAGTTCGATCGCTGCGTGAGCGCCGCCCGTACCTAAGCCTATAAACAGCACTGTCTTGTCGCTAAGAACAGTTGTTTCGAGAATGCCAGCACGACGTGTAGCAAGCGCCGGCTGGACATCGACAAAAGCAACGTCGATCTGCGTGCCATGGCCGTTGACGTGTCGCCAGGCCAGAGCACGATGAACCTCGCCGTTTGGTGCGACGAACCGGGATGGATCAGCGGCGCGCACATCATCCGTGCGCACAATACTTAGCTGAATCCCATCGGGCGGACTGGCCCCCTCCCCGAGGATCACCGTACCCTCGATATCTGCGGGGGAAGGTTGCACCCCGAGGTCGTACTGAGTAAGAGCGTCCCCGTCATCCCAAGAGCTGAGGCGAATTGGAATCGCGCGGTCGCGGCTGATGAGCGGCCATCGATCGGAAAGCCAACGGCTGGACAACGTGACCACGGCGAACATATCCGCATCGTCCGCCGTTATGTTTAGAGCGCGCGCAGACTGAGCGCCCTCGGCAACGGCGACGATCGTACGCTTGGTTTTGTCGTAGACCAGTTTTGTCCGGCCTGGCCTTCGCTGGGCGATAGCCTTCATCGCATCTTGAATCATTTGCTGCTGTTGTGGATCGCTCATAATTTATGCTCTCTCTGCCATCGTTGAAACAAACTCAGCCAGCGGGCGGCCCGTTGCAAGGTGCTGCTCGTAGGCCTCGATCCAGATGATCCCCTTGAGAAATACTTGCTGGAGCCTGATGCCGGAATGCCATCGCGCTGGTCGCCAGTGGCAGAGCTGGACCAGCCCGTTTGAAGACGGCGCGAGCGTGTGCATATCGTGCGACGTTCCCAAGGAAGAAACCCGATTGCCGTTCGCGAGTAATAGCGGGAATGGCTCCGTGACGTACATCGAGGGACGCTCATCGGGAAAACCCGACGGAATGGAAATATGAAGACCGTAGTTGCGTCCAGAATTGGAGGGGGTTACGCCCGACGCATAATACGTATCATTCTGTTTGTCCCAGTAGACCGTGAACTGATCAAACCCTTCCCGCTGAAGGATTGCATTCTCCAATCCCAATCTTTGCCTCTGCTCAGTTGTCCACATGCGCAGCCCCCTCTTCGCCTGCCTTCGCAGAGCGATAAACCTCCACAACCCCTTGTACGTCCAACGCTGCGAGATCCGCAGGCGCCTTAATCGGCTTGTTCGATCCATCGTTGCGATTGAGACGGTGTACTTCGAGGACGGCCATCGGCCATGCAGCTCCAAGCGCAAACGCAAGGTGAAACGATCCATCGAGTTTGGCGACCAGCACCGAGCCAAACGCGGTCGAGTGATTTTCCACGGAATCTCCGCTTGCCGCCTCCAGTGCCGTGGCCAGATGGGCAAGGGTTCTTTCCTGCATCGTGGCATCGGGCTCGACCGTCGCTTCCAACGCTGGAGGCACAGCATCAGACCCGATCCGGATTCGCCCCAATGGAACTCCTTCCCACGCGCGAAACTCTTGTTCGGGGAGAGCCCGTCTGGCCACCAGGGCCTGCCGTACAGGGCTCAGGCCCGGCAGAACCTTAACGCGCAACGGGAGAGGTCCTCTGTCTTGACCTGAAAGGTTATAAATCCACGGGTGAATTCGTATGGTTGGATCATCATGCCCGCCGTCCAATGTGGCGATTGCTTCAATCATGCTGGTAAACTGATTACGCCCTGCCACTTGTCGAATCCGGCGTTGGTCCCCACTGCTCGGCGCAGATAGTCCCAGTCTGTGATGGGAGTGCCAATCGCCGAAATACCGCAGGTCCCATTCCGACGCCATTACCTCACTAAGCTGCCTGAGATAGTCCACGTCCAGCCGGAAATGGGCCTGATTGCGCTGTGCGTTGGGTCCCGCTTTCGTCGCAAGAAACACCGTCGGGACATCGCTCCACCGTCCGAACAGGTCGCCTCCGGTCTCGATGGACCAAGCCGACGCCTCCGCCGCGATTGCGCGGAGTTCTGATTCCCAGGTCAAGAAAAAACCAGGACCTTCACCAACGCGAGCTACGGACGACTCCGTCGCCGCCGGTTTCTTGCTTTTCCCTGAGTTCGGCTTGCGCCATTTGAACATTAGACCCTCACACAACTGCCAAGAACTCACTGTAAGCGTACAGTGCGAACACTGTCAACAAAAAAATCTATAGTCGAAGTTGCCCGGTCTCGACAGGGTACAGTTCGTTGATTCGAATCTTCGTCACGGCGGGGTTCACATCAAATATCTCGGCCACAGCGCGCGCCGCTTCTTCCCGCCGCTTTTCATCCACGGTTACCGCCCCAAGCGAACCGCACGACATAAGATACGGCTTCATTGCCTCCTGGACCAATGCTGAGGGACATAGAAGACCACCCATCGCACGATTTGCCTGAAATTCCCACCACCGGCCATCGTAAGCTCGGGCCTTCCGTTCTTCTCCCTGGACATCCCGACAAAGAATCTTGTGATCAGAATGGCTGTCAGCGTCGAAAAGATGAAGCGGTTTTTCACCAAGCGCGAATAGATACGCGTGCAACAGTCCATGCCCGGCTTCATGCGCCATCGTGGTCCTCACGCGGCGCGCCGCTACTTTGCCCTTTTCGGCATCGAGCGCAGCAGAAATAACAATCGCTTCCACGCCATCCTTGCCGAATTTGGTGAATCCCAATACGCCCTCGGGAAGGTCTTCGTACTGTGGCACGATGCGAAAACGCTTCTCGACAAAGCGATCTATACGTATGGCCGCCGGCGAATTCGGATAAAGGCCCTCTTTGCGCAGTTCATCGCCGCAAATCCCGTCGATCTCACTTGGTTTAAAGTGAGGTCGCTCGGAAAACGGACCGGACTTGGAGCGAAACGTTTTCATTTCTTTTGTTTGGGATGCCTTTCACCTTTTTTCTGATTGGCAAGCTCAAGCAGTTCAGCCGCACTGACCTTTTTGTCGATCATCGTCCGAAACGCGAGGGCAAATCGGGGGTCATCCTGGGTGAGTCGCTTGATTTCCTCGATTGGGGGACGCACATCCATTGCCTGGAGCTTCTCCAGCTTTACGTTAAGAACGCGGGCAATCTCGGCGAGGACTTTTTCGGACGGATTTCGACGCCCCAATTCGATATCCGAGATAAAAGCGGCAGAGCAATCGAGCCGTTTTGCACATTCCCGAAGCGAGAGATCGAGTTCCTCTCGGCGACGGCGCATGTAGGTTCCTAGACTTTCCATGGCGTCAGCTTATAGAGCTTACACTACTGTGTCAACGCAGAACGCCGCATCCAGCAGTTAGTCTTTGACTTCAGGCCCAACAACGGTCCCCTCCGCGCGTGCCCTTAGTGTTTCGTACAGCTGCGCCGGGCCGAGCAGGATTTCCCTCAGTCCGCTCCGCACTCGCTCCGATTCCAGCGCCTGTTTGCTCATTGTGTTGTGTGCCGCCAGGGCATCCATGATCGCATTCAACAGCTCGTTCGATAGGTCAGGCGAGTTGGCGAATTGCTCTTTCGTGTTGTTGGCAGCCTGCTGCACCAGGATTACGGACTCCAGCAACTTCCCCTTGATGACGTTGTTGACATAGACCAGCCGATCATCCTCTGTCAGATCCCCTTCAAACAGATCATTGACCTTTGTAATGATCTCCGCCAGCCGCGCTTTTTCTTTCTCCTGCACGGAACCGCCACCGGATTCCGTCAGTGGGCTCAGTTTCGGGCCGTCGCCCTCACCCAGCGGTACATTCCGTTTGCCTTGATCCCTCAGATTGTGGTGCGTGAGAATGACTCTGGAGAGATCAATCCCCTCACGCTCGCGCCCGAATTCCAGCAACGGCAACAACCGCTTATAGAAGATGAAACGCTTTTCGATTGCCGTGTTGCCATAATCGAAAATCTGCGAGAGAAAAGCGTACATGCGTTGGAATACAGACATGTCGTGTTTGAAGAGCACGAGCGCATTCAGCTCGTTCTTAGCGTCCTCGGCAGTCTTTGCATCATTCCTTGCCACGGCAATCTTCAAACGCTCTTGGGCAGACTTGTAGCGCTGCAGCAGTCGCGATATGACGGGCTCTAGAGCAGCGGCCAGATCGCTCTGTTTGGCCTTTGGATTGAACTCCACCTCGACGACGCGGTTGACCTCAAACTCATCATAGAAACCCAGAGCATCCAGCTTCATTCGTAGATCGAAGACGAGATGCGGGTCGGTGACGTTCTCCAACTCTGCCGTGTCGTAGTAGGTTTTGAAAGCCGTGAGTATTTCTTCCGGATCATTCACAAAATCGACGACGTATGTCGTGTCTTTTCCATCGTGCGCCCGATTCAGCCGCGAGAGCGTTTGTACGGCCGTAATCCCCGCCAGCCGTTTATCGACATACATCCCGCAGAGCAACGGTTGGTCAAATCCCGTCTGAAACTTGTTCGCGACGAGTAAAATTTGGTACTCATCCGTGTTGAACGCTTCGCGCATGTCGCGCCCCCGGAGGTTGAGGTTAAGAACTCTGCTGGTCTCAGAGAAAGAGTCAGGGCCAGATTGCGGGTCATTTATTTCACCGGAAAAGGCCACCAGCGTCGCAATCTTATAGCCCTGATCCTTTATGTATTTATCAATGGCAAACTGCCAGCGCACGGCCTCCAGCCGACTAGCGACCACAACCATAGCCTTGGCTTTCCCGCTCAGCAGCGGTGACACATTCTCCCGGAAATGTTCCACAACCACCTGAACTTTCTGAGAGATGTTGTAAGGGTGCAGCCGGACCCAGCGCATGATCCCCTTCAATGCTTCGCTGCGCTCCACTTCCTTGTCGTCCAGCTCTTTGCCGTTATGCGCAAGTTTGAATGCCAATTTGTAGGGCGTGTAGTTCCTCAACACATCGAGGATGAAGCCTTCTTCGATTGCCTGACGCATTGAATAGACATGAAACGGCGCGGGCAAGTTGCTGGCGCTCGCTGGCAGGGAAGGATCGGGCCGCCGCCCAAACAGCTCGATTGTCTTTGCTTTCGGCGTCGCCGTGAATGCTACATACGTGATGCCCTTTTCCGCTGAGGCTAGCGTCTCCATGACCCGTTGATGAAACCATTGGAATAATGGCAGCGCATCCATCGAAGTCATAATGATCGCAAGAAGATATGTCTTTCCCGGTTGTAATAAGCGGATAGTTTCCCGGTTTGGCACGCTGAATGGCAGTTAAGCCTTTTTCAAGTTTGGCAATATTTTCCAGCCGCTCGAATCTGTCAACGTTCTGCAAGCCTGTCGGCAGCTCGCACTCAGCAATTGGGGAAAGGGCGACCTTCTTTGCCCTACCTCTGTTGATCAAAACCTGTTTCTTCGACGCAATCCCCTTTAACAGCTCTCTTGTCGGGATTTCATCGCTGGGATCATCCAAAAGACGCCCACTAATGGCAAGGTGAATGATGAGCTTTCGGAGACGATGGATGTTACTAGCCTCATCAACTATCAGATCGAAGCGCGAAAGCAACGGACTAGAACTCATCGTAGGAGCGCCTCTGCCAGAATGGCCTTAAGTTGGTCGCGGATGACCCCCGTGCGCTGTTCAGATTCGTTGAGTCTGGCCAGCAGTTCCTGTGGATCGCCGTGGTCGTCAGCGACGGTGTGTGGGTTTTTGAAGTCGAGATTGTAGCCGCGTGTTTTCACCTCATTGGCGGTGACTTTCCAAGCGACTTCCGTTTCCACCCTCCCCTTGCGTTTGGCGCCTCCCCACCAGTCGGCGCAAGGCTTGAGGTACTCGATACGGATGGGCTTGGTCATCGAGTACGCTTTTTGGGCATCGGGAACACGATGCTCATAAAACCAAATGTCTTTGGTCGGCGAGCCCTTCTCGAAGAACAAAAGGTTAGTGCCTATACCTGCATAGGGCTTAAACACGCTGTTGGGCAGCCGGACGATGGTGTGCAGGTTGCACTCTTCCATTAAGTGTTCCTTGAGCCGCGTCTTCACGCCTTCACCGAAGAGCGACCCGTCTGGCAGCACCACGGCGGCACGCCCGTCGGGTTTCAGAATGCGGATAATCAGAGCTAAGAAGAGATCGGCGGTCTCGCGGGTCTGGAAGTGCTTCGGGAAGTTGCTCTCGATGCCGTCTTCCTCACGCCCGCCAAAGGGTGGATTGGTGAGGACGATATCCACGCGATCTGACTGTGTATAGCTGATATAAGGCCGCGCCAGAGTGTTGTCGTGGCGGACGAAGCTGGGGTTCTCAATACCATGCAGGAGCATATTGGTTACACAGAGCATGTGAGGGAGCTGTTTCTTCTCGACAGCTCGGAGGGCTTCCTGCATATGCTGCTCGTCTTCCACTTTTTTCACATAGCGCTTGCGCATGTGGCTAATAGCGCAAGTGAGGAATCCGCCGGTGCCGCAGGCCGGGTCCAAAAGGAGTTCGCCGGGATGAGGATCAATTCGATCCACCATGAAAGCCGTCACGGCGCGGGGAGTATAGTACTCGCCTGCATTGCCCGCACTCTGGAGATCATTGAGGATTTGTTCATAGAGATCTCCGAAGTGCTGCCGCTCGGCGAGGTTGTTAAAGTCCACTTCGTTAATCTTGTTAATAACTTGCCGCATCAGCTGGCCGGACTTCATGTAGTTGTAGGCGTCTTCGAACACGCCTCGGACCACACGGCGGCGGTCAGCCTGCTTTCCTGCAATTGAGAGTTCCTTAAGCTGCGGAAAGAGCTGAGTGTTAACAAAGGCGAGGAGTTCTTCGCCAGTAATGCCCTCGGGATTTGCTGCCCAGCTGCGCCATCGGAGTTTTGCCGGGATAGGCGAGTGGTAGTTGTCCTGCATTAACTCCAGTTGCTGATCCTGGTCGTCGATGATTTTCAGGAAGAACATCCAGCAAAGCTGGGAGATGCGCTGAGCATCGCCATCGACGCCCGAATCCTGGCGCATGATGTCTTGTATGGATTTGACGGTGTTGCGAACGGACATTGCTTAAGCTTCCTTCTGGTAGAGGGCGGACTGGAGTTCCTGAACCGCAAACATGAAGTCCGCTCGTGTCCCGAATTCCTTTATGAGCTGGATCGGCGTTCCCATCGCGTCGAGCGGCGGGATTTGGAGAATCCGCGGGTCGCTCAGATCGATGACACCCTGATCTTGATATTTTTGCAAGAGCGCTTCGAGCACGGCCCGTGCCTGGGGACCGTACTTCGTGAAGACATCCCGCTTGCGGACATTTTCGGCGCGTTCGCGGCGCGTGAGCGCGGGCTGATCGAAAGCGACGTGGCAGATAAGATCAAAGGGGTCGAGGTCCTTGCCGACTTCATCTGCCAGTGGCTCAAGAGAGAGGCCTTCGTTTTCGAGTTCCTCGATAATGGCTTGCTTGCGCTCGGCGGATTTCCATCGCTTGAGGAAGTCGTCGAGGCTGGCGAATCGTTTCTTCAGGGCCTTCTTAGTAAAATCCCGCAGCGTTTCTGTAACGAGCCGTCCCTGCTCATCAAGATATTCGACGCGCTCGGCGACAATGGTGGCCCCTACCCCATCCACGTAGATTTTGCGCGGAGGTTCTTCGTCAACATTAATGTTAATGTCGGGAGGTTGATCGACGATCACCTCGCCCTCTCCCGGCTGCGGCGGAATTGGGTTGCCGTTCTCGTCCACGGGCGGTACGTCGTCGGGTGGGACGATGGGATCATCCTGGCCGGGCTCATAAATCTGCACCGGCTCCCCGTCAAAGTCCGGGTCGGCGAAATGATTCGTCGCTCCCCTAAAATCAATCAGCGTGAACTAAAACTTCTTCGTGTCTTCGTGCACGCGGGTGCCGCGACCAACGATTTGCTTGAACTCCGTCATCGAGCCGACGGCACGGTCGAGCACGATGAGGCGGCAAGTCTGGGCGTCAACGCCGGTAGATAGCAGCCGCGAGGTCGTAACAAGCACGGGATACTTTGCTTCCGGGTCAATGAAGTTCCCGATCTGCGCCTGCCCTTCGTTATCGCTCCCTGTAATCCGCATGACGTAGCGGTGATTCTCGTCGCACAGGTCTTTATTTTCGTTAGTCAGAGCTTGGCGCATCCGCGCGGCGTGTTCCTCATCCACGCAAAACACGATTGTTTTCTGGAAACGATCGCGGCTTTCTTTCAGGAAGTCAGAGATCTTCTTGGCAACAAGCTTGGTGCGGTCGTCAATGACGAGCGTGCGGTCGAAATCCTTGGTGTTGTATATGCGGTCTTCGATCTCGTTGCCGTCACGATCTACGTCTCCCCGTTCCGGCCGGTAGCCATGAACGTCCACATCAATATGAACCTTGATGACCTTGTACGGTGCCAGGAAACCGTCTTCAATGCCTTGCCTGAGCGAGTATGTGTAGACGGGCGGCCCGAAGTAATGAATGTTGGATACGTACTCGGTCTCCTTAGGCGTGGCCGTGAGCCCGATCTGGGTAGCGCCGGAGAAATAATTGAGAATCTCTTTCCACGCCGCATCGTCGGCGGCGCTGCCACGGTGACACTCATCGATGACAATGAGATCGAAAAAGCCGGGAGAGAATTCCCGGAAAAGTTTCTGGCGCTCCTCCGGCCCCGTGATGGCTTGGTACAGGCCCAGATACACCTCATACGCGGTGTCGATGCGACGCTTATTGTCGAGCGCCGTGGTCAGTTCGACCTCCGAGCCGTCGCGGGCGATAGTCTTTGCGCCGGTACTGAGCTTGGCCATGGCCGCGCCGAATGGACGAAAATCATTGACCATCGTCTGATCGACAAGGACGTTGCGGTCGGCGAGGAACAGGATGCGTTTCTTGCGCTTGGCTTTCCATAAGCGCCAGATTATCTGAAATGCCGTGTACGTCTTGCCGGTGCCGGTGGCCATGACGAGGAGAATCCTGTTCTGGCCCTTTGCGATTGCCTCGACGGCGGCGTTGATGGCGTTCTGCTGGTAGTACCTGGGACCCTTGCCGCTGCCGTCTTCAAAATAATCCTGTAGGACAATCGCTTCCTCGTCGGGAGTAAGCCCCTTCCATGTGCGGTATCTCGACCAGAGATCCTTGGGGGAAGGAAACGCGTCAAGGGAAAGCGTGGCTTCTTTCTCCATGCTCATGCCGGTACGGTCGTGAAAGACAAAGCCGTCTCCGTTGGAAGAGAACACAAACGGGATGTTGAGGGTCACGGCATAGTCGAGGGCCTGCTGCATTCCGTCGCCGACGCTGTGGTTATTATCCTTGGCCTCAATGATCGCTATCGGAATATTCGGCTTGTAGTAAAGGATGTAATCGGCGCGCTTGGCTTTGCCGCGCGTAACAAGCTTGCCCCGGACAATGATGCGTCCCTTGGTGAAATTGACCTCCTCGCGGATCTGCATCATCCCGTCCCAGCCCGCGCGTTTGACGGCGGGGCCTATGAACTTGGAGCAGATATCGCGCTCGCTGAGATCTTTCTTGTTCATGCGGTTATTTGTTTATTTCACGCTCAAGCGCCGTCAGGGTTTCCATGATCCAGTCGAATTTGGGCGCATCCCCGAATATCATGACAGCCATATTCCGGTAGTCCCGTTCCAATGCCGCAACTCGGTTCTCGACCGGCGAAAGCCGGAAGCTTCCGGGACGCGCAAGCTCGTAGCGAGCCCAGGCGGAAGGATAGAACGTCTCCTTATGTCTCACAACTTGTGTTAGCAGGTCCTTGTCGGCCAGAGCGTCCGCTCGTATCGGCCCTAGGGCTAGCATGGCAACGTCATAGTAATGTCGCGAATAGCGGTCGAGGATTGGCCTTTCAGGCGGGCGGTAGTATTCCGCATGAAGAATTGTTGCCTTCTCCCAAAAGGTCCGCTTCGCAAGCAGCGCGACCACCGCAACGTCTCCATCGACAACAACATTCGAGAATTCTTCGGCAGCAAATGAGCGGATCGTGAAGCGATCATGCGGAACAAATTCCGCGTGCGTACCCAACTCAAGCACGACCTGAGGAGAAATGTAATCAAGATTCTTCGTGATTGCAGTTGGATAACGAAACTGAACCTCGTTCGGGTCCTGCTCACTGACCTGGAGACTCCACGCGTCCGCCCCTCCGAGAATTTCTTCGCAACGTGCTTTAAGCACCTCCAGAAATTCACTACCGATATACCGCTGGCATTCCGTCATCATCTCGTTAAGGATGCCTGCCCGCTTCGTCTTTGAGATATCCTCCCGTCGCGGGTCACGTTCTCCTTTGAAACCTAATGCCTCATAGTCCACGGCAAGGTCTATATCCTCGGAGAACCGGTTAATTGCGTGGAATATCTTCGAGAGCGATGTCCCGCCCTTGAAGAGGAGTCGTCCGGTAAGGGCGTCGATTGAGAAAAGCTGCTTTAGCATCCAGCAGACCCAGAAGTCTTTTTCAATGATGGCTTCCGGCAAAGCTTTTCGCGCAGCGGTTTCGGCGAACAAGTCAGCGCGGTCCCGCGCTGGCATCTGGGCGACTTTGTTCACGCGGTTTTCTCCCCGATCCTTTTCGCTACCTCATAAATCCAGTCCACGCCGAATCGGGTGTCTTTCACGAAACGCCGTTTTTCTGCCGACGACAGGGTTCTTCGCAATGTCTCTATTTCGTGTGCGCCCACTCCATCCTTGCCGAGATAGCGAAGCGCTTGAACGACAAGTGCGAACTTACCCTCAAGCCCCGCCATCGCTTTCGGGCGAGCGTGCTTGAAATGAATGCTCCGACGTCCGATTAGCACTTCATTATTCGGGCCATCGGTCAGGTAAATGATTTTCGCTGGCACCTGGGTGGAGAGACCAAGCAAATTTGCAGCCCACGCGCCTTCCGGCACGATCTTCCAACGCTGTCTTCGAGCTATTGCCTGAGCAGCCTCGTCAATGTCTGGGCTTAACTTCCCGCCCAGCGTGGGATTGACTTTCGGCATATCGTAGAGCCCTCGCCGAATACGGCGGATTATGCCACTGAGAGTTAGGCTGCCAAGCGCCATGTCGATACTGCCCCGGCTCGCAATGTCGAGAAAATCCTTCGCAGAGAAGGCCTTTCCTTCGCCCAGCCGCTCGATCCTCGCAACTATCTGATCCCGCATGGGTTGCATGATATAAGTCTGCCTGTTTATTTAGAAGAAGTATACTAGTTTTTCTAAATCAAGCCATGCCCATCCTATTGATCCCAAAGCTAGGGGACACAAACCCAGACTGAAGGCTCCGGCAAAGCCCCTGCGCATAGCATTGCAACTGCCCATCATTCTCAACGGTAAGCTACGCCGTCTTTTCCCCACTTCGGCCTCTTCCGAGTGGCCGCCGCTTGGCCGCGGCTCGGACGGGCGTTTCGGACTGCGCCGGTTTCGCGCCAAACTAACCCCAACCGCGTTTGGCACTCACCGCGCTTTCACTCACGCCCTGCCACCCTCCTTCGGACTCCGTTCTGTCCCTTCGCCCGTGTCGTCTTGTTTTTTCTCGCTGCCGCTCTAGTGAAAGAAAAAACAAGCCGACACCGGCAGAAGGGAAAAAACATGAAATTAGAAGAAGTCAACCTCAAAACCAAAGAAGCCGTGGATTATCTGGTGCAATCGCTGGAGTCCGGGCAGAGTGCAGTCCTCACGCAGTATCTCGGAGCGATGGCGAAGTTCCGAAACTACAGCTTTGGCAACATCATGCTTATTGCGAGGCAGAAGCCAGACGCTACGCACGTTGCAGGATACCGCGCTTGGACTTCGCTTGGCCGCTTCGTTAAACGGGGAGAAAAAGGCATTTTCATACTCGCGCCGATGGTCGGTAACAAGCGAAATAAAGATGAGAATGTTGAACAAAATGCCGACGCCAAAGAGACTCAGCGCACTCTATACGGTTTCCGGGGCGTGTATGTATTCGACATCACTCAGACCGACGGCAAAGAGCTTCCAACGCTGACCGAAGTTGACGGCGACGTTAGCGGATATCGTGAGCGACTTTTCAGGTTCGTGGAAGCGCAAAACGTCCAACTAAGTTTCTCCGAGAGAATTGCTCCCGCCAAGGGCCTGTCGTATGGCGGGAAGATCACGCTGCTTTCCGGGATGCAACCCGCCGAGGAGTTTTCCACGCTAACCCACGAGATCGCCCACTTATGTGGCGCAGAGATTTATGTGGCGCTCGCCTCGAGAAGTCCGTAAAGACGCGCTGTTCGGTCAGGCCAAGCGCCACATAACTTTCGGTTCAGAGACTGCGAAGGAACTCCATGACGCGCGGGTTCGTGCGCCACATTTTTCTCTCGCGTCCTTTCCTGCCCGTATCACAGGCCGCCAGCGCTTTTGCCTTCATCTCAAGATCGACTTCGGCATAGACGTTGGTGGTGTCGATGGAAACATGTCCGAGCCACGCCCGTATCGTGTTGATGTCCACGCCTGCACGTAGAAGGTGAGTGGCCGTCGTGTGACGAATCGTGTGTGGACTAATCCGCTTCTTGGCCAGAGACGGGAGTCTCTCGCTGGCTCGTTTCGCATGTCTTTCGACCAGCGTATGGATTCCGAAGCGAGTCACCGGAGCACCGTAGCGGTTCAGGAAAACAAGGCTGTCGTGCGATCGGTCAGCGATTAACGGAGCCAGAGCGGCCATGGTTCGCGGCCACAGCGGGCAGAGCCTGCTTTTAGCACCCTTCCCGCGCAACCTCACTGCACTGTCGCGTCGGTTATCCCCTTGGAGATCGGAGATCTTAACCGCTGCCGCTTCGCTCGCCCTCGCGCCGGAGTTGTATAAGAAGAGCAGGAGCGCGTGATCTTTCTGACCCTGCTGGGTATGCGGATTCGGTGACGCGAGCAGCGCATCGATCTCGGCTTTTTCCAGATAGGTAAGAGGATTCTTTCCCGTGCGTTTGAACGGGACGTTTTGGACTTGCCCACACCACATCAAGTGTTCAGGGCTGCGTTCGCCGATAAAATGTGCAAGTGCGTGTATTGCTGACAGCCTCTGGTTCCGAGTTGCAACGCTGCAGCCACGCTCTTCTTCGATGCCCGCAAGGAAGTTCCGCACTGCGTCGGCGGATAAATCCTCGACCTCCAGAACATCGGACAGTTGTCCGCGACTGAAGTGCGAGCCGCGGAAGAAGCAGGCACAACGTATCCCGATAGCTGCGCTGCGTATTCCGCGACAGATTTCGCTCAGCAACCAGATGTTCCAACAGGAAGCGTCTGATCCAGGGGCCAAGGAGGGAGTCGTTCTTCATTGTTTGCCTCCTGGGGTTGCGTACAGTTCGAAGCGATGGCTCGCTTCGTCCAAGAGTTCCTTGGTCATCGTCAGATAGCGCGACGTTTCCCGGATGCTCACGTGGCCCAGATAGGTCGCCAGGTGCGGCAGAAGGCGCTGCACATTCTTACCTTCGCGATACCAGGTCACAAGCCGCCGGACCGCAAACGTATGTCTAAAGTCATGAAGACGGGGTTGGTAATAGAAGCCGTCCGTGCGTTTCACGCCGGCTTCATAGCGGATGCGTTTGAACGCCAGCTCTGCTGTCAGATGCGTGACAAGGCGTCCATCGTACGTCGCCAGAAACGGAGTGGCGGTTGAAGAGCCGGACCCTTTCCACTTCCTCTCGAAATAGCTTCGAAGGACGCCGGTCAGATCCGAGCTCACGGGGACCAACCGCGTTTTATAGAACTTCGTTTCGCGCACCGTCAGGATCGCATCATTCAAGTCCACATCCCGAAGCTGCAAGCGAATCGCTTCGCCGATTCGGAGGCCAGTCCCGTATAGAAGAAGGATCAACGTTCTGATGGTGTATGGCTCAAGGTGCCAGTTCCCACGATGTCGATTGTCCACGACCCGGATCATCTCCTGCACTTCTTCCACGGAGTAGATGTAGGGCCGGAACTGCCGCGGACTCTTTGGCTGTGAAATCGGAAGCGGGTTGTGGGTTGCGTAGCCGCGTGACAGTGCGAACCGAAAGAACATTTTGAGGGCCGAGAACTTGTTGAACCATTCCGTGGTCACAGGTCGTTCACCGTCAAGGAAACGGCGGACTGTCTCCGGACTGACGCTATCGATTTCAACGGGCCCAGCAAAGCGGGCGAATGCGTTCAGCTTGAGTGCCCGGTTCTTGTAGCTCATGCCCAGCGACTGCTTATAAAGGATGAACTCGGGGATGGCATCGGTGATTTTCACGCGACACCTCCCAGCCCCAGGTTGCCCACATCCCGCAGAGCCTGGATCTCTCCGATGTGGTAGAAGGGAGCAGCGATTTGTTCACACTGCTCGATACAAACAACGAGCGGCCTCACGTCAAAGTCGGCGACTTTGCGCAGTGCCGTCAGATCGACCTTAGCGTAGATTCGAGTAGCCGCTACTGACACGTGTCCCAGGTGGTCCCCCACTTCTTTCAGTGTCAGGCCCTTTGCCAGAAGGTGGGTGGCACAAGCGTGGCGCAGAGCGTGAGGGCCATATCGATTGAGCTTCAGGCCGAGTCGCTTCTGTAGCTTTTGAGTCATCGTGGAAAGAGCGCCAACCGAGACTGGCCGGTATGGACACCTGAGGGTCAGCAGGACTTCCCGGTGCGCACACCGGGGCCTGGCCTCCCTCAGATAACGCAGAAGTGCATTCCCGACTTCGACCGTCAGGGGATAAGTTTGGACTTTTCGTTGTTTGGAGCGACGCACAGAGATTCTCTCTTCCGCCCAGTCGATGTCCTCAAGACGCAGGCGACAGACTTCGCCAACGCGAAGACCGTAGACCGCGCAAAGCAGGATCGCGCAGCGACTTCTGATCTGACTTGGCGCCGCGCCGTTGACGCTGGCAAGAAGCTCCTTCACCTCTTTCCACGACGGCCCTTGCGGCAGATTTTCGTAAGTGTAAAGCCGAGGTGCGTCGATGGACTCAGCGATGCCCGCGGCGCACCAACCTCGGCAGCTGGCGTAGCGAAAAAACGAGCGCAGAGACTGTACATGGAACGAGACGCTGGTCCGCTTCCACCTGCCGGCCACGGCACCGGTGAAGTACTTGGTAATCACCACCGGCGATACTGCGGACAGTGGTATACATTGCCCGACTAGCCAAGCTAGAAAGGGTTTCAACGAACGTTTGCGGTTAACAATCGTGGCGTCGGCGAAACCGCTCTCTTGTTTGAGAGAGGTCAGAAACTCCTGCAGATGATGGTTGTAACGCAACTGCTCGGCTTGTTCGGCGGGTGTTGATTTGGACATGGTGGTTCTCCTCTAGGATAAAATCCATCCAGTATCCACCAGCATTTTCGCTGGGTTTCACTACACCCTTGCCCTTCCAAAGCCCCGGCATAGATTGTGATCTAGCAGGCTGCTGAAAAAGTCACTCAAAGACGGAACCTTTCCTTAGAAATTCTCGTATAGTTCCTGAGGCGGCATCCTTTTCGTCACAATTCCACTCTGCCGGAGGTGCATTGCTATGGACGCACAGGTCCCAAGGATTCAGACGTCTAGCACGTCGCCCAGCCGGCTTCGGTGCTGGGCGGAGTCTCTGATCTTAGGTCTCGGGGTCCCCGCTGGGATTTGGGTTGTTTCTAAGCGCATTTCACTTTCCGTCCCCGCAGCTGTTCATGGCTCTCCTGGGCAGCGTTTCTTGCTTTGGATTGCTGGAGGCGTGATTGTCGAGTGGGTCTTTGTAGTCGTCGTTTGGTTCGTATTGCGAACGCGCGGATCTTCTTTCAAAGACATCGGCGTTTGGCGCTCAGGAACATGGCCCGCCTGGGTCATGGCACTCCTATTTGGAGCTCTTTCAATCGGCAGCAATCTCCGGTTCCTGCCCCGAATGCATATTCCTATCTCATATGCGTTCATGCCGCCTGGATTTCACCTCGTTGCCGCGCTTCTTTTGGGAATCACCGCCGGATTCTGTGAAGAGGTCCTGTTTCGCGCCTTTCTGATGACTGAATTCGCTAACGCCGGCTACGGCAAAGTCATGCAAGTTCTTATGCCCGGCGTTGCCTTTGGGCTGGCACACGCCGGTTATCTAAATCAGGGCTTTCTCCCTTGGCTCGGCATCATGCTTCCCACCGCGTTTCTCGGTATGATGTGGGGAATTGCGTACCTCCTCGGACGCCGCAGCTTGCTCCCTGTAATGGTCGCCCACTTCTTGAACGACGCAACGGCGCTTCCTTGGATCGCATTCTTTGTGGTAACGGGCTCGTTGGGCCGAACCTAGGCCGAGGAAGTCGGGGCCCGACCACTTTCACCAGGCAGCACAGTATCGAGCACTTGGGAGGGCGCTTTTGGGGCGTTCTCATCGGAGCTTCAAAGCGCGAATCGGAGCTGCACGTTGAGGAAGTTCGGATGTACCGGGATATTCTCGGTGCATTGGAACGTAAGGAGCCACCGCCATCGCCAAACATGCGGGCTGCTTTTACTCGGGCCATTGTCGAGAGCTATGACAGCCAGAAGGCAGCGACCCTGGTTGAGCGCTTCCGTAAGAATGACACTTGGCAGTGCCCAACTCTAGTGGTCCTGCATACCCTGTGGGCTGACGGCGAAACACAATATACGCCGGAAGATTTGTCTTGGGCCGAGCGCCTGATTCGGAAAGACACGGAACTCATATCGATGATGAACAAGGCCGGCGTCGGCCTGCTTGCAGGGACCGATCTTCCAGCCAGCGCCAAGGACGGCACGATTCACGATGAACTTCTCGCTCTCGTGGGCGCTGGCCTAACTCCCATGCAGGCGCTCGAAACCGCTACTCGCAAGCCAGCCGAGTTTCTCGGCAAGCGCGACAGCTTCGGCAGTGTGGAGATAGGAAAAGTCGCTGACCTTTTGCTCCTCGATGCCAATCCGCTCGACGATATTCATAATACGCGACGGATCTCTGCCGTCATCGTGCGGGGACACATGGTGGCCGGCCAGACTACCCTGACTGCGCCCTTACCAGCGGTCCGAGATCGGCTCTAGGTTTTTGACAGCTCTGCTTCGCAATCCACGAGTCAAGTTATGTGGCGCTAGGGCGAGCGTGACGGTGTGTCTTTACGCGCATCCCGAGGCGAACGCCACATAAATCTCTACGCCACATAAATGCGCTTATGTTGTCGACAACATAAGCTCACGAAATGCTGCATCGAGGCGACCGCCGTACCCTCACCACCAAGCAAGTCCGAGAGACCGAGGCGGAAGCTGTAGCCTTCGTGGTCTGCCAAGCAATCGGGCTTGAGACTGGAACCTCATCCGCCGACTACATCCAGCTTTGGCACGGAGACGCCGATCTTCTGCGCGAGAGCCTGGAAGCCGTTCAACAGACCGCTGCTGTGATTCTCGGGGGCATCGCCCCCGAGCCACCGGCGGTTGCCGCTTAACCAACACAACTCCTAATTCAAGACCAACGGCGCAGCTCGTCATTCCTTACCGTGCGACGGCCGTGCCACAACCACAACGAGGAACAAAAGAATGAAAAGGAGAATAGTCATGCAAGACGCACAGAACACCGCAATCAGTAACCAATACCGAAACGTTCCCATCAGCATATTGGTGGAATCGGCTACTAATCCGCGAAAGCGATTCGATGAAAAGAACCTCGAAGAACTTGCCGCCAGCATGAGAGCACAAGGAATTCTCGCCCCTCTCTTGGTGCGCGAACTGGAGGAAAGCAAGTACGAAGTTGTCGCTGGGGCACGCCGCCTAAGAGCAGCGAAACTGGCCGAACTCGAAACAATCCCAGTCCGCGTAGTCAAACTGACCGATGCCGAGGCAATTGAGGCCCAGTGCGTTGAGAACCTGCAACGCGAGGACATCCATCCGCTTGAGGAAGCTCTGGGTTTCAAATCACTCTTAGAACTCGGAGAGCCTGTCTACACCATCGCCACCATTGCCGCCCGTGCTGGCAAGGGCGAGGCTTATATCTACGGTCGTATTAGGCTCGCTGATCTGATACCGCCCGTGGCCGAGGCGTTTCTAAAAGATCAGATCACCATCGGCCATGCTTTACTGATCGCCAAGCTTCCGGCTTCGCAACAGCAGGAGGCATTCTCGGCTGCTTTTCGGGGATTGTGGACAAGTGAGGGAAATACCCAAATCTTGATTCCAGTGCGGGAATTGGCAGCATGGATTGAAGCAAACATCTTGCTACAACTGGCGTCTGCGCCGTTTGACAAGCAGGATGAGATTCTCGTGCCCGAAGCAGGGTCCTGTGCGAATTGCCCCAAGCGAACCGGATTCAACAAGTTACTCTTCGTCGACATTCGCAAGGATTCGTGTGCCGACCCACAATGTTTTCGAGCCAAGATCGACGCGCACGTGTCGAAGACGCTTGAAGCCAAGCCTAAGCTCGTGCAGATTTCGGCGGCGTGGAACACTCGCGAGGGTGCTCTCTTGGGACGGAATCAGTACGTGGAGTTAGAAATCAAAAAACCAAAACCGAACGGTGCAAGCGCCAAGCTCCTGCCTGTGCAGAAACCGTGTGACAAGATGATCGAGGCAATTGTCATGGACGGCGGCAAACGCGGACAGATTGTCAAGGTTTGTGCCGATCTCGCTTGTCGAGTCCATCATCCCAACACGCCTGCTCCGCAACAACTAGAGCGGGAAAGGGCTGAGGAACGAAAACGCATCGAGAAAGAGAAATTGGCAATCACGACTCGCCATCGAGTCCTTGCCTCAATCCTCCATCGTGTCTCGGCTCCATTGAAGACTGCGGACTTGCTAACGGTCGCACATTACCTGATAGGCCAACTCTCCTACAGCCAAGTTCCGGCTCTGGCGAAGCGGCACAAGGTAGAGGCGAAGAAGGATTCCTCCTCCGCACAGGAGCTTCTGGCCAAGCAAGTAAGAACGTATGACGAGTCCGAACTCTGCAAGCTGCTTCTGGAAATCAGCCTGTTGGATTCGGCTTATCACCGATCCACTGCTAGCCGTAACGACGTTCTCATGGAGACCGCCAAACGCTATCGAGTGGACACCGAGAGACTACAGAAAGCCGTGTCGGCGGAATTCGTTGCGAAACGAGTGAAGAAAACGAAAAGTAAGGCGAAAGCGCGGAGCAACACGGCAGCGTGAGTCATGTGTTTGATTTCTGGCGGAGTGCTAGATCGCACTCCGCCATTTTTTATTGCGTTGGAGACCGGGCGCAGCGGTGTCAACGGGTTGTACCCATATCCCGTTGAGGCTTTGCCTTAGACGTCCCGATCATTATGCTTAGCAACTTCTAAGAGGATCAATTCCTAGGGATCAGGCAGGTTGTGTCAAACACAGATTCGAAACACTCGTTCACCCATAAGGACCGCAACTGCGCAGGGATAAGAGAACCGCTTGGTGTTGTGATTCGCCGGAATGGTAATACTTCAAGATTTAATCAGCCGACTGGTCAATTGTGACCAGTCGGGAGATACTTCGCGACATAGCATCAAACATCGGAACGCCTTGCAAGGATCATTGAGCTGAAAGGGCCGGAATACGATTGCGACATCGTAATCTCCTCGGTCGCTAAATACCGCTGGCCCGCCCTTGCGGCACCGAACTGACAGACGGATAAGGAGCTATATGAATAATGAAGCTGTAAAGACTGCGCAAGACCCCCATAAGCCACAGCAAGGGGAGCAAAAACCAACCGGATCGGTGAACCCTTCGGATACGAAAACGAATCCGTCACAGGGGAATCAAAGTCAAAACAATCCCCAACAAGATACTTCTAAGAAAAATCCATCGCAGGAGAGCGACTCCCAACATAAAGGGCAACAGAAACCCGACGAGGCGAAGCGACAAGCTTCTTAGTTCTTTGTCGGGAGAAGCAGAACGATGAGTGCAGCCCCGGCTCTACAACCCGGGGCGTTTTTCACAACTCGGTTCCATTCGATTGCAATCTATCTAATCATTCAGGAGGATGCCATGAATAAGGATGAAGTGAAAGGCAAAGCCAAGGACATCGCCGGTGGCATGCAACGGCAGGCGGGTAAATTGACCGGCGACAGAAAGACCGAGGGTAAGGGCATGGCGAAGCAGTTCGAGGGCAAAATTCAGAACGCCTGGGGCAAAGCAAAAGACGCTGCGAAAAGCTAACACGACGAGAGCAGCGCGTGGTGCGAGAACGGAGAGATGGGTTCGCGCAACGGCTACAACGCTGAGGATGTGAAACTCGATCGCTTCGTGGCGCTCAAGTTCCTGCCCGACGACGCCCTTGGCAGATCAACCCTTGCCGTGGTCGCGCTAAATCTTCTGCAGCGATTCTTGGTGGAGTTTCCGGCGACCATCACGATCCCACTTCACGACCGCGTCATCTTCGTTGGTTTGCTCAACTGTGCCAAAGTCCCAAGTTGGCTTTCCTGAATCTTCCACGCCCATCACGCGATCTCCGGGGTTCAGTTCCTCGTGGGTCGGTGAGATGGTGAGCGGCGGCCTCTGGGCACGGTCGGAGTCCGGAGTCGCTCCGGCATACGCTAGGGGCGGTTGAGGAGCGTCGTCCAGTTTGGGTGTTAGATCTTTGGTGACGTGAGGCATATTCATTTCGTTCCCTTCGCTTCCGCTTGCTCGGGCCTTTGGCTCAGCGTTGTTTTCTGCATCTCGCGTCTTTTTACGATACGTCGTCAGTGCGAGATATTTTTGCGAGCACCCGGCCCGTATGGCTTGAAGAGCATCCCTCAGTATCACGTATGCCGGATATAACACGCCATGACGCGGATGCAACAATTGATCTGCGGCGGCATGCTCCTTCTCACGGCAATCTTCAAAGGCAGCAGTCAGCCGACCTTCTTCCTCGTCTCCCGGTTGCCTCAGTTGTGCGACTGTTCGCTTATCGAAGTGCATTGAGTTCGCCCATTAATATCCGCATTACGCTTTCGGATTTACGGCTACCGCCGGCCACCTTGCTCACATAGGAAGGGTCTATCCCAAGACGTTGAGAAATGCGTCTGAAGAGTCCAAGGTGAAGTTGATGATTCTCCAACAAAATCTCATTTCGTGCTGATTTGGTAATACGCGGAAGATTCATTTCCTTCTTTATGGACGCGAGTGTATTGATGCTAGATTCGTCTTTACTTTTACGCATGTTATTACTATGGCGTGTAGCAGTCGCGAATACAGATCAATTTAGACCACTTGTTAGTAAATCCCGTGCTCTCCGGGAATATTGTTCCGCAAACGGGAACTTCTGTTATCCAGCTTAGGTCCCTCGTTTCGTGGTTTCGATCCCCACCAGGTTCTCGGCTTGCCGTATCTGTTTGGAGGACGGATTCGGATACCTGAACTGGATAGCCCGACGACTTTCTGCTTCCAAAGTCTCGGCGACCTGCCGCGCATACGGGATGAAGTGGTGCCCGGAAATCGCAAGCTCGAAGCCAAGCCGCCTCTTCTTTGGGTTCAGCCCCCAGCGCAGCATGAGCCGTCCGAAGAAGCGCCAGTAGGCTCGACGATCGCCGGACACTATGCCTTGCCGCCAGACGGATTTGAGCACTACCCTTAGTCGGTATAGGAGAGAACGCGCGGGAGCTTTCTGTTCCGGGCGAACTTGCCAGCGTTCAAGAGAATCGAGGATCCGTTCGTAGAACCGACGCGGATCGTAAAGGATAAGCAGCATCCGCTTTAAGCCGGTGAGCAGCTCGCCTAGGGGCATTACGGTTCGGAAGTTCGGCGGGCTAAAGTTGCTGAATTCAGGGCCCCCCTGAATAAGTCGTCCCTCTTTTTCCATGCGTTCATATAACGGAGTCGTGGGTGGCGCCTGTAAGACACCCGCCATGGCCCAAGGAATGGCTGCCCGCTCTATGAACTCAACCTGTCGGTCAAAAATGTCCCGTTGGTCGCTGTCAAAACCGACGATGAAGCCACCCATGACCCAAAGCCCGTGCTGTTGGATAATGCGTATGCAATCCAACGGGTCTCGGCGGAGATTCTGAAATTTTTTCGCTTCCTTCAGCGACTCCGCCGAGGGCGTTTCGATCCCAATGAACACACGCGAGAAATTTGCCTTGACCATCGCGTCCAGCAGTTCCGGCCGCGAAGCAAGATCGATGGAGGCTTCGGTGGCGAAACCGAACGGATACCGGTTGCGGCGCTGCCACCGTTCCAACTCCCGCGCAAGCTCTAAGGCCGCCTTGTGATTTCCAATAAAATTGTCGTCGACAACGAATATCTCTTTTCGCCAGCCGAGCTGCAGAAGCCTGTCGAGCTCTCCGATCAATTGCGCCGGGGACTTCGTCCTCGGGCGGCGTCCGTAGAGGGTGATGATGTCGCAGAACTCACAGGTGAACGGGCAGCCTCGCGAAAATTGCACTGCCATCAGGGTGTACTTCTCCAGTGCCAACAGGTCGAAACGCGGTACTGGGGTGCGAGTGACATCGGGCTTTTCCGAAATGCGATACAGTCTGCGGGCTGAACCGACCTCAAGATCCGCCGCGATCTCCTGAAAGACCTCGTCCGGCTCACCCACGACCACATGGTCAGCCAGGGACAGTAACGCCTCAGGTTCGCTGCTGGCGTAGGGGCCCCCGATCATGGTTCGCCGGCTTAGCTTGGAAGCACGTTCGAGCGTGTGACGTACATCCTCGCGCTGCACCTGCATGGCACTGACCATCACGAGATCGGCCCACAGGAGATCCTCATCGCTCAACTTTTCAAACGCAAGGTCAACCAGACGGACTGCCCATTGCTTGGGACAAAGGGCCGCCACTGTGATCAGTCCGAGCGGAGGCATGAGGGAACGCTCAGGGACAATCTCCGTCACTTCCCCAAGACTCCAATAAGAGTCAGGAAAGCGGGGCCAAACCATCAGAACTTTGACGGCGGGTCCGAGTGGCGGGAAAGGGAGATTTCGGTCCATGGAGACTTCTCAGTTACATGGGAACCGGTATTTGGCATTCATCCACCGGAAGTATAACTGAACGCGCCCTAGCACGGGGTGGCAGGGGCGAAGCGTTTCCGGTCTGTGCGAGCAGGAGCGGCGGAGCAGAGATTGCAGGAAGGAGTTGATGAGGGTGCCGCTCGCTATTTTGCTGACATAGGAAGCTCCACAGCCAAACGTTCAGCCGCGCCGGAGACAGAGTTCCGAGTGCAGCCGATGACTCTCTAACAAGATTTCAGCATGCTTGAAAGACAAGCCAGGATTCATTTCCGCAGTCGCGCAAGCCAGTGCTCCGTATTCGATTTGTTTTGTCTCTGTCGCATGTCACTTGCTATGACGGGCAGTGGTCTACGAACCCAGGTCAATTTGACCGGCCACCACAATTAGAAAGCGACTAGATTCGATTGCTTTTTCCCATCAGAAGCCTCCCGCAATCCCGAGAAAGTAGCCACTGATCCAATATTTATCTACCGAGAGGAAACAGCGCCGCTCATCTCGCGTCATGTCCCGGTGAAAAACTCGAAAGAATCGCTCTTGGATTTCTTCGTAGGTACTTGGCTGAAACTGTGTCATGCGCCCACACTATTCCGTCCCCCGAACCGCATGTGAGCACAAGTGACCAATGAGGACGATACGTGCCGGATTCGGTTCCAATCTAGGAACCATGCTGGGGTCTAGGATGATCTATTAAGGATTATGACGCAAAAACGCCAGGTTGCATTGGGCGTCCCCCATCATTTGCCGCTCTTCATGATGGTCGCTATCGTACTGCAAATCCCGCAGACGACCTTGAATTGCTGCTTCCGTCGCATCCACGCGCTCAATAAGCTGCTTACGGTCTAACTCAACAATCGCAGAAGCGTATAGCTGATACCAAAGCTGAGATGTCGCCACATTCATATAGCCTTCGCTTCTTTCGTAATACATGGAACTAGGTAGGAAAAGAATAAGGTGCATGCTAGAAGCGCGTCTGTTCCATATTGCTCACAGTGGGAATTCGTCTTACGAAATGGGCGGTCGCACTTTACGGCAACAAATCTGTGTCGCTTGTGGAAGGCTGACATCTCATGCCTGTTTCATTAAGGAAGGTGGATACACTCAAGGTTCTCTGTGACCTCCTCGTCGGTTTATCGTTTGCGAAATTTCGCTTTCGAGGCCTCGGCGTGCGGAAAGGTTCCGATTCCGGTGTGGCTGGGTGCGCAAGGGCCACCCCCGTGTGCAGTTGACAAGCTTCCTCGGTCGCAGGCCGCAATTGGGCAAGGCACGGAGAGCATCTGTTTCAAGGTGAGGTCACCGGTTTTTGCTACCATATTATGTACGCTGCCTATCTGGGAAATGCTCAACACTGCTCATTCTCAACAGATTATCCAACACCGCACGTTTCACTGGGCTCGCCAGCGATTTTTGCCGACTGTGAGCAAAAGTGAACATCTTTTAAGGTCGCCGCTCTGATATAATGCCTAAGAGTGTGGTTCCGTCAGGAGAAGCTATTAATGGCGCCCGTCCTGTCGACCAAGAAAAAACGCGACTTTGACCCAAGAGAATTTCTTGCCACCATCGGCGAGGGCCGAACCATCGTTCCGGTTCCAAAGAAACAAACCATTTACGCTCAAGGCGAAGCTTCTGATGCGGTGTTTTATATCCAGAAGGGCAAGGTAAGGCTCACCGTTGTTTCCGAAACCGGCAAAGAAGCTACGATAGGCATCTTGAATCCTGGCGATTTCTTCGGGGAAGGTGGCCTCGCAGGGCAGCCGCTACGCATGGGATCTGCAACCGCTATGACAGATTGCGAACTCATGCGAATCGAAAAGAAGGCAATGATGCTTGCGCTTCATCGCGAACATACCTTGTCGGACATGTTTGTGGCATATTTGTTGGGGCGCAACATCCGTTACGAGGAAGATCTGGTTGATCAACTCTTTAATTCTAGCGAAAAGAGACTCGCTCGGATTCTGCTCTTGTTAGCTCATTTCGGCAAGGACGGCGTGCCCGAGACTGTAATCCCCAAGATCAGTCAGGAGAGCCTTGCAGAGATGATAGGCACAACCCGGTCTCGGGTTAGTTTTTTCATGAATAGGTTCAGAGAGTTAGGTTTCGTTGACTATGGCGAGGGCGACATACAAGTGCACAGTTCACTTCTGAATATCGTTCTCCACGACTAGCTTCCGCGCGGCAATCCCAATCCACAGCTTAAGAAGACAGAGATGAGCAATTTAGGCACTTGCTGGATCTAATCCCGAGAGTCGCACCATTTTCGTCGCGTACAGCACCTCCAACAGTGTCGCCGTGTTACGTACGCTTCCTGAGATCGCGATGATTGCTTCCGAGACGAGGGGATGTTGCCCGGCCAGCCAGTCAAGGCGGTCACTCACTTTGTGGGAGTTCTTGAGCTTCGTGCAGGATCGCACTTGATTTCATGGGAACACGGCTTTCTTGAGACATGAGGAGAGAGACTTCAGGTGGACTCACTTAGTTCAGGGAACCTGAAAGAGGGTTCGCCAGTCGATCCCAGAGTCGAACCCTCTCATACATGCAGCAAATAGGAGTCACGCAGCATAGTACTCGTTCACCCGTAATCGCGCTAGCCGCGCCAACGACGGTATCCCCAGCCCCCGCCGCCGAGCAAAAACAGTACCAAGAGAACAATCAGTATGGTTGACATGTTATACCTCGCTTGTAACAGGAAGCTGGACTGGCCTTTGTAACCGCCATCTCATTTCTTCGCTACACCCATGATATAAGTGGCCAAGACGGATGTCTGGTCACATTAGACCAGTTTGAGCGATATTGTACGAAGGCCCTTTTTGGGAATACGGTCGCTAAAATTTACTGCTGTTCTCTTTCCCTCCTAGCTTCCCAACTGTACGGTATGAATATGGGCTTTGATCAACAAATTGCACAAGCTGACCAGATTTCGACTGAGTCACTTTTAACCAATCCGATAAGTCTAACCAACAAGCGCATTCACGCCGACAAGATGACCGAAGAGGAACTAGACCATCTTCCTTTTGGGGCCATACAACTGGATACAGACGGGAACGTCCTGAAATACAACGACTATGAATCACGGCGCGCGGGAGTAAAAAAATCTGATGCAATCGGCAGGAATTTCTTTACGGAAATTGCGCCCTGCACCAACGTCAAAGAATTTTACGGACGTTTCAAGGCTGGAGTAGAGAAGAAAATGCTTCATGAGAAGTTTCGCTACCACTTTGCTTTTACGCGAAATCCCGTGGATGTGACAGTGACACTTTTCTACAGCGACATCACCAGAAGTATCTGGGTATTCGTACGGCCTGTGTGAAAAAAGGCTGACTGCAAGCGTAATCGTCTCCGTAAGATGCACCTGTGTCTAGAGAAAGGCTTCAAAGAACCGATAGATGTTAGGTGACGGTCCGCGCGGCTGGAGAAAGCGGGTGCTGATGCTGAATAGACGCAAAGCGCCGCGTAAAAAAATGGTGTTGCCTGTCAAGGTTTCGATCGGTAAGGTCCCCCACTTGGCGCATACGCTTGACATCTCGCCTACTGGAGCGCGGCTCAGCGTCCACGGAACGCAATTGCAACCCGGAATGATCATAAGTCTGCAACGCGGTTTGACCAAGGCTAAGTTCCGGGTCCAGTGGATTCGACAGCCGGGCCCTGATCAACAACAGGCCGGCATCGAATCGCTGGAACCGCAGAACAACTTTTGGGGCGTCGACCTGTCTGACGAATTTGAAGCCAAGGAAGAAATGCAAACGCTCTTAGCCGTCCTGTCCCATCGCTCAAAATCGGCAATGTGATCTCCTTCGCGCCGGATAACTGGCGAAACATCGCCATAACGCTCATTGACGGGGTTGTGAGTGCTATGGCCTGTGGCTGTTGAAAAACTCGTTTTTTCGTAAATCAGACGAAAATTAGGGGATGGAAAATGTCTGGGCGATCCGAGAAAGTCGTTTGTTGGGCATCCTGACGCGAATTCATTTCGACGAATTTCTTGGGAGGAGTTTTTCAACACCCACGCCTGATAACGTCAGTTCTCACTCCCATTAAATACAACGATGCCTGAATCCGCGAAGAGCATTTGCATAGGAGCAGTTCAGTTTGCGATTGTTGTAGCCACGTCCCTCGGGGTCTGGTCGTGGGTGATATGCTCTTCGATCCTAAACACGAACTTCGGTGTGTGGCCCTTCACCATTTGCCGGATGCCAGGCCCAAACTCGTGGAAGACGTTCATCCCCGCGTCACTGCCAATCGTCGAACCAAAATTGTTGAATGTCGCCGAAGTGGATCGCGCCCAATATGGACGGTAAGCGTTATGGATAGCGACCGAAGTCAGCACCCCGAGGAAATACGAAGTGTTCAGCCTTCCCTTCCCGGAGTCGTCACGCGTGATAAAAATGCGCGAAGCTGCGTAGGAGGCCCGGCCCATAAAGCTACCGCTGGTCGAAGGGTAATAATAATGTGGGTCCTGCTTGAGCAACGACGGATACAGGTACTTACCCAAAAACGCGTTGGACCTTTTTTGAATAAACATCGCACGATAAAGGACGGCTAAGCTAGGCTGCGGCCCGGGAGTGACGTGTCCCAGTTCTGTTTCGCGCGTTACGCCCGCGCTAATGCCAACCGCGCCAAGTGTCAAGGGCGAGCGCGCTTCATCGACGAAGGTGTGAGGATTCACTGCTTGTGTTGGAGGCTGCACCGACGGAGCATCAGGGAGTGATCTCCACATACGCATCTGCTGGCGCTGCACTTCGAGTGAGTTTGAGCCGTCAAACTGTAACTTCTGAAGCAAATCAGCTGAAGGACGCTCGCTCTGGCACAACGCCCCGCAAGCAGCTAACAGAAAGAAAGAAATGACCCGGATTGGTGCAATTCGCTTCACTATGGCTCGGTCCTGCAAAGCGGCAAGCAACTCTGCGGCTCCTCGGCGATTCGGCTGGAAGCACACCTTGACGTTAGCACTCCAACCTGGCATTCGTCTGAGCAAGAGTGCTCATCCCCGGGAGGCAGAGACGTCGTTGATGGAAGAGACAGTCCGCTACGAGCCAAACTCAGTTTCCGGTTTGCCGACAACCCGCTCGGAGGCTTCATCCACGGTTGTGCTTTCAAAAGGAAATACGTTAATGACGCCCGCAATACTGCGATGCGCGCGCCAGTGCAAGAGGCGATATAGATATAATGGGTAGGAACGTGAGCGGAGGTGTGCCCATGGCTTCGCCTCGCGAGCCCAAAGGTTCAACGAAAATCGGCCGCCGAACGCCGACTGATCGGATATCCCAAAGAACGCGGAGTTCTCCGCGTCCACGTCTAGCTTCCAAGAACAACCGCGAGTTCGACCCCCAGGCATTCCTTGCTACCATCGGCGAGGGCAGGAAGGCTATGTTCTTTCCGAAGAAGCAGATCATCTACACGCAAGGAGATCCCGCAGACGAGATATTTTATCTGCAGACAGGCAAGGTAAGACTCGCCGTTGTCTCAAAAACCGGCAAGGAAGCCACGATCGGCATATTAACTGACGGGAGTTTCTTCGGCGAAGGTTCGCTTGCGGGCCAACCTCTTCGCATGGGCTCGGCAATCGCAATGACGGATTGTGCTGTTCTGAGAATTGAGAAAAAGGCTATGGTGGACACGCTTCACCGGGAACACAACCTTTCCGATTTGTTCGTCGCGTATTTATTGACGCGGAACATCCGATACGAAGAGGATCTGGTTGACCAACTTTTTAATTCCAGCGAGAAAAGGTTAGCCCGTGTCCTTCTTATGCTCGCTCATTTTGGCAAGGAAGGGATTCCTGAATCCGTGATTCCGAAGATCAGTCAAGAAACGCTCGCAGAGATGGTGGGCACCACTCGGTCGCGGGTGAGCTTTTTCATGAATCGGTTCAGGAAATTGGGATTCATTGACTACGCCGGGGGTGCAGAAGGCGGGTTACAGGTTCACAGTTCACTTCTCAACGTTGTTCTCCACGACTAGCGGGCCATATATCCTGATTGGGGGCCAGGCTATGCGGCGATCAGGGCACGCGCCGCGCCAATGGCAATCCAATGAAGCAGGTACGTGCCCTATCCGAGCATGCACAAAGCGGGTAACATAAAGGTGAACGCTTCACGTCCAAGTGTCACGCGCATTTTGCACGGCCAACGGAAAAGAAATGATACTCCCCCCACAGACGCGAGATTTGGCCCAGCGCCTTCTCGCTTACCAAAACGCGGCGGGCAAAACTTCCGAGCCGACGGAACTCGCGGCCTTTCGCGTCTGCGAGACTTTGCGCCAGCCCCTAATTGCACTCGCGGGGGTTGCCGGTTTTCGCTCGCTCGTTTCTCGTGCTCTGACGCTGGCCAGGGCGGAAGCTCCCAGTCTTAGCGCTGTGCAGGTTGCGGCGGACGGCTCCTTACAGGGTCTAGAGGAGCTTCGGCCTCAAGTCGACACGGACCAAGCTCGGGAGGCAGGAATAATTCTCATTAGCCAGTTACTCGGGCTGCTTGTCCGAGTTGTTGGCGAAGCTATGACCTTGCAGCTGGTGACATCTGAAATTCTTCCAGACTTTAAGTTCCTCTCGAAGAGCGGTATACCCATCGGCTTTGAAGCGATCGTCAATGAAGTCGATGATCTCCAAGGCGTCAGTGTGCGTCTCGAAAGACTGGCGGAGCAATATCCGCCCGTCACAGAAGCGCTGATGACGATATCGGGAAACGTCCTAAACTCGGCGACCGTATTGGCGGTAGT
>Ga0208849_1000092_pt1 | contig 87715 bp, 78 predicted proteins | sample NGESurdeep072012_10_FD_184470 | JGI IMG/M metagenome (GOLD analysis project Ga0208849, IMG submission 184470) | Arctic peat soil microbial communities from Barrow, Alaska - NGEE Surface sample 53-3 deep-072012 (SPAdes) | ecosystem: Environmental > Terrestrial > Soil > Wetlands > Peat ...
CGACGGTGTCGTGATCGTGCGCTCGATACGGCCCAATAGATTGTCAAAACCACGGCGGGTGAGCTCGGCGGTGAGTTCGGCGCGCTCGCCATCGCCGGCCTGTTCGGAATTCTGCGAGAAATTCGCCGCCCCGTGGGCGAAAACATCGACCAGTGCGCCTTTGAGCTTCTGCGTGTCGGTGTGGCGGAACTCGGCGGCGGCGAACTCCTCAAGGTGGTCGTGGAGGAGCCAGGGGTGGTTGAGCGCGGCCTGCAGGATCAGCGCCTCGCGGCGTGGGATGGCGGCGCGATGGCCGCGATGCAGCGGGCTCGCCGCAAGCTGCGAGCTTGCCGCCACGTAAGGTCCGTTCTGGCGCTGATCGGCGAAACGGCCGGGGCCGAGACCTCGTCCGGGCGGAAACCGGCGCCCTGCGCCGCCGCGGCCTTGCGGGTCGAAGCCGCGCTGACGGGCGGAGAAGGAAGAAATCTCCACGGGCGCGAACAATTGCCGAAGCCGCGCACCAAAATCCTGCCGGTAGTAGCGGCGCACCGATTCGTCGGCGATGGTCGCGGTTACGGTCGACAGCCGTGCCTCAAGCGCTGCGCGCCGCTCGGGCGTATCGAACGGGCCGGTTTCGCTCTCGCGCGCCCATAAGACGTGGGCGAGTGGCCGCGCCGCACCGAGTATGTCGGCGATCGCCTCGCGGCCCCCAGAGCGGGCCAGATCGTCCGGGTCCTGCCCGTCCGGCAGCGCGGCGAATTTCAGGCTCTTGCCGGGCTTGACCAGCGGCAGCGCCAGCTCGGCCGCCCGGTAGGCGGCGCGCCGCCCGGCATTGTCGCCGTCAAAGCACAGGATCGGCTCATCGGTCATGCGCCACATCAGGGCAAGCTGGTCGGTGGTGAGCGCCGTGCCGAGCGGCGCAACGGTCGCCTCGTAGCCAGCGGTCACCATGGCGATGACGTCGACGTAGCCTTCGACCGCGATTACCGGCGCGCCGTCGTGGGCGGCCTTGCGGGCGTCGGCGATGTTGTAGAGCGTGCCGCCCTTGTGGAAGAGCGGCGTCTCCGGGGAGTTGAGGTATTTTGCCGACACGTCTTTTTCGAGCGCGCGGCCGCCGAAGGCGATGACGCGGCCGCGCCAGTCGGCGATGGGAAATATGACGCGATCGCGGAAGCGGTCGTAGGGCACCGCGATGTCCTCCCCCGCAACGAGAAGTCCGGCCTCGACCATGTCTTCGACCGGCACCTTGGCGGCGCCGAGATGCTCTTTCAGCGCATATTGCTCCGCCGGGGCGTAGCCGAGTCGGAATTTCAGCTGGGTCGCCGAGGCAAGCCCGCGGTCGGCGAGATAGCCGCGGCCGCGCGCGCCATTCCGTGACGCCAGCGTGGCCTCGAAGAACTTGGCGGCGAGTTCGACGATGTCATGGAGCGTCTTGCGGTGTTCGTCGCGCGCTTCGGCCTCGGGCGAATAGGCCGGCAGCGGAACACCGGCCATCTCCGCCAGCCGTTCGACCGCTTCCGGAAAGCTGACCCCCTCGGTCTCCATCACAAAGTCGAAAATGCCGCCGTGCTTGCCGGAGGAGAAGTCGTGATAGAAGCCCTTCTCGTCGTTGACCGTGAACGAGGGCGTCTTCTCCTTATTGAACGGCGAAAGACCCTTCCATTCGCGCCCCGCCTTGCGCAATTTCACGCGGCGGCCCACGACCCCCGAAACCGGAAGCCGCGCACGCAGCTCATCGAGAAATTGTGGCGTAAAGCGCATGGTGATTCGCCTGAACCCACAAGGGTAGCGCAACGGCGTCTTCAATATAGGCAGGACGGCTGCGCGGGACGCGCAAACACGGCTTGTCCCGGTTTTCCACAGCTTCCCGGCTACCAAAAGGATGGGCGAGAGAAACTGCTTGCCGTTTGTATATACATATGTATATACCTATTGCCCATAGGGACACAATGCCCGGCCAGTCTGAAACCGCGGAGAAAAAGAATGGAACGCATTCATTGCCTTCGAGGGAGTAGCCGGTTATGGCCGACTCAGAATTTTTGCAGATTTGGCAGCTATTCGTGAGTTCGGATGGGACTGGAAGAAACGTTTGAGCAATCTACGCGATCACAAAATCGACTTTGATGACGCAAAGGGAGCATTCGGCGGCTACATGAATATCCGCCGATCCGACCGTCATGGCGAAACCAGATACCAAGTCTTCGGATATCTCCAAGGCCGGCCTGTCGCGGTCATATGCACCGTCCACGGGTCGTTCTGCTGGCTCATCTCGGCGCGGCACGCGAGCCGCGACGAGCGAAAAAAATATTACGGTGGTCTCACGATACGCACCGAGCAAAGGTAAGACCGATTGGGCGGCTCTTGACGCGCTGACTGATGAAGAAATCGAGGCTTCGATTGCCAATGATCCTGATTGGAGCGACAATTGGAATTGGGGCGAAGCCGTGCTCGTCCCTCCGAAGAAGAAGGCGATCTCGATCCGAGTCGACGAGGATGTGCTCGATTATTTTAAGACCGAAGGCCCGGGCTATCAGCGCCGCATCAATGCGGTGTTGCGGTCCTACGTGCAGCAGAAGCACAAGAAGCGGGCGTGACGACCACGCACTCAAAGACGGTCAGTTGCCCCCGTCGCGCGCGGCCATGCCCTTGGCGAACGCACGATAGAGGCGCGCAGGGTCGGCTGTTTCGCCGGTGAGGCAGCGGAATGCCGCGGCCGCCTGATGTACCACCATGCCGCTACCGTTGAGCGTGCGCGCGCCGTTGGCGGCGGCGGCTTTGAGGAACTCGGTTTCGGCCGGCGTGTAGATGACGTCGGCGGCCCAGTGCCTCGGCTTGATCGCGGCGGCAGGCACCGGATTACCGGGAAAGCCGCTCATGCCGGTCTGCGTGGCGTTGACGATGCCGTCGGCCGCGGCGATGTCGCGCTCCAAATCGTCGGTGAGACGGCAGCGTGCCGCGCCGTAGTGTTTGGCAACATCGGCCGCTAGCGCATTGGCACGGGCAAGATCGAGATCGTGAAGCACGAGCGTGGCGGCGCCAAGGTCCATCAGCGCAAAGGCGACCGCGCGTCCTGCGCCGCCCGCGCCGATCAGCACCACGGTCTTGCCGCGGGCGCTGTCGGCTCCCAGCGTTTCGGCAAAGCTGTTACGCCAGCCGTGGCGATCGAAATTATAGCCGGTGGTGCGGCCGTCCTCCGCGATCGCGATCGTATTGATGGCGCCGACCTGGGCCGCTTCCGGGTCGATGGTGTCGAGCAGCGGAAGAATGTCCTGCTTGAACGGATAGGTGATGTTGACGCCGGCAAAGCCCGCCGCCTTGATGGCGCCGAGCAGTTCGGGCAACTGCCGTCCCGGCGGCCGGTCGGCATCCATCAGATGATAAAAGCCGTCGATGCCCGCGGCCGCGAATGCCTCGGCGAACAAGGCCGGCGACAGCGAGCCCTGAATATTCCTGCCAATCAGGCCGACCAGTATTCTGCGCTTGGTCACGGCGGCGCGGGGCGAGAACTCACCCGCCCCCGAGCAATTTCTTCACCATCGCGCCGGCCTTGGAAAAATCCATCTGGCCGGAGAAGCGCTGCTTGACCGCCGCCATGGTGCGGCCCATGTCCTTGAGCGTCGCAGCCTCGAGTTCCTTGATCAGCCCCGAGATCGCTTCGGCGGCGTCGAGATCGGACATCTGCTTCGGCATGTACGCGGAGATGATCTCGATTTCCTCGCGCTCCTGCGCGGCAAGCTCGCTGCGCCCGGCCTTCTCGTAAATCTCGAACGATTCCTGGCGCTGCTTGATCATCTTGCCCATGACATCGAGGATTTCGGCGTCATTGAGCGAGGTGCGTTCGGCGCCGCTGGTTTCGCGCTTCAAGATCTCGGCGTTGATCAGGCGCAGCGTTGAAACCCGCCGCGCCTGGCCGGCCTTCATGGCCTCCTTCATCGCTGTATTAATCTCGTCGCGCAGCACGATGTCGGCTCCTCGAGCGTTGATATCCGTTCCCCGGCAATAACAGGGTCGGGGTGGGGACGGCCCAGAACGGCAGTTGCGTCTCACTATATAATACGCGACTAAGAGGCCATGACCCAGCTGCAAGATTCCTCCGCCGGCGCGACGGCCGGGGCTTGGCATGACCGCAAGCCGACCGCGCTCCTGGTGCTGGCCGACGGCACCGTGCTCGAAGGTATCGGCTTCGGCGCCAGCGGCCATGCGGTCGGCGAGGTCTGCTTCAATACGGCAATGACCGGCTACGAGGAGATCCTGACCGATCCGTCCTATGCGGGGCAGATCATCACATTCACGTTTCCGCACATCGGCAACGTCGGCACCAACGACGAGGACACCGAAACGGTCAATTTGGCGGCGACGCCCGGCGCTCGCGGCGTCGTCCTGCACGCGGCGATCACCCAGCCGTCGAATTATCGCGCGACCCGCCACCTCGATGCCTGGCTGAAGAATCGCGGCGTCATCGGGCTCGCCGGCATCGACACGCGCGCGCTCACCGCGCGCATCCGCGAACAGGGCATGCCCACCGCGGTGATCGCGCACGAGCCGTCCGGCAATTTCGATCTCGATGCGCTCAAGCGGCAGGCGCGCGAGTGGCCTGGCATGATCGGGCTCGATCTGGTGCCGATGGTGACGACGGCGCAGCGCTTCACCTGGGATGAAACCCCGTGGCGCTGGGGCGAAGGCTACGGCCGCGCCGACAGCGCTGCGTTCCAGGTCGTCGCCGTCGATTACGGTATCAAGCGCAACATCCTGCGCCAGCTCACGGGCCACGCCTGCAAGGTGACGGTGGTGCCGGCGCAGACCGCGGCCGAGGACATTCTGGCGCTCAGGCCCGACGGCGTCTTTCTGTCCAACGGGCCGGGCGATCCCGCCGCCACCGGCCAATACGCCGTGCCGGTAATCCGCTCGCTGATCGAAAAGGTGCCGACATTCGGCATCTGCCTCGGCCACCAGATGCTGGCGCTCGCGATCGGCGCCAAGACAGTCAAGATGCACCAGGGCCATCATGGCGCCAATCATCCGGTGAAAGACCTGCAAACCGGCAAGGTCGAAATCACCTCGATGAATCATGGCTTCGCGGTTGACCGCGCAACACTGCCGGCGCACGCGGTCGAGACGCATGTGTCGCTGTTCGACGGCTCGAATTGCGGGCTCAAGCTCAAGGACCGGCCGGTATTTTCGGTGCAGTATCACCCGGAGGCGTCGCCCGGCCCGCGCGACAGCCACTATCTTTTCGGCCGTTTCGTCCGGCTGATGGAAGAATTCCGGGCCAAGTAGTCGTTCGTTTCAAGTAACCGTTCGTTCAAGTCATCTTTCAAGTCATCATCCGAGCGATCGTCCGAGTAGCGTTACTAAGTAAGCGTTTTGAAGTCAGCGATTTGTTGCGTGCGCCGTTATAAAATCTCAACCGATGTTGGCGTAGAAGGAGCGGCCCACTCGGGCGCCAACGCACGCCATGCCCATCGCCCGCAAACGTTCCGCTCCCGCGACCTTTCATTTCTCCGACGACGGGTCGATCCCCAACAACGCCGCGCTGCCGCTCGTGGTGTATCGCGCCGGCATCGATCTGTCCGGTTCGCCCGACCCCGAACAGCTGATTGAACAGACGTTCGCGGACAACGGCTGGGGCCACATGTGGCGCAACGGTATTTATCCGTATCCCCACTATCATTCGATGATTCACGAGGCGATGGGTATCGCGCGTGGTCGCGCCAAGGTGCGCTTCGGCGGCAAGAAGGGCAAAGAGATCGACATCGGCGTCGGGGACGTGGTGATCCTTCCGGCCGGCACCGGCCATCAGCTCATCACTCAAACCCAGGAGCTGGTGGTGATCGGCGCTTATCCGCCGAGCGGTAAATACAATCTCTGCCGCGGCAGCAAGGCTGAGCACGCCAAGGCGATCGCGTCGATCCCCAAAGTGCCGGCGCCCGCGACCGATCCGGTATTCGGCGCCAACGGACCGCTGATCGCGCTGTGGCGGGCGTGAAGGTCGGAATCGAAGGACAGCGGCAACTTATTGCGCTACTCTATTTCCGATTGAAACTCGCTGTCGGAGTTCGCTGCTGACTGGGCAGCGAACCAGTCCGTCCCGCTCGGGAGATGTGACAATGAGAATCTTGTTCGCATTGCTCGCACTGTGCGCCGCAGGAATTACCGGCGCCTCGGCGCAGGAGCTTCTGTCCGGTCAATATCAGTGCGTCCAAAATTGTACCGGACAGCAGTTGGTGTACATCACCCAAAACGGCTGGGATATGAACCTCGTCAACGAGGCGGGCCAGCCGTCGCGTGCCTGGATCGATCATCCCGGCCATATCTGGGCGGAGCGCTGGAACGAAGGCGCGGTGATTTCCCCCGACGGGTTCGCCATACAGTTCGACGACGGCACGGTGTGGCAGCGTTTCGTCCCGGTGCCTCCGCCGCCGCCGGTACCCCTCAGAAGGCGCGGCTGAAGCCGAGTTGGTCACGCCGAACGCGGTGGCGCGGGCAGCAGGCCAGCGGCCGCATTTGCATCTTCGATGCTGTTTGTCTCGAACCGGATCGGTTTCAGCTCGCCCGCGGCTTCGAGCACCGGATAGGCGACCGAGCAGATATGCGAATGGACGCGCTTGAGGTCGCTCAAGATATCGAGGTGCAGTGACGTCGTCTCAAGGCTTTCAGGGCGGCCTTCGCGCAGCCGTTCGAAATGCCGGTCGGCGGCGGCGAGCTCGGCCTGCCGCAGCTCGGACTTTTGCCGCAGCAGCCGGCGTGCGGCCTCGACATCGCCCGTCATGAATATTCCGAACGCCGCCTGCAGTGAGTCGACGACCTGTTTGTGAAATCCTGCCAGCTCGGCCGCGCCTTCGGCTGAGAACTGATAGCGCTTCTTGATTTTCTTTGCCGCCAGTTCGCACAGGTTTTTGTCGACGATGTCGCCGATGTGTTCGAGGTTGATGGTGAACGAAATGATCTCCATGGCGCGGCGGCCGTCGCGCTCATCGAGGGCATCGCGCGTGAGCTTGGTGATATAGAGCTTGATCGCCTCGTTGAGGCGGTCGACGGCGTTGTCGAGCCGCGACACATCGGTCACGAGTTTCCGATCGTTGTCGAGCAGCGCCGCCATGACATTGCGCAGCATGGTCTCGACGAGATCGCCCATGCGCAAGGTTTCGCGCGCCGCATTGGCGAGCGCGAGCTGCGGCGTTGCCAGCGCCGCCTCGTCGAGATGCCGCGGCGCGTAAGGATCGGCCGGCTGCTTTCGCTCCGGCAGAAGACGCACCAGCAGCCAGGCCACGCCGTTGAGCGGACCGATGAAAATCGCGGCCAGCGCGATGTTGAACAGCATGTGAAATTCGGCCGTCATCTTCGCGGGATGCGGCTGCAAAGCCACCATTTCTCGCGCGATCGGGCCGAGAAATGGCAGCACAAGCAGGACGCCGACCAGCCGATTGATCATGTTGCCGACCGGCAGCCGGCGGCTCGCCGGATCGCCGCGCGTGCCGGATTCGATCAGCGGGTTGATCGCGCTGCCCAGGTTGGCGCCAAGCACCAGCGCCAGTGCCGCCTCCGGTGTCACAAATTGCGAATAGGCCAGTGACATCACCAGCAACACCACGGCGACGCTCGAATGCGCCGCCCAGGTCAGCGCCGCCGCAATGAGGATGCAGAGCACCGGATCGTTGGTGATCGATCTGAGCAGCGATTGCACGGCCGGCGCCTGCTCGGCCGGAGCGAGCGTGTCGAGCAGAACATGCAGCGCCAGGAGAATGAGCCCGAGGCCGATGCCGACGCGGCCGAGGGCACGGGGAAGGCTATTGTCCGCAGCGCGAAACGTAACGACTCCGATGATCAGCAGGATCGGCGCCGCCGCCGATACGTCGAACGACAACACCTGCACGATCAACGTGGTGCCGACATTGGCGCCGAGCATGATGGCGAGTGCGGGCACGAGCCCGACGACGCCCTCGGCGGTCAGTGAGGCCGTCATCAGGCCGGCGGCGGTGCTGCTCTGCAACAGCGCCGTCAGGCCGAACCCGGCGCCGAATGCGGTGAAGCGATTGCGCAGCGCCTTGCCAAGCACGCGGCGCAGGTCGGGGCGCGAAGGCGCGCAGCACGCCGCTGAGCACCATGTGCAGGCCCCAGAGCAGCAGCGCCACACCACCCATCAGATCGAGCAGAACCAGGCTTCCCATCGGCTGTCGCCTTCATTGCAGGGCTGGCGATACGCATTGGCCGGCGCTCATGCGACCGTCAGACCGCGGACGTTTCGGTAATGGGGCCGGGGCTCGCGGGTTCCCGTATTTTGTCGGCCGTTGGGCGCGTTGAACGGTGTTTGCACACCGTGGGAAGCCGATGCTCGCCGCCTCAATCTTGTTTGGGGCCCACTGTGTCGGCCATCACGGCGCCGCGCTGGCCGAGCGGCTTATCGTCTCCGACTGTGGAATCCTGCGCGGTCTGATGCTCGATTTCAGCATTCAGTTCGGCACCGAGCAGCACCACCATCGACGAGATCCACAGCCACATCATCATGGCGAGCACCGCGCCGAGCGAGCCGTAGGTGGCATTGTAGGTATTGAATTTGGCGAGATACCAGGAAAACAGGAACGAGGCGACGATCCACACCACCGCGGCGAACACGCTGCCGACACTGACCCATTTCCAGCGCGCGGCGCGGCGGTTTGGGCCGTAGCGGTAGAGCACGGCGAGACCAACGAGCAGCACCACGAGCAGCGCCGGCCAGCGCGCAAGCCGAATGAGTTCGGCGGCCGCGCCGCCCAATCCGACCCAGGACAAGGCCACCGGTACGGCGATGACGGTGCCGACCGCGGTCAAGAAGACGGCAAAGCCGCCGAGGGTGAAGACAAGCGCCACCAGGTTGAGCTTGAAGAGGTTGCGGCCCTCCTCCTGTTCGTAGATGACATTGAGCGCATCGATCAACGCCTTGATGCCGCCCATGGCGCTCCACAGCGTTACCAGAATTCCAACCACGACGCCGATGCTGAGCGCGCCGTTGCGCTGCGCGGCGATGCGCATGGTCTGCTCGTTGAGGATGCCGAGCACGTCGGCCGGCACTACGCCCTGCAAGAGCGAAAGCTCCTGGCCGATGGTGGCGGCGTTAAAGAAGATGCCGTAGGCCGAAACCAGCGCGGTGACGGCGGGAAAAATGGCGAACAGGATAAAGAAGGCGACGCCGCCCGAGATTGACAGCAGCCGGTCGGAGTTCGTCTCACGATAGGTGCGCCACAGGATATCCTTCCAGCCGGCCCAGGGGATTTGCAGCGGATGCATGGCGTGGCGGCCGCGGCCGTGTTCCGCGGCGCGGTGGAGCTGGGTGTCGCGCGGCTCTTCCGAACTGCGCGGTTCGTTAAACGGCCGCTCTTTGTTCGCGGCCGGCGGCACGCGACGCTGTGGTGATTTCACGGCTGTGTTGGGCGGCATGACGCAAGACAACGTCTTGGACCGCATCCGGTTGCGCCCTACGGGCAGCCGGGCGCCATCGCCGTGGCCCGGCATTATTAAAATGAAAAACTTCGGCAGCGGGTTGCCGCCGGCGCGGTAGGAGAGGGGGAGGCTCGCAGGCCCGCTGAGCACACGCGGCCGCTATGGCTAGTTCAACACGTTTTCGATATAGACCGGGGCTTACTACTATTTATCAGCGGGGGCGTTCATGGATCTCGCCAGCGAGATCGCCCAGCGGAAAGCCTCTTGGAAGGAGATGGTGCCGAGCGCCGCCGTCTCCAGACATCCGTACGGCTTTCTGGTTGTCCGATTGCCGGCAAAAATCTCCGAAGCTGATGTCCGGTTCAATGTATGGCTGAAAGAAAATCGCCCCGGACAGGAACCCAACTGGCCTATCCATTCCCACGAAGTGTCGATGTCGAGCTACGTGGTTCGCGGCGAACTTGAAAATCTCGTCTGGCCGGAACCCAGATTCGGCTTTGGTGAGCCACTGTATCTGGCATCCTACACCAAGAGCACCTCGGTACTGACGAAGAGCGACTTGCGAATCTCGGAAGGCCGCAAGGTTTGCGAAACGGTTCGCGCCGGAACGCAATACGGGGTGGCTAAGGGACTGTTTCACGCAACCAACATTCCGGACGATGCCGAATGCGTGACGCTCTGCATGTTTCATGCGGAAGAGAACGGCATTGGCACGGTGCTTGGCAGCGACGGTCATCCGCAGCAAATCGAGTTTCAGCGCTTTGCGGTAACGCCCGAAACCGCGCAAGCGACAAAGGAATTGCTATTATCCGCGTTGTCCTGACATTGCCGGACCGGGCGCCGCAAGGCCATCCGCGGCGAGCGGATACTGGAATCAGACAACCACCAGCGATGGCGTCCTGAGGAGCCAGCGGTGCCCAGCGCCGACGCCGACATTTCATTGCTGGCCGGCCCGCAGACATTGGCTGGTGAGGCGCCCCCGCGGCAGCTTGCGGGTCGGCTCGCCGGACTTTCGCTGCCGCGGCAGGTGGCGGTTCTCGCGGTCTGGCCGCTGCTCGAGCAACTGCTGACGTTTCTCGTGACCTTCGTCGATACCATGCAGGCCGGGCATCTCGATCCCGACGCTGTCGCAGCGGTCGGCGTGGCCGGCTATATCATTGGTATCGTCGGTTTGATTCAAGCGGCCGCCGGCATCGGCGCGGTCGCCATCATAGCGCGCGCCACGGCGGCGCCGCAGCGCCGCCTGGTCAACGCGACCCTCGGTCAGTCGCTCGTCCTCGCCGTCTTCGCCGGCGCAATCATGGCCGCGGTATTGTTGCTGCTCGCCCCGTCGATCGGCGCCTTCGTCGGGCTCACCGGCCGAGGGCTGCAGCACAGCATCCTGTTCCTGCGCATCCTCGCATTCGCGACGCCGATGAGCTTCATGCTGTTTGTCGGCGGCGCCTGTTACCGCGGCGCCGGCAACACCGCGATGCCGTTCCGCATCATGCTTGCCGTCAACGTCGTCAACGTCGCCGGCAATTACACGTTCGTGCGCGGCCCGCTGCCGCTCGGCGGTCATGGCGTTGCCGGCATCGCCTGGGCCACCGATCTGGCCTGGTCGCTCGGCGCGGTCGCCATGCTGGTGTCGCTGCTGCGCGGCCACAACGGGCTGCGGCTCTACCTTCACCGCCTTGTTCCCCACTGGCACATCATCCGCCGCTTATTGCGCGTCGGTCTGCCCAATGTGGTGGAGGCGTCCGGTTTTTGGATCGCCCAGTTCGTGGTTCTCAGGATTGTCGGCAACACGATTTATGCCGGTCTGCCGAACGCCATCGCGGTTCATGCCGTCGCGGTTCGGCTCGACGGCATCAGCTATCTTCCCGGTTTCGCGATGAGCACCGCGGCGGCGACGCTCGCGGGCCAATACCTCGGCGTCGGCGATTATCAGCGCGTCAAGACCGCGACGCGGCTGTGCTGGTACATCTGCATGGCCATCATGGGGAGCGTCGGTCTTTTGTTCGTGCTGGCCCCGGGATCGCTTGTCGCCATCGTCACCAGCGATCCGGTCATCATCCACGACGCGCCGACTTTGCTCCGCATCTGCGGGCCGTCCGAGATCTTCATGGCGACCTATCTGGTGCTCTCCGCCGCAATGCGCGGCGCGGGCGATACGCGCACGCCGATGGTCCTGTCTTATCTTTCGATCTTCTGTGTGCGCCTGCCGGCGGTCTACCTTCTCGGCGTGGTGCTGGGTTACGGATTGACCGGCATCTGGTTCGCGTTGTGCGGCGAAGTGGCGGTGCGCGGCGTTATTTTCGCGCTGCGGTTCTGGCAGGGCGATTGGCTCAAGGCCAAGGTGTAAGGCGTGGGCGCCGCGGCCGCTCAGGCTAGTGGCCGGCCAGCACTGCCACCAAGATAGCACCCGAGGTCGCGCAACGCCTCGCCATGCTCACGCCAAACGGCCGGCGCCACCGCGGCGACGATTTGCTCAAGTCCTGCCGCGCGGTGAGCCAGGCCGGCGGCATCGACGACATCCTGCTGCGCAAATGTGGCCATGACATTGAGGATCAAATCGCGGTCCGGCGAGCGTTGCGCCGCATGCGGCACGTCACGCCAGCCGCGTTCCGGACGATCCGCGTAGCAGGCGGCGAAGATCAAATCCCGCACGCGCAACGCCGTCGCGTATGTATCGGCGAATGTCAGCAGCCGATCGCCGCGGATAAGGCGCTTGCGCAACAGAAACATCGCCACGTAACAGGCAAGCACGGCCTGCTCGACATCAGCGCCGGCATGTACCTCAAAATCCCTGCGCGCGGCATCGACCGGGGCGGCGGTCTGCCCGGCAAATGGCTTTATGCCGCCGTCGCATTGCAGGGCGAGGACGAACTCGTTGTCGAGGAGCTGTTGTTTGCGGCTCTGCGGCAGCAGATAAATGTCGAGTTGCCCCCATTTCCGTTCGCCGACATGCAGCAGATAGACAAAGCCCATGCCGCCGAAGTCGCGTACGATCCCGTCGAGCCAAGGCGGCAACCGACCCGGCAAGGCGTGCGGCAGCTTGCCGGTCAGATCGCGCAGCGCGGTTTCGTATTCCGCGTCGGCCGCAATTGCGACGAGATCGATGTCGCTTTCGGTATCGCCGGCGCCGCGCGCCATCGAGCCGCGCAGCAACGTCTCGCGCGCCCACGGTCTGGCGAGAAGAATGCGGTTCACGTCGTCAAGAACGCGAGACTGCCAACGCTGGTCTACCGACGCCGGCGCGCCAGCCGTCTCACGCATCCACAAGCCCCATGCCGAGCGTGAGGCGACGCCGCGCGGCCCAGAAGTCTGCGCGCTCGTGCTGACCATTCTCCAGACACGCGTGCTCTAGCGCTTCGTAGATTTCTCCCTCGGCGACGGAGAAAGCGAAATAAAGCCCAAGCACGGCCCGCTCCCAATGCGCTAACGAGCTGGCGTGCGGCGTGCGCTCGGTGTCATCGTGCCGGTTTGCAAGCGTCATGCGAAGACACCTGACCGTATCAGCCAAAGCCGCCGGTGATAGTTGCGACATGGATCGCGAAGTCGGAGGCGTCGCGTCGGCAAGAAGCTTTTTCAGATGGGCGTCTTCGTGAACGTCGATCATAAGGTGCAGGCGAGCGTGGTTGCCCGCGTTGCAGGCCCCGTGCGCAATGGTTGGACGAAAGGTCTGCAACGAACCGCACTTCATGTGAAATCGGCAGCCCGCTGAAACGAACAGGGCGCCGGGATTGGTGTCGATTGGCAAATGGATGCGTTGCCGCGAGGCGCGACTGAGATCCTGATAATCCCGATGCTCCCATAAGGCGCCGCCTGGATCGAGCCGGGCCAAACGCACCATCATGTAGCGCAGCCCCAGGTCTTCGAGAAATCTGCGGGTGAGGGGCAGCCTGTCGAGCGCATCGGTTTCCACAGGCCGGCCGGTATCGGTCACTGCTCCGTCGGTGGCATCGGCAGTGCGGCCCAGCAGCGAGCACGTCCACCAACCGCCCGATTGATATTCGCTGTAATGCCGCCGGTATGGAATATCCGCCCGTGCAATTTCATCGAGCAAATCTTTGAAGTTGAATCCAGGCGGCAAGGCGTTGGAGAGCTCGAGCAGGAACATGTGATTCGCCTCGGCCATCACCGTGTTTCCTCGCGCCAGCTTCTAACGCCCGGCAAAATCGTCATTCGGCCGCACTAGGCCTGATCCCGATAATAAATTCAAGATTCTGTCATATTCCAGGCCATTCCAATTAGGATCGCTCGCCCCATCAGGATCGCTCGGTCGTGAAAAATCATCCTGCCTGTCAGCATCGTTAGAAGCTCTGACGATATCGGGTTCGGGTCGGCGCCGAGCGCCGGCCGTGTTAGCCAAAGGCTTGTAAAAACTGGAATAACCGCTGTCCCTTGGCAGCCAAATTGATATCCTGCCCGATGATCGGGACAGCTTGAATGCGCCGCTGGTTTCTCAGTTATCACTCGCCGGACGAGGCGTTGGCCGCGAGGCTCAAAGACGCTATCGAGGCGAAGGATGCGGCGGCGCGGGTGTTCTTCGCCCCGGCGCATTTGCGCGCCGGCGGTTCGTGGAGCGCCCAGCTGGCGCAGGAAATCGCCGAGGCGAATGCGTTTATTCTCCTGATCGGCGAGTCCGGACTCGGAAAGTGGCAAGTCCCTGAATACTACGAGGCGCACGACCGGCATGTCGGGGCGCCCACAGAATTTCCGCTGATTGTCGTCTTGCTCGAAGGACAGAGCGCGCCGGGCTTGCCGTTCTTGCGGCAGATGCATTGGATCGTGACAGCCGATCCGGCCGCGGAAACCTCGATCGCGCGCCTGTTCGACGCGACGGCGGGCCACGGCAGCACTCCCGGACAGCTATGGCGCTACACCTGTCCGTATCGCGGTCTCGCCGCGATGGAAGAAAAGGACAGCGACTATTTTTTTGGACGCGCGCGGGAGACAGTCGATGTTCTCAACGCACTCGCGGCGCCCAACCGACTGCCGATCCTGATTGGCAATTCCGGTGTCGGCAAATCCTCGCTCGCTCAGGCTGGCGTCATTGCGGCGCTCAAACAGCAGGCTTGGCCCGAGGAGGCGGCCGCCGCCAGCGTCTGGCCGGCGGTCTTCGCGCATAGCCGGCAATGGTGCTACCTCACGCTCAAGCCTGGCACCGATCCGCTCAAAGCGCTGGTGGAGGCATTTCTGGACACGTGGCAATTCGACGCCACGGACTTTGAACGGACCAAACAGCAGAACGGCTGGATCGAGCTGTTACGCGACGGCAAGGCGAGCCTGCCCGATCTTATCGACGCGACCGTGCGCCGCCGCAAGGAGCTCAAGGAGCCCGAACCGGACGGCTTTTTGCTGTACGTCGACCAGGGCGAAGAACTCTACATCCGCGCCGAAGCGGGCCAGCGGCGGCGGTTTTCAGAACTTCTCGCGCAGGCTTTACCGGACCATCGCTTGCGCACGATGATGAGCATGCGCGCCGATTTTCTCGGCGCATTACAAGCCGACAAGCCGCTGTTCAACGCGCGCCAGCAGATCGACGTGCCGCCGCTCGGCGAGGAGGAGTTGCGGGAGGTTATCAGCCGGCCGGCGCAACTGCTCGGCGCGCGCTTCGAGAACGATCGGCTTATCGAGGTGATCACCCGGCGCACCGTCGAGGATTCGGTGAAGGACGTCGGCGCGCTGCCGCTTTTGTCCTACACGCTCGACGACATGTGGACGCAAATGCAGGCGGCGCAGCCCGGTGATGGCATTCTGCGATTGCCGGCGCCCTATTTCGAGCTCGGCCGCGTCCTCGTCGATCGTGCCAACAGCTTCTTGGCGACTCATCCCGATGACGAAACCGCGCTCCGCCGCATCCTGACCTTGAAGCTTGCCACGTTGCGCGAAGGCGAGGAGCCGACGCGCCGGCGCGCGGTGCACTCCGAATTTTCCGAGGCAGAATGGCATCTCATCGGCGAACTCGCCAATCATCCGTATCGTCTTCTCGTTACGGCAAGGCCGCAGCTTGAGGACGGCGAGGCGCATGGCGAATCCACTGCCGTGAGCCAGACCGTGGCGCCGATCTCAAACAGTGGGGGCGCGGCTGTATCCGCGCCAACTACGTCGCACGGCGAGACCTATGCGGAGGTTGCGCACGAGGCCCTGTTTCGCCGCTGGGACCGGCTGCGCGAATGGGTTGCCGCCGAGCGTGAATTTCTGGCTTGGCGCAGCGGCCTCGAAGCGGCGCGGCGGTCTTGGCAATCGACGCCGCATCATTCGAGATACGACGCGCTTTTGATGGGCGCGGCGCTCGCCCAGGCACAGAGTTGGCTGATCCGGCGAACCAATGATCTGCATGGGCCCGATCGCGAATTCATCGCGCTCAGCATCGCGCGCGAGAAAAAAGTGCAGACCCGTGCGCGCAGCATTCGTGCCCTGATTTACATGCTGCTGGTCGGGATGATTGTCGGCCTCTTGGGCTGGATCAATCAGGCGTTTCTCAAACAGCAATGGCGCTGGTACGCGACCGAGCGGCCGTTCGCGTCCGCCAACATGCGGCCTTACGTTCTTGCCGCCGACGCGGAGCGGTCGCTCAAGCCCGATCCAAGCAAGACTTTCAGAGAGTGTGTGCCTAAGGCGCCTGGCCGGGATTTCTGCCCCGATATGCTCGTCGTTCCGGCCGGCAGTTTCATGATGGGAGCGGCGCCAGGCGAGAATGGACAGAGCGACGAGCAGCCTCGGCATCAGGTGACGCTCGGCAAAGCCCTTGCGGTATCCAAGTTCGAATTGACGTTCGACGAGTGGGATACCTGCGCGTCTTATGGCGAGTGCCGCGCCGATGTCCGCGACGCCGATTTCGGGCGCGGCCAGCGCCCGGCGATCAACGTCGATTGGGACGACGCTCAGCAATATGTGGCGTGGCTGTCGAAAATGACCGGCAAGCCGTATCGGCTGCTGACCGAGGCCGAATACGAATACGTGGCTCGCGCGGGAACGCAGACGGCATATCCCTGGGGGCCCGACATCGAGGTGGACGGCAAACCGATGGCCGACTGCAACGGTTGCGGCAGCCAATGGGACGCTAAGCGAACAGCGCCGGTGGGCTCATTTCCCCCGAACCGCTTCGGTCTGTTCGACACGATCGGCAATGTGTGGGAATGGGTGACGGACTGCTATCACCCGAACTACGTTGGGGCGCCCGCGGATGGCTCGGCATGGACCACAGGCGACTGCAGCCATCGGGTCGACCGCGGCGGCGGCTTTTGGCGCGACACGCCGCAAACCGTACATTCGGCCAACCGCGACAAGGGCACGCCCGATCGGCGCGGCTTCGACGTAGGCTTTCGGGTTGCGCGCGATTTGAACCAATAAGCCGGCTACGCGTCTCGCGTGTCCGCGCCGCAGCCGGATTCGTTTAAGATCGGCACGATGATCGAACAGCAGATGCCGCAGCGCCAACGCCGGAGTTTTTTGCTAACGCGCGTGCGGCGGCTGCTCCTGGCTGCTGCCCTTCTGTCCTTGCCGTCCACAATCAACGCCCAGTCCGCCAACCGAGCCTATATGTCGGGTGGATGCGATACGCCGACCACGCCATTTTGCGACGCGCTGATGCCGCCTATCGCAGATTGGACCGGTCATGTGTTTCATTTGAGCCAAAGCTACCCGGCCACGATCGGTCCCGACGTGCGGCCGTGGCTGCGATACGATCCCAGGACGCAGACAGAAAAATATCTGCGTGCGGTTCTCGATTATGTCTTTGACGGCAATCTGCGTGCCGACACTGAAGCAAGCTTCGATCTCACGCTCAATCGCAAACGCGCCTGGTACCATGCGCCATGGCAGGACGTTGGCATCACCGGCCGCGAGTTCATTCATGGCCTGACGCGCGAACGCGTGTCGCGGCCTTATGAGTTGGCGCCACAGCAGACACACCAATGGAGCAGCTATGCGGTGGGATTTTACAATGCGCCGGGCGGCATGATTTTGGGCCGTATTTGGAAAGACCGAGGCGCGCCGAACGCCGCCGCGGCGGCGTTTCCCGATGGCACAGTCGCGACCAAGCTGCTGTTCACGACCGCGTCCGAAGCGGAGGTGCCTTATCTGAAGGGAGCGCCGCGCTGGCGGGCCTATGTGTATGCCGACGCCAACGAACCCGATCCGACCGCCGCCAGTCCACGCGCCGTGCTCGCGCTTCCGCTGCTGCAGATTGACGTCGCGGTGAAGGATCGCCGCGTCGCCGATGCGACGGGCTGGGTTTTTGGCACGTTCGTCTATGGCGGCGGCCCGGGCGGACAAAGCGGCAGCGGATGGACTCATGTCGCCACGGTCGGCGGCATGTGGGGCAACGATCCAAACTACTCGGGCACGGGATCGCTGTCGCAGACTTGGATCAATCCGTCTGTGCACATGCCCCATCTCGGCTACCAGGACCGGCTCAGCGGCCCGGTCGATTATCCGACCTCGTCATGCTTGTCGTGTCATTCAACCGGTGAAGTCCCTGCCGGCGTATTGCTGCCACCGGCGCAAGCCGACACCGCAAAATGGTTTCGCAACATACGATCCGGCGAGCCATTCGATCCCGCCCGGCAATCGACCGACTATTCGCTGCAGACCTCGGTCGGCATCGCTAACTTCGAGGCCCATCGCGCAGCGGCGTCGCAGCCGAGGGGACTGCCCAAATAAGGCTTCCGGGGCGCCGATTGAGAGCAGCTTCGGCGCGCACTCGCGGCATCAAAAAAGAACGAGGCCCCGATCTTGCGACCGGGGCCTCTCACCAATTTTTGAATCCGTTCGGTTGATTTGCTGGCAGCGTCAGGCGGCGGCCTGGCGGTTTGCGCGCTGCTCGGCAGGGCGTTCACTTTTGGCTTCGTTTTTGGCTTCGGTTTCGGCGCCGTCGAACTGCGCGCGGCTCCAGTTCCAGAGCATCTTGATTTCGTGCGCCGCACGGCCGCCGGCATCGTATTCGGTGACGCCGAGACCCGCGGCGATCGCGTCCTGATAGTCCATGCGGGTCGCCAGCATCGGCTCGGCGAGCACGCCGAGTTCGGTGAGGCCTTTGGCCGCCTGGCCGGCGCGCGCGCTGCGGTACGTGACCGGGCACTGGTTGAGCACGAAGGCGGCTCTGCGCTTGGCGAGGAAAAGCGTGCGGAACGTCGATGCCGTCGCTTCCATATCAAGACGCGTCGGCCGCGCCGGCAAGAGGCAAAGGTCGGCGGCCTCGGTGATGAGGCGCACAGCCGGCCCGTCAGCGCCGGCCGTGTCAAAGATGGCGAGCGTGAAACCCGCACTGGCCAAGCCGTCGAGAATGGCGCGCAGACGCTGCAAGCGCTCACGTTCGAGCGGTTCGACCATGATCCGGTTGGGCGCATGCGCCGCGGCGCGGCGTTCGCCCCAGTGCACCAGCGACGCCTGCGGATCGAGGTCGAGCGCAATCACCCGCTCGCCGGACTGTGCCGCCGCGACCGCGAGCGATGCCGCCAGTGTGGTCTTTCCGGTGCCGCCTTTTTGCGTCAGGAAAACTATGGTGCGCATCAAACTAACCCGTTGGTCCATTGCGACCGTGCTGGGGCCGTCTTCGCCGTAAAGGCGAGCCGGCTCAATTGCTGCGATGCCGCGCCGCTGGCGCGGCGGCGATTGGGAATCTCGATGTCGACGGCCAGCGTCGAGACGGTGCCGCCTCGATCCATCGTGATCTGCACCTTGTCGGGATCGAAGGCGACATGGCGCGCGATGACCTCGAGGATTTCTTCGCGCAGTACGCCGAGCAGATCGGGCTGGCCGCGCGTCTCGCGCTCGTGCGCGAGGAGGATTTGCAGGCGCTCGCGCGCAACCGGCGCGGAGCCCCGGCGAAACAGGCTGAGCAGGTTCATGCTGCTTTCCGTCCGAACAGCTTGTTGAAGATGCCGCGGCTTTCCGAAGGAATGTGCATGGGGATTTGTTCGCCCTTGAGACGCCTCGTGGCGTCGAAATAAGCCCGGGCAGGGGCGCTGAGCGCGGCATTCAGCGTCACCGGCGAGCCGACGTTTGACGCGCGCAACACTTCTTCGCTCTCGGGGATGATGCCGAGAAGCGGAATCGACAGGATATCCAGCACGTCGTCGATCGACAGCATCTCGCCGCGCGCTGCGCGCCACGGATGATAGCGAGTGATCAGCAAATGCTTGTCGACGCTCTCGCCGCGCTCGGCTTTTTCGGTCTTCGAGTCGAGCAGGCCGATGATGCGGTCGGAGTCGCGCACTGACGACACTTCCGGATTGGTGACGATGATCGCGGTGTCGGCGTGCCGCATCGCCAGCGTCGCGCCGCGTTCGATGCCGGCCGGGCTGTCGCAGAGGATCCAGTCGAACTTGGCGCGCAGGTCGGCGATCACCTTGGCGACGCCCTCCTCGGTCAGCGCATCCTTGTCGCGGGTCTGCGAAGCGGGCAGCAGAAACAGGTTCTCCAGCCGCTTGTCCTTGATAAGCGCCTGCGGCAGCTTGGCCACGCCGTTGATGACGTTGATCAGATCGAACACGACGCGCCGCTCGGCGCCGAGCACGAGATCGAGATTGCGCAGGCCGACGTCGAAATCGATGACCACGACCTTCTGGCCGAAATGGGCCAGCGCCGCGCCGAGCGAAGCTGTCGAGGTGGTCTTGCCGACGCCACCCTTACCCGATGTCACCACTACAACGCGCGCAGATTTCTCCTCGCTCATGTCTACGACCTCTCTTTAGTTCATCGCTGTGATTTTCAGCGTGTTGCCGTCCAGCCATGCCTGCGTCGGTCCGCGGCGCAGGCTGGCTTCGATTTCGTCCGCCGTCTTGTAGTGAGGGCCGATGGCCAGAAGCTCACCCTCGAAACGGTGGCAGAAGATGCGTGCGCGCGAATTGCCGGAGGCGCCCGCCATGGCGAGCCCGCGCAGCGTGCCGTAAATGTGAATGGAGCCGCCGGCAATGATCTCGGCGCCCGAGCCGACCGAGCCCAGCACCGTCACGTCGCCCTCGATGTAGACCACCGATTGCCCGGAGCGCACTGGCGAATCGATCAGGAGCGATGCGGGTTCCTGCTTCTGCGGCGGCGGAGCCGGCGCGGGCTCTGCCGCAGCAGCGGCAGGCTCGGGGATTTCGATCTCTTGGCCGGCGCGGCCGCCGCGCAGCAGCGGCGGCAGCGCCGGCGTCAGCTCGTTCGGCGAGATGCCCTCAATGCCGAGCACGCGGATGCCGCGTTCGGCGAGGCTGGCGGTGAGCTGGGAGATTTCGGGCGGGGTCAAGCCCGCTGTCGAGAGATCGAGCGCGACCGGGTGGCCGGCGAAGAAACCCTTGGATCGCTCCAGCGTGGCGTCAAGGTCGGCAAGCCAGTCGGCGATCGGTGGCGTTGGCGTGAAAACGAACGCCATGTAGGACCGCGCTCGAAACGTCAGCGACTGCCGTTGGCAGATGAGGCTCGACAAGGCCGCCGCTCCGATGTGAATGAATCTTGATTGGTTAATAATGTGCGGACATAAAGTTAACGGGGAGTTAATGGTTACCTCCGCTTAACGCTTTTTTGACGCTGTGTTTTGGGCGTTTTTCTTGCGCAAAATGCGCAGTGCGTCGCGCTCATCCTTGCGCGCGCCGCCAGCAGCCAGACGTGATCAGAGGAGGCCGGACGAGGTCAGCCGAATGCGAACTCTAGTCCGGCTTGATCCCGGCATCGCGAATGACTTTGCCGTAACGCGCGTGGTCGGCGGCGATCTTCTTGGCAAACGCGGCGCCGTCGAGATACGACAGCTCATAGCCGAGCGGCGCCATCTTGGCGCGCACGTCCGTCATCTGGTCGATCGCCGCGATCTCGCGGCTGATGCGCGCGATTGCGCCGGGCGGCATTTTGGCCGGCCCGGCAATGCCGAACCAGACGCTGACATCGAAGCCAGGAACGCCGCTCTCGGCGACTGTCGGCACATTCGGCAACAGCGCAACGCGCTGCGGCGACCCCACGGCGAGCGCTTTCACCTTGCCGGTTTGCACATATTGCATCACCACGTTGGGCGTCGCCCACATCAGCGGGATCTGGCCGCCGAGGAGATCGTTGAGGGCCGGCGCCGTGCCCTTGTAGGGGACGTGGGTAATTTCGATGCCGGCGGCGGCATTGAGCATCAGCGCGGCCAGCGAGTGCGGCGTGCCCATGCCGGGCGAGCCGACAGAGAGCTTGCCGGGATTAGCCTTGGCGTAGGCGATCATGCCTTTCAGATCGCTGACCGGCGATGACGGCCCGGCGAACAGCACCAGCGGTGTGGTCGCCATCTGCGCCACCGGCGCGAAGCTTGTGACGACATCGAACGGCACTTTCCGGTGCAGCCACTGCTGCAGCGCTGCCGAGGTTTCGAAGGTCGCGAGCGTGTGGCCGTCGGGGGTCGCCTTGGCGACCGAGTCGAGACCGACCATGCCGCCTGCGCCAGGCCGGTTTTCCACCACCCATGGCTGCTTGAGGCGCTCTGCCAGAAGTGCAGCAAAGACCCGCGCGATGGTGTCGACCCCGCCGCCCGCCGCGATCGGCACCACCAAGGTCACCGGCCGCGTGTCGGCCGCTGGCGCTTGAGCCAGCGCCGCCGAGGATATGGCGGCGATGAGCGAACCAGCCGCCGCAGCCATTGCCGCAGCCGTGTGAGCAGCACGCATGTTTTCCTCCCCGTCGATTTGGTCGAAGCTTAGCGCGGTGCCGCCCACAGGACAAATGCCAGGGATTGCACCCGCTGTTGCGCGCAGCGTTGCCGCCGCCCAAATTCTGGTCTAAGCAGCCCTCGCGCGGGGTTGAGCCCCTGGCGCCGGCGCGCCTCACAGGCGCTCTTTTTTTGCGTGTGCTGTCATTCCGGGACGGCTGTGGCCAAGCCCGGAATCCATAACCACGAACGGTGACTATGGATTCCGGGCTCGCGAGCCGCCGCTCGGTCCCGGAATGACGAACACAGATGCGGAAGCGATGCCCAAGCGGACTGACATTTCCACTGTCCTGATCATCGGCGCCGGCCCGATCGTGATCGGCCAGGCGTGTGAGTTCGACTATTCGGGCACGCAGGCCTGCAAGGCGCTCAAGGCCGAGGGCTACCGGGTCGTGCTGGTCAATTCTAATCCGGCGACGATCATGACCGATCCGGATCTGGCGGACGCGACCTATATCGAGCCGATCACGCCGGAGATCGTCGCCAAGATCATCGAGAAGGAACGCCACGCCATTCCGGGCGGCTTTGCGCTGTTGCCGACCATGGGCGGGCAGACCGCGCTCAACACCGCGCTATCGCTGCGCAAGTTGGGGGTTTTGGAAAAATTCGACGTCACGATGATCGGCGCCACCGCCGATGCCATCGACAAGGCCGAGGATCGCGGGCGGTTCCGCGAGGCGATGAAGAAAATCGGCCTGCAAACTCCGCGCTCGCATCAGATCAAGACGCTGATTCAGGCGCTGGAGGCGCTTGAGGATATCGGGCTGCCCGCCATCATTCGCCCGTCGTTCACGCTCGGCGGCACCGGCGGCGGCATCGCCTACAACAAGGCGGAGTTCATCGAGATTGTCGAAGGCGGCCTCGACGCTTCACCGACCTCCGAGGTGCTGATCGAAGAATCGGTACTCGGCTGGAAAGAGTTCGAGATGGAGGTGGTGCGCGACAAGAACGACAACTGCATCATCGTCTGCTCGATCGAGAATTTCGATCCGATGGGTGTGCACACCGGCGATTCGATCACGGTGGCGCCGGCGCTGACGCTGACCGATAAGGAATATCAGGTCATGCGCGACGCCTCGATCGCGGTGTTGCGCGAGATCGGGGTGGAGACCGGCGGCTCCAACGTGCAGTTCGCCGTCAATCCGGCGGACGGCCACCTCGTCGTTATCGAGATGAATCCGCGCGTGTCGCGCTCCTCGGCGCTGGCCTCGAAGGCGACCGGCTTCCCGATCGCCAAGGTCGCCGCCAAGCTCGCGGTCGGCTACACGCTCGACGAGATCAAGAACGACATCACCGGCGGCGCCACGCCGGCCTCGTTCGAGCCGACCATCGATTACATCGTTACCAAGATCCCGCGCTTTGCCTTCGAAAAATTTCCCGGCGCCGAGCCGGTACTGACGACTTCGATGAAGTCGGTCGGCGAGGCGATGGCGATCGGACGCACGTTTGCGGAGAGCCTGCAGAAGGCGCTGCGCTCGCTCGAAACCGGCCTGACCGGGCTCGATGAGGTGGCGATTCCCGGCCTCGGTCAGGGTGACGACAAGAATGCGCTGCGCGCGGCGCTCGGCACCCCGTCGCCCGACGGCGTTCTGAAAATCGCGCAGGCCATGCGGCTAAACATGAGCGATGCCGACATTCACAACGCCTGCCGGGTCGATCCGTGGTTCCTGGCGCAGATCCGCGCCATCGTCGACACCGAAGCCGAGATTCGCGCCAACGGCTTGCCGGCGACGGCGCCGGCGCTGCGCCGGCTCAAGGCGATGGGCTTTTCCGATGCCCGGCTCGGGCGGCTGACCAATATGCCGACCGAAGAGGTTGCGGCGCGCCGCCGGAGCCACGGCGTGCGGCCGGTGTTCAAGCGCATCGACACCTGCGCGGCGGAATTCGCGTCCCCCACCGCCTACATGTACTCGACCTACGAGGCGCCGTTCGCCGGGCCGGCGGTGAACGAGGCAGCGCCGTCGGGCAGAAACAAAGTCGTGATCCTCGGCGGCGGCCCGAACCGGATCGGGCAGGGCATCGAGTTCGACTATTGCTGCTGCCATGCCGCCTTCGCGCTGAAGGACGCCGGCTACGAAACCATCATGATCAATTGCAATCCGGAAACGGTGTCGACCGATTACGATACCTCGGATCGCCTCTATTTCGAGCCGCTGACGGCCGAAGACGTGATCGAGATTATCGATACCGAACGCTCCAAGGGCACGCTGCACGGCGTCATCGTACAGTTCGGCGGCCAGACTCCGCTCAAGCTCGCCGAACCGCTGGAAAACGCGAAGGTGCCGATTCTGGGCACTTCGCCGGACGCCATCGATCTCGCCGAGGACCGCGACCGCTTCAAGCAACTGCTCGAGCGCCTCAAGCTGCGGCAGCCGAAGAGCGGTATCGCCACCTCGCCCGAAAAGGCGCAGGCGATTGCCGAGGCGATCGGCTATCCGATCGTCATCCGCCCATCATACGTGCTGGGCGGCCGCGCCATGGAGATCGTGCACGACAGCCACCAGCTCATCCGCTACGTGGTGCGGCTTGCTGCCGATCTCGAACGACCATCCGAGTTTGCCGTGTCGGAGAAGCGGCCCCTCCTGATCGACCGCTACTTGACCGATGCGGTCGAGATTGACGTCGATTGCCTCGCCGATGGACATGACAGCTACATCGCCGGCATCATGGAGCACATTGAGGAGGCCGGCATCCACTCCGGCGATTCCGCCTGCTCGCTGCCGCCGCACTCGCTCGACCGGGCAACCATTGCGGAGCTTGAGCGGCAGACGCGCGAACTCGCGCGTGCGCTCAAAGTCGGCGGCCTGATGAACGTACAATATGCCATCAAGGACGGCGACATTTACGTCCTTGAGGTCAATCCGCGCGCCTCGCGAACGGTGCCGTTTGTCGCCAAAGTGACCGGCATTCCGTGCGCCAAGATCGCGGCGCGCGTCATGGCGGGCGAACGGCTCGCGAGCTTCAAGCTCAAACCGCAAAGCTTCGAACTCGCCAGCGCCAAGCATATCGGCGTCAAGGAAGCGGTGTTCCCGTTCGCGCGGTTCGGCCCGGCGGTCGACACCGTGCTCGGTCCGGAGATGAAATCGACCGGCGAGGTCATGGGGATCGACCGCGACTACAACGTCGCCTTCGTCAAAAGCCAGCTCGGCGGCGGCTCCCGGCTGCCGAAGAGCGGTACGGTCTTCGTTTCGGTCAAGGATGCCGACAAGGTACGGATTCTCGATGCGATCCGGCTCCTGTACGAGTCCGGTTTCCGGGTGTTGGCGACTTCGGGCACGCAGCGCTATCTGGCCGAACATGGCGTCGATGCCATCCGGGTGAACAAGGTGGCCGAAGGCCGCCCCCATATCGTCGACGCCATCAAGAACGGCGACGTCCAGCTCGTGTTCAACACCACCGAAGGGGCCACAGCCTTGGCGGATAGTCGTTCGCTGCGGCGCGCCGCCCTCTTGCATAAAGTGCCGTACTACACCACTCTCTCTGGGGCCGTCGCCGCAGCGCAGGGCATCCAGGCTTATCTCAAAGGCGATCTCGAGGTGTGTGCGCTGCAGCGCTATTTTGCGTCCGGGCCCGGCTGACAGTCAGACCGGTTCGGGCGGCGGCAGGTAGAGACAGGGCGTGCACTCGCGTGGCCGGATAGGAGCCGGGCCGCGGTGCAAACCTTGACTCTGCAGGCTTGGAGGTTTGAGGACTATGGATAAAATTCCTATGACCGCGGCCGGCTATGCGGCGCTCGAGGCGGAACTCAAGGAGTCCCAGTCGGTCGAGCGGCCCCGCATTATTCAGCAGATCACCGACGCGCGCACGCACGGCGACCTCTCGGAAAACGCTGAGTACCACGCTGCCAAAGAGGCGCAATCGCTCAACGAGGGCCATATCGCCGAGCTTGAGGACAAGCTCGCGCGCGCCGAGATCATCGACGTGTCGAAGCTGTCCGGCGATACCATCACGTTCGGCGCCACCGTGACCCTGATCGACGAGGACACCGAAAAGAAGGCGGTGTGGCAGATCGTCGGCGAGCCCGAAGCGGACGCCAAGAAGGGCAAGATTTCCATTACGTCGCCGCTCGCCCGCGCGCTCGTCGGCAAGAAGAAGGGCGCGCAGGTCGAGGTCGTCACGCCCGGTGGCGCTCGGGCTTACGAAGTGATGAAGGTGGAGTGGAAGTGACGCCCTAGCGCGTCATTCCGGGGCCGAGCGCAGCGAGGAGCCCGGAATCCATAAGCTCAGCGTTTCCGGTCAACCGCCCCGTTTTCAAATTCCTCCCATTCCGTGATTATGGATTCCGGGCTCGCGCCGTGCGCGCCCCGGAATGACATCGGGGAGCAAACCGTCCATGAAATTCGGCGTGTTCGATCACCTGGACGATGCAGGCGTGCCGCTCGGTGAGCTGTTCGCCGGGCGGCTCAAGCTCGCCGAGGCTTACGACCGCGTCGGCTTTCACGCCTATCACCTCGCTGAACATCACGGCACGCCGCTCGGCTGCGCGGCGTCGCCCGGCATTTTCCTGGCGGCATTGGCGCAGCGCACCACTAGGCTCCGCTTCGGCCCGATGGTCTATCTGCTGCCGTTCTATCATCCGCTGCGGCTGATCGAGGAAGTCTGCATGCTCGATCAGATGAGCGGCGGACGACTCGAGCTCGGCATCGGCCGCGGCGTGTCGCCGTTCGAGACCGCGAATTACGCGCTCGATTTCGCGCAGACGCAGCCGATGTATCACGAAGCATTCCAGGTGCTGATCAAAGGCCTCGCGTCGGACGAATTGTCGTTCGCGGGAAAATTCTATCGCTTCGACAAGGTGCCGATGATCCTGCATCCGGTGCAGCGGCCACATCCGCCGCTGTGGTACGGCGTCGGGCTTCCCGAAAATGCCGATTGGCCGGCGCAGAACGACGTCAACATCCTGGCGCTTGGGCCGCGCGCGACCGTCGGTCCGATTTTCGAGCGCTATCATGCGGTGCGGCGCAAGCTCGGCATGGCGGATACGACACTCTGCGGCGTCGGCCGGCATGTCGTCGTCGCCGAAACCGACGACAAGGCGCTCGCCATCGCGCGCCGCGCCTATCCGCGCTGGCGCACGAGCTTCTTCTGGCTGTTCGAGCGCAACAGCTCGGCGCCACGCACCCACGCCCATTACCCCGAAACCTTCGACGAATTGCAGGCACTCGGCACCGCGATCGCCGGCTCGCCGGCGACCGTGCGCAATTTCATCGCCGCGGACGTCAAGGCGACCGGCGCAAACTACTGGACGCCTTGGCTTGCCTTCGGCGACATGACGACCGCCGAAGCCCTGCACTCGATCGACCTGTTCGCGCGCGAAGTGATGCCGGCGTTTGGCTGAGCGCGGGACCTTTGGGCCTGCTGACGCTAACCCTGTCGTCAGGAGTCCTGCGGCCGGGACCATTGCGTCGCTTGCATAGCTCATAAAAATCCCTAAATTGGCTCCTGGGGTAGCTGGGCGCGTGTTAAGGCGCTGGCTGGGGGCGGGATCGGCCGATTCCAGGCTGAATGGGTCGAATCGACCCATTCTGAAGGGCAAAGGCAGGGTCCGCGTGCCTCCGCGCCCTGCGGCATTCGAACGAGATGTGCAGGTGAGCAAGACAACCCAGGCGAAAGTCGTCATTATCGGTTCCGGACCCGCCGGTTACACCGCCGCCATCTATGCGGCGCGCGCGATGCTCGACCCGATCCTCATCCAGGGCATCGCTCCCGGCGGTCAGCTCACCGTGACCACGGACGTGGAGAACTACCCGGGTTTCGCGGACGTGATCCAGGGCCCCTGGCTCATGGAGCAGATGCAGAACCAAGCCGCCCATGTCGGGACACGGCTTGTCGCCGATCATGTCAACAAGCTCGATCTGCAGCGGCGGCCGTTCCGTATCGAATGCGACTCCGGCGACATCTACATTGCCGAGGCCGTGGTGCTGGCGACCGGCGCGCAGGCGCGCTGGCTCGATCTGCCGTGCGAGCAAAAATTCCGCGGCTACGGCATTTCGGCCTGCGCCACCTGCGACGGCTTCTTCTATCGCAACAAGAATGTGCTGGTGATCGGCGGCGGCAACACCGCGGTCGAGGAGGCGCTGTTCCTCACCAACTTCGCCGCGAAGGTCACGCTGGTGCACCGGCGCGACAGCCTGCGCGCCGAGAAGATTTTACAGGACCGCCTGTTCAAGCATCCAAAGATCGAAGTGATCTGGGACAGCGTGCTCGACGATGTGCACGGCGCCGAGAATCCGATGAAGGTCACGCACGCGAAACTCAAGAACATCAAGACCGGCGCCGTCAGCGAACATACGGTCGACGGTATCTTCATCGCCATCGGCCACGTGCCGGCCACCGAACTGGTTGCCGGCCAAGTGGAAATGAAGCCATCGGGCTACGTCAAGACAGCCCCGCATTCGACCGCGACTTCGGTGCCCGGACTGTTCGCCGCCGGCGACGTCGCCGACGAGGTCTATCGGCAGGCGGTCACCGCGGCGGGGCTCGGCTGCATGGCGGCACTGGAAGCCGAGCGGTTTCTCGCCGGACACGCTGCGCTGCGCGATGCAGCGGAATGAACACTGGCCTCTCCCCGTGTGCGGGGAGAAAGGTATGAGATGGATTGGGATAAACTAAAAGTATTTCACGCGGCCGCCGAGGCGGGCAGCTTCACTCACGCCGGCGAGCAGCTTGGGCTGTCACAGTCGGCCGTCTCGCGCCAGGTGAGCGCGCTGGAACAGGAGCTCACCGTCTCGCTGTTCCACCGTCACGCGCGCGGGCTGATCCTCACCGAGCAGGGCGAACTCCTGTATCGCACCGCGCACGACGTATTCATGAAGCTTGAAGCGGCGCGGGCGAAATTGACCGACAGCCGCGAGCGACCGAATGGCGATCTGCGCGTCACCACGACGCCGGGCATCGGCATTCACTGGCTCACGCCGCGGCTCGGCGAATTCCTCGAGCTCTATCCGGACATTCGCATCACGCTGCTCACCACCGAGGAAGAGCTCGACCTTGCCATGCGCGAGGCCGACGTCGCCATCCGGCTGCGCCAGCCGACGCAGCCTGATCTCATTCAGCGCAAGCTGTTCGCCGTGCATTTCCACGTCTACGCCTCGCCCGAATATCTCAAACGCTTCGGCACGCCGCGCACCTTCGACGATCTCGACCAGCATCGCGTGCTGGTGCTCGGCGGCACGCAGCCGCCCTATCTGCAGCGCTCGCGCTGGCTGATCGAAGTCGCCCGCGACGGCAAAGGGCCGCGCATTCCGCACCTCGTCATCAACAACATCCTCGGCGTGCTGCGCGCCTGTCAGCGGGGTCTCGGCATCGCCATGCTGCCGGATTATCTGGTCGAGGAAAATGGCGGGTTGGTGCAATTGTTCGGCGAGGCCGAGGCGCCGGCGCTCGACGCGTATTTTGTCTATCCGGAAGAACTCAAGACCGTGGCGCGCGTTCAGGCATTCCGCGACTTTCTGGTCGTCAACGCGCAGCGCTGGGCGTTCTGAGAAACCGGAATTCTAAGCAACGTTGTGTGTCAAAAGCGCGCGTGCGCCGACGCCGCATTTCGTCCCATAAAACCGCGACTCTTGTGCAACGCGCGCGCGTATACAGGTCAATTATTGCGCCAGTTTTTCGCATGGCTGGCATGTAAACCTTCTCGTTGTCTGCGCTGATCGCGGATCGCATAGTATTCAAATGCTGCGAGGCGACTCGGTTGCCCCATCCTCCCAGATGGCAACCATAATGCTGGCAGCTGTTCCCTCTGGAAGGTGAACGCCAGCGCCCCCACGCTGGCGAACTAAAACCGGGCCTAACGGCCCGGTTTTCTTTTATGCGAATTCTTCGATTCAAAATCACCGAGGCGAAGATTCAAATATTGTTGGAGACGAACGACTGGTGAGCTTCTAAACCCCGCTCGCACAGAGCCCTTGTGCAACCTTCGGTTTCCAGTTTCCCGTATGCTAAATATTTGACATATAGACATATCGATGATATGTCTATACATATGATCGAACGAACAACCGTCAGATTGCCGCGCGAACTGCTCGTGCGAGCGAAGCGTAAAGCGGTCGCCGAACGGCGCACGCTCACCTCTCTGATTGAGGAGGGCCTGCGGCTGGTCGTGCTGGAAAATCCAAAGAATGCCAGGGCCAAACGCATCCTGCCACGCGTGAGCACGGCGACGGGTGGCGCATTGCCGGGAATCGATATTTCCAACTCAGCCGCGCTCCAGGAAATGGAAGATCTGGAATACGTCGAGCGAATGAAGCATTTCAAATGATTCTACCGGACGTGAATGTGCTCATTGACGCCTTTCGCGCTGATGCACCTCGCCACCTCCTCTGCAAATCTTGGCTCGATAGTGTGGTCCTCAACGATGCAAGTTTTGGTTTATCGCCGTTGACGTTAGCCGCCGTGGTCCGCGTCACCACGAACCGGCGCACTTATGTCACGCCAAGTTCCTCTGACGAGGCGTTCGGATTCTGCGAGGACTTGCTCCGTCAGCCGCACTGCCAGCTTGTCGAGCCGGGCGAGCGTCATTGGGATATTTTCCGGCGATTGTGCATCGAAACCGAAACACGTGGCCCAATCGTCACCGATGCCTGGTATGCTGCGCTCGCGATCGAATCGGGCTGCGAATGGATCACGCTCGACCGTGACTTCGCCCGCTTTCCTGGGCTGCGCTGGCGATTACCGGAGTAATTCCTCAATCTATCGACGGCCGCTCAAGCCAATGAAAATCTCGATCCTCGACGACTACCACGACACCGTGCGGACGCTGTCCTGTTTCGACAAGCTTGCCGGGCACGAGGTCACGATCTGGAACGATCACGTTCAGGACACCGATGCGCTCGCCGCGCGACTCGCCGATACCGAGGCGCTGGTACTCATTCGCGAACGCACCCAGATCCGCGCGCCGCTGCTTGAAAGACTGCCGAAGCTCAGGCTCATCAGCCAGCGCAGCGTCTATCCGCATATCGACATCGCCGACTGCACGCGGCTCGGCGTCGTCGTGTCATCGAGCCAGCATCCGGGCACGCCTTCGCATGCCACCGCGGAAATGACGTGGGGCCTCATTCTTGCGGCCATGCGGCAGATTCCGCAGCAGATGGCATCGCTCAAGTCCGGCGGATGGCAGATCGGCGTCGGCGCCACGCTGCGCGGCAAGACGCTCGGCATCTTCGGCTACGGCCGTATCGGGAGCGCCGTCGCCAATTATGGCCGCGCCTTCGCGATGAATGTTCTGGTGTGGGCGCGCCCGGCGACGCTGGAAAAGGCGCGCGCCGACGGCTACGCCACCGCGGCCAGCAAAGAAGAATTCTTCGCCGCCTGCGACGTCATCAGCCTGCACATGCGGCTCGTCGAGGCGACGCGCCACATCGTCAAAGCCGTGGACCTGGCGCGCATGAAATCGACTGCGCTTCTCGTCAATACCAGCCGCGCGCCGCTGATCGAGCCGGACGCGCTCGTCGAGGCGTTGCGCCGCGGCCGGCCAGGCATGGCCGCGGTCGATGTCTATGAGCAGGAGCCGGTGCGCGACGTCGCGCATCCCCTGCTCAACATGCCGAACGTCGTCTGCACGCCGCATCTCGGCTACGTCACGCGCGACGAGTACGAGGTGCAGTTCGTCGACATTTTCGATCAGATCGTGTCCTATGCGGCGGGTAACCCGGTCAATGTCGTCAATCCCGATGTGCTCAAGGGTCCGCGGCGGTGAAGCGCAGGATCGTCACCGTCAATGACAAGATGCAGCACGGCTACCGTTACGCGCTGACGGCAGCGGCTGGCCGCAATTTCGATCCGGAATTCCGTCCCGATCTCACGCCCGCGCAGATGCTGAGGCTCGGCGTGTTTGGCGGTAAGTACATGACCGATTGCCGGAAGGAGTTTCCGGTAAGCTGGTTTGCGCGCGCCAGGCTTGCCAAAAAGCAGCGCGACAAATTGCTGAATTATTTCGGCGTCGACGCCAGTCAGCCGCTGTCGGTCTGGCGCAAAAAGGGCTGGATCTATCGCGACGACCCGCGCGGCTGGTTTCAGTGGTACTGCCGCTATTACATGGGCCGCCGCATTTTAGATGAGGACGCCCGCCAGATCAGGCGTTGGAAGGCAATCCGCCGGCACGTCCGCCAGGTACAGCGCAACTGTGAGCCGGGCGACGTCACTTGTCGCAAGCGTCAGCGCCAGGCGCTGCTGCACTGGGCCTACGACAGCCGGACGATTTGAGGCAGTCGCAACGACCGCCTATCCGTCATGCCCGCGACAAGCGTCGACAAGCGCGGGCATGACGAGGTCAGTGGCTCAAGATAGAACAGCCAGCTCACGCCGGCTCCAGACCCTTGGCCTTGATGACGCGCTTTGCTTCCGGTGTGGCGAGAAACTGGATCAGAGCTTTAGCCGCTTGCGGATGACTTGCACTCGTCGATATGCCGGCGACGAACGGCGTGACGCTCTGCAGTTCGCGCGGCAGTGGGCCGACGATGTCGATGCCCGCGACTGCCATCAGCTCGGCCATCTGCTGGATGCCGAGTTCGGCTTCGCCACGCAGCACCACAAGCCCGGCAAGACCACCGGCGCCGCCGGCGCCATATGTCGACTTGGCCTGCATCTCGGCTGTGATGCCGAGCTGTTCGAACACCTTGGCAAGATGCACGCCGCTCTGGCCGCCGCCGACCGGCTTGCTGCAGGCAATCGATTTCGCCGCCAGCATGGCGCGCTTGAAAGTCTCGGGCGACGAAATGTCGGGCTTTGGCGCGCCCTTCGCCACCGCAACGCCGATGGTAGAATCGGCGATGTGGACGGCGCTGCCGGCGACGATCCGGCCGCATGTCTCAAGATCGTTGATGCCGGTGCGGCTGACGATTGCGACATCCGCCGGCTTGTCCTCGCTGAGCTCCTTCTCGAGCCGCAGCGACGGTCCGAGTTCGACGATGGCGCGGTTGCCGGTCGCGCGTTCGAAGGCCGGCGCCAATTCCTCGAACACCGTCTTCATCGCTGTCGTGCTGACTACTTTGATTTCGATACCGCTCACATCGTTCTCCTGTCGCCGCGTCAGATGGAGTCCCGGAATCCATCGCTTCACGCGGCCGCAATAGTCGTCATACGGCTTGCCGAACAGGGTGCGCAGCCGCTTCTCGTCGCTGCGCACGCGCCAGTCGAACCACACCGCATTGACGGCGAGGATGGCGACGGCGAACCACGACCGGAAGGTGATCGCAAGGCCCGCCATGAAAATCAGGTGGCCAAGATACATCGGGTTGCGCGTGTAACGGTAGGGACCTTCCGCGACGAGCCGCTGCGGCGGCCGCTCCAGTCCCGGCCCGCCGCCGCCGCTCTGCCCGCGATAACGGCCGACGAGACGATATTGCAGATAGCCCCAGACCAGGAGCGGCACGCCCCACAGCGTCAGGGGCAGAGTGCCGCCACGGCGGACCAGCTCGAAGATGGCGACCGCGACCGGATAGACGAAGAAGGTGCGGACCGGGGTGCGTTGCAGCCAGCGCCACAGCCACCATCCGGCAGGTCGCGGCGCAGCGGTATCGGACCGGGGCAGGGCGCTTGGCTTGCTCATGCCGAATTGTCCCGCGCGGGCGCGCTCGCGTCCACCCCGGTTGGCGGGCGATGCCCACCATCAACTCTGTGTGAATGCTGCCCGTAAGTGTAACCGAATGGCATGCCGGCCCGTAACTGTCTCTGTGAATTGCGCTACAAGGGCTGACCGCGAGCTGGACGCGAACCGGCCTCGGCGCACAGTGAAGGAAGGGCAAGACCATGCTGACCCGCAGAAACGTCTTCTACGCCGGTGCGGCCGCAGTTGCGGCGATCGGGCTCGAACATTTGTTCCGGCCGCGCGCCGTCGAGGCTGCGACGCCACCGCATCCGTACGAAGTCACGCACACCGATGCGGAGTGGCGGAAGCTCCTCACCCCGGCGCAATACGACGTGCTGCGCGAGGCCGGCACCGAAGCGCCGTTCACCAGCCCGCTGTTGAAGGAGCATCGTACCGGCACGTTCGCCTGCGCCGGCTGCGATCTGCCGGTTTATTCGTCAAAGACCAAGTTCGACAGCGGCACCGGTTGGCCGAGTTTCTGGGCGCCGCTGCCGGGCGCGGTCGACGAAGTGAGCGATCGCACCTTCGGCATGACGCGCACGGCGATTTCCTGCCACCGCTGCGGCGGCCATCTCGGTCATGTGTTCGACGACGGCCCGAAGCCGACCGGCCTGCGTTACTGCATGGACGGCGTGGCGCTCAAATTTGAGCCGGCGCCGCAGGGGGCGAGTTGATCACGCGCGTACGCGGCGTCGCAAACCATATTCTCTCGCTAAGCCTTAGTTCGGCACAAAACCTGGAACGTACATCTCGCTGACGCCGACCGGCGATTTCAGCTTGAATGAGCTGTTGACCACGTCGATCGTCTCCTGGATGCGCCCCGGATCGATCATGCCGAGCGGCTGACCCTTGACCTGCGCGAGTTCGGCGACGGCTCGCGTTTCAGCGGCGCCGATGCCGACGTCGATCTCGCGATGGTACTTGTGCAGAATTTCGGCGGCCTCTTCGGGGTTGGCGAAGGCGTCCTTCATGCCGTGGATCGTGGCGGCGACGAAGCGTTTCACCAGGTCCGGCTTGGTGGCGAACGTCGCGTCGGTCGCGACGATGCCGTTGCCGTAAAAACTCAAGCCGGCATCGGCGAAGCCGAAGCGGATCAATTTTTGCGGCGCCGCCTGCCGCGCCAGCAGCGCCTCGCCGACGACGAACTGGCCGACGCACGGCACCTTGTTGGTGGCCAGCATCCCAGGAAGCGCATCGCTGCCGGCGACCACCCATTTGACTTTGCGGGCGTCGAGGCCCGCCGCCTTGGCGTAGATCGGAAACATGTCCACGGTGGCGCCGCCCGGCGGATTGGCAATCGAGACGCCTTCGAGATCTTTCGGCTTCCTGATGCCGCTGTCGTCGCGGCAGAAAATTCCCTCCGGAGGCTTGGCATAGACGATGGCGGCGAGCTTGACCGGGATATGATCGTTGCCGCGCGCCAGCACCAGCGACCCGGCGTCGGCAAATCCGAACGTGGCATTGTTGGCGCCGGTCTGGCGAATGGCGTCGACTGAACCCTGGCCACGCAGGATTTTCACGTCGAGGCCGGCGGCTTTGTAATAGCCCTTGTCGAGCGCGACAAAGAAATAGGCGTGGCGGCCGTTGTAGCCGAAGTCGGTGATCAGAGTGACGCTGTCGGCCGCGTGCGCGCGGCCGGAGGCCATGAGCGCGGCGAGAGCGAAGGCTCCGGCGGCAATTTTCGGTAGTCTGCAATCGTGGTTTGACATCTGACACCCTCTTTGATGCGGCGTCGCTAGTATACAAAGCCAAACGCAAAGACGAACTTCGCAAACAGTGCAGGGCCGCCGCATTTTTGTGCGATGTTGCAATAAAAAGAGCCGAAGCGGCATCTTTTGCCGATGCGCTCGATGGCATCGACGCGGGCATGTTCTTGGTCGACGCGGCCGGCCGCCTCGTCCATGCCGATGCGGCTACCGCATCTTCAAGATAATGACCTGATCGCTGTTCGGGTCGGTCGTCTTGCGCAGTTCGGCGACCTGCGCGGCGGTGACCGCCGGCGCCTGGTTGCCCCAGCCATTGCGAATGAAGGTGACGACGTCGGCGATCTGCTGGTCGGCCAGCTGCAGCCGGAATTGCGGCATGCGATACGAGTCGGGCGTGCCCTTGACGACCACCGGGTTTGAGCCGTTCAGCACCAGATTGATGAGCGACGACGGATCTTTGTCGAGCACGACCGGGTTGCCGGCCAGCGCCGGCGTGTATGGGGCAAAGCCCTTGCCATCGTAGCCATGGCAGGCCCAGCAGACGCCGGCATAGAGCGCCGCGCCGGGCTGCGCGGCGTGGCCGCCGCGCAACGCCGTGGTGGTCGCGTCGTTATAGGCATAAGCCGGCTGTGATGACGTCGCCGGCAATGATTTCAGATAGACCGCGATCGCGCTCAGGTCGGCGTCCGACATGTAGGGCGTCGAGTTGTTGACGACATCGATCATCGAACCGAACACCGCGCTGCCCTTGTTGTGGCCGCTTTTGAGAAAGCTGACGATGTCGTCTTTCGACCAGCTGCCGAGACCGGTGCGCTGATCGCCGCGCAGGACGGGCGCATACCAGGCATCGAGCAGCGCGCCGGAAAGATAATCGGCGCTGCTCTCGTCAAGCGCCTCTTCCTGAAAGGCAAAGCCGCGCGGCGTGTGGCACGCGCCGCAATGGCCGAGCCCCTGCACCAGATAAGCGCCGCGATTCCACTCGGCATCGTGGCCGCTCTTGGCCACATAGCTGCCGCTATCGGTGAACAGCGCGCTCCAGATCGCCAGCGGCCAGCGAAAGTCGAGATATGATGGAATCTCGTTGGGACGGTTCGCCTGATGAACCGGCGGCACCTGCTTCATGAAGAATTCGTAGAGCGCGGCAACATCGGCGTCGGTGAGCTTGGCGTAGGACGGATACGGCATCGCCGGATAAAGCCTGTGACCGTCCTTGGCGATGCCCTGGCGCAGGGCGCGATCGAAGTCCGCAAGACTGTAGCCGCCGATGCCGGTCTCTGGATCGGGCGTGATGTTGGTCGAGTAGATGTTACCGAGCGGCGAGCCCATCTGGAGCCCGCCGGCAAACGCCTTGCCGCCGGGAATCGAGTGGCAAGAGACGCAATTGCCGGCGCGCGCCAGATATTCGCCCGGGTTGCCGGGTGGGCTGGTATTCTCGTCCGCCCGCGCATTGCCACCTGCGACCGCGAACAGCACGAGCAGTCCGCAGAACGCCATCCTTGAAATCGTCGTCACGTCCCTTGCCTCCTCGGCAGGCGTTACCCCCGTAACGTCCGCGAACGGGCGGAAGCGGTTGCGCCGCCTCCCATTATGTCGATCTGAAATGCGCCGGCTATGCCGATCCGGCCAAGTTGTGATCGCTGATCGGCAAAGAACGGATACGCTTGCCGGTGGCGGCGAAAATCGCGTTGGCGACCGCGGCGGCGATTGGCGGGGTTGCGGGCTCGCCCGCGCCGCCCCAGACCTTACCGCCGCTCGGCATCAGATGAACGTCGATCTTCGGCGCTTCCGCCAGACGCACCATGCGGTAGGTGTCGAAATTGCTTTGCACCGCCGCGCCGTCCTTGATGGTGATCTTGCCGTAAAGCGCGGCGGAAAGCCCGAAGATCACGCTGCCCTCGGCCTGCTCGGCGATGGTTTGCGGGTTGACCATGTAGCGCGTGTCGAGCGCGACGGTGACGCGATTGACCTTCACCTCGCCGCTTGGCGTGACGGTGACTTCGGCCACCTGGGCGCAAAGGCTGTCGGTATCGGTGCAGATGGCGATGCCGCGGCCGCTGCCTGCCGGCAACGGCTTACCCCAATCGCCCTTCTCGGCGGCGGTATCCAGTACCTTGAGCCAATCGGGTCGGCCCGCGAGCAATTTGCGCCGCATCTGATACGGATCGATGTTGGCCGCCGTCGCCATCTCGTCGAGGAAGCTTTCGATGGCGAAGACATGCTGGTTGGCGCCTGGCGCCCGCCAGAACCACACCGGAAGGTGCGTGTTCTTGACCAGCGACTCGACCCGCATGTTCGGCACCTTGTAGCCGTTGTCGGCGAGGCCGGCGACAGTTTGCGGCTCAACCTTGCCGGCGGGAAATTTCCGGCCGACCGAAGCGAAGATCGACGATGTTACGGCGCGCATCGACCACGCCACCGGCACGCCGTCGGCTCCGACCGCGGCCTTGAAGCCAACCACCGCATGCGGACGGAATTTGTCCTGGCGGGTATCCTCTTCGCGCGTCCAGACAAGCTTCACCGGGCGCCCAACCGCTTTGGCGATGGCGATGGCCTGCCTGACCTCGTCGTTGGCGTCGCGGCGGCCGAAACCGCCGCCGACGAAGCCGTTGTGGATATAGACTTGCTCATCCTTGAGGCCGGACGCCTTCGCCGCCGCCTCGAGCGCTTCATCCGCAGCCTGCGTTCCAACCCAGACGTCGAGCCGGTCGGGTTGCAGATTGACGGTCGCATTCATCGGCTCCATCGGCGAATGCGACAGGTAAGGCGTCTCGTACACCGCCTCGAAAGTCTTGGTCGCTCCGGCGAAAGCCTTGTCGACGTCGCCTTGGTTGCGCGCCGTGAGCATCGGCTCAGACAGCGCCGCACGGAATGCGCTCGACAGCTGCTCGCTGTCGACCGTGCCGGCGGCGCCGACATCCCACTGCGGCTGCAGCCGCGACAGTGCCCGCTTGGCGCGCCAATAGGTATCGGTCGCGACCACAGCGACAGCGTTCGGCAGCTTCACCACTTTCAGCACGCCCGGCGCGCCGTTGAGCACCGAGTCATCGACGCTCTTAAGTTTGCCGCCAGGGACCGGGCACGCCATGATCGCGGCGAACACCATGCCGGGGACCTGCGCGTCCATGCCGAACTTGGCCGAGCCGTCGGTCTTGTGCACGACGTCGATCCGCGGCATCGCCCTTGGGATGAAGGTGAACTGCGCGGGCGTCTTGATCGCCGGTTCCTTGGCGAGCTTGATTTTCGCCGCGTCGGCGGCGAGTTCGCCGTAACGCAGCGTGCGGCCCGACGGCTTGTGGCCCACCACACTCATGGCCGCCGAACATTCCGACGCCGGCACGTTCCAGCGCGCCGCCGCGGCCGCGATCAGCCGTTCGCGCGCGCTGGCGCCGACCTGCTGCACCAGTTTTTGCGAGGCCCGCACCGAGCGGCTGCCGTTCGAGAACATCCCACCATAAACTTTGTTCTCGCGGATGTTGCGATTGGGCGAGGCATATTCGATCCGCACTTTCGACCAGTCGCACTGCAGCTCCTCGGCCATCATCATCGGCACTGCGGTCATGCTGCCCTGACCCATCTCTGATCGCTGGTAGCGAATCAAAATGGAATCGTCGGGATCAATCGCGATCCAGGAATCGATCTCATTCGGTGCGTAAGCGTGGTCGTCATTCCACGGTTGCGCCATCACAGTGGCGGCGTGAGCGCTGCGGGGCCCGGCGCCGATGCCGATCATGAGGCCGCCGGCGGCGGTGGCGCCGGTGAGAATGAAGTTGCGGCGGGTGAGACGAGACGTGACGCGGGTTCCGTGCATCGCGCGCTCCCTCAAGCTTTCATCATGTCGGCGGCGCGATGAATGGCGCGGCGCAGACGTTCGTACGTACCGCAACGGCAAATATTGGTGATATTCGTGTCGATGTCGGCATCGGTCGGATTGGGATAGTCCTTCAGAAAGGCCACCGTGGCCATGATCTGCCCGGATTGGCAGTAACCGCATTGCGGCACGTCCTCGGCGATCCAGGCGCGCTGCACCGGATGATTGTTGTCCGACGAGAGCCCCTCAATGGTGGTGACCTTGGCGCCATCGAGCGCGCCGATCGGCACCGAGCATGAGCGCATCGGCTTGCCGTCGACATGGACCGTGCAGGCGCCGCATTGTGCTATGCCACAGCCGAATTTCGTGCCGGTCAGGCCGACGACGTCCCGCAGCACCCACAAGAGCGGAGTGTCGGGCTCGACATCGACGTGCTTGGGGGTTCCGTTCACTTCGATCGTTATCACCGTGGCTCTCCTCAGAGTGAGGTGACGCATATCATGCAGTGACGCAGATATTGCGTTCGCGCGGAAACTAGCAGGGCGTCGGGCGCAAACCAAGACACGTTGTCTTGACGGAATTTTTCGCAATTTTTACGCGCGATAAACGTTCCGGCGACGGTGGTTGCTAAGCGTATTTCACCGCTAGCTCAACCAACGATCTCCCGGAGAGTTCCCGTCATGTCATCCGCTGCGGCCGCAGTGACGGCCGCTCCGGCAACAGCTCGGCTCGATCAGCCCGCAACGTTGCCGAGGAAGCTCTCGACCTCGTGATGCAGGTTCTGCACCGCACCTTCGACCGACTCCGAGACCGATAGCACGACCTGAGCCGACGAGCGCGTCGAGGTGGCGGCATTGGCGAAGGCGCCGAGCGCCGCGACGATCTTGCTCGTCTCCTTTGCGGCGTTGCCGACGTTGGCGGAAATTTCCGATGTCGCGGAGCTCTGTTCGTCGGCCGAATTCGCGACCGCCGCGGTATAGCGGCTGATATCGCGGATCGATTGCTCGATGCTGCCGACCGCCTGGATGGCGCCGCTGGTCGAGGCCTGCACCGCGGAAATAAGCCCCGCGATCTCTTCGGCCGCTCGCCCGGTCTGCGAGGCCAGCGCCTTGACCTCGGAGGCGACCACCGCAAAGCCGCGGCCGGCCGCGCCGGCGCGCGCCGCTTCGATCGTCGCATTGAGCGCGAGCAGATTGGTCTGCCCGGAAATGGTCTGGATCAGTTTGATGACGTCGCCGATCTTCCGCGCCGCCTTCGACAGGCCTTCGAACTCGATGCTCGTCGCTTTCACCTTGATTTCGGCGCTCTGCACGATGGTGTTGGCCTGAATCACGCGCTGCGAAATGTCGGTGACCGAACCTGCCATCTGATTACTGGCGATGGCGGCCCGGCCGACGCTCGCCGCGGCGCCTTGCGTCGCCTGCACCATGCCCTCGGCGCGCGCCGAAGTCTGTTCGGAGGATGTGAACAGCTCCGCCGCTGTGGCCTTCATCGCCCGCGAGCTTTCGCTCACCGTCTTGAGCACACTCTCCATCCGGGTGCGGAACGTCGAGATGGCACCTTCGACAACACTGCGGCGCGCCTGCTCGGAGGCAAGCTGCGCCCGCTCGGAGATGTCTTCGTGGGTCGCGAGCCAGCCGCCACCGAGCATCGGCTGCCGCACCACCTCGATCATGCGTCCGTCGGACAATTGGTCGACCCGAGCCGATTTTTGATCGCCGGAATGTTTATTGAGATTGATGAGTTTCTGCCGGGCAGCGTTGTCAGACGTCTCGCCGGCCAAAATGCCGTTGGTGACGCGGTGCTTGATGATGGCGTCATGCGGCGTTCCCGGCCGCAGCAATTCGGGGGGCAGCTTGTACAAACGAGCGTAAGTGTCGTTGCAGATCACCAGCCGCTTGTCGCCGCCGAAGATGCACAGCCCGTGCGACATGTTGTTCAGCGCCGCGGTAAATCGCGCATTCTGCGTCTGGTATTGCGACGCCGCCGCCTCGCGGTCGCTGAGCTGATGAAAATGCAGGATCGAGATGATGAGGCCGATCCCGGCGAGCGCCGCGAACAGCCCGAGCCCGGTCGTGCGGCTTTGCCGTTTGATGGCCGCCATGAACGAGTCGAGCGGAATGTCGATGGCGAACGCGCCCATTACGTCGTTGAGATGCCATCGCTGTCTGCCAGCCTGCAGCTGGTTGTGGCAGTCGACGCAGCTTTGCTCGCCGGCCAGCGTTGGATAGATCGTGCGCAGCACCTCGTGGCCGCCGATCGTCATTTGTTTGGCGCGTGGACTGCGGTCGGAGGTCGCGGCAAACGCCTCGATGGTCTTGGCCATGTCGGCGTCGGTCGGCGGTGTCTTGATTTCGCGGCCCTGGCGGCCGACGGAGCGCAGCACGAACGTGCCGCGCGACCCCGGTTGTTTGTTGAAGGCCGCGATCGCGTCGGCGCGGAAGCTAGCGGGCACCGGGGAGTTCGTCCCGAACTGCGCGCGGACGCGCGAATAGTTCGTCACGAACGCGTCGACCAGCCGAAGCGCCGTCACATTCTCATCGGCCTTTTGCGCAAGATGAGACTGCAGGCTGGTGCCGTAGAAATGGTTTGTGGCGACGGCGCAAAGGGCGGCCGACAGCGCCAGATAGACAGCAAAAGCGCGCCCGGTCCTCGATCGGACAAACCTAACAATCGCGTTCATTGCTACCATCCCGTGCAATACCGCATGATTGCATCGCGCGGTTAACGAACATTAACGAGAGTGGCAGACTCAAGGGTATCGAGGGAGTCGCGAGTACGACGGCAGTTTCGGCTATCGTCTCGGCGCGCATATGCCATGGGCCTGTGACGGACGCGGACACATTGACGCTGGAGCCGATGGCGCGTTGCCGCCGTGCTAGGTTTCGGCCGCGATTACAGCGACATCGGAGACCGCGATGAAAGCCCTGCTCAGCCGCCTGTGTTCGCTGGCAAGCCTTCTGCCGGCAAGCCTTCTGTTGGCAAGCCTTCTACTGGCAAGCCTTCCGTTGGTAAGCCTCGCCGCTTTTGGTCAGGCTCGGGCGCAAACCTATCCTGAGCGCACCGTGACCATCGTGGTGACATCGTCGGCCGGAGCCCTGACCGACGTGCTGACCCGCGCCGTCGCGCAGCGGTTGTCGGAAATGTGGAAGAAAGGCGTCATCGTCGAAAACAAAGGCGGCGCCGGCTATGCGATCGCCGCGCAGGCGGTGATGCGCGCCGAGCACGACGGTTACACCCTGCTGGCGTCGGAGACCGGCTTCTACACGACCGAACCGCATCTCTATGCCAAGGGCAAACTCAGCTACGATCCGGAGAAGGACTTCGTTCCACTTGCCGGCTACGGCACCATTCCGGCGGCGCTGCTGGTGAATCCGTCGCTGCCGGTGAATTCGGTCGCCGACGTGATCGCGCTCGCCAAGAAGGAGCCTGGAACGCTGACGTTCGGCAGCGCCGGCGTCGGCACCGCGCTGCATGTCGCCGCCCTGGAACTGGAAAATCTGACCGGCATCAAGCTGACGGTGGTGCACTATCGCGGCGCGGCGCCGGCGCTGACCGATGTGATCGCAGGCCACATCAATGCGGTGATCATGGGCCCGTCTGTGGCGCTGACCACCGTGAAGGCCGGCAAGCTCAAGATGCTCGCCTTTGCCAGCGCCAAGCGGCTGCCGCAGTTCCCGGACGTACCGACGATGGCCGAGACAATTCCCGGCTACGAGGCGAGCGTGTCGTTCGGGCTGTTCGCGCCGGCGGGTACGCCGGCCGTCATTGCCACAAAAATCAACGCCGACGTGCAGAAGATCGTCGGCGATGCCGATTTCCAGAAGAAATATCTTGACCGCCTGGCGGTGCAGCCGGTGCCGGGACCGCTCGAGGCGTTTGCCGACTATCTGCGCGAGGACTCGCGACGATGGGGCGATGTCATCAAGAAGGCAAACGTAAAGCTTGAGTGAGCCGGCGGAGCGAGCCGTAAAGCGGCGAGACGACCGTGATCGCGCCGTCCGTGCGATCGGTCATGCCGCAGCGGTACAACCGCCATGCTCCGGCCGCCGCACAAAATGTCCCGATCGGTCGCGGCCGAGAGCAATTGTTAATCCGGCTTTGTTAACACCTGTGGCTTGCACCAGAACAATGTCGCCACCATGCAAGAACCTTCTCTCATTGACGATCTGGAAACCTCGATCAAGCAGGGCAATCCGGAAGGCCGGGTGCAAACGCTGCGGCGGATAACCGACCTGTTTCTACACGACGCTAATCGCCTCAATGAAGAACAGATCAGCGTATTCGACGACGTGCTGTGCCTGCTTGCCGAGAAGATCGAAAAAACGGCGCTGGTCGAGCTCGGTCACAAGCTTGCTCCCGTCGACATGGCTCCAATCAGGGTCATCAAGCGGCTGGCCCGGGATGAGGAAATCGAGGTGGCGGCGCCGGTTTTGACCGGGTCAAAGCGGCTGAGCACGGCTGATCTCGTTGAGATCGCGCAGACGAAGAGCCAAGCGCACCTGCTGGCCATTTCCGAGCGCACAATCCTGGAGCCAAAACTTACGGATGCATTGATTATACGTGGGAACCAACAGGTTGTGTCGACGCTGGCCAAAAATGCCGGTGCGCAGTTCTCCGAAACGGGATTCACCCGACTGGTCGAGCGCGCAGACGGCGACGATACGCTGGGCGAACTGGTCGGACTCCGCAGGGATCTTCCGGGCAATCTGCTGCAGGAGCTGTTGCGGCGGGCCACCGAGGCCGTGATGAAGAAAATCCTGTCGCTCGTCCCTCCGGAGCGGCGCCAGGAAATCGAGCGTATTATCGCCAAGATCGGCAGAACGCTCGGTCGGAACAGTGGACCCGACTACGGTGAGGCCGAACGCAATATCGCCGCGTTGGTCAAGTCGGGAAAGCTCGATGAAGCAGCTCTGGTGACGTTCGTGCGCAGGCGGCAAAAGGAGGAACTGGTCGTCGCGATTGCCCGCCTGAGCTCGAGCCCGGTTGGCATCATTGCTCAATTGTTGAACGGGCATCGCAATGACGCGATCCTGTTGCCCTGCAAGGCCGCCCAGCTCAGCTGGCCGACCGTGGACTTTATCTTGCATGACAAACTCGCCGGCCAGCCCGCGATCGAAGATATCGTCGCGCTGGCGCGAAAGGACTATGCAAAGCTGACCACAGCCACCGCGCAACGGACGCTGCGCTTCATGAATGTCCATGAAGCCGTGAAGTGATCGGCGAGCGCCGCATCCTCTGTCATTTCGTTGCTTCGTTTCCACGCGATGAGCTGACTTCGCTCAAAAAACGCATCGCGAGAACGAACACGCATGCGTCACTCCGAGCGCAAGCGAAGCATTCCAGGGGCGGGGTGTGATGGCCGGGGGGCCGCTACCGCTCCTCGCAACGATGAGCGGGTCGCGAGAACGCGATCACGTCCCGACTTTCAGTTCCGCCACAAGCCCGCGCAGCGCCGCGACGGTGCTTAGCGGCACGATGCGGCCGGTGCGTGGATTGGCCGAAGGGATGCCCTCGATCGACATGGAGAAGCGCGCGGTATCGGCCTCGACCTCGATGCGATGGGTGTTGCGGTCGATCTCCGGGTCGGCCCAGATTTCAAGTTTGGTCCGGTCCGGCCCGATGCCGGCGAGACTGAGTGCGGCGGCGACGTTGACGTTGGCCGGAAAGCCGCGGGCGCCGTCGCGCGCACTGCCGTCGAACACTTTGCGGGCCGTGTTCAGACCTTTGAGTGTGATGCCGCGCTCAACCAGATACGGCGCGCCTTCAAGCCCTGCCGGCGGCTTCCGCGTCACCATGGTGACCGAATGGATGGTGCCTTCGGCGGCGGCGCGCACCGCGTCGAGTCCGATCAGCGCGCCGGTCGGTACCAAAATGCGCGCGCCGGTCTCTTTTGCCCGCGCCACCAGATTCCAATGCTCCAGAAGCTGGCCGACCGAGAGCGGCATGAACAGCTTGCCGCGATCGATGACGGAGATAGCGATCGTGCGAAACAGCACCGGCGGCAGACATTCGATCACCAGGTCGCAGTTTTCCGCCAGCTTTTCGGCAGACTCGAGTGCGATGCCATTGCCGATCCGCGGCAAGTTGCGGCGCGCCTTGTCGGCGTCCCGCACCGCGACCGCAGCCAGCGTCAGCCCAGCAATTCCGGCTTCGAGCCGCCGCGCCACGTCCAGGCCGACTGCGCCAAGCCCGGCCAATCCCACCCTAAGGGGTTCTCGCGCCACGTTTCTTTCCCTCCGCTGGCAGGTACAGTACAGTCCGTCTCGATACTCTCTGTCTGTATGCGCGGGGCAGGGTTCGTGCAACACACCGGCCTGTCCAGCCACGCGACGACACTCCCGCAAAACGCATGACCAGCAAAACGCCGAGTTCTTTCATGACTAATGTCAATCCCAATATGTTCACCACGCGTCCGGAGATCGAAGGCACGTTTGGCGTCGTCACGTCGACCCATTGGATCGCGACCGCGGTGGGCATGGGCATCTTGGAGCGCGGCGGCAACGCGTTCGACGCCGCGGTTGCGACGGCATTCACGCTGCAGGTCGTCGAACCGCATCTCAATGGTCCGGGCGGCGACGTACCGGTCATTCTCTATGACGTGCGCCGCGGTAAGGCCGAAGTGATCTGCGGCCAGGGCGTGGCGCCGGCCGGCGCCACGATCGCGCATTACCGCAGCGAGGGCCTCGATCTTGTGCCAGGCACCGGGCTGCTTGCCGCGTGCGTGCCCGGCACATTCGAAACCTGGATGATGCTGCTGCGCGATTACGGCACCATGCGGATCGCCGACGTGCTGGCGCCGGCGATCGGCTATGCCCAGCACGGCCATCCGCTGTTGGAACGCGCCAACGCCACCATCGCGACGGTGGCGCAATTGTTCCGCGACTACTGGCCGACGTCGGCGGCGGTGTATCTGCCCAACAACCAGGTGCCGGCGACCGGGACGCTGTTCACCAACACGGTTTTGGCGGCGACTTATTCGCGCATCGTCAAAGAGGCTGAGAGCGCCGGCGGTGACCGCGTGGCGCAAATCGAGCGCGCGCGCCAATCATGGTCGAAAGGTTTTGTCGCGGACGCCATCGACCGCTTCTGCCGCACCCAGGAGATCATGGATACCAGCGGTCGCCGCCATCGCGGTGTGCTGACCGCCGATGACATGGCGAAATGGACGCCGCACATTGAGGCGCCGCAGACTTATGACTATCGCGGCTTCACGGTGTGCAAGACCGGCCCGTGGGGGCAGGGGCCGGTGACGCTGCAGCAGCTTGCGCTGCTCAAGGGCTTTGATTTCGACGGCCTCGATCCGACCGGCCCCGACTTTATCCATCTGATCGTCGAGGCCTCGAAACTCGCCTACGCCGACCGTGAAGTGTTCTACGGCGATCCGGATTTCGTCGAAGTGCCGATGACGACGCTCTTGTCCGACGCCTACAACGCGGAGCGCCGCAAGCTCATCACCGACGAGGCCTCGCTCGAATTGCGCCCCGGCTCGATCGAAGGTTTTGGCGCCGTGATCAAGCTGCGGCGCGAGACCGAGGCGCTGGCGGCTGGCGCCGGCGAGCCGACCGTGGGACGGATGGGTTCGGGCGAGCCGACCGTCGGACGTCTTGGCAATACGCGCGGCGACACCGTGCATTTCGACATCGTCGATCGCGCCGGCAACATGATCTCGTCGACGCCGTCAGGCGGTTGGCTGCATTCCTCGCCGGTGGTCCCCGAACTCGGCTTCTGCCTCGGCACGCGGGCGCAGATGTTCTGGCTGGAGGAAGACCATCCGGCCGCGCTCGGTCCCGGCCGGCGGCCGCGCACCACGCTATCGCCGTCGATGGCGCTGCGCGACGGCGAACCCTATGTGGCGTGGGGCTCGCCCGGCGGCGACGGCCAGGATCAGTGGATCACGCAATTCTTCATGCGCCACGTCCATTGCGGCATGAACATGCAGGAAGCGATCGACGCGCCGGCTTGGCACAGCGAGCATTTTCCGAGTTCGTTCTGGCCGCGCACCGCTCGTCCCGGCGTTCTGGTGCTCGAAGGCCGCGTGCCGAAGAAGACCGTGGACGAATTGGAGCGCCGCGGCCATATCGTTGAGCGCGGTCCCGACTGGTCGGAAGGCCGGCTCACCGCCGCGTCGCGCGTCGGTCCGCGCCGGCGCGCCGCCGCCAACGCGCGCGGCATGCAAGGTTACGCCGCGGGACGGTGACGCGCGCGTGAACTCTGTTCGTCATGCCCGCGCTTGTCGCGGGCATCCAGGTTTTTTAGCTATGAAAGAAAGACATTGATGGCCCGAACAAGTCCGGCCATGACGGTGTAAATGAATGGCTGTCAGCTCGCGCCGAGGAATTCGAGCAACGCGGCGTTGAACGCCGTGGGTCGTTCCAGCGGCGCCATGTGACCGCTGTTGTCGATGATCTTGAGCGTGGCGTCGGGAATGGTTTGCGCCATGAGCCGCGCCGCTTTGCTGCAGACGTAATCGAGCTGCCCGGCCATGACCAGCGTCGGTACACGGATGGATTTGAGAATGCCCGTGAGCCGGAACAGCGACTTTCGCTTGGCCAGCACTTCCGACAGCGTGAAGCGCAGTCCGTCGTTCGGCGTTGCGCGGATCAGCGCCGCCATGTGATTGCGACGCCGCAAATCGCGCCGCGCATACACTTTAAAAAGTTCGCTGCGCAGCATGTCGCAGACCAGTTCGTCGATGTCGCCGCGCCCGATGAGATCGCCCCAGCGCCGCGCCATCCATTCGAGTTTGATGGGATCGTCGGCGCTGGCGCCGACATCGGCGAGGATGAGATGAGACACGCGTTCGGGTTTGCTGGCGGCGAGCGCCAAGGCCGGGCCGCCACCGAGCGAGAAGCCGACAAGTGCCGCGCGCTCGATCTTGAGCGCGTCGAGCACGCCCACGAGATCGCGCGCCAGGAGGCTTGCCGAATAACGCTGCGCCGCCGTTGGAGCGTCCGTCAGGCCATGGCCGCGCTGATCGTAGGCGATGACGCGAAAGCGCTGTTTCAGCGCGCGGATCTGGTGCAGCCACATGCGTTTGCCGCAGGCAAAGCCGTGCAGCAGCACCACAGGCGGACCATCACCGGCGACGCTGACAGAGATGTTCAGATCGCCGACCTCGATCCTGTCCATGGCGCTTTCCCGGCGGGTTCAAACGCGCAACGCCGGCGATATGAGTGAAAATCGCGCGAACGACAAGGCGCGAGACGTGCAGCAACCAGACAGTCTAGGCGGCGACGGTGCTGAGAAAGGCCGCGACCTCGCCGCGCAGCCTTTCAGTCGCTTCTTCTACCTGCTCGGATGCTGTCAGCATGGTCTGCGCCGAACTGCGCGTCTGCGTCACGCCGCTGGCTACCTCGTCGAGCGCCTGCACGATGGACTTGGCGCCCGACGCGGCGCTGGCGACATTGTGCGAGATTTCCCCGGTGGCGGCTTCCTGCTGCTCGACCGAGCCCGCGACTTCGGTGGTGTAATAATTGATGTCCTGCATGCGCTGGGTGATGGCGCGGATCGCCGCCACCGCGTTGCTGGTGGAGCTCTGCACCGAAAGAATTTCGCGGGTGATTTCCTCGGTCGCCTTCGCGGTCTGCACGGCAAGCGATTTGACTTCGGAAGCCACCACCGCGAAGCCGCGGCCGGCCTCGCCGGCGCGTGCCGCCTCGATCGTGGCGTTGAGCGCGAGCAGATTGGTCTGCCCAGCAATGTCCTGAATGAGCTTGACCACATCGCCGATCTTGGCGGCGACCTGTGCGAGAGCCGAGATGTCGGCGTTTGTGGCGTTGGCGTCGGCGGCGGCGCTGCGCACCACTTCGTTCGCCTGATTGAGCTGCCGGCTGATCTCGCGAATCGAACTCGACAGTTCGGCCGCCGCGGTGGCCGCGGTCTCGACGTTGGCGGAAGCCTCGTTGGAACCGTGCAGCGCGCCCTCGGTGCGTTGCAGCGTGCGGTCGGATGTCGCCAGCAGCGTCTTGGCCGCGGTTTTCATCGCAGTTGCGCTTTGGCGTACGGTATTGAGCGTGCTCTCGACGCGCGCGCGGAACGACGAGATCGCCATGTCGATCGCGTGGCGCCGCTCCTCGCGCTGGCGCAGCGTGTCGCGCTCCTTTTCCGCCGACAATTGCTCGGTCACGTCGGTGTGCGTCGCGAGCCACCCGCCGCCCGCCATCGGCCCGCTGACCAGAGAGACGATGCGGCCGTCCTTGATCGCCGCGGTTTTCGTTTCGGTGCGGCCCTCGGCGACTTGCTTGAGGCATTCGGCCACATAGGCGTCGGGGTCGCCGATGAAGGTGCCCGCCCCAGTGCGGTCCACGAGGAGTTCCCGCAGCGGCGTGTTGCGCTGGACCTGTTCGGACCGCAAGCCATACATTTCGATGTAGCGTTCGTTGCAAAGCACGAGACGCGCTGTGCTGTCGAACATGCACAGGCCTTGCGTCATGCTGTTAAGCGCAGAGCGGATCAGGCGGTACTGGGTGCGCACGCGCAGGATGGTCAAAACCGCGGCGAGGCTCATGGCGACACACGCCAGCACCGCGCCGGTGGCCAGGGCGACTACCGGCGCGGACGCCTGCGCCAGCGCGTGCACAAGCCAATCCCGGCCCAACAGCGCCAGGCCGCCTGCGCCCACGGCAAATCCCAATCCGCCCGCTGCGGCGACCGCGCCCCAGTGGCGGCTGACCTTCGATCGATTTGCAGCAGAAGCCATTGCGTCCGCATCGAATTGAATTGGCGCACGGTATTCGAGAACCTGTTTTTTTGCGGTTAAGGAATGGTGAACGATTCGTTACCGAAGGTTGAGCGGAAGCCGCTGATGGACTCGGCCAAAAAGGCTTGGCCGAGAAACCGGCCGTCGCGTTGCTTTCATGCTTCCGACACTTTCGTGCCGCCATTGTCGGGACGACGGGGGACTGATCCATGATCCGGCGATTGGCCGCGGCAATTGGCTGCGGCCTTCTGATAACTGCGGCGCTTGTGGGCTGTGCCGGCAACAACAGTCCGGTCGGCGGCCTGCCGGGCTTCAACGAGCCTCTGGCGACGGCCGATGCCAAACTCAACGTTGAGGCGGCGCGAGCCGTCATATCGAGCTATCGCGTCAATAACGGTCTCGGGACGGTCACCATCGATCCGGAATTGATGAAGCTTGCGGGCGAGCAGGCGCGCGCCATGGCGCAGCGCGACAAACTCGATCACAACGTCTGGCGGCCGTTCCAGCAGCGTATCCAGCAATCGAGCTTCGACGCCTCGGTCGCGGTCGAGAACATCGCCGCCGGCTACGACACGCTGGCCGAAGCATTTTCCGGCTGGCGCGCATCGCCGGAGCACCGTTCGAACATGCTCAATGCGGCGGTGACGAAAATGGGCATCGCCGCGGTCTATGCCCCGAAATCGAAATACAAGGTGTTCTGGTCGCTGATACTCGCCAAGCCCGACGAGCCGCGCCGCACCGGTCGCTGACGGCGGGTTCACCGCGATGAGGCGCGCTCGCCGCGCTCGCGCTGACGGAGGGCGAATATTCCACCAGAGAGTTGCGTGCCCGCGGGCTTGGCCGTAGGGACATCTCCGTGCGCGACTGTTCGCCGGGGATAATGATCGCACGTAGCAAGAAAGTCGGGCTGGCGCTTGGCTTGACCGGCGTCTGCCTGTTCGCCGGCACCTTGCCGGCGACCCGGCTCACGGTGGCCACTATCGATCCGCTGTTTCTCACGGCGGCCCGCGCGGCGCTCGCCGGCTGTGCCGGGGTCGTCCTGCTGCTGGCCTTGCACCGGCCGCTGCCGCCGCGCTCGCAGTGGGGCACGATCGTGCTTGGTGGCTTATGCACCATCGTCGGCTTTCCGGTGTTCACCGCACTCGCCATGGTGAGTCTGCCTGCCGCGCATGGCGGCGTGGTGCTCGGCATCCTGCCGCTCGCTACCGCAGGCGCGGCGGCCATCGTCGCGCGCGAACGGCCGAGCGCGGGCTTCTGGTTCGCGAGCCTCGCCGGCGCAGGGATTGTGATCGCATTTGTGCTGAGCCGGCGCGAGGCGCGCACTTTTGCGATCGGCGATGTTTATCTGCTCGGCACCGTGCTGGCCGGCGCATTTGGATATGCGTTGTCGGGCCGTCTGAGTACCAAGATGCCAGGCTGGGAGGTCGTGTCGTGGCAAGTCACGGCATTTCTGCCGTTGTCGGCGCTGGCGGCGTTGGCGTTGTGGCCGCACAATCTGGCGGCGGCGCCACCTGCGGCCTGGGCCGGGCTCGCCTATGTGAGCTTCGTCAGCCAGTTCTTCGCGTTCTTTGTCTTCAATGCCGCGATGGCGATGATCGGCGTGGCCCGCGTCGGGCAACTTATGCTGCTGCAGCCGTTCGTGATCGTTCTGCTCGCCGCGCCGGTGAACGGCGAGCCTGTTCGGCTGACGACACTTGCTTACGCCGCCGCTGTGGTTGCGACCGTGGTGATCGGGCAGCGCATGCGCGTGCGGCGCGATTGATTCCGGCGCAAGTTGATCAATCCCGAATCAGGCCGAACATCTCGCTTCCGTAAGTGCCTCGCGCCTCGTCCAGCAACGGCGTGACGGCGGCGCGGAACTGGGCGTGTTCGGCTCCGGTCAGTTCGGCGATCTCGCAGCCTTCGGCGAGGATTGCGGCGCGCGCCTCGCGATCCTCCTCGATGGCAAGCTCGCGCTGGAAAGCGACGGCCTTCCTGATCGCTTCACGCATGGCTTCCTGTAGATCCCTTGGCCAAGCCTCGAAGGTCGGCCGATGCAGAAAAATCGGCCGCGAAATGTAAAAGTGGCTGGTCACCGTGTGAAAGCGATGAAACTTGTGCACGCCGTAGGTCACTGTGTTGGCGAACGGGTTTTCCTGCGCGTCGAGAGTGCCGGCCTTGATGCCGGCAATCGCTTCGGTCAGATCGCAGCGTACCGGGACGGCGCCGAGCAATTCGAATGTTCTGGCTTGCACCTCGCTCGGCAGCACGCGGATGCGCACGCCTTCAAGATCGGCCGGCGTGTGAATGGGCCGCAGCCGATTGGAAATGTGGCGGAAGCCGTTCTCGAACCAGCCGAGGATACGGTAGTTGACGCGCTGTTCTATCTTGGCGGCGAGGAAGCGCCCAAGGCCACCATCGATGGCCGCGCGCGCGGCATCGCGGCGATCGAACAGGAACGGCAGATCGACGAAACCGAGTTCGGGAACGCGGTCGGTAAGATAACTCGACGATTGATAGCCGAGCGTGAGCACGCCATCCTCGACGAGCCACAGAATTTCCTCGGCCCGATAGCCGAAATCCATAATGTTCCAGACGTATTTTATGCTGACGCGGTCGCCGAATTGTTGCGTAAGCTCGTCGCCGATGAGCTTCAGAGCGCGCGAGAACGATGTCGTCGGCGGCCCATAGCCGCCCATGCGTATGGTGATCGGATCGGACATTGGTTCCCCTTGGGGGCCGATGCTACGCGGTAAAAAGCGGGGAAAGTCAACGCTGCGGCGCTGCCCGCCGCACAAAACTGCGTAGCCGCTTGGCGGCGCTGATGGCGTTGCCGCGCAATCGCTCGAGCCGTACGGCGCGCGCAAAATGCGCCTGCGGGCGCACCGCGATTAACAGGTCGTGCAGCGCCAGCCGCTCGCTCCAGGTGCGATTGATCACGGCATGATCGGCCGTCGCACAGGAATCGGCGCAGAGGATCGTCGCGTCCGCGGCGAGCCGTTCAGTCACCAGGGCGATCAGAGCAACGCCCGGCGAGTAGCGCGCCAGAGTTTCGTCATAGGCGATCTTCCAGAACCAAGCGGCATCGCCGCTGCGCAGCGTGATGCCAATGGCGGCCGGCTGGCCGTCGAGGACGAGACGATCGATGGCGACTTTATGTTCGCTGGAGAGTCCTGCGACCGCCGCTTTAACAAAATCGAGGATAGCCTCGTCGCAGGCAGCCGCAGTTCCAGCTTTGCCTTTCCAGCCACTGGCTTCGAGCGCCAGAAAATCTTCCAGCGCCGCGGCGACCGCGCCCGGCTCGGCCTCGGTCGTGTACGACAACGTGCCTGCTTCGCCCAGGCGGCGAACGGTGCGGCGCAGCTCGCGGTACCTCCGGCCTCCGAGCGCGCGCTCAAGATAGGTCGATCGCGCGCCGCTTGGCGCCAGCATCGCGCGCGTATGGGCGTTGAACTCCGCTGACGGCATTTGTGCGCGCCGCAGGATGGCTTCGATCGCTGCGGCGAACGGACCGTCCTGCGGCGCGAATGGCAGCAGCACGAGCCCGGGAAACGCGGTGTTTTCGGCAAGATGCGCGAGCCATGCGGCGATGACCGGCTCGGCAGCCTCGCGATCGACAAGGGGCGTGCCAAGCGGTGCGTAGGGATGCGTCCAGCCGACCACGAGTGGCAGCTTCAGCCCGTAGCGACGTTTCACGATACGAGCAGGAAACAGGCCGAGCAGTTTGCGCGGCATCGATCCTGACCACACCAGCAGCGCGCCGGCGCCTTGGCCGAAGACCGGTGCGGCGGCGAGCGCAAAAGCGGGCTCGTAGAATGCGTTGGGGGCCAGCGTACGCGCCGCAAGATCGCGCCAGTCGTCGACGACGGCCTCAAGCTGCGCGAGATCGAGCCATTCGACGATCAACGAATCGGCCGCATAGCGATCGGCAAGTGCGGCACGGCGGGCGCTGGCGATGGCGGCTGCCGTGTCCAATACGCGGGGCGCGAGATCGGTCGGCGCTTGGACCGTCATGATCGCGCCTCAACGACCCTTGCGACCGCCGAAAATAAAGCAGTGCAGCGCCAGCTGCTGCTTGGCGACCAGAAACAGGCAGGCCGATTCGCAGATCAGCGTGATGGCGTTGGCAATGGCCGCACCGGCGGCGCCCAGATGCGGAATGAGAATGAAGCACAGCCCGATGTTGATCGCGAACGCCCCACCATAAATGACGGCGCAGCTCCGCCTTTCGCCGAGCATGTTCAGCAATCGTTCTGCTGGACCGACAGAAGCGCGTGCCAGAAGCCCGATGGCGAGAATGAACATCAGATAATAGCCTGACGTGAATTCGCGCCCGAACATCCGCAGCATTGGCTCGCCCAACGCCAGCAATGCCAGGATTGCAGCAAGCGACGGCCAGAATGTCATGCGCACCGCAATGGCGAGAAAATCGGCGAGCCGTTTGCGATCGCCGGTAACGTGATACTCGGCGAATTTGTGCGCCAGTGTCTGCGCTACCGAGAAATAGATGAAGGCGACCAGCGCCATGGTCTTCGAGGCGGCATAGTAGATGCCGACCTCGCTAGGCGAGCGGAAAATCTGCAGCACCAGCACGTCCGCATAAGTGAGCAGGAGGAAAAACGCCTCGACGACAAAGATCGGCGTCGACACGGATAACCATGAACGCACCGCGTAGGCCTTGGGGCCAGGCTCGACCACTTTTGTCAGCCGCCGCTCGAGCACCACCCATTGACCGAGAGTGACTGCCCACCATGCAGCCGCAGCGGTCAGCGCCGCGGTCGCGGCGTTCATCGGCAGGCCGACCACAAACGCAACACCGAGCAGCGCCAGCAGCAGGATCTGCCGCAGGACGTAAGTTGGGCTCAGCCCGAGATTTACCCACCCATAGGACCGCGCGACGCCGCTCGCCACTTGTCCGAGGCCGCAGATCGGCAGCACGGCGCAAGCGATGTAAAGCGGCCACACAGTGCTTGGGCCGATATGAGACGACAGTCCGTAAACGACAAGCGCGGCCATGATGGCAACTGCCGTCGCAATGGACGACGCCAGCCACTGGCTGCCACGGAGAAATCCGCGCAGCAGCGCGAAGTGCCGATGTTCGAGGTATTCGGGGATCAGGCGCTGCGCCGCCGAGCCGAGTCCGAGATCGACCATGCCGCAGATCACCAGCACCCAGGTCCAGACGTAGACGTAGACGCCGAACTCGAAGCTGCCGAGCCAGCGCGCCAGTACGATCTGCGAAATGAACGCCAACACCGCGCCGGCGACGCGAATGAGAAACGCTGCGCCGGCCAGCCGCCGTGCCAGCGAATAGTCACTACCGTCCGCCAAGATGGCGCGAACCCGCCCAATGACGCCTGCCACGTTGAGCCGAATCGGCCACGGAAAAATACGCGAACGCGATGCGTGTTCGGAACCGATCGATGCCACAACAACCTCTGCGCCGCAGTCGGCGCGAAATGAGCGGCAGCTTTAGCAAGGAAGCGTTAAGAATGAGTTGGGTGAAATTAACAATTGCTTGGTGAATCGGTCGTCGCTTCAGGCGGAAATCGCTGCCACGGTCGCGGCGACCGCTTCGAGTGCGGCGGCCACGACGCGGCGCTCTTCGGGCCCCAGCGGCCGTTGCGGCGCGATAGGATCGCCGACGTCGTAGCCTTGCAAGGTCAGCGCGGCCTTGATGCACGCCGCGAGATTAAAGCGCGCGAAGATTTCATTGATCCGCCACAGCGCGCGCTGCAGTTCCATCGCTTGCGGCCATTGTCCGTCGCGGCACATTTCGTAGAGCCGCACGCTCTGCCGTGGAATGACGCAGGCCGGGCCGGCCATCCAGCCGACGCCGCCGATCAGCATCACCGCGGCCGGGATGTGCGCCGACGCTGAAAAGACGTTCAGTCGCGCGCAGCGGTTCATAATGGAAAGCAGCCGCCCGGTATTGGTCGAGGCATCCTTGATGTAGCGAATGCGCGGATGCTCGCTCAAACGTGCGATCACGTCGAGCGACAGGTCGCTGCGCTGGAATTGTGGATTGGTATAGAGCACGACAGGAATGTCGACCGCATCGGCGATGGCCCGGAAATAAGCTTCGACCTGCGCGTCGGCGAGCGGAAAGTAGGATTCGAGGATTGCCAGAATGCCGTCGGCGCCAAGCTTGGCGTAATGGCGCGCTTGTTCGACCGCATCGGGGGTCGCTGTCGAGGCCACGCCGGCGATCACCGGGACGCGGCCGGCGGTCGCTTCGATTGTCGTGCGCACGATGTCGGTGCGCTGCGCGTTGTTGAGGTAGGCGAACTCGCCGGTCGAGCCGAGCGGCGTCAATCCGTGCACACCGGCGGCGATGAGATCGCCGACGAGCCGCGCCAGCACTTCGGTCTTGACGCGGCCGGTGTCGTCAACGGGTGACACCAGGTAGGGAAAGACGCCGTGCAGTTCGGTCATGTTGGCTGTCCAGATGGGGCTGTCCAGATGGTGCGACGGAGAAATATATCGGCAGTTCAGTTCGGCTTATACCGCGCCATCGCGTCGCTCCACAGCTTGGCGCGGTCATCGTCGAACACCAGACTCGGATCCTCGGGTATCGTGTTCCAGGCGCCTTGTCGCAGTTCGTTGTCGAGCTGCAGCGGTGCCCAGCCGGCGTAGCCGAATGCGACCAGGCTTTGGCGCGGCCCTTTGCCGAGGCCGATGTCGCGCAGAATTTGTGCGCCGCTCGACAGCGCCACACGGCCGTCGATGTCGAGGGTGTTGTCGCCGTGATACTCGGCGCTGTGCAGAACGAAGCCGAACTGCGGATTGACGGGGCCGCCGAGATAGAGTTGCACGCTTCCGCTGACGCCGCTCGCATCCGCGCCGGCCGCCCGGAGCAGGCCGGCAATCGGCCGCTCGCCCAGTGGACGATTGATGACGATGCCGAGTGCGCCATTGCGGTCATGCTGCGCTACCAGGATCACGGCGTGCTCGAACGGCGGGCCGCTCAGAGCCGGCGTTGCAATCAAGAGCTGACCGGCAACCGACGTGGCGCCCGATACGCTTGGCGCTGTCGGCGAAGGCAGCGCGGCATGCAGCATGCTCGCCGAGAGGATTATTGCGGCGGCTGCGACGACCCAGCGTATAGACACTTGCGAAACCACGAGCTGCTCGTTCCGGACGGCGTCCTGCGCCGTCCCTTATCAGATAAACTGTATTGCAATCCCGCCGAGCTGGCCGAAATCGGCGTGCAGCGTATCGCCCTTGCGTGCAAACACGACGCGCGTGAACGAGCCGGCAAGGATGAGATGGCCTGGTTCAAGCGTCACGCCGTGCTGGCCGAGTTTGTTGGCAAGCCACGCCACGCCGAGCGCCGGATGGCCGAGCACGCCGGCAGCAACGCCGGTCTCCTCAATTTCAGAATTGCGGTACATGATGCCGCCGACCCAGCGTAGATCAACCTCGAGCGGCCCGACCGGGCGGCCGCCGACAGTGATGCCGGCGGCGGCGCCGTTATCAGAGACGGTGTCGAAGATCTTGCGCGGATCCTGTAGGCGTGCGTCAACGATTTCAATTGCCGGCACGACGTATTCGGTGGCGCGCAGCACGTCGGTCAAGCCGATGCCGGGCCCGCGCAGCGTCTTGCCGAGGACGAAAGCCAGCTCGACTTCGACGCGCGGCAGACAGAAATTCTCATGCGGCACGCGCGCGCCGTCGGCGATCATCATGTTGTCGAGCAGGTGACCGTAATCCGGCTCGTCGATCTGCGAGGAGCGCTGCATCGCCTTCGACGTCAGCCCGACTTTGTGGCCGATCAGTTTGGCGCCAGCGGCAATTTTGCGGTTCGCCACCTCGGTGGAGATCGCATAGGCGTCCTCCATGGTGATGCCCGGCCACGTCTTGGAGAGCTGGACCGCCTGCTTGCGTTCCTTTTCCGCCATCATGAGGATATCGGCGGCCTTGTTGCGATCGGCATCGGACATCATGAGGAAAAAGCCTTTTTCAGATCACTGGAGATCACCGGCAGGCGACCATCAGGACGACGGTTTCCTGCGGACATTGGCCCGCCACGGGTTCGCGGCCAGACATCCAGACCGCGGGCGGACAGTTTTGCGACGATTGGACATTGATGGGGTTGCCGTCCTGAAAGCCCTTGGTGCGGCAGACACTCGCCGCCGCCGAGCGGCAGTCGGGCGCGCCGTTGGGCGCGAGCGCACAGCGCTGATGGACTTCGATGAAGCGTCCGGCCGGTATGCGAATGAGCGCGGTCGCCGCCTCTTTGGTGGCTTGGGCTGCCTGCTTGAGCGCATCCTGCGTGGCTTCGGCGGCGCCGTGCGCGCCCGTATGCGCACTGTCCCACCAGCGACCGAATTCGTAGACAAAGCCCGGCTGCCCGGCCGGCGGCGGTTGAGCCGGAAACAGGCCGCGCGGCTGCGATACCGGAGCCCCAGCCTGCGCTGTAGGCGCCTGGGCCTGCGGCGCGGTTTGCGCCGGGGCTGCCGGTGTGGAGACGGGGCCGTTCGGCGCCGGTGTCTGGGCAGTTTGTGCCAATGCCACCGTCATTGCGGCCGGCGATAGCGACGCGGCGAGAAGCCACGTCATCGCCGGCGCGCCATGACGGCGCGGATGTGCAGATCTGGTCATCATGATTCTTATGACCTTTGCTGTCCCTGTCGCCAGCCAGCCCGAAGCAATTGTGGCGGCCAATTTAGGCAGCGGCAAGGTCACAATAGGCGCAACCGGCCAGCTGGTGCTACCCGTTTTGCCGGCGTCGCGGGCCTTTACCGCGGCCGCCGAACCTCGGACCAGCGCGACCAGATGAACCACGCGCAACCGGCGGCGACGACAGCGATGATGACCGCATCGAATTCGTGAAACAGGCGGCGCAGCGTCGGATCACTGTCCCAGCGCGCGCCCAGCACCATGCCCACATAGGCGAGCGCAAGGCACCACGGCCACGAGCCAATAAACGAATAAATCTGGAATTTCAGCATCGGCATCCGCGCCAACCCGGCGGGAAAGGAAATGAAGGTCCGGACCACCGGCAGCAGCCGGCCGACAAACACCGTAACGGCGCCGTAGCGGGCGAAAAACTGTTCGGCGCGATCAATCTCCTCGTGACGGATCAGCACATAGCGGCCCCAGCGCTCGAACGCCGCGCGTCCGCCGTATGCGGCCACCAGATAGGCGATGGTCGAGCCGATATTGCAGCCGATCGCGCCGGCGGTCGCCGCGCCGATCAGGTTGAAGCGGCCAACCGACACCAGGTATCCGGCGAACGGCATGATGATTTCGGACGGTAAGGGAATACAGGCCGACTCGATCGCCATCAGGCCTGTGACGCCGAGGTATCCGCCGCCCGAAATGACGGCAACCACGAAGGACACGAGCACCGACAGGGCGTGGTCGAGCATGTGGAGCCAAAGAACAGGAGAAAGGAAAGCGGATCAACGCCGCTTGCGGACGCGGCGGCCTTCGAGAACGACGATTTTCCGCCGGGCGGAATCTTCAACCAGCTTTTTTGGCACCTTTTCGGCGATGCCGAGGAGGCGCTCACGCCGGTCCATTTCCTTCCACACGTCGTCGGGACGGATGTTGGTCGCGACCCACAGCACGACGAGATTATAAATCAAGTCGGCGCTTTCCCTAACGACCGCTTCACGGCCGCCGTTCATGGCGTCGATGACGACTTCAACCGCCTCTTCGGCCAGCTTTTTGGCCATCTTGCTGCGCCCCGAGCGCAACAGTCGGGCGGTGCGCGACGTCGACGGGTCGTCGTGCCGACAGTCCAGCGTCGCTTGGTAGAGGCGCGCAATCGAATCAGTCATGAGCGTAGGAGAATAGCGCGATCTTGTCGCGATTGTGTTAATGGCGTGGCGGCGAGACTCTTTCGGGGCCTACTCGTCCTGAGCGAGCAGGCCGACATTGCCTCCGGCGGCAGCCGTGTTGACGGTAACGACCTGCTCCGAGGCGAAGCGGCGCAGGTAATTCGGCCCGCCGGCCTTGGGCCCGGTCCCTGATAATGCTGCGCCGCCGAACGGTTGGGTGCCGACCACGGCGCCGATCATGTTGCGGTTGACGTAGACATTGCCGTTTTGGAGCCGCGCGACAACGTGCTCGACAGTCAGGTCGATGCGCGAATGGATGCCGAGCGTCAGCGCCGTGCCATTGCGGGCGATGGCTTCGAGCAGGGCGTCCAGTTCGTCCGCGCGCCAGCGCACGACATGGAGGACGGGCCCAAAGACTTCTTCCTGAAGGTCGCCCGCGCGTTCGAGTTCGATGATGGTTGGCGCCACATAGGTGCCTTGGTCGGGTACCGCTCGGTCGCGGTCATAACGGAAGCGAACGCGGCCCGCGTGCTCCATCCTGGCGACCCAGCGGTCGAGCTTTGCCTTGGCGTCGGCATCGATCACTGGGCCGACGTGTGTGGCAGGATCGCGCGGATCGCCGACTTTCAGTTCACGTGCAGCGCCGATCAGCATGTCTAGAATGCGCTCCGCCACGTCGTCTTGCAGGCAGAGCAGCCGGAGTGTCGAACAGCGCTGGCCGGTGGAGCGGAACGTCGAGGTGATCACATCGTCGGTGACCTGCTCAGGCAAAGCGGTGGCGTCGACGATCATGGCGTTGACGCCGCCGGTCTCGGCGATCAGCGGTACGATCGGTCCGTTCTTTGCGGCGAGCGCCCGGTTGATGGTCTGTCCGACTTCGGTCGAGCCCGTGAAGACGACGCCGGCAGCGTGGGGATCGGCGACGAGAATTCCACCGGTCGTGCCGTCGCCGGGAACAAAATGCAGGGCGGTCGCCGGAATGCCGGCCTTGTGCAACAACTCAACCGCGCGGGCGGCCACCAGCGGCGTCTGCTCGGCCGGCTTGGCAACAACGGTGTTGCCGGCGGCAAGGGCCGCTGTCACCTGGCCGAGAAAGATCGCGAGCGGAAAATTCCACGGGCTGATACAGACAAACGCGCCGCGGCCGCGATAGCGCAGCATGTTGCTCTCGCCGGTCGGTCCCGGCATCTGCTGCTCGGCGAGGGCGCTGCGTGCTTGGGCCGCATAGTAGCGGCAATAGTCGGTGGCCTCGCGGAATTCGGCGAGCGCGTCGTCGAGCGTCTTGCCGCCCTCGTTCTGCAGCAGCGCGAGCAGTTCACCCCGATGCGCTTCAAGGCCTTCGGCGGCGCGTTCGAGGATCGCGGCGCGATCTTCGGTTGGTGTTGTCGCCCAGTCCGGGAATCCAGCCGCGGCTGCCGCCATCGCAGCCGCAGCCGTTGCCGCATCGGCATCGCGAACTGTCCCGAGCGGCCGACCGTCGATCGGCGACAGTATCGTGCGCTCCATGCCACCGCGCGCGATGCCATCGATGACGGGAGCGGCCTCGTTGGGCGGTGCAGTTCCGGCGCGGACTTCCGCGATCAGCCCGTCGAGGCTCGCGCGGTCGCCGAACTCGACGCCTGCGGAGTTGCGCCGGGCCGGCGTGTAAAGATCGCGCGGCAGCGGAATATTGCGATTGCGCGCAGCTTCGGCGTTGCCAATGCGATCCTGCGGCCGGCGCAGAACCTGCTCGATCGGCACGCTCGCATCTGCTGCGACCGAGACGAAAGACGAGTTGGCGCCGTTCTCCAACAGCCGCCGCACCAGATAGGCGAGCAGATCGCGATGGCCGCCGACCGGCGCATAGATGCGGCAGGCAACGTCCGGTAGTTCGGCGATGAGCGTTTCGTAGAGCGCCTCGCCCATGCCGTGCAGGCGCTGGAACTCGAAGCCGTCGACGCCGCCCGCGTCCTCGATCACGCTGGCGACAGTGAGCGCGTTGTGGGTGGCAAATTGCGGAAACAGATTATTGCGTGCAGCCAACAAGCGGCGAACGCAGGCCATGTAGCAAAGATCGGTCATCGGCTTGCGGCTGAACACCGGGTAATCGGCAAGGCCGCGCTCCTGCGCGCGCTTGATCTCGGTGTCCCAATAGGCGCCCTTGACCAGACGCACCGTGAGCCGGCGGCGAGTGGCGACGGCCGCTTCTTCGATCCACGCGATGACATTCAAGGCGCGCTTCTGATAAGCCTGCACGGCAAGTCCGAAGCCGTCCCAGCCGTCGAGCGACCGATCCTGCAACACGCGGCCGATCACTTCGAGGGAAAGCTCCAGCCGATCCGCCTCTTCGGCGTCGATGGTGCATTGCAGATCGTGTGCTTTCGCCATCTGTGTGAGCGCAATGATGCGAGGCGCCAGTTCCTTGAGCACGCGCTCGCGCGAGATCGCTTCGTAGCGCGGATGCAGCGCCGAAAGTTTTATGGAAATCCCGGGGCGGCCGGGCAGGGCGGCATTGCCTGCGTGGGCGCCGATGGCCGTGATGGCGCCGGCGTAGGCGTCAAAATATTTTTCAGCGTCCGCGGCTGTACGCGCTCCTTCGCCGAGCATATCGAACGAATAGCGGAAATCGGTGTGGCCGCGGGCGCGCGCGAGCGCTTCGTCGATCGTCTGCCCGAGCACGAAATGCGAGCCGATCAGCCGCATCGCCTGACGCGTTGCCGCGCGCATCACCGGCAAGCCGAGGCGGCGCCCGACCGTGTCGAGGATCGTTTCCGGCGTCTCTCCCGGATGAATGATGCGGGCAGCGATGCCGAGCGTCCATGCCGAGGCAGAGACGAGGAGCGCCGTCGACTTGACGTCGCTTTCAAGCCAGCGGCCGGCCGCGAGCTTGTCCTCGATCAGCCGGTCGGCGGTGGCGGCGTCGGGCACGCGCAACAGCGCCTCGGCCAGTACCATGAGGGCGAGGCCCTCTTTGGTCGACAGCGAATAGGCGTGCAGAAAATCTTCGACACCGCCGAGCCCGGTCGCGTTGGCGCGGATCGCCTCGACCAGACGCCGGGCGCGGGCATCGATGCGCTGTTCGGCGGCGCTATCGCGTGCCGCTTGAGCAAGAAAGCTCCGCGCCAACGCCTCGTCCGGCGGCGCGTAGGGTGCTTGAAACGGCGGCAGCCTGGAATCAGGCGCGTCCATGGAGCGAACTTAGCCTCCCCGACGCATGTGGGGGAGAGGCGTCATCGCGCAAGCCGTATCGGAAGTGCGACCTCCGTTATTCCGCTGCGACGGTGGTCGGTTGTGTTTCGACGAGCCCCTTGAGCTTTCCTAGTCCTTCCTCGAACTGGGAGCCGAGCACCCTTGCCGCGCGGTGCGCCGCTGTGGGTGCGCTTCATGTCCGGGTCCTTTTCGAACGGCGACCATGCCGACTGCGCGTGCAGATCGTCGATCATCGGAAAAATCTGCTCGGGCGGCGCGGCGATCAGCACGGTGCGGCTCACCGCGAACGTGTTCGGCTTGCTCGCCGCATAGGCCAGCAGCGCGGCCACGACGATGGCTGCGGCAATGATAATGGTCGTCATCATATGTCTGTCCCCCCTTTATGTGCCGCCTAACCGGCCTGAGCCCGCTTGAGTGCTTCGAGATCGAACTTCTTCATCTTCATGACCGCGCTCATGACGCGATCACGCGCGTCGCCGCTCGACTGTGAGATCAGTTGCGGCAACGCTGACGGCACGACTTGCCAGGACAATCCGTATTTGTCCTTGAGCCAGCCGCATGGGCCCTCCTGGCCGCCGTCGCTGAGTTTCTCCCAGAAATGGTCGATCTCGCCCTGGCTGTCGCACATGACCTGGAAGGAGATCGCCTCTGAGAACTTGAATTGCGGACCGCCGTTGAGCGCCGTGAAGGTCTGTCCTTCGAGTTCGAACGCGACCATCATGACCGACCCCGCCTGCTTGCCGTGTACATCCTGACCGGCGTTGCCGTAGCGGCTGATCTGTTTGATCCGCGAATTGGCGAATACCGAAGTATAGAAATTCGCCGCTTCTTCGGCTTGAGTGTCGAACCACAAACACGGTGTCACCTTTTGGGTAAGGCCCGCCATGGGAACTCCTTTCACGAAGCTGCGGCGTCGCTATTTCGCGCCGCTAAGGTAAGTCTCGAGTCGCTCGAACGTGCCGCCCCAGCCGCCGCGCATGCTGTCGTGGGCCGCGTCGAAGGTTTGCCGTTCTTCATCCGTCGCGTTGAGCGGCGACCAGACAAGCGTGACTTTGGTCTTGCCGCCCGGCTGCTCCTCGAAGGTGACGCTCGTGAGCAGCTCGAGCGGCCAGGTCGCACTGAGCGGATGACGGGTGGTGCCGCCGGCCTCATTCGAAAACGAATGAGCCCAGACCAGGCGCCGCGGGGGTGTGATTTCGCGATAGGCGAACTTTCCCCACATGACGTTACCGCCAGGATCGCGCATCGCGCCCAGATAGGTCCCGCCGACGCGGAAATCCATGTTCGAAGCGACGATGGTACAGCCCTTCGGGCCCCACCACTCTTTCATGCGCTCCGGATCGGCGAAGCATTGCCACACCAGATCGCGCGGTGCATCGAACACGCGCGAAATGACGAAGTCAGTGGTTTTCGTTTCAACAGTCATGTCATGCTCCCCAACGTCGGCGTCGTGTTTCACTCAGTGTTCGACGAGCACCATCCAGCCGACGCCGAATTTGTCGGCCACCATGCCGAAGCGCGATGAGAAGAAGGTCTTTGTCAGCGGCATGTTCACCTTCCCGCCTTCGGCCAGCGCGTTGAACATCCGTTCGGCATCCGCATCGGACGGCGCGCTCAGCGCCAGCGCGATGCCATTGAAATTGGGGCTACCCTGGCAGCGGCCGTCGGACATCAGAATTTGCGTGTCGCCGATGTGAACAGCGGCATGCATCACCTTGTCCTTGCTCTGCGGCGTCACCATCGACTGGTCCGGCGACTCTTTGAAGCGCATGAGCATGTCGACCTTGGCGCCGACAGCTTTTTGGTAGAAATCGATCGCTTCGTCGCAGCGGCCCTCGAAGCTGAGGTATGGTTGAACCTGCATGTCAGTCTCCTTGCTTGCTGATGTGAAGTTCCGGTTGGCTGGATTGCGTGATCCCCTTGATTGAACCCAGGCCGCGTGACCTTGGTTCGTGCCGTCAGGTTGCAAAAAATATTTTCATGTCGGCCGGCTTTCTGCCATCAGCCGATCGAGATGCTGGCGGTATGCGCCGCTTTTCTAGCTAGGTGATGCGGTTCCGATCATCGCGCCCATCGGGACCATGCATCACGAAGCGCCAGACGCCGCCCGGCCGCATGTCGAAACTCAACGTCGTGGTCTTGAATCCGTTCGGCCCCCACCACTGCGCCAGATGGTTCGGATCCGTGAACGCGGAAAACACCAGATCGCGCGGCGCGTCGTATTCGCGCGTGCCGACGGTCGCACGCGGATCGCTGTCGAGATCGAGGTTATTTCTTGCGATCATGTGCGGTACTCACGACTTTGGGTGCTTTGCCTTTGGGTGCTTTGCCTGGTTCTTTGGCTTGGAGCTTTTTCAGATAATCGCCGAGACGGTCAAAGCTCTCGTCGTAGAAGCGGCGATAGTGTTCGAGCCAATCATCGACTTGCTTCAGCGCGCGCGGCTCGATGCGGCAGGGCCGCCACTGCGCCTCGCGCGAGCGCGCGATCAGCCCGGCATGTTCCAGCACCTTCAGGTGCTTGGATACGGCCGGCAGGCTCATGGCGAACGGCTTGGCGAGCTCCATGACCGAGGTTTCGCCAAGCGCGAGCCGGGCCAGGATGGCGCGGCGGGTCGGATCGGCGAGGGCCGAAAAGGTGGCGTCGAGGGTTTTCATAAACCATCCAGTTAAATAACTACTCGGTTAAATACCAAGGCGGCTGGGCTCGTCAAGCGTCACGCGCAGAACACTTGCCGACCGCCGCATTAGTCATATTTCAACCGCATCGGCGCTGAACTGTCGGATACGCTGAACTGTCGGACACCATGTCGTTTCTTCGGATCTATGGGCGCGTTCTGGCGCTGCTCGCACCTGAGGCGCGGCTCGCGATCACGCTGGCGGTCGCCAACATCGCGCTCGCGGTGTCGCAATTCGTCGAGCCGGTGCTGTTCGGCCGTATCATAGATCGGCTGACAGGAGCGTTGCCCGCCGGCCTCGATGCGGCCGCGCGCGTGCTGGCGCCGCTGATCGGGACTTGGGTTGGCCTCGGCCTGTTCATCGTTGTCTCGGCGGCGCTGGTCGCCTGGTTTGCCGACCGGTTGGCCCATCGCCGGCGCAACATGGTGACGGCCGACTTTTTCGAGCACGTGCTGCAGCTGCCGCTGGCGTTTCATAACGCCGCCCATTCGGGCCGGCAGGTGAAGGTGATGTTCAGCGGCACCTACACAATGTGGTGGCTCTGGCTGTCCTTCTTCCGTGAATATTTTGCGGCCTTCGTGTTTGTATGCGTGCTGCTGCCGATGACGCTCGTGCTTAACTGGCGGCTGGCGATGCCGCTGCTTGGCCTATGCCTGGCGTTTGCGGCATTGACGGCGCTGGTCGTCCACAAGGCTTTCGGTTTGCAGCGTGCGGTCGAACAGCACTACTCGGCGATGGCGGAGACCGCGGCCGATACGCTCGGCAATGTCGCGCTGGTCCAGAGCTATGCGCGCGTCGATCGCGAAGTGTCGGGGCTGCGCGATCTCGTCAACGCACTGCTCAACGCGCAACTGCCGGTGCTCACGTGGTGGGCCGCCGCGGCCGTGCTGACGCGTGCCGGCACGACGCTCACCATGCTGATGATTCTCGTTTTAGGCACCTATCTCAAGCTTGTTGGGCTGGCTTCCATCGGTCAGATCGTGAGCTTCATGAGCATCTCGGGCCTGCTGATCGCCCGCCTGGAACAATCGGTCAGCTTCGCCAATCGCATGTTCCTCGATGCGCCGAAGCTGATCGAGTTCTTCGACGTACTCGATACCGAGCCGGCACTGCGCGACCGCCCGGACGCCATCGATCCGGGACGACTGCGCGGGCGCGTCGAATTCAAGGATGTGTCGCTGTCTTACGATGGCCGGCAGCCCGCCGTGTCGAACTTAAGCTTCACGGCGCAGCCCGGCGATACCGTGGCGCTGGTCGGGCCGACCGGCAGCGGCAAATCGACGGCGCTGGCGCTGCTGCACCGCGCGTTCGATCCGCAGTCGGGATCGATCGCTGTCGATGGCGTCGACATCCGCGACTATAAGCTCACGGCGCTGCGCCACAACATCGGTGTCGTATTTCAGGAAACGCTGCTGTTCAACAGCTCGATTGCGGAGAACCTGCGCGTCGGCAGGCCGAATGCCAGCGACAGCGACTTGCGCGCGGCGGCAAGACGGGCGCAGGCGCTCGATTTCATCGAGCGCAAGCCGGATGGTTTCGAGTCCAATATCGGCGAACGCGGCCGGTTGCTCTCCGGCGGCGAGCGCCAGCGGCTGGCGATTGCCCGTGGGCTCCTTAAGGATCCGCCGATCCTCATTCTCGACGAAGCGACCAGCGCGCTCGATCCGGTGACCGAGACAAAGGTCAGTCTCGCGCTCGATGAAGTGATGAAAGGACGTACCACATTTGTGATCGCGCACCGGCTCGCCACTATCCGCAACGCCACGCGGATTTTGGTGTTTCGCAACCGCCGCATCGCCGAGACCGGCACATTCGACGAGCTGTACCGGCGCGGCGGTTTTTTCGCCGAACTCGTGGAAGCGCAATTCGTGCCGATAGCCGCGGAGTAGTTAGCGCAGCCGCTCCAGAATGCTGACGTAGTTGGCGACCGCGGTGCCGCCCATATTAAAGACGCCGCCGAGTCTTGCGTCCTTGATCTGCATGTCGCCGGCAGTGCCGGTCAGCTGCATGGCTGTGAGCGCGTGCATCGAGACGCCGGTGGCGCCGATCGGGTGGCCCTTGGCCTTAAGACCGCCGGACGGATTGATCGGCAACACGCCATCCTTGGCGGAGATGCCGTCAGCGATAACGCGCGCGCCTTGGCCTTCCGGCGCCAGCCCCATCGCCTCATAGACAAGCAGCTCGGCGATGGTGAAACAGTCATGCACCTCGGCGAACGATAGATCGTTCAGCCCGACACCGGCCTGCTTGAGTGCACGCTGCCAGCCCAGCGCGCAGCCCTCGAACTTGAGCACGTCGCGCCGCGACATCGGCAAAAAGTCCTGCACGTGTTCGGCGGCGCGAAACACAATCGCCTTGTTCAAGGTCAGCGCGGTCTCGATGTCGGTGAGCACCAGCGCGGCAGCGCCGTCGGAGACGAGCGAGCAATCGGTGCGCTTGAGCGGTCCGGCAACCCGCGGGTTCTTGTCGCTCTCGGCGCGGCAGAACTCGTAGCCCAGATCCTTGCGGATCTGCGCATAGGGATTGCCGACGCCGTTCTTATGGTTCTTGGCCGCGATCCGTGCCAGCGCGTCGGACTGATCGCCCCAGCGCTGGAAATAGAGCGAGGCGATCTTGCCGAAGATGCCGGCGAAGCCGCCGTCAATGTCGGCTTCCTCGCGCACGTAGGAGGCTTTCAGAAGGTTGCGTCCGATCTCGGGGCCGGACGTCGTCGTCATCTGCTCGACGCCAACGACAAGCACGATGCGCGCTGCGCGCGCCGCGATTGATTTGAGGCCCTGATGCACTGCGGCCGAACCGGTGGCGCAGGCATTCTCGACCCGGGTCGCCGGTTTGAATCGCAGGTCGGGCGAGGCCTGCAGCACCAGCGAGGCGGAAAAATCCTGGGCCGAGAAGCCGGCGTTGAAATGGCCGAGCATGATCTCGTCGACGTCCCTTGGGGCGACGCCTGCATCGATGAGAGCGGCATTCGCCACCCGCACGATAAGGCTCTCGACGGTTTCATCGGCAAGCTTGCCGAAGGGCGTATGCGCCCATCCCACGATGCACGCGGTCATGATCGCTCCATTGCCATTGTTTATGGCCCTCGTTTATGCGGCCGCAATGTCCAAATGACCGAATAAATTGTCGCGTCGCCGAACTTTAGACGCTTTTGCTGGTCTATGGCCTAGGCCGAACCGCACTGTCGCACTGCGCAAGGCTAGCCCGGATCGGCTTTGCGTTCGAGGCAGCCATGCTGTTACATTGGGTTTACCACGCAGGCTTGGGAAACCCGCCTTGCCGTGGCTGTCGACCACGGCCAACCGAACGGATCGCAACACGTGACTCGTAAGCTAGCCATTCGGCCGTCGGCGTTCGCAGGCGCGTTCGGATCCATTCTGCTCGGGTCGTTGTTGACTGCGGCCGTGGTGTCGCAGGCACGCGCCGAATCCACGATTCTGGTCGATGTCGCGAGCGGTAAAGTCCTACAGGCGGATAACCCAACCTCTCCGTGGTATCCGGCGTCGACGTCGAAGCTGATGACATTGTACGTAACGCTGAGCGCGATCCGCGACCATCGCATCACGTTCGACACGCTGTTCACGGTGTCGCGCACGGCCGCCATGCAGTCGCCGACCAAGATGGGCTTTCCGGTCGGCACCCAGGTCACGGTCGATAACGCCATCAAGATGATGATGGTCAAGTCGGCGAACGACATGGCGGTGATGATCGCGGAGGGCATCGGCGGCAGCGTCGATGGTTTTGCGCAGGAAATGACCGAGACGGCGCATCGCCTGGGAATGAGCGAGTCCAACTGGGTCAATCCCAATGGCCTGCCGGCCGATGGCCAGATCACCTCGGCGCGCGACCTCGCTATCCTGGCGCGGGCGCTGATCCGCGATTTCCCGCAATACAGTTTCTACTGGCACATCCCGGCGATCCAGTACGGCCGGCGCGAGGTGCGCAATTACAATCCGTTGCTCGGCCGTTATCCGGGGACCGACGGCATGAAGACCGGTTTTATCTGTGCGTCCGGCTTCAACCTTGTCGCCACCGCGACGCGCGACAACAAGCAATTGATCGCGGTCGTGCTCGGCGCGTCGTCCGGCGCGGCACGCGCCGTAAAGGCCGCGGAAATGCTGGAAAGCGGCTTTCGGCAGAATCCGCTGTCGTGGCTCATTCCCTCGCTCGGCACGGTGGACGAACTCAAGCCGATCGAAGCCGATCCGCCCAATCTGAAAGATGAAATGTGCGGGCCGCACCGCAAGCGGATGCGGCAAGCAGAGTCCGATGACGAAGGCTTGGATGCGACCGGCGCCGATGGCAACGGCGACGCGGCGGACGCCACACCGAAATTCTCGGTGCTGCTCTCGGCGCTGCGCGCGCCGACGGCGAAGAATTTGAATCTGTTGTCGGACGGTGGGCCGGTGGTGCCGACCGTCGTCTATACCGGGCCCACGCGCCCGCCGGGCTGGAAGCCGCCTGCGGTGACGGTGCGCAAACGGGTCGCTGCGGCCGTCAAGCCGGCGAAGCCCAAGAGGAAGCCGGAAGCCCGCTACAGGCCGGCGGCGGTGGCGTCCAAGCCGGCCGTTAAGCCGAAGCCCGCGCAATAAGAGCGCGCCGGGTCCAGCGCGCGCATTCGTTATTCAAGATCGGCATTCGGCGCGGGTAACAGCATGAACGGCAAGATGACCATTTCCGCGCTTCAGCAAATGAAGCGGGACGGAAAGAAAAGCATCGGCGTGGTCGCGTGGGATTATCAGATCGCGCGCGTCGCCGATCGCGCCGGCGTGGATTTCGTCTCGGTCGGCGACTCGGTGGGCGTCAATCTGTGGGGACGCTCCGAAGTCGCCGAAGTGACGATGGACGAGATGCTGATCTGCTGCAAGGCGGTGCGTGCCGGCGTCGAGCGCGCGCTGGTGAGCTGTGACATGCCGTACGGGCCGGTGCAGGAGGGCGTTCAAGCCGCGATCACCGCCGCTATTCTTTTGATGCAGGAGGGCGGCGCCGACATGATCAAAGTCGATGCCGCAGCCGAATTTCCCAATACGGTGCGCGCGATGGTCTCCGCCGGCATTCCGGTGTTCGCTCAGTTCGGGCTGACGCCGCAGACTGCGATCAAATACGGCATTCCCTATAGCGCGCAGAACTCACCGCAGGCGCAGGCTGGCGCCGAGGCGGCGGAAAAACTCGTCGCCGAGGCAAAGCTTCTGGAAGACGCCGGCGCCGCGTGTCTCGATTTCACCAATTCGGGGCCGGTCGCGGGCGCGGCGGTCGTGAAGGCGGTGAAAATTCCGGTGATCGGCGGCTTCGGCGGCGGCCCGTGGCTCGACGGGCGCGTTCGGCTTGCGCATACCGCGATCGGCTACGCGGAAAAGTGGATCGACTCCAAGACCGACACCTACGTCAACACCGCGAAAGCCGCGCTTGAAGCCTTCACGGCGCTGATCGCGGATGCGCGCGCCGGGCGGCAGATCAAGGGCTAGACGAGGGTGCTCACGCCGCTTTTTTCAGCGGCGCGTCCGTGACGCGCTGCAACGCGTCGAGCGTCAATCCGGGCACCATCTCACGCACAACAAAGCCGTCGTCTGTGACATCGATCACGGCGAGGTTCGTGTAGATGCGCTTGACCACGCCGATTGCGGTCAGCGGATATCCGCAGCGGCGCACCAGCCGGCTTTCGCCGGTCTTGGTCGTGTGCTCCATCAGCACCCACAGCCGCGGCGTTCCGGCCGCGAGATCCATCGCGCCGCCAACCGCGGGCGCGGTGTCGTTCGACGTCGCCCAGTTGGCGATGTCGCCATTCTCGGCGACCTGAAACGCGCCGAGCACACATAGATCGAGATGGCCGCCGCGAATGAGGCCGAAGCTGTCGGCGTGGTGCATATAGGAGCCGCCGGTGCGCAGCGTGATGTATTGCTTGCCGGCGTTGATCAGCCAGCGATTGATCTTGTCCGGCTCGGGCGCCGGACCCATGCCCAAAATGCCGTTCTCGGACTGGAACACGACTTCGCGCTGCTCCGGCACGTAGTCGGCGACCTGCAAGGGCGCGCCGATGCCGAGATTGACGTACCAGCCCTCGGGGATGTCGCCGGCAAGCCGCGCGGCGATTTCGCGGCGCGTCATCGGCTTGCAGCCGGCAAGAACTTGCTCCGCCGCGTTCACTGCTTCCTCCGTCACGTCACCGTCGGCTCGCCGTACGGCACGTGCACCACGCGGTTGACGAAAATCCCGGGCGTCGCGATCTTCTCCGGATCGAGCGCACCGAGTTCGACAATGTGCTGCGTCTGGGCGATCGTCAACGGCGCCGCCGTCGCCATCACCGGATTGAAATTGCGCGCCGACGATATGTAGGTGAGATTGCCCCAGCGGTCGGCTTGCCACGCCTCGACCAATGCGACATCGCCGTGGAGCGCCTCTTCGAGGATATATTTGCGGCCGCGGATTTCGCGCTCTTCCTTGCCCTCGGCGAGCTTGGTGCCGACTGCGGTGGGTGTGTAGAACGCCGGGATGCCGGCGCCGGCGGCGCGCATGCGTTCGGCCATCGTGCCTTGCGGCACGACTTCCAGTTCGATGCGGCCCTCGCGCCACAGTTTTTCAAACACGACAGGATCGGCGGTGCGCGGAAACGAGCAGACGATCTTGCGCACGTGGCCGGTTTCCAGAAGCTTGGCGAGGCCGAGATGACCGACGCCGGAATTATTGGAAACCACGGTCAAATCCTTGGCGCCCTGTTCGATCAGTCCATCGATCAGCGCATTCGGCTGGCCGATCGAGCCAAAGCCGCCGATGAGCACGACCGACCCATCGCGAATCCCGGCCATCGCTTCGGCCACGCTCTGTACGATTTTGTTGATCATCCCACCACGCGCCGCTGCGGTTCCGCGCCGAACGCCGGCATTACTTCGCGGGCGAAGCGATGCAGGCTGTCGTGCGCGAGGCCGCCACCGCCGTTGAGCAGGAGATATTCGACGCCGAGCGCGCGCAATTTTTCGAGCTTGCGGGCGATTTCGTCGGGCGTGCCGTAAAGCGCGCTCTCCTCGCTCGCTTCACGCGTATCGGAATAGGCCATGATGCTCGCGGTGTTCTTGACGCCCGGCGCGCTCGACACGGCGGCGAGCCGGCGCTGCGCTTCGAGCCGGCGCTCAAGCGCGGCCTGTTTGTCGGCCTCGTCCTTGGCGACGAAATAGGCGCGCGCGACGCCGACCTCCATCGGATCGAAGGTGCGGCCGCGCTTCTCCACTTCGGCCTTGAAGATCGCAACGCGCTCGGCGACGCTTTCGAACGAGGCAAACTGGTCGAGCAGAAGGTTATAGCCGCGCTCGGCGACCTGGCGGATCGAATCCGGGCTGCCGGCGCCCATCCACATCGGCGGATGCGGCTTCTGCGCGGTCGGCGGCTCGACGATGATGTCCTCGAACTGCCAGAACTTGCCGCTATGCGAGAAGCGCTGCTTCGACGTCCAGGCCTTGACGATGACGTCGAGCGATTCATTGAACCGCGCGTCGGCTTCCGCCATCGGCACGCCGAAGCCCGCGAACTCATTGTGGCGGTAGCCCTTGCCGACGCCGAAATCGAGCCGGCCGCCGGACAGAAGATCGATGGTCGCCGCCTGTTCGGCGACCAGCACCGGATTGTGCCACGGCAGCACCAGCACCGCGGTGCCGAGCCGCAAGGTGCGGGTCTTGGCCGCGACCCAGGTCAAGAGCGACAGGCTCGCCGATACCTGGCCAAAGCCGGTGAAATGATGCTCGACCAGAAAGGTCGAGTGGTAGCCGAGTGCCTCGGCCTCGACGTTGTAGTCGACGAACTGCCGATAGCCCTGGCCGGAATCGACATCCGGTCCGCCGTGTCGGGCGGTGGCGCTGCCGAATAACCCAAATCGCATGCCGTTTCCCTGCGTTTGACCGTCAATGTAGCGAGAAAGCCGCGATTTTGGAACGGCCATCGGGCGGATTCGACCCTGTCATCGCGAGCCGCTCGCGGGCGACGAAGCATCCGGGGCCTGCGGCTCTCGCACCCGCAGACAAGCATTCATTTACCAATCCGCAACTCCAAATTTACCTGTCCGGAAATAGGTTACCGAAGCGCAAAGGGTGCCTGCCGCGCGACGGCACCCAGCAGGTAGTCAGCAATTCCAGCAAGCGATGATGGGCGCCGATCTCAGTTTCATTAGCGAACTCGAACACGCCATCGCCAATGGCTCGTCCGAACGGCGCTCGCAAATTCTGCAGCGGATTACGGATCTGTTCGTGCTCGGCTCGGCGCGGTTCTCCGAGGACGATATCGTGCTGTTCGATGACGTGATCGGGCGCCTTGCCGCCAAGATCGAACAAGCCGCGCAAGTGCTGCTGGCCACCCAGCTCGCGCCGATTGCCAATTCGCCGCCGAAGATCATTCGCACGCTGGCGTTCAACGATGCCATCGAGGTCGCCGGCCCGGTGCTGTCGCAGTCGCCGCGGCTCGACGAGGAGACTCTTGTCGAACTGGCGTCGCAAAAAGGCCAGGGCCACATGCTGGCGATTGCGCATCGCCGGTCGCTGAGCGAGGCCGTCACCACGGTGCTGGTCAAGCGCGGCGACCGCGACGTCGTGACCATGACGGTGGGCAACAGCGGCGCGCGCTTTTCCAACCTCGGCTTTGCCATGCTGGTGCAACGCTCCGAAAACGACGACAGCCTTGCCGCCAGTGTGGGCGGCCGGCCGGACATTCCGTCGCACATGCTGCTCACGCTGGTGGCGCGCGCCTCGGAAACCGTTCGGGTCAAACTTGAAGCCGCCAATCCGCACGCCAAGGAAACAGTCCGCCTCGCCGTGCGGGAAGCCGCCGACAACGTCCAAACCGCAACCATGGAACAGGTGCCGGAGCATGTCAGCGGCGCCGCCGCGGTCGAGCGCCTGCAGCAATCCGGCGGACTCAATGAGGATGCGATCGTCACATTCGCGATCGGCGGCGGCTTCGTCGAGACCTGCGCCGCGCTCGCCACGATGGGCGAGTTGCCGTTGACATTTGTCGAACAGGCGATGACGAGCGAGCGTTCGGAGAACATTCTGATCATCGCGCGCGCGATTGACCCGTCGTGGCCGACCGTCAAGCAGATTTTGTCGCTCCGCGCCGAAAAGCACATCATGCAGCAGCGCGACATAGCGCGCTGTCTTGCGAGCTACGAACAATTGCGCTCGCAGACCGCGCAGGAAATCGTCCGCTTCTATCGCACGCGGATGCGCGGTCAGCCGGCCCAGCGGGCCTGAGCGACCCGAGCTGCGCCGGCTCGCTTCGGCCGATTGTCGCAGCGAGCGGTCTTGCACATGCCCTTTCCGGACCGATGCCTTATAGTGGCGCCGGGAGGATACCATCATGTCACGCGATCTGTTTGCTGCACGCGTTGCAGCGGCCGTTTTGCTTGCAACGCTCGTCTGCGCGCCGCTCGGCGCGGTGTCTGCGCAGGATTATCCGAACCATCCGATCACCCTGATCGTGCCGTATCCACCGGGCGGCGGCGTCGACCTGATCGGACGGCTGGTCGGGCAGCGTCTGTCGGCGGCGCTCGGCCAGCAGGTCGTTGTTGAAAATCGCGGCGGCGCCGGCGGCATGATCGGCACGCGCGACATCGCCAAGGCGACACCGGACGGCTACACGCTCGGCGTGATGCTGACCGGTGTCAGCCTCAGTCCCAATGCCGGCTACGACATCAACAAGGATTTCTCGCCGATCGGCATCATCGCCTCGACGCCGATCTTCGTCGTCGCCAATCCGTCGTTGCCGGCGAAGTCGCTCGCCGACATCATCGCGCTGGCCAAGAAAGCGCCCGGCAAATACACCGCGGGCACGCCGCCGGCGCCGACGCTGAATTATTTCGCCGCGCGACTGTTCAATCTGCTCGCCAAGGTCGACATCACCGTGGTGAGCTACAAGGGCACCGCGCCGCTGACCAACGACCTTATCGGCAATCACGTGCCGATCGGTTTCAACACCATCCCGGCGGCGATCAGCAACGTGCAGGCCAAACAATTGCGCGCCATTGCGGTGACCGGTACAGCGCGTTCGGCGGCTTTGCCCGACGTGCCGACCGCCGCCGAATCCGGCCTGCCCGGCTTTGACGTGGTGCAGTATTACGGCCTCACCGCGCCGGCCGGCGTGCCGCGCCCGATCGTCGACCGGCTCAACAAGGAGCTGAGCGCGATGCTCGCCGCCGACGACTTCAAGAAGCGGCTTATCACCTACGGCGACGATCCGGCGCCGAGCTCGCCGGAGGAATACGCCGCCAACATCAAGCGCGAGGAAGCCAAATGGGCCGCGCTGGTGAAGAAGCTCGGGCTCAAGCTGGATTGATTGTTGGCCCTCGCCCCGCTTGCGGGGAGAGGGTCGGGGTGAGGGGGCGTCGCCACTTGGCTCAGAATCGCGGAGAGGCCCCCTCACCCGGATTGCTTCGCTGACGCTCGCAATCCGACCTCTCCCCGCGCGGCGGGGAGAGGTGAGGGGCTCTACGCCGCCGCGCGGAACGCCGCCTCGCGGAATTCCACGCCGATCTCGGTCGCCGACCGCCACGCGACGCGGCATGCCCGCAGCGTGCGCGCCTCGTCGAATGTCAGCGAAACCTGATCCGGAATGTAAGCGGTGCTGATCAGCGCGAGGCGGGCGCCGAGCGAGGAAATATCGCGTACGACGCAGTCGCGTAGCGACCCGTTCACGGTAATCTTGGCGCACTTGTAGACGGGAGTACGCCGGGCTCGTCTGCGCTCGTTCATGGCGCCATGCTGCGCTGAAAATCTTTCTCAAAGTCGAAAGCGAATTGCGCCAAAATCTTAATGATCGCGAACCATCCGCCCGCCTTGAATCATGCTGAAACGATGATGAACGCAATTGCATAAGCAATGCCTCATTGAGAAGCGCGGCGCTTCCTTCCTCCTTCCGCCACCACGCTTCGCGTGGTCTGCCTCCCCCGCTTCGCGGGGCGGAAAGCACAGGTCGTCGTTCTCGCGGCGCGGTTTTCTGCGCGGGCGAGTTTGTTTGCCACCGAAACAAAGCGTGTAGCCCGGGTATCGCTGCGCTCAGCCGGGCTACGAAGCCGAGAAACAAAGGCGAAGGATGCGGAACGCCGGCAGATGCATACGGTATGAGCCACGCCACGCGAACGAATGTTGCCATTCGCCCGCGCTTCGGGCGTGGCGCGGCCCCAGGCGGGGACCGCTCACCTGCCGGCGTTCCGCGACGGCGCTCACGGCAGCGAACCAACGCCGCCGCTCAGCTCCAGACGCACTTCCTGGGACGTGGCTAGAAGCAGGTGTTGCCTGCCTTCGCCTGTCCCAGTCCAGCGACAAAGTCGCAGACCGGTCATGATGCCGGCCGGGCGTATTCCCGAAGCCGCCCGGGGATAGGATGTGTCGTCCCATCCGCGGGAACCGCACCCGCCCCCCTCGCCGCAGGCACCCCTGTGGCGAAGTCCTTCGTGAGCGGATGATTCTGTGTCTTGCTAGCAGTAAATAGGAAAAAAGTCAATAATAGTCTCCGTCGGCGGGACAAGAGGTAAGCCACCAAGTTCGCCCCAAAGGGTTGATTTCAACCTTTCCGTGTCATAGAACAAATAAGGAACACGCTCTTGCGAACACCGGGGCCTGTCACATGCTGGATGACGACGGTTTTGAGTTGGACGAAGTTGGGCAATGGGCAAAAGAAAAACATGAGCGCCTTCGCAAATACGTTGATATTTCGCGTGCTGTACGCAGAAAGTTTTTGCGCCAGTGCGGCCACGCGACTTACATCGATTTATTCTGCGGATCGGGCCGGGCCTTTATTCGCGACAGCAATGAGAAGATCGATGGCAGCCCTCTTGTCGCGTTCAAATCAGCTCGCGATGGTGGCGAGCCATTTTCGGAAGTTCACATCGCTGACTTGGAGGAGAAGAAAGTCGCCGCTACCGCAAGAAGAGTTTCGGAGGCAGGCGGTACGGCGACGACTTATGTAGGGAGAGCGGAGAACGTCGTGCAGCAGATAGTCGCGCGGCTCAATCCTCATGGTCTGCATTTTGCATTTCTCGATCCGTATAATTTGGACGCACTACCCTTTTCGGTAATCGAAGCTTTTGGCTATCTAAAACACGTCGACATTCTAATTCACGTGAGCGCCCTGGATTTGCAGCGCAATCTGGATGCTTACACCAAGCTGGAAGACAATCGCTTGGAGCGGTTTGCGCCGGGCTGGCGACAACACGTCGGACTAAATCAGTCGCAATCGAGAATCCGGGCAGCGCTGCTTTCATATTGGGCGAGTAAATTTGAAACGCTTGGATTGTCGTCTGCCGACCGCGCCGAGCTCGTTAGCGGACAGGAAAGAAACCAGCGGCTATACTGGCTAGTCTTGGTCAGTCGCGAAAAACTGGCAAGAGATTTCTGGGAAAAGATCAGAAGCGTGTCTGGTCAACGTGAGTTACCGTTATAATAGGTGGGTTGGAGTACGAGATGGCTGCGTCCGATATCGAATGGACTGAGGCGACGTGGAACCCGATCGCCGGATGCACGGTGCTCTCGCCGGGGTGCAGCAATTGCTACGCCATGCGAATGGCGGCGCGCTTGCAGGCGATGGGCATGACGAAATACGGCGGCACCACCCGCAAGTCCGGCAACCGCCATGTCTGGACCGGCCGCGTCAATGTTGACATGAAGGCGCTGACTGCGCCGCTTGCGTGGAAAAAGCCGCAGCGGATTTTCGTCAATTCCATGTCGGACCTGTTCCAGGACGGGGCGGATGAAGCTTTCATCCATCAAGTGTGGCGAGTCATGGAACAAGCGTCCTGGCACTCATTCCAAGTGCTCACCAAACGTCCACAGCGCATGCTTGATCTTCTGTCGAAGCCAGTGTTTCCAACGCTCCCGAACGTCTGGCTTGGAACATCCGTCGAAAGCGCGGATTACCTCGACCGTATCGATCTGTTGCGGCGGGTTCCTGCGCGCATCCGCTTCGTTTCGTTTGAACCATTGCTCGGACCAATCACAGAGCTGGATTTGCATGGCATCCATTGGGCCATTGTCGGGGGCGAATCCGGTCCGCGCGCGCGAGACATAGAGGAATGGTGGGTAGAGCAATTGCACGATGCCTGCCAACGGCAGGGCGTCGTGTTTTTCTTCAAGCAATGGGGCGGGAAAAGAAAGAAGCGGTCGGGGCGTGTGTTCAAGGATCGGACCTGGGATGACTACCCGAGTTGCGGGGCGCAAGGAGCGGCGCTTGCGGTCTGAGCGCAGGTAGAAGCGCCCATCCACCGGTTACGGCGTTTGGCGCGACCGACCTATGGGCTGGCCCCGGCGACCCGCCCGAACGTTGATCGGGTGTCGCCATGTCCGCCCTTCTCACACCGCAAAAGGCCGCCGATTTTCTTGGTATCGGCCGAACCAAGTTGCTCGCGCTCGCCAAGGCCGGAAGGCTCAAAGCGAAGCGCCTGGACGGTCGGATTTACTTTGTGGTCGCGTCGCTGCAACGCTTCCTGGACTCGCTCGCCGACGCCTAGCAGGCTATGCTTGCGGCCGGCTTGGGGAGGGCTTGCCGTGCGGATCATTGCCGCCGTCGCGGTTACGTTGGCGCTCGCCGGATGCTCTGACATATGGAGCCATCGGCCGGATTGCCTCGTTGGATTTGCTGACGGGTCCGACTGCGCACCGGGCACGACGGCCTATAACCAAGCACAAGGGCGGCAACAGCAAGCGCAAGCGCAAAGCGCAAGCGATGATGCGCAATGCCAATCCTATGGTGCCGCGCCCGGCTCGCAATCCTACATTCAATGCCGGATGAACTTAGACAATCAACGCGCGCAGATGCGAACGGCCATCGCTTCGCAAATGGTCGGCCACATGATGACGCCAGCGCCGGCCCTGCCGTCAACGGTCAACGTGAACCTTTGCAACGTGCCGGGCCAAGTCAATACGTGCATGTATCCGAGGTAGGTCATGTTTTGGGTAAAGCGACGTTTTGAGTACGCGGCCTATTCGCCGTATCAAGATCGACTCGAAAAGCCCTTGATGGCAAACCCGACAAACTACAAAGAGTTTCTCATGGTCAGCACTAAGACCGATGACCCAGGTGTGAGCGACTATTACATCGGTGTGCCGGGCGAAGCATTCCTAGCTGCATTCGATGGCTTTGAGCGCGTCACGGAAAGCGACCTGCCAAAAGAGATTGACGCTTTCCATCTTGGCGACGCGACCAAAGAACCATTCAAGAGTCGGTTTCGCTCGCGCGGCTCTTGACAAAGAAAAGGCCGGGGTAACGGCCCGGCCCTTCCCGCTCAGCGCCGCAGTGTGGATTGCGGAGCTTACTTAAGCGCGCTTCTCCCGCTGTTTTGATTAGATACGGCAGTAGGGGCATGGCCGCGACAAGCCCGGCCATGACGAGAGAATAAAGCTCGGTAGCGGGTATCAGCGAACGCCCGACTTTTTTCCTGCGCGTCTCACGCCCGTCAGCCCATACGCCACCACCAGCACGCCCACCACGCATCCCCACAGTGCGGTGTAGCCGCCGGTGAGGTCGTGGACGAGGCCGAGGAGCGGCGGCGCGGCGATGATGCCGAGCTGGTTGATCGCCATGGCGGCGCCGAGCGTCAGCCCGACTTTGTCGGCGGGTGCGGTTTCGGCGAGGTAGGCGACCCACGGGCCGTACCAGCCGAGCCCGAAGAAGCCAAGCCAGGCGGCGAGCAGGGCGAGCAGAGGCTCCGGCGTTTGCGGCGGCACGAACATCAGAACGACAACGCCGGCGGCGACAGCGATCATCGACAATGTCAGCAGGCGAAAGCGGAGCGCCGGCGTGCGGTCGCTCCAGGCCGCGAGCGCGATGCGGCCGACGGCGCCGGCCGCCTGCGCCAGCGCCAGAAACAACGCGCCGCGCGTGAGCGCGATATGGGCGTGGTCGCGCAGGTCGAGCATCAGCCAGGTGAGGATGCCGTATTGCGCGCTGACCAGTGCGAGGCCGGCGACGATGGCGTTGCGCATCCACGGCTGGCGCAGCAATCCGGCGACGGCGGCGGCACTGAGTGGCTCGCGCCGTGCCGCTGTGCCGGCGTCTTTGGACGGCGGCCGGTAAACCAGCGCGAAAAACAATCCGCCGGCGAGCGCCGCCACGGCGCCGGCGACGAAGGCGGCACGCCAGCTCCAGGCCGCCGCCACCGCCGGCAGGATTGCTGCCGCCATCGCGCCGCCGAGCGGCAGTCCCGCCTGGCGGATGCCCATGGCAAGCCCGAGGCGGCCGCCGCGAAACCAGGCGGAGACCGATTTGCTGCCGCCGGGCTGCGTCGCGCTGTAGCCGAGGCCGGCGACAAACAGCCAGAACAGCAGCACGGTGTAATGATGGCTCGCCGCGGCGAACAGGAACGGGACGAACAGCACCACGGCGCCGATGCCGATGATCAGCCGTTCGCTCTTGCGGTCGAGCAGGTCGCCGACGAACAGGAGCGAGAACAGGGGCGCGGCGTAGCTCGCGGTGATGAGCAGGCCGGTCTCGGCGGCGGTGAGGTTGAAGTCGCGCTGCAGGAACCCGGCCAGCGCCGCGAGGCCCAGGAGCGCGAACGAGGCCGTGGCCTGCGCGGCGGTCGCCGCGGTCAGCACCAGCCAGCGGTAGGCGGGTTTGTCTTGCAGGCCGGCGTGAGCGGTCATCGGTTTACTTTACCTCTGTCCGCAGGGGGAGGTGAGGGCTCGGGACGAGGTGGCGGGACGAGGCGGCTTTCCCGATGCGTGATGATGTCAAATTCAATCAAATTACGCTGTAAATCCAGCATCAACGGCCCTTCCGCCGCCCGATTCCGGCACCATATTAAATCCGCTCGGTGTCGGACTTCTTTTAAGGGTCAACGCTTTGATCTCGATCAAGGAGTCCGCACCCGGATGAGTTCTCTAATCACATAACCCAATGACGATGTTCTGGCTGCGCCGCTTTTGGGCACCCGAACAGGCCGAGGGAGTTTGGCAATGAACTTTGATAAATTCACCGACCGCAGCCGCGGTTTCGTGCAGTCCGCCCAATCGCTGGCACAGCGTGAGGGCCACCAGCAGTTTTCGACCGAGCATCTGCTCAAGGTCCTGCTCGACGACCCCGAAGGGCTCGCCGCGGGGCTGATCGACCGCTCGGGCGGCAATTCCCGGCAGGCGCTCGCCGCCGTCGAGGCCGAGCTTAACAAGCGGCCGAAAGTTTCCGGCGCAGGTGCCGGGCAAGTCTATCTCGATCCGGCGCTGGCGCGCGTGTTCGACGCCGCCGAGAAGGCCGGTGAGAAGGCGGGCGATTCGTTTGTCACCGTGGAGCGGCTGCTGCTGGCGCTGTCGCTTGAGCGCGGCAGCGAAGCCGGAAAGATTCTCGCCCAGGCCGGCGTCACGCCGCAGAATCTGAACGCCGCGATCGAAGCTTTGCGCAAGGGCCGCACCGCGGACAGCGCGTCGGCGGAGAACGCCTATGACGCGCTGAAGAAATACTCCCGCGATCTCACGCAGGCCGCGCGCGACGGCAAGCTCGATCCCGTCATTGGGCGCGACGAGGAGATCCGCCGAACCATTCAGGTGCTTTCGCGGCGCACCAAGAACAATCCGGTGCTGATCGGCGAGCCGGGCGTCGGCAAGACGGCGATCGTCGAAGGCTTGGCGCTGCGCATCATCAACGGCGACGTGCCGGAAAGCCTGCAAGACAAGAAGCTGCTTGCGCTCGACATGGGCGCGATGATCGCCGGCGCGAAATATCGCGGCGAGTTCGAGGAGCGGCTCAAGGGCGTGCTGCAGGAGGTCACGTCCTCGGAGGGCGCCTACGTCATTTTCATCGACGAGATGCACACCATCATCGGCGCCGGCAAGGCCGACGGCGCGATGGACGCATCGAATCTGCTCAAGCCCGCACTGGCGCGCGGCGAGCTGCATTGCATCGGCGCCACCACGCTCGACGAGTACAAGAAACACGTCGAGAAGGACGCCGCCTTGGCGCGGCGCTTCCAGCCGGTCTACGTCGAGGAGCCGAGCGTCGAGGATACGATCTCGATCCTGCGCGGTCTCAAAGACAGATACGAACTGCACCACAAGGTGAGGATCACCGACGCCGCATTGGTCGCGGCGGCGACGTTGTCGAACCGCTACATCACCGACCGCTTCCTGCCCGACAAGGCGATCGACCTGGTCGACGAGGCGGCGGCGCGGCTGCGCATGCAGATCGATTCCAAGCCCGAAGAGCTCGACAACCTCGACCGCGAAATCGTGCGGCTCAAGATCGAACAGCAAGCGCTGAAGAAGGAGCGTGACGCCGCGTCGAAAGACCGGCTCAAGCGTCTCGAGAAGGATCTTGCCGATCTCGAAGAGAGGGCGAACGCGCTCACCACGCAATGGAAGTCCGAGAAGGATAAGCTCAACTTGGCGGCCGAGCTGCAGAAAGAGCTCGACAAGGCCAAGAACGATCTCGCCGAAGCGGTTCGCCCCGGGCGCGGCGACTATCAGCGCGCCGGGGAATTGCAGTACAGCGTCATTCCCGAGCTTGAGCGCAAGCTGAAAGCGACCGAAGCGAAAACCAGCGGCGTTGTCGTCGCCTCGGAGGCGGTGACCGCCGACAACGTGGCGGCGGTGGTGTCGCGCTGGACCGGCATTCCGGTCGACCGCATGCTTGAAGGCGAGCGTGAGAAGCTGTTGCGCATGGAACAGCAGCTCGAGAAGCGCGTGGTCGGCCAGAACGAGGCCGTGACGGCGGTGTCGACCGCGGTGCGCCGTGCGCGCGCCGGCCTGCAGGATCCGAACCGGCCGATCGGCTCGTTCATGTTCCTGGGGCCCACCGGCGTCGGCAAGACCGAGCTGACGAAAGCATTGGCGCAGTATCTGTTCGACGACGAGCACGCGCTCATTCGCATCGACATGTCGGAATACATGGAGAAGCATTCGGTGGCCCGCCTCATCGGCGCGCCGCCTGGCTATGTGGGTTACGAGGAGGGCGGGGCGCTCACCGAAGCGGTGCGGCGTCGGCCCTACCAGGTCGTGCTGTTCGATGAGATCGAGAAGGCGCACCCGGACGTGTTCAACGTGCTCCTTCAGGTGCTCGATGACGGCCGCTTGACCGACGGCCAGGGCCGCACCGTCGATTTCCGCAACACGCTCCTGATCATGACCTCGAACCTCGGCGCCGAATATCTGGTGGCGCAGGCCGACGGTGAAGACACCGAGAAGGTGCGCGACGTGGTGATGGCCGAGGTCAAGGCGCGGTTCCGGCCGGAATTTTTGAACCGCATCGACGAGATCATTCTGTTCCACAGGCTCAAGCGCGAGCATATGGGGCGTATCGTCGATATCCAGCTGCAACGGCTGCAGCAGCTTCTGGACGAGCGCAAGATCAAGCTCGCGCTCGACACCAAGGCGCGCGAGTGGCTCGCCGAGAAGGGCTACGATCCGGCTTATGGGGCGCGGCCGCTCAAACGCGCCATTCAGAAGTCGGTGCAGGACCCGCTGTCCGAGCTCATTCTCTCCGGCCGCATCAAGGACGGCGAGAAGGTTTCGGTGTCGGCCGGCAAGGCTGGACTCACCTTTAACGGCAACGCGGTCGCGCAAGCGGCGTAAGTGTCATTGCGAGGAGCGATAGCGACGAAGCAATCTGGAGGCGGCACCACCGCCTGGATTGCTTCGCTTCGCTCGCAATGACGGCGGATTATCGCGGCGCTTGCCGCATCACCGTTACGCTTTCGTTGATGCGCTCGCGCACCTGCTCGACGAAATAGCGTGCCGGACCCTTCGACAGGCCGCGTACGTACAGCGGGTTGAGCCCGCCCGAGCTTTCCACGCTGATGGCGTCCCAGAAGAAGCCGCGCGTGTGCGTAACCTCGGCGATGTGCGACAGCGGCAGATGTTCGTCGGTGCGTTCCCACGGCACATACCAGCGGCGCACGATATTGGTCGAGACGCCGACGTGATCGGCGATGAGCGATGCCGGGAAGATCAACCGCGTGAGGTTGAAATGCAGCGTCGCCCATAGCCGGCTCGAGCGGACAGCGATGCGTTCATCGGATGCCATCAAAATTTCCAGTAAGGGCTAGCGCGCCTGCGCGACGCGCGGGCTCGACGAATTCGCCATCAGCGAATCGAGTTGCTGGCGGTCACGCTCGAACTCGGCGAGCGTCGGGCCTTCCAGTACGCGGCCGCGCGGCAGCTTGACGGTCATCGGGTTGACGAAGCGGCCGTTGATGTGAATTTCGAAATGCACGTGAGACCCGGTCGACATTCCGGTCGAGCCGACGAAGCCGATCACCTGGCCTTGGCGGACACGACTGCCGACTTCGAGGCCGCGGGCGAACGCGGTCATGTGGCCGTACGCCGTCTCGTAGCCCTCGGCGTGGAGAATGCGCACGTATTTGCCGTAGCCGCCCTTCGGTCCGATCTCCTCGATCGTCCCGTTGCCGGCGGCGAAGATCGGCGTGCCCACCGGCGCCGCCCAGTCGACGCCGGAATGGAATTCTTTGATGTGTGCGATGGGATGCACGCGCCAGCCGAATGGCGAGGTCTCGACGCCGGCTGCGACCGGCTTGCGCACCAGGAATTTCTTCGCGCTCTTGCCGGTCTCGTCGTAATAGTCGTACTGGCCGTCGTCGGTCGTGTGGAAGTGATAGTAGTTCTTGGTCTCGCCGCCGACCGTCAGCGCCGCAAAACGCACCTCGTGGGTGCCGTCGCCGTTGGTGTCCTCGGCGTAGAGCACGTCGAATGAATCGCCGGGCTGTACCTTGCGCTGGAAGTCGACGTCGTAGGCATAGATGCCGACCATCTCGTCGACCACCGCCTGCGGAATGTTGTTGCGCAGCGCCGTTTCGTAGAGGCTCTGATAGAGCGTGGCGCCGCCGTCCGGCACGTCGGCATTCTTGTCGTGGCTCTGGTCGGTGACTTCGGTATCGACGTTGTGGACGTCGACCGGCACATAGTCGCCGGTGTCGGACAAAGCCGCCGCGGTTGCGATCGCCGCGTTGTCTTCGATGATGACACGCAGCGGCAACACGCGGCCGAGGCTCGGCGGCGCCAGCAGGATGCGCAGCCGCTGTCCTTCCTTGAGGGGGCCGCCGGCTTGCGGCCCGAGCACGGCGAGGATTTGTTGGATCTGGTCGGGCGCGGCGCCGAGGTCATGCAGGATCGAGCCGACTGTGTCGTTCTTCTTGGCGACGACGACATGCTCGTTGTCCTCGCGCGCGGCGCCTGCCTGCGTCTTGCCCAAGAGCGTGACATTCATCGGTACGATGCGCGCCTCGAAGCCGAGATAGGGATCGGGCTGATTGTCAGGCGCATAGCCGAGCCGCAGCGAGCCGGTGCGGTCGGGACTGGCCAGCGCGGGAGTGGCCAGACCCGCGCTGTTGGCGACGTCGCGCACACGCTCCAGGATCTCGTCGACCGGCAGGAGCGTCGAGCGCCGCACTTTCGGCAGCAGCGAACTCAGCTCGCACGCGCCCGGTGGGGCCTTGCCGCGCGGCGCCGATGCGGCGAAGTCGCAGGTCGAGAACGATACTTCGGCGTCCGGCTGCGGCGTTGCGGCCTGATCGTCATCGGAGACCGCCGCGGCCAAAAGCTTCTGCGGATTGAAAGGCGGAATCTTTGCGGAAATATCCGAGACCGTCAGCGACAGATTGCCGAATACGCGCTCGTAAGGGCGCACGCGCACCATCTCGCGCTCATGGCTGCGGGTGACGGTGGGAACGCGCAACACTTCGTGCCCGACCGCGGCCTCGGTGAAGGTCGGCAGCCGGTCGGTCTTGCGCAGACCCGCAATATGGTCGCCGATGTTCGACACCGCGCCGCGCAATGCCGTGCCAACCCATTCGGGCGCCGCCGCGAAAGTGATCTCGCCGTCCAGGGAAGCAAAAACGGCGCCTCCCATCAGGGCGGCGCCGCAAAGTCCGGTCAGAATCGTCCCGCTGAACCACTGGACCGATACGCGGCGCCGGTCGAGGCCGCCATGGCCGTCGACCGATAGCGGAGGCTCGTGGCCGAGATCGATGGTCTCGGCCATTGCCTTCCGACCGCTGGCGCGCAGCCTACCTTGGTCCAAATCCCCGTCCCCCAAACTTGCGCTCGCCCCCGGCACAAGATCTCTTCCGGACCTCCCGGAAGAACGGGGCGGAACGGCGGAAAGGCTTGCGACGGCGCTTTAATCCCACCCGAACGGCTCTTTGGACCGAGCCGAAATCAAGTGGTAATACAAGGCATTCGCCGGTTCCGGACCGTCATTGCGACAGGCAAAACAGCCGAACCGTCGAGCGCCCAAAGCCTAGTTGACGACGTCGCGACCCCACATTGCGACAAACCCGACACGATGGGATAAAGGACGGCGGAGGAATGTGGCCGTTGTGCGGCGTCTGCCGCGGGAATGAGCGCAAAACCGACGCGGCCGAGGCGGGGCCGGGAAAAAATCGGCCGTCAATTGCCTGTGCATTTTCGCGCGCATTTTGTGCGACAAGGCGTTGACAACGACAAGCCCCGAAGCCTATATAACCCCTCTTGGCGCGCCGCCGCTTGACGCGATGACGTGCTTCGAGAAGCCCCTCACTGTTTGCGCGGTGAATCATCCGGCCAGCCCATGGCCACGTCGGATGTGCGGGCTTCGGCGGTTTCTCCTTCGCTTCTCGCGCCCCAGTCGGGGTGTAGGCGTGAGGGAAAGACGCGCAGCGAAAGACTTGAGACCAAGACGGGGCCGTAGGTTCCGGGCTGTTTGACAAGTGAATCGGAAGAAAGAGAAACGTGGACGGCGGAGTCCTGCGCGCCGTGTCCCGGCAGTCGAGGCTTGTCTTCGATGAAAGGGTACGGCCGAAGAGACTTCGGCGGTCTTACGTTTCAAGGTTTTCTACACTGTTGACCGTGCAAGCGGTCAGACGTGTAGGGACCTCGTCAAACGTGTGATCAGCTGAGATCAAATCTCTTCAACTTGAGAGTTTGATCCTGGCTCAGAGCGAACGCTGGCGGCAGGCCTAACACATGCAAGTCGAGCGCCCCGCAAGGGGAGCGGCAGACGGGAGAGTAACACGTGGGAACGTGCCCTTTGGTTCGGAACAACACAGGGAAACTTGTGCTAATACCGGATAAGCCCTTACGGGGAAAGATTTATTGCCAAAGGATCGGCCCGCGTCTGATTAGCTTGTTGGTGAGGTAACGGCTCACCAAGGCTACGATCAGTAGCTGGTCTGAGAGGATGATCAGCCTCACTGGGACTGAGACACGGCCCAGACTCCTACGGGAGGCAGCAGTGGGGAATATTGGACAATGGGCGCAAGCCTGATCCAGCCATGCCGCGTG
>Ga0208849_1000094_pt1 | contig 85920 bp, 81 predicted proteins | sample NGESurdeep072012_10_FD_184470 | JGI IMG/M metagenome (GOLD analysis project Ga0208849, IMG submission 184470) | Arctic peat soil microbial communities from Barrow, Alaska - NGEE Surface sample 53-3 deep-072012 (SPAdes) | ecosystem: Environmental > Terrestrial > Soil > Wetlands > Peat ...
GGCGAAGGCCGCCGCCATCGCGCTGACGCAGGCATGCACCATCGAAATCCAGCCGGCCGAGCCACTGTAATAGGTGATCGCCTCAATCAACTTCATTCCCTGACTGGGCGACAGCTGCAATCCGCCGTTCTCTTCGGCCGCGAAGATGTGCGACATGCGCAGGGGCCTGAGCGCGTTGAAGGTCGCATCGTTCAGCTTGCCGAGGTCATCGTTCGCCTGGGCGTTCTCTTCGAGGATCGGCCCAATCTTCTTGATCTGCTCGAGCATGCCCGCGAAGTCCGCTTGCGTGCCCCAATAGCTGCCAGTCGATTTCATCGGCTTGTTCATGTGTTTCCTCCCAGGTTACGCGACTTCCGGAGCTGACAAGCGGGCGTTCACTTCAATCAAGTAGATATCATCCGGCGAGAAAATCACCGATGGCGGTCACCACGGACGGCTCTTCCTGCATCGCAAAATGACCGACGCCGCGGGCGATGTAGGTGGTGGCGTTGGGGATGCGCTTTGCCCAGATTTCCGCCTGGCCCGGCGCCAGCATGCGATCCTTGTCGCCCCAGACTATGAGCGTCTTGTTCGGGATGCGGCTCAGCCAGCGGCCAATGTTCGGATGGCCAAAACCGTGAGCCTTGAGGATGTTGCCGAGCGCCGCGCCCTCTTTCCCGCGCGCGGCGCCGAACTCTTCAGGCGGCGGCGAATCGGATCCGCCCGGGAAATAGCGGAGCGCCACATCGACGTTGTGAGCGAGATAGCCGGGCAGCTCCTGCGGGCTGATCGTACCAAGGTCGGCACCCGCATGATCCGGGTGATTGAGACCCGCCGGCGCGTTCAGCACCAGCCGATTGAAGCGCTCGCCGGCGACGACCGCCATTTCGGCCGCCATCCATCCGCCCATGGAGTGGCCTATAAGATGCGGCTTGTCGAGCTTGAGCGCCGATACGAGGCGGAGATTGTGGACGACCATGTCCTGCATGCCGGCGACGTGCGGCGCCGGACCGCTCTCGCCGAAGCCCGGATGGAAGGGCAGATAGACTCGGAACCGGTCGGCAAGACCGCGCGCCCACTCATAGCCCTCGAGCGTGGCGGCGCCGTGCAGCGCGATGACGGCGGGGCCCTTGCCGATTGCCTTGACGACGGTCGAAACGCCGTCGATGTCGAATTTCAGCGTTTCAAAATCCATGACTCATTCGCCTCCCGTACCTAGCCTGCCAACGCGTCGATCAGAACCTTGCACTGGGTCGTCCGGCGCTTGAGCGCCTCGAATGTATCGGGCGTCTGCAGGAAACTGATCCTGTCTGTGATCAGCGCCTGCGGCCGGAAGCGGCCGGGACCGAGCGCGTCGATGGCGGTCGCGAACTCGGCCATCGTGAAGAAAACGGCAAAGATGACCTGGATCTCCTTCGAGATCGCTGCGAACGGATCCCACTCGTCGCCGCCGACACAAAGGCCGACGGCCACAACCGTGCCGTGAATGCGGACAAGACGGCAGGCGAAGTCAATCAGGCCCTTCTTGCCGACGCACTCGAAAACGATGTCCGGCTTGCCGCCGATCATCTCCTTGAGCTGCGACTCGAGCTTCGGTCCCGATATCGCGAAGCCGGTCGCGCCAACGGCTGCCGCCCGCTCTTCCTGATGGTCGGTGAGATCGGCGACGATGATCGCGCCGGCCCCCAGCCGTCTCGCCCAGAAGGCGACCAGAAGCCCGATCGGCCCGGCGCCGAGGATCAGCACCTTGTCGCCGGGCTTCATCCCCGAACGGTTGACCGCATGCAGGCCGACGGAAGTCGGTTCCGCCAATGCGCCCTCGACCACCGGAAGATCGTCCGGCAGCCGGCGGCACTGGCGCGCGGCCACGGCGGTCAACTCGGCATAGCCTCCGCCGATCAGGTGCATCTCGGCGCACCAGGCCGGCTCGCCCTTGCGGCAGCTTTCGCAGTGGCCGCAGCCCCACATGGGCGCGACAGCGACACGATCGCCGGGCTCAAAATCCGACACACCCGACCCGACCGAAACAATCTCACCCGCAAATTCGTGGCCGAGCACGGTCCCCTGCCCGACACCGAAGGTGACGGGATCCTCGCTGATGTGCAGGTCGGAGCCGCATATGCCGCAGGCGGCGACGCGCAGCAGAACCTCGTCCGCCGCCGGCTGCGGCGCCTGGACTTCGTCGACACGGAGCGGGCGACCGACGCCATCGAAGATCGCGGCCTTCACTTGCGATCCTCCAGCAGCGTGCGCCGGGTCGGGAACCACGGAGCGTCGATCACCTTGCAGATCAGCCCCCAGACGCCGCCGCGCGCGAACAGCGCGACGAACAGCGTCAGCAGTCCGAGCACGACCAGATAGGTCGCTCCATATTGCGCGAACCACTTGTCCGCGAAGAAATAGATGCAGGCGCCGATCAGCGTACCTTCGATCGAGCCAAGCCCGCCGACCATGACGATGAAGATGGCGACGTTGGCCCAGCTCGGGCTGTAGGTGGAGGGCGGCGTGATGCGGAGCTGCGCCATGAAGTAGATGCCGCCGGCCAAGCCGGTGCCGACTGCGGCCATAACCCAGATCAGGAAGCGGAGCCGGCCGACGTTGACGCCCTGGCTTGCCGCGGCAATCGGATTGTCGCGCATCGCCGCCAGGGCAAGGCCATAGCGGGAGCGGAGCAGCCAGTAGCTGCCGCCGATGGTAACCAGCAGCAACAGACCACAGAGCAGCGAAATGCCGATGGACCGCTCTGTGGCGGAATATTGCGTCATGACGCGCAGGCTGAGGCCGGCGCCGCCATTGACGTAGGGGAACACCGACGTTCCCAGCCGGAACACCTCCGCCACGACCCAAGTGCCGATGGCGAAGTATGGACCATCAAGGCGGTGGAGGAGGCCGTAGGTCGGCACTGCGACGATCGCCGGAGCGATCACGCAAAGCAGCACGGCCACGAAAGGATTGACGCCCCAGAACTGCGCCATCACGAACATGAAATAGGCCGCGACGCCTATGAAGGTCTGCTGGCCCACCGAAACGAGGCCGGCGTAGCCGCCGAGCAGGTTCCACATCTGCGCGATGGCGATGTAGCAGCAAAGCTCCACGACATCGCGGATAACACCTTGGCTCGCCCACCACGGCATGGCGACAACGGCGACAAGAGCGGCGATGCCTAGCGCCATCGCGATCACGCCGGAGCGCGTCTGGCGACGCACGTGAACCGTCGGGAGCGGAGGTGCGACGGTGTCGCTCATGCTTGTCATCACCTTCCCAACAGGCCCTGCGGCCGCACCGCGAGAACGGCCAGAAATACGAGATGACCCGCAAGAATCCCGAATCCCGGATCGATGCGGAAACCGATTGACTGGCTGACGCCCAGCACCATGGCACCGATGAAGGCGCCCCAGATGGAGCCCATACCGCCGATGATGACCGCCTCGAAGGCGTAGATGAGCTGAAAGGGTCCATCGGACGGCGCGACGGTCGTGCGAAGCGACTGGAACACCGCCGCAAAACCAAGGATCGCGACCGCGATCGCCGTTGCGCCGGCATAGACGCTCTTGGGGCTCACGCCGGTCATCGCTGCGGCTTCGACATCGGCGGCGGAGGCGCGCAGCGCGCGTCCGAAGCGGGTAAAGCGCAGCACTCCGTCGAGGCCGCCGGTCAGCACTGTAGCGGTGATCAGCACGATGATGGGCAGCACGCCGACGAACAGCGGGCCGACCTGAAAGGATAGCTGCTCGATTCCGTGGCCGTTCAGCGAGCGGGTATCGGCGGACCAGATTTGCAGCATGGCGTTCTGCATGGCCACGGACAGGCCGAACGTTGCGATCAGCGAGGGCAGCGGATCGGCGCCGACAACGCGATTGAGGATAACGCGCTGCAGTCCCCAGCCGATAACGCCGCCGAGCACCACCAGGATGACCAGCACCGTCCACGGCCCGATCGAGAAATACGCCGCGGCGCTGATACCGATGAGGGCGAGCAGGACGGTCAGGTCGCCATGGGTGATGTTGACGATCCGCATGACGCCGAACATCAGCGCCATGCCGAGGGCGTACTGCGCGTAAAGGCCGCCCAGCAGGATTCCCTGAACCAATCCGTCAAGCCAATGCATGCGAGCCCCCGAAATAGGCTTCGCCGATGGCTTCGCGGGTGATGTCCGATGATTTACCGGATAGTGTCACGCGCCCTTCCAGCATGCAGTAGAGCCGATTGGAGGCCGACTGGGCGAGGCCTACGTCCTGCTCGACCAGAACGATGGCGGTTCCCGTCGCGGATATTGAAGGGATCGACTGATAGATCTCCTTCACGACTTTTGGCGCCAGGCCGAGACTGATCTCATCGCAGAGCAAAACGCGCGGCTGGTTCAGGAGCGAGCGGCCGATGGCGACCATCTGCTGTTGACCGCCCGAAAGCGACTCAACAGGGACGGCTCGTTTCTCCCTCAGCATCGGGAACAAATCCAGGACCCGGTCGAGCGTCCAGCCACCGGCGCGAGTGGGCGCCGCATGGTCGATCGCAACCCGGAGATTGTCTTCGACCGACATGCCGGTGAAGAGGCGGCGACCCTCCGGCACGATCGCAACACCTTGGGAAACCATGCGGTGAGGTTGCGACCCGCCAACCGGCTGCCCCTCCAGCCGCACCATGTCGGGAGCGACGCGCAGCATGCCCATTATGGATTTCAAGAGGGTCGACTTGCCGGCGCCATTGGCGCCGATGAGGGCGACGACCTCGCCGGCCTCGATCTCGAAGTCGATCCCGTAGAGAGCCTGAAAATCGCCGTAGCGCGCGACCAGCGCGTGCGTCGACAGAAGCGCGGTCATGCCTCTATGCCCATATAGACCCGCTTGACCTCGGGATCCTTGATGACCGTCTGCGGCGCGCCCTCGGCGATTTTCTCGCCAAAATTCAGGACCATGATGCGATCCGCCGCCGCCAGCAGCGCATGCAGCACATGTTCGATCCACACGATCGTGACGCCGCTGTCGCGGATGCGACGGATGAGTTCAACAAGGACCCCGCCCTCGTCGTTGGTGAGCCCACCGGCTATCTCGTCGAGAAGCAGAAGCTTAGGATTGGACGCCAACGCACGCGCCAGTTCGAGCCGCTTGCGGTCGAGCAGCGTCAGCGCGCCGGCCATGCGATTCGCCTTCCCCGACAGTTCGCACTCCTCAAGGATACGCGCGCACACCGGATAGCTCTCCGACTCGGAACGCTGTCCGCCGAAGGTCGCCGCGACGAGGAGATTTTCGAAGGTGGTCATCGTGTCGTATGGACGCGGGATCTGGTAGGTGCGCCCGATGCCGAGCCGGCAGCGAAGGTGTGGGGGCTCGCGGAGCAGCGACTGCCCCGCGAACACCAATTCCCCGCCGTCCCGCCTCAAGTCACCGCTGATAAGGTTGAACAGCGTCGTCTTCCCCGCGCCGTTGGGTCCGAGGATGCCCAGCACATCGCCGGGCATCACATCGAAGCTAACTTCGTGAAGAACACGAACGGCCCCGAAGGACTTGTTGAGTCCTCGCGCCTGAAGCAGCACGTTTCCGTCCATCGGGGCCCTCTGTCCTGTGCCTCAAGCCCAGGGCAGGAACTTCAATTTCTGTTCTGGCTCAAACAGCTTGTTGACCGTGTTGTCGACGATCTTGAGATCGTATTTCCACTTCGTGCCCTTCACCCACTGGCCACCGAAAATCGGCGTGGTGGATACGTTCGGGTGCGGACCTGTTGCGAAATTCACCGGACCGATGAGCGTATGGATATCCGTCGCAACCATCGACACGCGGTTGGACTCGCGGTCAAGCGGGTTCTCGGAACGCTTCAGGATGTCACAAACGACTTCCCAGTTTGCATGCTGGTAGCCGAGCGGCTGGGTCCACTGCTTGTTCTGTTCCGCTTCCCACTGGTTGGCGATGTCACGGCTGACTTCACCGGTGAGCGTGGACTTGAACGGGAACGCCGGTGTCCACCAGACTTCCGAGGACATGCCATCGCCGAGATCGCCGAGTGCCTCGACGCCGCCCGGGAAGAGCAGCGCTGCCGCGATGGTCATCACCTTGGGCTTGTAACCCTGCTGCGCGCATTGGTTGACGAAGGTCTTGATGTCATCGACGTACGTGATGCCGCCGACGATATCGCAGCCGGCAGACTTGAAGGCGGTGATCTGCGCCGAAAAGTCGTTCGTGCGGGGCTGGAAGAACCCCGGCACCGTAATATCGTAACCGGCTTTCTTGGTCGGCACAGGCAGGCCGTAGTCGTTGTTGCCCCAGGTTTCGCCATCGGCGTTCTGCGGGAACAGCATGCCCACCTTTTTGTTGGTCTCGACCGAATTCCACAAGCCGACATAGGTATCCAGCACCTCGCCGAGACCCCAGAAGAAATGGTAGGTCCATTTGAAGGGCTTCTTGGCGCCGCCGCGCGGCATGATGATCGCTTGCCACGGCGCGCCGCTCGAGATGCAGGGGCACTCATTGAGCTCGGCCTGATCGGCAGTGTTGCTGACCATATCCGTGGTCGAAGTCGGCATGATCAGATGCACGCCTTCGTTCAGGATCAGGTCGCCCGCGACTTCCGCGGCCTTGTTCGGGTCGGACTGACCGTCCTTCACGATGATCTCGACGTTGAACTTGCCCGCCTGCGTATCCAGACCGTTGGCGAGAAGTTTCTTGACCCTGTCGATGGTCCAGCCGTCGGCAGCGCCGAATTGTGCCAGCGGCCCGGTGGCAGGCGTCACGACGCCGACCTTGATGGTGCCGGCGGCGCGCGCCACGTAGGGCATGCCGATCGCCGTCGCGGCGACGCCGGCGCCGATTCCCTTGAGCAGCGTCCGGCGCGACACGCTGGCGAGTTTGCTATTTCGAGTCGTCATGAACTTCCTCCCTGAGTGATTTTTGTTTTTCAGTTTGCAGTCATCGCCGGGGGCCCACGACCCCGACGCAGTCTCTTCAAATGCCGCAGAGCCTCGCTCCGAATTTATCGGCCGCGATCGATGAGGTGACAATGATCCGCTCTCCCACGCGCCCCATGTGCCGCTATGCATGCTTGACGAGTTGACCGATCACCCGCTCCCAATGCCTACCATCTAGCACGTCACCGAAGTCTGCGGGGCTAGCCTCGTGCTCTATCGACAAAAAGGATGCTCTGGCGTCGAGCCCTCGATAGGCCCGGCTGGTACCGTCGGGCTCATAGGACGCGGACGGCGCCCAAACGTCGAATCTCTGCTGTGAGGTTGCCATCTTTTCCCCAATCAAACGGTCGGACGCTCCGCGGATTTGACCGGCTGGCGCAACAAAACACCAGTCCTCCGCGCCAAGCTACCGAGAGCCCGCGTGGACCCGCGCAGAACGACGACCGCAATCTCCTCCCGAAGCGACGCGGTCCTTGAGCATAAGAGGCGGTTTATCCGGGCGATCTGTCAAATGGTTGCCTGTCGGCGCAGGCCAAACCGCGAATATCATCCGTAAGCTATTGTATTATCTAAATTTTCTAGCATTCCGGCAGCGCGCAACGCGAACCTGCTGGAAGTCCAGAATTCATGAAAAAGCGAAATCGACTTGATTATTTGATGAATTCGCCGAAACCTGTCGCGATCAGCAAACTGGTGGGAGGGCCAACCAGTTGAAAACGCGCCTTGAGAAATCCGGCCTGCTGGACGGCGGTGGCAAGCCGACCGTCCGGGAGCTGCTCGCCAGTCTTGTATTCAACCCGGTTGACCGCACCATTCGCATCAACGGCGAGCGCATCGTGATGCAGCGCGCGACCGTCGGCATAGAGCTGCGGCGCGAGTTGATCCGACTGCTCGGATCGCAGGAGGCGAGAATCTTCCTCCTCCGTCTCGGCTTTCTGTCGGGTCGTGCGGACGCTCGCTTCCTGCGGACGAGCTGGCCGAGACTCGACATCGGCGATGCCTTTACCGCCGGGACGCGGCTGCACATGTTCAGCGGTGTCGTGCGCGTCGAGACGGTCTACAACGAGTTCGACTTTCGCAAGAAAAGATTCGCCGGCGAATTCAACTGGTACGACAGCATCGAGGCTGCCGAGTTTGGTCGCCTTCACCGGCAGGCGACGGAGCCGGTGTGCTGGACACAGCTTGGCTACGCGTCTGGTTACGCCAGCGAGTTCTTCGACACGCTGATTGTCTACAAGGAAGCCCAATGCAGTGCCGAAGGCCACACGCACTGCCGCGTGGTCGGAAAGCCGGCGGACGTCTGGGGGCCGGGCGACCCGGAAGTCATCCTGTTCCGGGAGCGGATCGCCGCTCAGTCGGAGGAAAGGCCCGCCGAGCGACGGCGGGCACTGAACGTCCGCCGCGCCGAAGCCGCGCTGGGCGAACTCGATCGCGCCATTCTCGCACCGGTCCGCGTACAGCTCGACCGCATGGCGTCAATGGCACTCCCCGTGCTGATTACGGGAGCGCCGGGGACCGGCCGCAGCCGCGCCGCTCGTTATCTCCATCGGGCCGCCGGCGGAACGGTCGCCGATTTCCGTCATGTCGACGGTTCGGAGGTTACGCCCGAAACCTGCGCCGAGATCGCGACGTCGGGCCGGAACCGACGCCGCGGCGAGGCGGGGGCAGCCATAATGATCGACGGTATCGAGCGGGTTCCCCCCGAACTTCACCAGCGGCTCGCCGGCGCCATCGAGAAGGCGGTGGTTATGGGCGGTCCGCCCGTGTTTGCCCTCTCCGGCCTTGACGCGTCATCCGCCGGGACATCGCTGCCCCCCGAACTCTGGTACGCGCTCTCGGCGTTGACCGCGCAAATGCCTGCCTTCTCCGAGCGGCCCGGCGATTGCCTCGGCATCGCGCGGGCGCTCTTGCCTGCGATTGCCACGCGCATGAACCTGCCTGTGCCCAAACTCGATGCAGGCGCCGCGAGAGCGATCGAGCAGGCCAGCTGGCCGGGGAACTTGCGGCAGATGCGTTCGGTACTGAGTGCGTTACTGGCGACGCATCGGCACGACGGGCCCGTGACCCGCGGAGCGTTCGAGGCTCAGTACGATCGCCTGGCGCACGCAGATTCTCTCACGGCTGGCGCTAGACGGCCGGACGTGCGTGCGTGGCTGGACCGGGAACTCGACGGGGAAAACTTCTCGATCACCCACCTCGAACGCGAGGCCTATGAGGCGGCGGTTGCGAGAACCAAGGGGAATCTGTCTGCTGCGGCGCGTTTGCTGGGACTGACGCGGGCGCAGCTCGCCTATCGTCTGGCGGCAACCAACCCCGCGGAATAGGCCTGCCAGCGGCGATGGCCGGGCGTCAGCGTTATGCATAACTGCGCCGCTATGGATTCCCGTAAAGAACTGAGCAAAATAGGCGTGATCGTTTCATGCAGGATTTTTGACGAGAACGTGCAGGGCGGCATGGCCCCCGCCGGGCTACCCTCGCAATAACCTGCGAACTGGGAGGAACATGATCGTGCGCGAAGAACACACCATCGTCACCGGCATCCACCACTGCACCATTTGCGTGGGGGCGGCGCAGGAAGACATTGACTTCATGACCCGGGTCATCGGTCAGCGGATGATCAAGCAGACCGTGCTCTTTGATGGCACCGCACCGATCTATCACCTGTACTACGCTAACAAGAATGCCGAGATCGGGACCGTCATGACCTGCTTCCCGTTCAAGCAGGCGGCCGTTTTCGGCCGGAAAGGCAGCGGCCAGATCGGGGCAGTCGCCTATTCGATCTCCGAAAATGCTCTCGACTTCTGGGTCAAGCACCTCGACAAACACAAGGTCAAGCACTCCGGCATCCTCAAGCGGTTTGATCGGAACTACATCCGCTTCGCCGAGCCCTCCGGGAACGTCTACGAACTGATCGGCGACGACCGCGACAAGCGCGCGGGCTGGACGACCGACGAGATCTCGGAGGCAAACTCCGTCAAGGGCTTCAACGCGATCATCATGTCGGTGCGCGAGGTCGAGGGGCAGGACGCCTACTTCACCGTCGGGCTGGGCTTCACCAAGACCGGGCAGGAAGGCAAGTATCACCGCTACGACATTCTGGATGGCGGCCCCTGCAAGACGGTGATCCTGGAGCACAATCCTGATCAGCCGGCCGGCACCTGGACGTTCGGCGCCGGTACGCCGCACCACGTCGCTTTCGCGGTGGCGAACGACGACCTGCAGATGAAGCTCAAGCTTTATCTGGAAGGCCTCGGCTATACCGACGCGTCGGAGAGCAAGGACCGCCAATACTTCCACTCGGTCTATGTGCGCTCCCCGGCCGGCATCCTCACCGAGTTCGCTACCACCGACATCGGCTTCGCAGTCGATGAGCCGATGAACGAACTCGGCACGCATCTGCTGCTGCCGCCGTGGTTCGAGGATCGTCGCGCCGAGATCATTGCCCCCCTGGAAAAGATCACCGTGCCGGCGTCGAACCGCCCGAAGGTGCACGCCTAGCACCAGCGACCGGCGTCCGTGCATCGGAACCCTGCGATCGAGCATCGGACCGGCTCCCGGCCAAAGCTCACGGTAGTTCTGACGCACGGACGAACGTTGACGCCCGACTACATGCGCAATCTTGCCGAGCGCATCGGGCTTCCCGACTTGCGCTACCTGCTGCCCGTCGCCGACGGCAACACCTGGTATCCGAAAGGCTTTCTCGCGCCGCTCGCCGACAACGAGCCATATCTGACGGCGGCGATTGCCCACTACGAGGCGATTGTAGGCAACCTGCTTGCAGAAGGAACCAAGCCGTCGCGGCTGGTGGTCGGCGGATTCTCTCAGGGTGCCAGCCTTACTGCCGAATATCTTTGTCGCCATCCGCGCCGCCTCGCCGGCGCGATCCTGTGGACCGGCGGGCTTATCGGCCCTGACGGCTCCGCCTGGCCGGCAAATCGGGGGCTTGACGGCATGCCCGCCTACCTGACGACCAGCGAAACCGATCCATTCGTGCCACCGGCGCGGGTACGGGCGACGGCCGACTGGCTCATTGCTTCGGGTGCCGTGACGACGGCGCGGATTTTTGCCAGCCGCGAGCACCTGGTCTCGGACGAGGAGATCGCCGCCGCGCGTCGTCTCCTGGAGTTCGCCATGGCCTGAGGAGGCCGGCGGCTTGCCAAGGCGGCCCGTCGGAGCCAACATCGCGGGCCTGCGCAGTTGGGTGGGTGGACTGGCGGCGGCAAGAAGGCCCGAAACCGGCCCGACCGGGAGGAAATCATGCACGCCACCGAGCCGTTCCGCGTCGACGAAACGCACGGCATACTGACCCGTCCTGAAAATCAGGTTCGCGCCTCCAGCGACCGTCTCGGCTGGACCTCGCTCTATGCCTCGGTTCAACGCGAAATTCCGTACGAAAGCCATTTCCCGGCGGTCAAGGACCAGCTGATCGTCCTGCATCTCGATGGGCCGGTGCCGATCGACCGACTGCACGGACGCAACGCTGCCCGGTGCGTGATGCCCGCCGGCGGCATCCATCTGGTGCCGGGCGGTCTCGATTTCGGCGTCCGCCTGATGGGTGCGCTGTCGACGCTCCACGTCTACGTCCGACGCGAAATCATTGAGGAAGTCGGCGCGGAACTGTTCGACGGCGACCCGGCCCACATCGAGATCCCGCCGCAGTTCCTGGAACCCGATGGGACCATGAACGCGTTGCTCACCGCGATCCGGCTGGCGCTGGAGGGCGACGCCTACGGCACGAACCTCTATGTCGACTACCTGTCGCGCGCGCTTGCCTCGCAACTTATCCGCTGCCATTCCGGCCTGAAGCCGCGGCCGGCGCCTCCCGCGGGGTCGATCAGGACGGTCGGTCCGGTAGTTACCCAAGCCATCGAGTACATGCGCGCCAAACTTGGCGCTCCGATCAGTCTCGAAGACATCGCCGCAGCGGTCGACCGCAGCCCGTCGCATGTCGCGCGCCAGTTCCGTGCCGGTCTTGGCATCCCGCCCCATCGCTACCTGCTCGTGATGCGCATCAAGGAGGCGCAGCGCCTGCTGCTCACCACCAACGAGCCGATCGCCGAGATCGCGTTCGCCTGCGGCTTCTCCCACCAGGAGCACCTGACGCGGATGTTCCGGCGCTGGTGCGACACCACGCCTGGCACCTTCCGCAAGGCTTCGCGCAACTAATTTGCAGACCGCCGCGGGGAAGCGAGGCGCGCGCCCTAGCCCCAGACCTCGTGCGATATCTCGACGATCTCGCGCAGCTTGGCCCATTCGGCGTCTTCGGTCAGCACGTTGCCTTCCTCCGTCGAGGCGAAACCGCATTGCGGCGACAGGCAGAGCTGGTCGGGATCGACGAATTTCGCCGCTTCGTCGATGCGGCGCTTGACGTCGTCCTTGTTCTCCAGCGTGCCGCTCTTCGAAGTGATGAGGCCAAGAACGACCTGCTTCTTGCCCTTGGGCAGGAAGCGGAGCGGCTCGAAGCCCCCTGCTCGTTCGGTATCGTACTCGAGGAAATAGCCGTCGATGTCGAGTTTGCCGAGGAGCGTCTCGGCAACCGGCTCGTAGCCGCCGGAAGAAATCCAGGTAGAGCGGAAATTGCCGCGACATATATGCATCGTGACGGTCAGGTCGTGCGGCCGGCCCTCCAGCGCAGCGTTGATAGTGCCGGCATAGCGCTCCTGCAGGCGGCTGGTGTCATCGCCGCGCCCGCGCGCCTGCTCCAGTTGCTTCGGGTCGCAGAGGTAGGCCCAGACGGTATCGTCGAGCTGCAGGTAGCGGCAGCCGGCGTCGTAGAATGCGCGGACAGCCTCACGGTAGGTCTTCGCGGCGTCATCGAAGAACTGGTCGATATCGGGATAGACCGCCTTTAGCGAATTGTAGCCGGAGCGGAAATGCAAAACGCTCGGGCTCGGAATCGTCATTTTGGGAACCAGCTGGGTATTGGCCTTCAGGAACTTGAAGTGCTCGATCATCGGATGGTTTGCCGGCCAGCCGACCTTGCCGACCACGTTGACCGTTTCCGCCTTGGTCTGAACGCCGTGGAAGGCAATGCCGTGATCGAGTTGCACGAGCTTGCAGCCGATGAGGCTCGCCAGGAAATCGAAGTGCCACCACGAACGACGGAACTCGCCATCGGTTGCCGATTGGAGGCCGACCGCCTCCTGTTTGGCAAGGATGCCCCTGATCTCACGATCTTCGACCTGACGAAGCTGATCGTCGGTGATCTCGCCCGCGGCTCGCCTGGCGCGCGCGTCCTTCAACGCTTGCGGCCGGAGCAAGCTGCCGACCATATCGGCGCGGAACGGCGGCCTCGTTCTTTGCATTGTTGCGCTCCCTTTCCCTTAGTTTTTGCCGTCTCATCGCGTCGCGGTCAATGAGAGGCGCATCACCGATCCGCCACCCGGGGGTTTGAGGGGTTTGACGTGAAACAACCGGCGTCCGTCGAAGCGCTATGATTTTGTCATTGAGCGTTTCGCGCCAGCATTCCGCCGGTGAAACATTGGTTGCGTTCGCCGCGTGGATGCTGCGTGAACAACGTCATGAGACGCGATCCTTCGAAGGCGTCCCGAGCGGCCGGATCGCAGCCGCCGGGTACCCTTGGTCAGGCGGCAACCAGTGCCAGAGCGCGGATGGGACTGCCCGAGCCGTTCTCGATCTTCAGCGGCGCCGTGATGAGAATGGCACCGGTCGCCGGCAGTTGATCGAGATTGGTCAGGCTGGCAAGGCCGAGCTTGCCGGCGCCGTGCATCAGCGTGTGCGCCGGGAACGCTGGCTCGAAAGCGTACGCCTGGCCGGCATCGGTGCCGATCGCCTCGACCCCCCAGCCGTTGACGTTGCGCTTCTCGACCAGGAACTTCATGCAGGCGACGCTCGGGCCGGGAACGTTCGGCCCGTCGTCCTTCATGTTCTGGAATTTTGCCGGATCGGTGCGCTTCGACCAGTCGGTGCGCATCAGCACCCAGGCACCGTCGGGAATGCGGCCGTGCGCCTTTTCCCAAGCCTCGATATCGCTCGGCTCGCACAGGAACTTTTCGTTGGCTGCCGCCTGCTTAGAGCAGTCGATGACAACCGCCGGCGCCACGAAGCGCGCGACCGGCAGAGTGTCGGTGGCGTTGTTCTTGAGGTCCTTGCCGGTGACCCAATGGATCGGCGCATCGAAATGCGTGCCGGTATGCTCGCCAAGCGTCATGTTGTTCCAGTACCAGGCGGGACCGCGATCGTCATAACGCGAAATCTCGGTGATCGAGAACGGCGACGACGGTGCAATCGGCGGCGGCAACTGAATCACGGGTGTGGACGGGCGCAGCGTCTGGGTGAGATCGACGACGCGAACCTTGCCGCCGGCGAGTGCCGTCGCAAGCTGCACCAGAATGTCGTTCGGCATGTAACGCTTCCCCGTTGCTGAGATTATCCCGCGGCGCTTCCTCGATGCCGCCCGACGCCCGCAATTCTGTCAGAGGCAATCGAAACTTCAAGCTTGAAGAGATTTTCATCGCGTTGCCGCTGGCCATTCGGCCTTTGACAGCGCCCGCTCCACAGTGCAATATTTTAAGCATAAAGCAGTTCCGCGAGAGGCAATTTCGGAACTGCCGTGCACCTTTACTAGGTGGGAAGGCGCGGGCATCGTAGCCGCAGGCGACGGCGACCACCGTGCGCCAGTCGCAGGGAGTATTTGGATGGGGTCCCGCTGGAGTGAGATCGGCGGCAATCGCGCGTATGTCGCGGTGCCCGAAAGCGGCTCCGGCCCGGGCCTTCTGATTTTTTCCGATGAACCCGCCTCGCCCGCATCGACCGCGCTTGCCGACCTTTACGCGGAAGAGGGCTACGTGGCGGTCGCCGTGGCCGCGAACGCGGCCGGCGCTGCGGCGGTGATAAAGACGCTTCCCGAAGTATCCGGAAAGATCGGCGCGATCGGTTTTGGCGCTGGCGGCACCGCGGCGATGGATGCGGCGACGAATGGCGCCGCCGATTGCGCCGCCGTCTACTACGGCACTGGCATCGGCGCGCTGGCCGACAAGGCCGGCAGGAACGGCAGCCCGGTGATGTTCCACCTTCCCGACAGCGACGGCGACCTCTTCAACAAGCTGCGCCCCCGTTTCCCGGAGATCGAGGTCTTCTTCTATCGCGGCATCAAAGCGGGTTTCGCCGAGACCGGAGCGAATTTCAACAAGTCGTCGAGCAACCTCTCCTACACCCGCACTCTCGAACTCCTGCGCCGCGTGCTGGGCCCGCGCTACGACCTCGACAAGATCTGGGACCACCACACCGAACTGGAATTTGCAGTGCGCGCCGCCGAAGAAACCATGACGACGATGGTTCCTGAGCCCTACGTCAACCATGTGCCGGTGATGACCGGTGGCACCGGCTTCGACCAGACGCTGCAATTCTACAAGAATCACTTCATCCCGACCTCGCCGAAGGATTCGGCGCTCATCCCGATCAGCCGCACGGTCGGCGTCGACCGTGTGGCGGACGAAATGCTGTTCTGCTTCACGCACGACGTCGAGATCGACTGGATGCTGCCCGGCATCAAGCCAACCGGCAAATACGTGCAGATTCCGCTGGTCGCGATCGTCCGCTTCCGCGGCGACAAGATTTACAACGAGCACATCTATTGGGACCAAGCGTCGGTCCTCGTCCAGATCGGCGTGCTCGACGCCAGGCTCTACCCAACCGCCGGTGTCGAAACGGCGAAGAAGGCTTTCGACGAGAACCTGCCCTCCAACGCGCTGATGGCGCGATGGAAGGATAACAAGAGGAAGGCAACCGCCACCTAGCGGACTCACACCACTCCAGCCATGCCGCGCGATTCCAGCGCGCTCATGCGACAGGGAACAGAACAGGAGAAGTTACGCCGATGAACGCTCGTTTCTCTCGCCGCTCCATGCTTGGCCTCATGGGAGGCGCCGCGGCGCTGCCGCTGCTGCGCACCTCACTCGCCGGCACCGCATTCGCCGCCGACGCCAGCACGCTCACCATCGCCTACAACGTCGGCCTGCCGGCCTTCGATCCGACGGTCGGCGGCTCCGCCGTCAACCCGACCATCCAGTCGCTCTACCAATCGATCTTCGATCCCTACATCGCGCAGAACGCCGACCTGTCATTCAAGCCGGGCCTGCTCACCAAGTGGGGTTGGAACGCCGACCGCACCAAGGTCGAGATGGAAGTGCGCGACGACGCCGTCTGGCACAACGGCGACCCGGTAACCGCGGAAGACGTGGCCTGGTCGCTGGAGCGCGCCGCCGATCCCAAGGGCGGCAATCCGATCCAGTTCGTCTGGGCGAAGGCCGGTAACTACAAGATCGACGGCAACAAGATCACTGGCGACGTTCTCTCCTTCGAGCCGACGTTCTTCAAGTGGATGGCATTCCTCACCGGCTTTGTCCTGCCGAAGAAATACTACACGAGCGTCGGCGCGGAAGGCTTCGAGAAGAAGCCCATCGGCTCCGGCCCTTATATGGTCGACGAGTTCCAGCAAGACGCGTTTCTGCGCCTCAAGGCTAACCCGAAGTACTGGGGCGGCAAGCCGGCCTTCGACACGGTCGTCTTCAAGTTCGTGCCGGACGGCGCCAGCCGCGTCGCCGAAGTGGAATCGGGCCAGTCCGACATCACGCTGGAGATTCCCTACGAGGAGTTCGACCGCCTGAAGGGCAAGGGCTTTACCGGCTACGCCACGCCGATCTCGGATATCGGCATGATCTTCATCAACAACATTCCGCCGATGCTCGACCGGAACGTCCGTCTCGCCGCCAACTGGTCGATCGACAAGAAGTCGATCGTCGACAAGCTGCTGCGCGGCTATGGCATACCGATTTCGACGCTCGAGGCGCCCGGCTACGAAGCCTACGACCCCTCGATCAAGATCCCCTACGATCCAGAAGGCGCCCAGAAGCTGCTGGCGGCGAGCGGGTTCACGCCCGAGAAGCCGGTGCAGTTCACCATCCAGACGACGCGCGGCTTCAAGCCGAAGGACTACGAGATGATCCAGGCGATCGTCGGCATGTGGCGGAAGGTCGGCATCGACGCCACCATCGAGGTGTACGAGATCGCCAAGCACTACGAGCTGCGCGCGGCCCACAAACTCGCCCCGGCTGCCTTCTATAACTGGGGCAATGCCATCGGCGATCCTTCGACCTCGACCGGCTTCTCGATGTTCGGGCCGTCGCCGCACTCGAGCTGGAAGGGACAGGACACGATCGATCTGATCGGGCCGCTGTGGGGCGAGCCGGACGAGGCCAAGCGCATCGCCGGGTACAAGGCGGTACAGAAGCACATTGCCGACGAGGGCGAAGTGATTCCGCTGCTGCAGTACGTTCAGCCGATCATTGCGCGCAAGGGGATCACGGTGGTACCGCAGTCCAACGGCATGCTGCTGCCTGCGCTGGTCAAGCCGGCCTGATCAAGAACAAGGGGGACGAATGGGCAACGGTGCGATTCTTCGCCGCTTGCTCCTCGTCCCTCCAACCCTCTTCGGGGTCGCCGTCGTCGTCTTCGTGCTCTTGCGCGTAGTCCCCGGCGATCCCGTTTCGATGATGATCTCGCCGGGCGCCACGCCGGCCGACATCGCGGCACTCCATGCCCGCTATGGTCTCGACCTGCCGATCGCCGAGCAGTTTCTCGTCTGGCTGAAGGCCGCGGTGAGCGGCGACTTCGGCGTCTCGATCACGCGGCGACAGGACGTGCTCGGCCTGATCCTCGGCCGCCTGCCGGCGACGCTGGAACTCGTGCTGGTCGCAACTCTCATCGCCTTTTCCATCGGCGGCGGCATGGCGATCCTCGGCGCCTACTTCCGCCGCCGCGCGCCGGAATGGGCGGTCGACGGATTCGTCGCAGCATCGCTGGCCATTCCCGACTTTCTCTGGGGTCTGCTCTTCATTCTGGTCTTCGGCGTGCTGTGGCCTGTCCTGCCGATCTCGGGGCGCATCGACCCTCGCGTCGGCGTCGATTTCCACACCGGCTTCTATCTCATCGAGAGCGTCATCACCGGCCGCTGGACGGTGGCCGGCGACCTCCTGCGCCACCTCATATTGCCGGCAATGGCGCTGGCGCTACCGCTCAGCGCAATCGTCACGCGGCTTCTGAAGGCGTCGCTCGGCGAGGCGGAACTGCAGGACTATGCGCAGGTCGCCCGCTCGCGCGGCTTCACGAGCGGTCGCGTGCTCATTCTCGAAGCGCTGCCCAACGCGCTGATCTCGACGGTCACGCTTGCCGGCGTGCAGATCACGTTCCTGATCGGCGGCACGGTGCTGGTCGAGCGCATCTTTTCCTACGAGGGCATCGGCAACATGGCGGTCGATGCAATGATCAACCGCGACCTGCCGCTCATCCAAGGATTGGTGCTGACCTTCGCAATTCTTTTTATCGTCCTCAACCTGCTGATCGACCTGCTCGTCGCCTGGCTCGACCCGAGGCTGCAGCATGGCTGAAACCTCGCCGACGGCCGAAGGGCGCCGACGGCTCGCGATTCGCATCGACGCGCGGGTGGTCGCGGGCGGCACGATCGTCGCCATCCTCCTGCTGACGGCGATCGCCGCTCCGCTGCTCGCCCCGCACAATCCGCTCGATCAGGATCTGCTCTCCGCGCAGTTGCCGCCGTCGTGGTCTGCGGGCGGCGATCCGGCGCATTTATTCGGCACCGACAGCCTCGGCCGCGATACGCTTTCGCGACTCATCTATGCGTCGCGCATCGCGGTAATCGTAGCGCTGGTGGCGGCCACCCTCGCTTGCGTGATCGGCTCGCTGCTGGGTCTCGCGGCAGGCTTCTTCCGTGGCGCCGTGGACCAGATCGTCTCGCGGCTGATCGACGTCTGGATGTCGTTCCCTCCGGTGCTGCTGTCGATTGTGCTTGCCGCGGCGGTCGGCGCCGGCCTTGGTTCCGTCATCCTCGCCATCGTCGTCGTTGATTGGACCCGCTTCGCCCGCGTCATCCGCGCCGAAACGCTGTTGCAAGGACAGCTCGACTACGTCGCCGCTGCAAAAGTGGTCGGGCTGACCCCAACGGCGGTACTGACCAAGGAAGTGGTGCCCAACGTCCTGCCGCTGCTCGCCACCCTCCTCAGCGTCGAGATGGGGATCGCGGTTCTGGTCGAGGCGATCCTGTCTTTTGTCGGGCTGTCGGTCTCGACCGACACGCCCACCTGGGGCGGCATGATCGCCGAGGGCCGCCAGCTCATCAACCAGACGCCGTGGCTGCTGGCCCTTCCGATCGGCTGCATCATCGTGACGGTGCTGGGCTTCAACCTGCTTGGCGACGGGCTACGCGCCTCGCTCGATCCAGTCCAACGCCGATGAACGCTCCGGTGCTTGAGATTGCCGATCTGCACGTCGCGCTTGCCTCTGCCTCCGTGCCGGTTCCCCTCTTGCGCGGGGTGAGCCTCACGATCGCGCCCGGAGAGGTCCGCGGCCTTGTCGGAGAATCCGGCGCCGGCAAATCGATGATCGGCCGCTCGATCTTCGGCCTGCTGCCCGGCGGGGCGCGCATCACGCGTGGCCGCATACTGTTCGACGGCGCCGATCTTGCCGCCTTGGCGGATGCCGAGCGCCGCGACCTGCTTGGTTCGCGCATCGCTCTCGTCCCGCAGGACCCGATGACTTCCCTCAATCCGGTGAAGCGCATCGGCGACCAGATCGGCGTAATTCTGCGCGTCAAATTGAAGATGGCGCGGGATGCGGCACGAGCCCGTGCGCTGGAACTACTTGCCGAAGTCGCCATCCGCGAACCGGCTCGCGTCATCGACCTCTATCCGCACGAACTTTCCGGCGGCATGCGCCAGCGTATCCTGATCGCCATGGCTTTCGCCTGCACGCCGCGGCTGGTTATCGCCGACGAGCCGACCACCGCGCTCGACGTGACGGTGCAGCGGCAGGTGTTGCGGCTGATCCACGACCTTCAACACCGGCACGGCGCGGCAGTGCTGTTCGTCACGCACAATTTCGGCCTTGTCGCAAAACTCTGCCAGAGCGTGACGGTCCTTTACGCCGGTCGCGTCGTCGAGGACGGCGCCACCGCCAACGTGCTGGCCTCGCCGCGCGAACCCTATACCCAGGCGCTGCTCGCCGCCACGCCGCGCTTCGACCGGCCGGCGGACGCGCTGGTGCCGCTTGACCGCAGCGTGACCGACACTTTGCTCTCGGATGCGCGTGCCTATGACGCGGCCCACGCCGAGGCATACCGGTGAGCGGCGCGCTGGTGTCGCTCCGCGGCTTGCGCGTCTCGCTGCCGAACCGCGCCGGGAAGCCGCTGTTCGGTCCGGCGCCGCTGATCGAGATCGTGCGCGGCGTCGATCTCGATATCGCGCGGGGCGGCGCCCTTGGCCTCGTCGGAGAATCCGGATCGGGCAAGACCACCATCGGCCGCACGCTGGTCGGGCTGATCAAGCCGAGTGCGGGTGACTATACCTACGATGGAGTCGATGCCGGCCGCATGGACGAGGTCGCGTTCCGGCCGCTCCGTTCGCGCATCCAGATGATCTTCCAGGATCCGCAATCCTCGCTGAACCCACGCCTCACGCTTGGCACCACGCTGGTGCGGCCACTAGCAGCCAGCGGCCGGCTTGCCAACGACGCGGCGCGACGCAGGCGGGCCGGCGAACTGCTGCAAATCGTCGGATTGCCGGTGGAATTCCTCAGCCGCTACCCGCATGAACTTTCAGGAGGCCAGCGCCAGAGGATCGGCATCGCCCGCGCGCTCGCGCTGGAACCGGAGTTCATCGTAGCCGACGAGATCGTTTCGGGGCTCGACGTTTCAACCCAAGCGCAGATCCTGCTGCTGCTCCGTCGCCTGCGGGCCGAATTCCACCTGACGCTCATGTTCATCAGCCACGATCTGTCGGTAGTGCGGGCGCTTTGCGACCAGGTGGCGGTGCTTTCGGCCGGCGAGATCGTGGAGAAGGGCGCGACCGAGGCGGTATTCGCCTCGCCGCAGCATCCATACACCCGCGAGCTGCTGGAGAGCGTCCCGCTGCCCGACGTCGAGGCCGGCTGGATCATGGCCGGCACGGTGGCAACCGTCTAGAGCGTCGCCACCGTCTTAAGCGCGCCGTCGAGCTGCTTGCCGTCTTCGTCGAGAAGCGCCGCTTCGCGCAGGCGACGTATCCAGTCGGCGCCATCCGGCCGGTTCTCGACCAGAGGCAGCGCGGACATGACCTTGTCGAACTTCGCCTCGCCGCGACTGTGGGTGTCGCTGTAGCCCTTGATCAGCCGCCGGCAGCGAACAACTTCGACGGCAAGATCGTAGTTGAGCAAAACGGCGCGGCGGACGCTGGCAAGCCACGCCGCGATATGAGCCTCCTCGGTCGCGTGGCGCAGCATGCCGCGGCGGAAGCGCCTCATCCCCGACAGGAGATAGAGGGCGACGAACCACGGAATGCCGTCCGTCCTGACGTGACGCCCCTTGTTGACCAGCCGGTCGATGAGACGCGTCAGCCCGGGGCGCGCCTCGACCCAGCGACCAAGGCGAACCGGCATGGCGCCGCAGATTTCCTCGACGCGAGGGTGCATGAACTCGGTGACGTGGATCACCTGATCGTCCGCAACGCCGAGTTCGTTCTTTACCCGCGCGAAACGGCTGGCGCGCGTTTTCAGATCGGCAACGCGGATGACATCGTCGTAGGCCATCGCCTTGGACAGGTACTTCGCGGTCTCGTTGCCGAGGACGTATCCGCGCCCGGCGTCGTCCAGTGTCAGAATTTCGCCGAGGCGGTCGAGATAGAGATGACCGTAGGCGGCATCCTGGAAATCGACGACGTTGCGAAGGCCGATCGCCGCCATTGACCGGACTTCCATCGGTAGTTCGGCTACCCGCGCAACGGCTCGGTCGTACTCGCCGCGCTCCTGCGCCGAGCCTCCGACCGGCTTTGGGTCGGCCGGCAGCGCGGGAATCGACTTCGGCGCCGGCAGCGCGCCGTCGCCGAGTGCCACCGCTTCCGCCGCGGCGGAGAACGCCGCAAGGCTGGCCGCGGCTCCCTTCCCGCCTGCGCCGATGGTCGCCTCGAAGGCTTCGCGCGGAAACGGCAGCGCGCCGGAAGCCGCGATGGCGCCGAACAGGCTCGCCGAGATAACGCTGTTGTTGGCCTCGGCAAGGCGCTGCAAATCATGAACGATGAACCGTTTCGCCTTCTTGCGGGCGATCGCCTCGACGGCTCGCGAATTAGCAATGCCGTCACCGGGCGCGGTCTTCTCCATGATGCCGAGAGCGCGGTGCGACGAGGCGATGAGCGTCGTGCGATCCGGCGAAACCAGCCCGCGCTGGATGGCACGCCCCGCCTCCATCAATTCGGCGGCGACAACTACATCGACGTCGCCGGGCGCGGGCATCATCGCCAGCACCGGGACGCGGCCGCTGAACGGCACCATCTCAAGATAGTAGATGGTCGCCCCCGTGCGCTGGGCGACGCCGGGCACCGAGGTCGCCTGCACGTACCAGCCGTTGTGCTCGGCCAGCTCGACTAGCCAGCCGGCCAGGACACCGCCGCCCTGTCCGCCGACGGCGAGGATTGCAATGCTGATCGGGCGCTCGCGGACGACGGCGTTCACGCGCTTGCCTTATTCCGTTGCAAACGCCAGGCGATGCTCGGCACGCCGGCGCTGCAGGAAGCCGACCACTGCTGCCCGCACGCGCGCCATGAAACGATCCCAGCCAGTCGGGTTGGAGATGATGTCGCCGCGATAGAATGACGGGCAAAGGATCGCCGCGTCGGCGACTTCGCCGCAGTTGCCGCAGCCGACGCAGGAATTGTCGATAGCCGCCACCGGATCGTCACGGAGCGGATCATCCAGCTTCTTCAGCGACAGCGACGGACAGCCCGACAGGCGGATGCAGGCGTGATCGCCGGTGCAAACGTCCTCGTCAACGCCAAAGCGCGGACGCACGACGCGTTTGCCCTCGCTGACCGCCCTGGCAAGAATCGGCCGCTCGCGCCGCTGCTTGTTGAGCATGCATTCCGACGAGGCGACGATGACCTTGGGGCCTTTCTCGGGCGTGGTCAGGGCCTCCTTCAGCGTGTCGCGCATCTTGGCTACATCATAGGTCCGGTCGAGGGTCCTGACCCAGTTGACGCCGATGCCACGCACCGCCTTTTCGATCGGGTGCTCGGTGCTTCGCGATTTGTTCTTGGCGCGCGACGAGAGGATGTCCTGGCCGCCGGTTGCCGCCGAATAGAAATTATCGACGACGATGGTGACGCCGTCGTGCTTGTTGAAGACGGCGTTACCGATGCCGCTGGTCAGGCCGTTGTGCCAGAAGCCGCCGTCGCCCATCACGGCGATCGAACGCTTGCTTGCCTTGGCGTTGAAGGCGGAATTGGAGGCTGGACCGAGGCCGTAACCCATGGTGGTGCCGCCGATGTTGAACGGCGGCAGGATCGAGAAGAGGTGGCAGCCGATATCGCTCGCCACCTGATGCTCGCCGACATCGTTCTGGACGAGCTTCATTGCGGCGAAGATCGGCCGCTCGGGGCAGCCGGTGCAGAACCCGGCCGGCCGCATCGGCACTTCCTTCGCCAGAGCCTTCATGTCGTCATCGGCATCCGCCGCTGCGACGTTCGGAGCGCGCAATCGGTCCGTGAGCAGCGACGGCGCCTGCTGGCGCAGGAACGCGCCGATGCCGTCGAGCATCACCTTGGCCGTGTATTCACCCGCCATCGGCAGTGGCCCCTTGCCAATGAGCTTGGCGCCAACACCGGCATTCCGCAGGATTTTCGAGATCGACTGGTCGAGGTAGTCCGGCTGGCCCTCCTCGACAATCAGCACCGCATCCTTGTCGCGGCAGAAGTCGGCAACCTCGTCGTCAATCAGCGGATAGGTGACGTTGAGGACATAGAGCGGGATTTGCGTCTCGCCCCAGATGTCCGCGAGGCCCAACTGCTGCAGGGCGCGGATGACGCCGTTGTACATGCCGCCTTGCAGGATGATGCCGACATTGCCGTCCGCCGGACCGAAGAGCTCGTTGAGCTTGCGCTCCTTGATGAACTTGATCGCGGCCGGCAGGCGAATATTGATCTTCTCGTGCTCGTGCGCGTAGGAGGCCGGCGGCAGCACGATACGGGCGGTGTCACGCTGCGGGTGTTCCAGCGCGTCGGCGACGGTGAACGGCGGGCGCTTGTTGTCCTTGGCGATGAAGCGGCCGTGGAGATGGCAGGCGCGAATGCGGATTTCCATCATGACCGGCGTGTTCGACGCTTCCGAAAGCTCGAAGGAATCCTCCACCGCCTTGACGATCGACTCGAGGTTCGGCCGGGGATCGAGCAGCCAGATCTGCGATTTCATCGCGAAGGCGTGACTGCGCTCCTGCATGATCGAGGAGCCCTCGCCGTAGTCCTCGCCGACGATGATGACCGCGCCGCCCTTGACGCCGCTTGATGCCAGGTTGGCGAGCGCATCGGAGGCGACGTTGGTACCAACCGTCGACTTGAAGGTGACCGCCCCGCGGATAGGATAGTGAACGCTGGCGGCAAGCGTCGCCGCCGCGGTCGCCTCGCTGGCGCTCGCTTCAAAGTGCACGCCGAGATCGGCCATAATGTCCTGCGCATCGGCCAGCACATCCATCAGGTGCGAGATCGGCGCGCCCTGATACCCGGCGACGTAGCCGACGCCGCACTGGAGCAGCGCCTTGGTGACGGCCAGAATACCCTCGCCGCGGAACTCCTCGCCCGCGCCGATTTTCAGTTGCTGGACTTCCTTGGCGAAGGAACGCTCGGCCATCTGTTTCGGCTTTCTATCTGCCCGAATTAGGAGTTTTGGGCTTCGCTTTGGCTGCTGTCAATTTGGCGTAAGTTCCTGCTCTGACTGAGATTGCGCCACTCGACGCCGGTTTGGGCGTGACGGTCGAGCCATGCGCTCGGTCGCCAGCGCCGGTCGCCAGTGAGCGCGAAGAGCCCCGCAGCCATGGCGGCGATCGTCTCCGCGCCGACCGCGTCGCAAAGCTCGAACGGACCCCGCGGATAGGCCAGCGCCAGCCGCGCCGCGACGTCGATATCTTCCGGCGTGCCTATGCCGGCTGCGGCCGCCTCGGCGGCGACCAGAACCATCATCGTTGCGATGCGCTGTGCCGGGAGGCCAGGCCCGTCGGCAACGACCGACACCGGGTGACCGGCGGCGCGCACGCCGGCGGCCACGGCAGCCGCGATGTCGGGCGCCCCGGCGAGCGTGACGCGGTCGGTGAAGATGGTGTCGATCGCGACCGTTCGCGCCGGATCGAGCCCAAGGCGGCCCGCTTCCGTCGCCGCGCTGCCGCCGATCGGTCCGACGAGCGCGATCGCGGTCGGATCCATCGTGACCATATCTGGTGGAAATAGCCCGGCAACGCGCCGCGCGGAACTAGCGTCGAACCCGACCAGCCGCACGGGTTGGGGGACGCCGTGCAAATCCGGTTCGCCATCACTCAGAGGGCGGCCTCTGCTGTCGTATTCGTAGAAGCCGCTACCCGACTTGCGGCCCAATAAACCGCGACCAACACGTTCGGCGACAATCGGGGCAGGTCGAAAACGCGGCTCCCCACCGAAAGCGCGCCAGACTTGCTCAGCCACGGCCGCCGAGATGTCCAGCCCGACAAGGTCCAGCAGCTCGAACGGACCCATCCTGAAATGCAGCGCGTCGCGGACGATGCGGTCGATCTCAGTCGCCGAAGCGATACCTTCGTCGAGAATGCGCAAAGACTCGCCCGTGAAGGCGCGGCCGATATGGTTGACGAGAAAACCAGGCGTGTCGCCGACGACGAACGGACGCTGGCCGAGAGCGCCGGCGAACCACCGCAACGTCTCGGTGGTCGCCGCCGCGGTCGCGGGCCCGCGAACGATCTCTACCGCACGGACTCGGGTCGGTGGATTGAAAAAGTGCAGCCCGGCAAATCGGGAGGGATCGCTGACCCCTTCCGCGATCGCGGCGATCGACAGCGAGCTGGTATTGGTTGTCAGGATCGCCTCCGGCGAGGCCAGCCGGGAAATCTCCCGAAACAGCGACCGCTTGACCTTGATGTCCTCGAGCGCCGCTTCGATGACGAGGTCTGCCGCGACGGCCGCGGCCAGATTATCCGACGCCAGTCGGCCGACGACGACTTCCGCTTCTGTCCGCGTCATGCGGCCCTTGGAAATATCCCGGCCCAACCCGTCGCGAACAGTTCCGATGGCGTGTGCTGCGGCGTTATCGGCGGCGTCGTGCACCGTCACCGAAAAACCGTTCCGTGCTGCGAGTTCGGCGATGCCGCGACCCATCGTGCCGGCGCCGATCACTCCGATGGTCCGGATGACGCCCATCACTCTCCCGTAAACTTTGGCGACCGCTTTTCGAGGAAGGCGGCCAGACCTTCGCGCTTGTCCGCCGTCGCGAACACTTCAAGGAAGGCCTCGAATTCCAATGCGAGCGCCGCGTCGAGCGGTAGATCGAAACCTTCGCGCGCGACCCGCTTGATGGCGGCGAGCGCCCGCGGTGGCAACGCGGCGATGGTCCCGGCAAGCGCGAGGACCCGCGCTGGCAGGCTGGCGGGTTCGCATACTTCGCTCACCAGTCCCCAGCGCTCGGCCGTGTCGGCATCGATCGCCTCGCCGGTGAGCAGCAGGTACGCCGCGCGCTGCAATCCGACCGCACGCGTCAGCCTCTGCGTCGCGCCCCCGCCCGGCATGATGCCGAGTTTTGGTTCGGGGTTGCCGAGCTTGATGCCGCGGGCGGCGATAACGATGTCGGCGCAGAGCGCCAACTCCAATCCTCCGCCGAGCGCATGGCCGTTCAGCGCCGCGATCAGCGGCTTCGCAAAGCCCGCGAGCACCTCCCACATCTCACGAATCTCCGCGCGTCCGACATCGGCGGGCGTCGATTGGGCGAGTATGCGGATGTCGGAGCCCGAGGCGAAAATCTTGCCGCTGCCGGTGACGATGACGACGCGGCAATCGCTGTCGGCAGCAGCACTGGTCAGTGCCTCCACCAACGCGCCGCGCAACTCAAGACCGAGCGCGTTCCGCATGTCCGGATCATCCAGCACCAGTTGCCGCACGTAGGGGGCGGGCCGATAGTCGCCGAGCTTGGATTGGCCGGCCATCTTGAGCAAAGCTCCCGGGTTCCTGCGCTGTTCCGGTGGTCAGCTGACGGCCTTCACTTGTGACGCCGCCTCAGGTAGATAGTTTAATCTTAAATGATTTTCCATCGGAAGTTTGCCGAATGAAGACGACGCGCCGCGCGGTCGTGACCGGTGGGGGACGTGGCATCGGCCGGGCGGTGGCGGCGGCCCTTTCGCGGGCCGGCCATGAGGTGACCGTGTTTGGGCGCAATGAGGACACCTTGCGGGACGCCGTAGCCAAGGGCGACGCGATTGCCTGGCGAGGTGTCGATGTGACCGACCGCGACGCGTTTGCCGCGAGGCTCGATGAAGTCGGCCCGGTCGACATTCTGGTCAACAATGCCGGCATCGCGGACAGCGCGCCCTTCGCCAAATCCGATCTGGCATTCTTTCATCGCGTCATGGCGGTGAATTTCGACAGCGTCATCATTGCTACACACGCCGTGCTGCCGGGCATGACTGAGCGCGGTTTCGGCCGCGTCATATCGATCGCCTCGCTGGCGGGGGTAAAAGGTTACCCTTACGTCAGTGCCTACGTCGCCTCAAAGCACGCCGTGGTCGGCCTGACCCGCGCGCTCGCGCTGGAGGTCGCCAAGGCTGGGGTAACGGTCAACGCGGTTTGCCCGGGCTACGTGGATACCGATCTCGTCAGCGACAGCGTCGCGCGCATCGCAGCGAGCACCGGCCGCCTGCCTGCGGACGTTCTGCAGCACCTTACCAGGGACAATCCGCAGGGCCGGCTGATCGCCCCTGCGGAGGTTGCCGACACGGTCGCCTGGCTCTGCGGCGACGGCGCTGCCGGAGTCAATGGTCAGGCGATCGCGATCAGCGGCGGGGAGAGCGCGCCATGAGTGACACCAGGCTCCGCCCGCCGCTCGACGCGGAGACCAAGGTCGCCGAGACCAGCCACAAGGCCGAACTGCGCCTCTGGCTGCGTCTGCTCACCTGCACGACGCTGATCGAGACCGAGGTACGCAAGCGCCTGCGGACCCAGTTCGGCGAGACGCTGCCGCGCTTCGACCTGATGGCGCAGCTCGAGCGGGTCGAGGACGGCATGACGCTTGGCGAGGTATCGCGACGGATGATGGTGTCGGCCGGCAATGTTACCAGCCTGGTGGAGCGGCTTGTTCAGAACGGTCACCTGGAGCGGCGTACTGCGCCTAATGACCGGCGCTCGCAACTCATCCGACTGACCAGTGCCGGACGCGCCCACTTCGGCAGGATGGCCGCGGGTCACGAGCAGTGGGTGGCCGAACTGCTCGGCGATCTCCGCGCCAAGGATATGGCGGCGGCGATGGCGGAACTTGCCAAGGTCAAGAAGTCGGTGAGCCGTGCCCTCGGCGCCATGACAGAGGATGACAAGTGAAGCCCCCCGCAGCGCTCGCCGGCTACGATGCGGCGCACGTCGGCTTCAGCGTGGCCAACCGGGTGGCGACGATCTTGCTCAACCGGCCCGAAAAGAAAAATCCGCTTACGTTCGAATCTTACGCCGAACTGGTCGAGATATTCCGAACTGCCGCCGGCGACGAATCCGTGCGCGCCTTCGTCGTCACCGGCGCTGGCGAGAATTTTTCCTCCGGCGGCGACGTGTTCGAGATCATCGGCCCACTGCTGGAAAAAGACACCAAGGGACTGCTCGCCTTCACGACCATGACCGGCAATCTGGTCAAGGCGATGCGCAGCTGCCCGCAACCGATCATCGCCGCCATCGACGGAATCTGCGCCGGTGCCGGCTCCATCCTCGCAATGGCCTCCGACATTCGCATTGGCACGGCGCGCGCGAAGATCGCGTTCCTGTTCAACCGTGTGGGCCTTGCCGGCTGTGACATGGGCGCCTGCGCGGTGCTTCCAAGAATAGTCGGCCAGGGGCGCGCCGCCGAATTGCTGTTCACCGGCCGCAATCTGTCGGGTGATGAAGCGGAGCGCTGGGGTTTCCTGAACCGGCTGTGCGACCCTGCTGCACTTCTTGCGGACGCGACGGCGCTGGCGGGGACGCTTGCGCGCGGGCCGACCTTCGCCACCGGCATGACGAAGCGCATGCTGGAAATGGAATGGGCGATGAGCGTGCCGGACGCGATCGAAGCTGAGGCCATCGCGCAGGCACTGACCATGACCACCGCGGATTTCAGGCGCGCCTATGAGGCGTTTGCCGCCAAACAGAAGCCCCTTTTCGAGGGCGATTGATGCCGGACCTCGGATTTCTCGACTGGCCATTCTTCGAGCCGCGCCACCGCAACTGGCGCGACCGGATCGCCGAATTTGCGGAGGGCGCGGGGCGTCTGATCGACCGCGACGATGTCGATGGGTCCTGCCGGCGGCTTGCCGGAGCGATGGGCGACGCCGGCCTGCTCGATGCGAGCGTCATCCGCGACGTCGGCGGACGTTTCGACGTGCGCATGCTGTGCCTTGCGCGTGAGACGCTCGCATACCACGAGGGCCTTGCCGACTTTGCCTTCGCCATGCAGGGCCTCGGCAGCGGTCCCATATCGCTCTTCGGCACGAAGGAGCAGCGCGAGCGCTGGCTGCCGCCGGTGGCGAGCGGCAAGGCCCTCGCGGCGTTTGCCCTGACGGAGTCCGAAGCCGGCTCCGACGTGGCCGCGATTGCCATGACGGCGACGCCCGACGGGCCCGATCATTTCCGCCTCAGCGGCGGCAAGACTTTCATCTCGAACGGTGGCATCGCCGACAGCTACGTGGTCTTTGCGCGAACCGGCGAAGCGCCCGGTGTCCGCGGACTTTCCGCCTTCGTCGTTCATGCGGACGCTGCCGGACTTACCGTCGCCGAGCGCATCGAGACAAGCGCGCCGCATCCCCTCGCCCGCCTCGCTTTTTCCGATTGCCGCGTACCGCTCACCGAGCGCTTAGGCAAGGGCGGCGACGGCTTTAAGATCGCGATGGCGACACTTGACGTTTTCCGGCCGACGGTTGGAGCTGCCGCGCTTGGCTTCGCCCGGCGCGCGCTGGATGACACCATCTCCCATGTGCGCCGCCGCAAGATGCTGGACGGCGTGCTTGCCGACCTGCAGATGACCCAGGGCACGATTGCCGACATGGTTGCTGACGTGGATGCCGCCGCGCTGATGGTCTATCGCGCCGCGTGGGCCAAGGATGCCGGCGCCGAGCGGATCACGCGCGAAGCGGCCTTGGCCAAGATGGTGGCGACCGAGGCCGCCCAACGCGTTGTCGACAAGGCCGTGCAGCTCCATGGCGGCGCCGGGGTCGTCAAAGGCCACAGGGTCGAGGAACTCTACCGCGACGTGCGGGCGCTGCGCATCTACGAAGGCTCGACCGAAATCCAGAAGGTGATCATCGCGCGCGCGACACTCGCTCAATCGGCTACGGCGCCATGAGCGCGAAACTCTGGTCGACGGACGTGACCATTCGCTTTTCGCACTGCGATCCTGCCCGCATCGTCTATTTCGCCAGCCACTTCGATATCCTCAACGGCGTCATCGAGGACTGGTTCATCAATGCGCTGGCGCTCCCATACTACGACATCGTCGGCCGACGGCAGACCGGTCTCGGCTACGCCCACAGTTCTTGCGAATTCCGTCTGCCGGCGCGGATGGGCGAGGTTCTGACCTATGCGGTCCAGGTCGAGCGGGTCGGCAATAAATCGCTGCCGCTGCGCATTGCCGCGCGGCGCCGCGCCGACGAAATCCTCGAAGCCAGGCTCGTTATCGTGTCGACGGATCTGGTCAAGGGCAACGCCATCCCGCTGCCCGATGACATTCGCGCCGCTGCCACGGCTTATTGGGAGAAAAGTGCGTGACCAACAAGGACAACGCCATCGTTCACAAGGTTCTGCAGCCGGCGGGCTGGCCGGCGCCGCGCGGCTATGTCAACGGTGTCGCGGCCAGCGGGCGCACGATCTACACTGGCGGACTGATCGGCTGGGATGCCGCCGGCAAATTTCCTGCGGACTTTGTCGGCCAGGTGCGGCAGACGCTGGCCAACACGTTGGCGGTCTTGCGCGCCGCGGGAGGCGGTCCCGAGCACATCGTCCGGATGACCTGGTACGTCACCGCGATGGACACCTACCTTGCTTCGGCGAAGGAGCTTGGCGCCGCCTATCGCGAGACCATGGGCCGGGCTTATCCTGCCATGGCGCTGGTCGAGGTGGTGCGTCTCGTCGAGGTCGCCGCGATGGTCGAGATTGAGACGACGGCGGTCGTACCGGAATAACCCGCGGGTCTTATTGCCCATGGATCGGTTTCGCGCTATTACTTTAAGCTTAAAGCTTCTCCCGTGAGGTCACCCGTGGAGCAAGGCGTTCCCAAACCCGAGACGGCGGCCTTCGACTGGGCCGACCCGCTGGCGCTGGCAGCTTCTCTCACCGAGGAGGAGCGAATGGTCGCCGAGACGGCGCAGGGGTACGCCGAAGAGAAATTGCTGCCCCGGGTGGTTGCCGCCAATCGCGACGCCCACTTCGATCGCGCCATCATGCAGGAGATGGGGGCGCTTGGCCTGCTCGGCGCGACGCTGCCGGAGGAATACGGCGGCGCTGGTCTTGGGAACGTCGCCTACGGTCTGATTGCGCGCGCGGTCGAGACAGTCGATTCGGCCTATCGCTCGGCTATGAGCGTGCAATCGTCGCTGGTCATGCATCCGATCTTCGCCTACGGCTCCGACGCCCAGCGGCAGAAATGGCTGCCGGGTCTGGCGCAAGGCGAACTGATCGGTTGCTTTGGCCTCACCGAGCCCGACTTCGGTTCCGATCCCGGCGGCATGCTCACACACGCCACCAAGGTCGCGGGCGGCTACCGGCTGGATGGCGCCAAGACCTGGATCACTAATGCGCCGATCGCCGATGTGGCGGTGGTGTGGGCCAAGCTGGACGACGTCATCCGCGGCTTCCTGGTCGAGCGCGGCACCAAGGGATTTTCGACACCGAAGATCGACGGCAAGCTGTCGCTGCGCGCGTCCTTCACCGGCGAGATCGTGCTCGATGGCGCCGTCGTTCCCGAAGAGAATATTCTACCCAACGCGAAGGGACTGTCCGGCCCCTTCGGTTGTCTAAACCGCGCCCGCTACGGCATCGCCTGGGGCGTGATGGGCGCGGCGGAAGACTGCTGGCACCGCGCCCGCCGCTATGTGCTGGATCGCAAGCAATTCGGACGCCCGCTCGCCGCCAACCAGCTCGTCCAGAAGAAGCTCGCCGACATGCAGACCGAGATCGCGCTGGGGCTCGCCGGTGCGTTGCGCCTGGGCCGTTTGATGGAGGAAGGCAAGGCGCACCCCGCGGCCATCAGCCTGATGAAACGCAACAATTGCGGCAAGGCGCTGGATATTGCCCGGGCCGCACGCGACATGCACGGCGCCAACGGCATATCCGAAGAATTTCATGTCATGCGCCACCTCGTGAACCTCGAAACGGTCAACACCTACGAGGGTACCCACGACGTTCACGCGTTGATCCTTGGCCGCGCCCAGACCGGCATCCAGGCATTCTTCTGATGAAGATCGCGATCGTCGGCGCCGGACCGGCCGGTCTCTATTTCGCCATTCTCGCCAGGAAGGCGAACCCCGGCGACGCGATCACCGTTTACGAACGTAACAAGGTCGACGACACGTTCGGTTTCGGTGTCGTCTTCTCTGACCAGACGCTGGACAATTTCGAGGCGCGCGACGCTGAGAGCTACGAGCGCATAACCCGCGCCTTCGCTTACTGGGACGACATCGAGATCAACTTCAAGGACAGCCGCTATCGCATCGGCGGCAACGGCTTCTGCGGCTGCTCGCGGCGAACGCTGCTGCTTATTCTCTACGAACGCGCCAAAAGCTTGGGCGTCGAATTCCGGTTTCAGCACGAGATCGACGGCATCGAACCGCTGGCGCAGGACCACGATCTCGTGGTGCTCGCCGACGGCATCAATTCGAAATTCCGCGACCGCTACAAAGCGCACTTCCAACCGACCGTCGACCTCAGGCCAAACAAATTCGCCTGGATGGGATCGACGGCCGAACTCGACGCCTTCACGTTTGCCTTTGAGGAGACCGAGCACGGCGTCTTCATCGCGCACGCCTACCAGTACGAAGAGGGCGGCTCGACCTGGGTCTTCGAGACCGACAACGACACCTTTGAACGCGCCGGCCTCGCCAACCTGAACGAGGCGGAATCCGCGCGTGTCATGGAGCGCATCTTCCGGCGCCATCTTCGCGGCCATCATCTGCTGACGAACCGCTCCTTGTGGCGGAATTTCCCGATGGTGCGCAACGCCCGCTGGGTGAAGGACAATGTCGTCCTGCTCGGCGATGCCAAGGCGACGGCGCATTTTTCCATCGGCGCCGGTACCAAACTCGCCATGGAAGACGCCATCTCGCTGCACGATGCCCTGACAAAGACAAGAACCGTGAGCGAGGCGCTTTCGTCTTTCGAATCCGGCCGGCGCGAGGAAGTCGAGCGCACGCAGCATTCGGCCGATGTATCGCTCGTCTTCTTCGAGCATCTCGGTCGCTTCTGGAATTTCGATCCGGTCCAGTTTGCTTTTGGCGTGATGACGCGCGCCAAGGCGATCACGTACGACAACCTGCGTCTGCGAGCGTCGGAATTTGTCGCCGATGTCGACCGGCACTTCGCCGAAGGCGTCGCGGATCAGGGTTTCGCGGTAAACATCGCCAAGCCGAAGCCGCCGATGTTCCAGCCTTTCCGCCTGCGCAACATGACGCTCGCCAATCGTGTCGTCGTTTCCCCGATGTGCATGTATTCGGCTGACGACGGGGTGCCCGGCGACTGGCACCTTGTTCACTACGGCGCCCGCGCTATCGGCGGCGCCGGGCTTATGTTCACCGAAATGACCGACATCTCCGCGGAGGGCCGCATCAGCCCGGGCTGCACCGGCCTGTGGACCGACGCGCAGGAGGCCGCCTGGAAGCGTATTGTCGATTTCGTTCATGCCCAGTCGGCGACAAAAATCTGCCTGCAGATCGGCCACGCCGGACGCAAGGCTTCGACCCAGTTCATGTGGGAGGAAGACGTTCATCCGCTGCCCGAGGGCAACTGGCCGGTGGTTTCAGCGTCACCCCTCCCCTACCTTGAGGTCAGCCAGGTGCCGCGACCGATCAACCGCGCCGACATGGACCGGCTGGTCGCGGAATTCGTCGCCACGACCGAGCGGGCGGAGCGCGCCGGCTTCGACATGATCGAGTTGCACGCCGCGCACGGCTATCTGCTGGCGAGTTTCATTTCCCCGCTCACTAACCATCGCACCGACGCGTACGGCGGCTCTCTGGACAACCGCCTGCGCTTTCCGCTGGAGGTCTTTCGCCGCATGCGGGAGGCCTGGCCGGCGCACAAGCCGATGTCGGTGCGCATTTCCGCGACGGATTGGGCGGATGGCGGCATCACCGGCGACCACGCCGTCGAGGTCGCCACCGCCTTCGCCGAAGCAGGGGTCGATCTGATCGACGTATCGACCGGGCAGACGGTTAGCGACGCGCGCCCGGTCTTCGGACGCATGTTCCAGACGCCATTCTCTGACCAGATACGCAACGAGGCCAAGGTCGCGACGATGTGTGTCGGCAACATCACCACCGCCGATCAGGTTAATACGATCCTCGCCGCAGGACGCGCCGATCTCGTCGCGCTGGCGCGTCCGCACCTGATGGATCCGAATTTCACGTTGCGTGCCGCCGCCTGGTACGGCATCGACGACGTCGCCTGTCCGCCGCAATACCTCGCCGGCCGCGATCAACTCCTGCGCAACACCAAACGCGACCGCGACGAACTGGAAGACCTGAAGCGCAAGCTCAAGCCGAAATCGCGGGGCGATTTGCGCGATGTCGCGGATCAGATTTCCCACGCCGCCGAATAGGGCGACGGCGCACGCGGTCGCAACAACTTTAAGCTTGAAGTTTTTTTAGGCATCTGAAACGATAAAAAGGTGTCCTCGGCGATCATATGCGAGGGCCTCGGGATAGCGAGTGCGGCGATCGCCCGCGACCGAGTCTTCATGCGGTGGCCTGTCCGGGGAATGTTCGATCAACGTATCGGAGTGGGGATCAAACAAGATGATCAGGAAATTCGGACTGGCCGCGCTCGCGGCATCTGCGCTTGCCCTGGTAACGGCCTCGCCGGGCTTCGCCGCCGACAAGCCGGTCTTCGGCCTCGTCATGTCGTTCAGCGGCTGGTTCCAGCCGATCGACGCCGACACCATCGCCGGCGCCAAGCTCGCGGTCGATGAAATCAATGCCGCCGGCGGCGTGCTCGGCCAGCCGATCTCGGTCGCCGAGTTCGACAACAAGTCAGAGCCGGCACTCGGCGCCGACGGCGCCGTCGATGTGATCGGCAAAGGCGCCAAGGCGATTCTCTTCCCAAGCGATTTCGACTTCGGCGCCCCCGGCGCCTATGTCGCGCAGCAGAAAAACGTGGTTGCCTTCTCCGGCGCTTCCGATCCGAAGTTTGGTGTCCAAGGCGTTGGACCTCTTGCCTACTCCACCTCGAACGCCAGCCAGGCGCAGGGCGGCCTGATGGCCGAGTGGGCGTACAACAAGAAGGGCTGGAAGACGGCCTACGTTCTTCTCGACAACACGATCGCCTATACCAAGTCGCTCTGCGCCAGCATGGGCACGCGCTGGAAGGAGCTGGCCGGCGATGCCGGTCTGCTCGGCGAGGATACTTTCCTGAACGGTGACGCTTCCATCGCCGCACAGGTGACCCGGATCACGAGTCTGCCGACCAAGCCGGACGTCATCTTCTTCTGCTCCTATGCTCCCGGCGGTCCGAGCGCCATCCGCCAACTCCGCGCCGCCGGCATCCAGTCGGCGATCCTTACGGGCGAATCTCTTGACGGCGACTACTGGATCGGCACCGTCCCTGACCTCAGCAACTTCTTCGTCGTCAACTACGGCTCGAAATACGGCGACGATCCCGATCCGGCAGTGAATGACTTCTTCAAGCGCTTCGAGGCCAAGTACGGCAAGAAGGCGGACGTCTCCTATGGCCTGCGCGGTTATTCCGCGGTGCAGGCTTGGGCGGCCGCGGCCAACAAGGCTGGCTCGCTGGACGGCGACAAGGTTGCCGCGGTTCTCGATACCTTTGACAAGCAGCCGCTGGTTCTCGGTCCGACGACCTACACCAAGGACCTGCACATCCAGACGACCCGGCCGATGTCGATCATCGGCGTCGACAAGGGCAAGTTCGCCGCGGTCGGCCGCTTCACGGTTGAGAAGTTCCCGCCGTTCTAGATCGCCGCGGGAAACCTGTCACAATCGGTCCCTCTCCCCGGTGCGGGGAGAGGGACGAAAGACCGATGAACGCCCACGACCAGCTTGAGGCTATATCCGTCACCGTCCGTTTCGGCGGCCTCACCGCCGTCGAGGATGTCAGCCTCAACGTGGCACGCGGCGAAATACTCGGGCTGATCGGCCCGAATGGTGCCGGCAAGACCACGCTCGTCAACGTTTTGTCCGGCTTTCAGAGGCCCACCGCAGGTACGGTGCGCATCGGCTCCGGCGACTACACCCGCGCCTCCCGCCACGGTTTCCCACGCGCCGGAGTTGCCCGCACCTTCCAGGCGGTGCGCCTTTTCAAGGGGCTGACGGTCGGGGAAAACGTCGAGACCGGATACGTCTCGCAGGGTCTTGGCCGCGCCGAGGGTCGTCGTCGTGCGCGGTTGATCCTCGAGGAGTTCGGTCTCGGTGGAAAGGCCGGGTTCCCGGCAACGGGCCTGAGCTACGGCGAGGAGCGCCGCGTTGGCCTTGCTCGCGCGCTGGCGGTCAACCCGCGCTTCCTGCTGCTCGATGAACCGGCAGCGGGCCTCGCCCCGGCGGAAGCCGAAGAGCTGCGGCACCTGATCGCCGGCCTTCGCACGAAATACGACTGCGGCGTCCTGGTCATCGAGCACAACATGGCGCTGGTCATGAACCTCTGCGAGCGCATCCATGTATTGGACGGCGGACGCACCATAGCCGGCGGCACGCCGGCGGACATTCGCGCCCATGCCGGCGTGCGCACCGCCTATCTCGGCTCGACCGCCCGTCCATGAGCAAGGGCGATCCGCTCCTCCGCGTTTCCGGCGTCGCCGTTCGCTACGGTCCAATAGCGGCCGTTCGCGATGTCGATCTCACGGTCGGCGCCGGTGAAATCGTCGCGATTGTCGGGCCGAACGGCGCCGGCAAGACGTCATTGCTATCGGCCATCGCCGGCATCGAGCGGCCAGCCGCGGGAACGATTGAATTTGCCGGCCGATCGCTGGCGGGCGTGGTGCTCGAGGACATTGTGACACGGGGCATCGCGCTGGTTCCCGAGGGGCGGCACATCTTCGCCAGCCTGACCGTGCAGGAAAACCTGATGCTCGGCGCCACCACCCGCGGCGACGGTGACGCCGTGCGCGCCGACATGGACCGCTTCTTCGGCACCTTTCCGATCCTTGGCCGCCGCCGCCAACAGCCGGCGGGACAGCTATCGGGCGGCGAGCAGCAGCAGCTTGCCATCGCCCGCGCGCTGCTTTCGCGGCCGCGACTCCTTATGCTCGATGAGCCCTCGCTCGGCCTCGCACCGATGATGGTCGATCAGGCGTACGCGGTGCTTCGGTCGATCCGGGGGAGCGGCGTAGCAATTCTGCTCGTCGAGCAGAATGCCGAGCGCGCTTTCGCCCTTGCCGATCGCGCGCTGGTGATGAACGGCGGCGTCTTCGTGCTCGGTGGAACGCCGGCGGAACTCGGCGCCCATCCCGACTTCGACGCGGCCTACTTCGGCATCGGCATGCAGTCGGAACAGGCGGGGCGGTGATCGACCGCATCATCCAGACGCTCGTCGATGCCCTTAGCGTGGGCGGCCTCTACGCCCTCACGGCGCTGGGTATCGGGCTGATATTCGGGGTGATGCGCCTCATCAACTTCGCCCACGGCGAACTTATCATGGTCACCGGCTACGCGCTGCTGGCGGCCTTCGCCTTGCCGCTACCGCTGGTGCTGCTGTTCGGTTTTCTGGCCGCCATCGTGCTCGCCCTGGTGACGGAGCGGGTCGCATTCCGGCCGCTGCGCAACGCCAATCCCGCGACGCTGCTCATCTCTTCGTTCGCTGTTTCATTCCTGCTGCAGAAGACGCTGATCCTGTTCGTCGACTCGCGGCCGAAAGGCATCGATTTCCTCCCCGCGCTTGGCCGGCAGATCGAGGTCGTGGGTGTGCGCCTGCAGATCCTGCAGCTCGTCATCATCGCGGTCAGCGTAGTTCTGCTCGCCGCCCTCACCTGGTTCCTGCGCGCGACGGCCGTCGGTTTGCAAATGCGGGCCGCGGCGGAAGACTTCCGCATGGCCCGCGTCCTCGGCGTGCGCGCCAATCGCGTCATCGCCATCGCCTTTGCGCTGAGCGGCATCCTCGCCGCAACAGTTTCCTGCCTCGTGGTCGCACAGACGGGCATAGTGCAGCCGCGAATGGGAGCGCAGCTCGTCATCATCGCGTTCGTCGGCACAGTGATCGGCGGCCTCGGCAGCCTGACCGGTGCGGCGCTCGGCGGCTTCCTTGTCGGCGCTGCGACAATCCTGCTGCAGGCGCTGCTGCCGCCCGACCTGCGCGTCTTCCGCGAAGCCTTCGTCTTCGTCGCCGTGACGCTGGTCATCCTCTTCCGGCCGCAGGGGCTCATTCCCGCGCGTGGGCTGCGCGAGCGGGTGTGATGACGAACGCCGTTCGCCGGGTCTGGCCGCTGGTCGCGCTCACGCTGCTGCTGACCATGATTGTCGCAATTGCCTCGTTCGCGCCGGACGTGCTGCAGCGACGGACGACACAAGGGCTGGTCAACCTCGTCGCCGTCGTCGGGCTCTACGTCTTCGTCGGCAACTCCGGCGTCCTGTCGTTTGGCAACGTCGCCTTCATGGCGGTCGGCGCCTATGTGTCTGCATTGCTCACCATGAAGGCTGCCGCGAAGTCGGTGTTCCTGCCCGATCTTCCGTCGTTCATCGCCGCCCTCGAGTGGCCGACGCTCCCCGCTGCGCTCGCCGGCGGAATCGCCGCGGCGCTTCTGGCCTTTCTCGTCGGCCTCCCTCTGATGCGCCTTTCGGGCATTTCGGCCAGCATCGCAACCTTCGCCGTGCTGGTCATTACCTACGCCGTGCTCGGCAACTGGACGTCCGTCACCGGCGGCCAGAACTCACTGATGGGACTGCCGATCTACGTCGGCGTATGGACCGGGCTCGGCTGGGCGATCGCCGCAATCGTCGTCGCGTTCGTCTATCAGGAAAGCCGGTCGGCGCTGTTGCTGCGCGCCTCGCGCGAAGACGAAACCGCGGCCGAGGCGAGCGGCGTCAACGTCGTCCGTCATCGGCTGATCGCTTTCACGATCAGCGGCTTCATCTCCGGCATCGCCGGGGTGCTGCTGGCCCATTTTCTTGGAACCGTCCGTGTCGAGACGTTCTATCTCGACCTGACGTTCCTGATCGTCGCCATGCTGGTGATCGGCGGCATGGGCAGTCTGACCGGCGCCGTACTTGGCGCGGTGGTCATCGCCGCGCTCACCGAGCTGCTGCGTCAGGCCGAGATCGGCCTCACGCTCGGCGCTACGACGATAGCCGCACCCGCCGGCACCGGAGATGCCATCCTTGCCCTGATCATGCTGCTCATCATCATCTTCAGGCCGAAGGGAATCGCCGGCGGCAAGGAAATTGGCTGGCCGTTCGGCCGGTCGACGCCCTAGTTCCGCGCCGCGTGATAGCGGATGGCAAAGTCGATCCACTCCGGCGAATCCCATTCCGGATAGGCGGCACGGATAGCCGGAGCGAGCGATGCGACGATGGCATCGGGTTCTTCACCCGCCTTGCGCCTGGCGGCGACCCTCTGGCCGACATCGACCAGATAGTCGCGCACGACCTTAAGAATCCCGGCGCCACCGACGGAGCCATGACCCGGAACCACGATGGACGGGTTCCAGCCGATCACCTCGTCGAGCACCCTCACCCAGTTGGCGGCGTCGAGATCGGCATCGTGTGGCGGGAACCACGGGAAGATCGGAAACATGCGCTCTTCGGCGAGATCGCCGACGAACACGATCTTTTCGGCGGGCAGCCAGACAACCTCATCGGCGGCTGTATGCGCCGGACCCCACGTGCGGAGTTCGACCGTGCGCCCGCCGAGATCGAGCGCATGGGAACCGCCTTCGTACACGCTGTCGGGCATGACGATCTCGACGCCCTCCAACGCTGCCGCAACTGCCGGGCCGAAGCCCTTGAACATACCGATGTAGCCTTCGCCCTTCGCCTTCAGTTCGTCGCGCTGCGCGCGGTTGTAGACGATGTCGGCTTTCCCTTTGAACGCCTGCGCGCCGAAGCCGTGTTCCGGATGAAAGTGGGTCAGAGTCAGGATCAGCTTCCGGTCTCCCGCCACTTTGCGGGCCGCTTCCAGAATCCGCGCGCCGTTCCTCGACCCCATGCCGCTGTCAACGACGAGTGCGGTATCGCGACCGAGCACCACGCCGACGTTCGGAACCAGCGGCACGCGATGGTCGGGAATGACAAACACGCCGCTGGCGATCTCGCGAATGGTCTCCGGTTTCACGTCCGGCGGCGGCGGCCCGTCGCTCAAGGATGCGTCACTCATCTCGGGAAACGTCCTCGTGCATGTGCGCCGATCGCCATCTCTGGCGCCACAGAGTTGGACACTTTAAGCTTAAAACGTCAAGACGCGGGCCGCCCCGGAGACACGTATGAGCGATGCTTTGATCGCCCTTCATTTTCAGAACGACATCTGCCATCCGGATGGCGCCATCCCCTTCTCGCTCAACCGCAACACACCTGAAGCGGAGGCTTTTCTCGCTGCCAGCCGCAAGGCGCTCGCCGCGGCACGCCGGAAGCGATGGACGATCGCGCACGTCCACATCGGCTTCGCAAAGGACTACAGCGATCTGCCGAGAAACAGCCGCCTCTTCCGCAAGGCCGAGCAATTCCATGCAGTGAGGCGCGGCTCGTGGGGCGCTGCCGCCTACAAGGGTTTCGAAGCGCGCACCGGCGAGATCGTCATCACGCGGCCTTGCAACAGCGCGTTCTACAACACCACGCTTGAGGCCAGGCTCCGCCGGCGCAAAGTCGACACGCTGCACGTCATGGGCATGGCGACGCAGTTCTCGGTCGAGAGCACGGTGCGCGCCGCCTCGGATATGAACTATCGCGTTGTCATTCTCGCCGATTGCTGCGCCTCGGCCGACATGGATGCCCACCGGGCATCCTTGAAGACGCTGGCGATGCTGGCCGACATCAAGGGCGGCCCTTCCGGCTAGACCGCAGCGCCGGTCTCCACGAATGCATGCGTGGTGACCATAAAGACCGTTTCGCCCGTCTGCTTGACGCCGGTTGTCGTCATGCTGAGCAGTCCCCAGCCGGGACGCGACTTCGAAATGCGCTTGCCGACGATGCGGGCCGTGAAGGTGACGGTGTCGTCGGGATAGACGGGGTTAGGCCAGCGCAGATCGTCAAAGCCGGGCGACGGTCCGGATACCAGTAGCGGCTCGCCGGCAGCGCGCGCCTTCGCCTCTTCCGCCTCGAAGTGGTTCACCAGCAGGCGCATCATGGCGGATGCCGTATGCCAGCCACTGGCGCAAAGGCGCCCGAACGAGGTCTCTCCCGCGCCGACCTCCTCGACATGAAACACCTGCGGATCGTATTTCCGCGCGAAGCGCTTGATGCTCTCGGCGGTGAAAGTGTGCGAGCCGAAAACGTGGACGTCGCCGATGCCGATTTTCTCGTAGGCGTTCATGCCGCGTCCCGCCGGCGGAAGAGAATGGCGTTGTCCATCATCATCGTGCGTTCGCGATGCTGATTGAAGATTTCGTGGTGAAATCGTACCAGGCCGAGTTTCGGATTGCCGATCCAGCCACGCGTCTCCACTACGGTCGTGCGTCCAGTCAGATGGTCACCGGGACGCACGGCATGCTGCCATTTCAAGTGCTCGACCCCGGGAGAGCCGGCACAGCTCGAATTGATCAGCAGCCCGTCGTCGAGCAGGCGCATGAACAGCGAGCACACCTGCCAGCCCGATGCGATCAGGCCACCCCCGAACTCGGTGATCGGCGTTTCGTCCTGGAGATGGAAGATCTGCGGGTCAAACTGGCGCGAGAACTCGATGATGTCCGCGCGCGAAACCGCCACATCGGGCAACTCGAAAATCTGCCCCGGCGCAAAATCCTCGAAGTATCGCTTGGTCATCAAACTCACGGCGCGCGGTAGCGAAGGAATTGCCGGGGTACGGCAGGACTCTAACTTGCAACCAGATCGTTATGAGCGACCTGTCGACCAACAACAATGGGGTTCCGGCGATTCCGGCTTACAACTGCGGCCGTTCAGCGCGTCCGCTTGCGGCGGCGGCGTACGCTGCCTCGGCGGCGGCAAATGTCTTGAGGTTGTCCGCGGCACTTGTGTCGGCCTCCCGGCCCTCACGGACGGCCGCCAGCATGTGCGCACAGGTGGCGTAGACGCTCTCCTGCACGACGTGCCAAGGGCGCTCCGCCCAACGCAAGACCGGCGCGTCGACGCTGGTCGCGCGCATCGCGCCTTCGGTCGTCACCTCCATCGTGGCGCCCGCCTTCAACGCCAGGCCGCCAGCCGGACCTTCCAGTTCGACGATCGTCTCCGGGAAGGCATCGGGCAACCGGCGCGACTCATAGGTGACCTCGACCACCGACACGGCACCCGAGCTGTGTCGCACAAGCATGGTAGCGGTATCCTCGCCGCGAACCTTCGGATTGCGGCGCTGGAGTTCCGCCGAAACATGCTCTATCTCGCCGAGGAAGACGCGCGCCACATCCAGGACGTGGACCCCCACGTCGATGATGGCGAAGCGGTCCTCGCCAAGGAGATATGGCTGCCCGGTGTAAATGTCGTAACCGGTGCGGAAGCTGATGCGCGCCCACGTCGGGGCGCCGATCGCGTCGGAACGCACGACCTTCAATGCCTCGCGCATCGGCACCTGGAAACGGAAATTCTCATGCACGGCTAGAAAGACGCGAGCTTTCCGCGCGTGCTCTGTCATCGCGATGCACTCCGCCAGAACCGGAGCGAAGGGCTTCTGAACAATGGTAGGAATTCCCTGGTCGATGGCGAGGGTCACCAGTGCCAAGTGGGTTTCCATTCGCGTTGCGATGTCGACAAGGCCGAGCTTCTGCTCTCGGAACATCATGGCGGCATCGGTGTACCAGTGGGGCACCCCGAACTTATCGGCCGCCGCTTTGGCCTTCGTAGCGTCGACGTCGCAGACCGCAACGAGATTAGCGCCGGCGTCTCTCAGGTCGCGCCATGAGTTCAGATGGTTCTGCGCGAAGAACCCGCAACCGACCATTCCGACGGCGATCGCCTGAGGCATTGGTCCTCTCTCTCGACCCGAATATTCTACTCAACGCAACGGCAGCGTGTCGGAGCGCTTCACCTGACCGAGCGCAAAGCTCGTCTCGATCGAAGCGACGCCTTCAAGCCGAGTCAGTTTGCTTTTCAGGAACTGTTCGTAGGTGGGAAGATCAGGGACGACAATACGCATGAGATAATCGCGTTGACCGGTCATCAAATAGCAGTCGGCAACCTCCGGCCAGTCGGCAACGGCACGCGCAAAGTGGTCGAGGTTCTCTTCGCGCTGGCGTTCGAGCTTGATCGAAGCGAACGCGCTTATAGGCAGTCCGACCTTGGTCTGGTCGATGACCGCCGTATAACCCTTGATGATCCCTGCCTCCTCCAGCAATCGCAGGCGGCGGGCGCAGGGCGATGGCGAAAGCCCGACCCTCTCGGCCAGGTCGTGGGTCGAGATTCGTCCATCGTTCTGGACAGCGACGATAATCTTGCGATCAATGGCGTCCAGGACGCGTATTGGCACGATTGGCGACTTTTTGCGCGGCATATTAGCTGATACCGCCAACATCGGTCTTATTGCAAGCCTCGTTTAGTTCCCAGCGCCAAAGGCATCGGCGTAGCTTCGATTCGAAGATTGGAGCGCGCCAATGTCTGATCCCCGCCTGCCGATACTCGCCGCGCTCGAGCGAAAGGTGCTTTGGGTCGCCACCTGGATGATCCACAACGCCAATCATCTGAGATCGGGCGATGGAATGAAGGTCGGTGGGCACCAGGCGTCCTCGGCCTCGCTGGCGACGATCATGTCGGCGCTTTATTTCGCCGCGCTGCGTCCCGAGGACCGCGTCGCCGTCAAGCCACACGCCAGCCCGATTTTCCACGCCATCCAGTACCTTCTCGGCAAACAGACGCGCGAGAAGCTGGAGGACTTCCGCGGATACGGGGGCGCGCAATCCTATCCCTCTCGCACCAAAGACAGCGACGACGTGGATTTCTCGACGGGCTCCGTCGGCCTCGGCGTGGCGCAGACGCTTTTCTCGTCGCTGGTGCAGGACTACGTGCTCGCCAAAGGATGGGGTGGCGGAGCGAAACCCGGCCGCATGGTCGCGCTGGTTGGCGACGCCGAGATGGACGAAGGCAATATCTTCGAGGCGTTGCTCGAAGGATGGAAGCACGGACTCAAGAACACCTGGTGGGTAGTCGACTACAACCGCCAGAGCCTCGACGCGGTCGTTCGCGAAGGCCTCTGGGCACAGTTCGAGTCGATGTTCCGCAACTTCGGCTGGGATGTCGTCATTCTTAAATATGGATCGCTGCAGCAGGCAGCCTTTGCGGAAGCGGGAGGCGACAAGCTGCGCGAATGGATCAATGCCTGCCCCAACCAGCTTTACTCGGCCCTCACCTTCCAGCGCGGCGGCGCATGGCGGAAGCGGCTCAGCGACGACCTCGGCGACCAGGGACCGGTGTCGCGCCTGATCGAGCGGCGCAGCGACGACGAACTCGCGGCGCTGATGAGCAATCTCGGCGGCCACGACCTGCCCTCGCTGCTGGAGGCGTTCGAGGCGGCGCGCAAGCACGATCGCCCGGTCTGCTTCATCGCATACACAATCAAGGGTTTCGGCCTGCCTTTGGCCGGCCATAAGGATAATCACGCCGGACTGATGACGGTGGCTCAACTCGACACGCTGCGGAGCGCGATGGCGGTTCGGCCCGATCACGAGTGGGACGCATTTGAGGGCCTCGACGTGCCAACCGACAAGCTGGCGGCGTTTCTGGCCGCGGTGCCTTTCGTCCAGGGCGGGTCGCGGCGACACATAGCGCCCGCCGTCGCCGTGCCCGACGCGCTGGTCACACCGGCGCAGCCGGTAATGTCGACGCAGCAGGGCTTCGGCCTGCTGATGCATGAGATCGGTAAAAGCGAAACCGAGCTCGCCCGGCGGATCGTAACGACTTCGCCCGACGTCACCGTGTCAACCAATCTCGGCGCATGGGTGAACCGCCGCGGCCTCTTCGCGCGCGAGGAGATGGTCGATCTTTTCAAGTCGGAACGCATTCCCTCGACGTTCGACTGGACATTCTCGCCTCGCGGCCAGCACTTCGAACTCGGCATCGCGGAGATGAACCTCTTCATCATGCTGTCCGCCCTTGGCCTGTCGCATTCAATCAGCGGCGAGCGCCTCTTGCCGATCGGCACGCTCTACGACCCATTCATCCAGCGCGGTCTCGATGCGCTGAATTATGCCTGCTACCAGGACGCACGATTCATCGTCGTGGCAACGCCTTCCGGCATCAGCCTCGCGCCGGAGGGCGGTGCCCACCAGTCGATCGCGACACCGCTGATTGGCATTGCACAGGACGGCCTCGCCAGCTTCGAGCCGGCGTTCGTCGATGAACTGGCGACGATCTTGCGCTGGTCGTTCGACTACATGCAGCGCTCAGGAGAAGGCGAGCCCGACGCCACGACCTGGCTGCGCGACACGGTCGGCGGTTCGGTCTATCTCCGCCTGACGACGCGAAGCATCGAACAGCCGACGCGACAGATGACGCCCGGGCTCGCCGACGACATCGTCAACGGCGGATACTGGCAGCGCGAGCCCGGGCCGAACGCCGAAGTGGTCGTCGCCTACACCGGCGCGGTTGCTCCCGAAGCGATCGCGGCGATCGGGCTGATGGCGGAAGACCGGCGCGACGTCGGGTTGCTTGCGGTAACCTCCGCCGACCGGCTCAACGCCGGGTGGACCGCGGCCAGCCGCGCGCGCGAGCGCGGCGCGACCGCGCAAAGCCACGTCGAGCGGCTGCTGGCCAGGGTGCCAAGGCAGGCGGCGCTGATCACCGTTCTCGATGGACACCCGGCGACGCTCGCCTGGTTCGGCTCGGTCTTCGGGCATCGCACCCGGTCGCTGGGCGTCGAGCATTTCGGCCAGACCGGCACGATCGCCGACCTCTATCACCACTATGGCATCGACACCCAGGCGATCGTCAGCGCGGCGCAGACGATAGCGCCGGGCCGTCCGATCAGGCATCTGCGCGCCGCCTCTTGAGGCTCACGCGGTTGCCGCCAGACGTACCGCCCCCGCTGGCGCGCAGGACTTGCCGAGCACCAGGCGCGTTGGCAGCATGACACTGCGTGCCGGCCAATTTGCCGGACCGTTGATGCGCTCAAGCAGTAGCTGCGCAGCGGTCCTGCCGATTTCCGGAATGTCGCGGTCGATGGCGGTGATCGAGCCCGGATACACGCTTGCAAGATCGGTGCGGTCGCACGTTACCAGTGAGAGGTCGCGCGGGATCGAAACGCCCTGCTGCTCGATGGCGCGCAGGACGCCAACCAGCAACTGATTGCCGCCGGCGACCAGCGCGGTCGGGCGGTCGGGCGAACGCAGGAACGACACAGTCTCGCGGAAGCCGAAATCAGCGGACAGACTCTGCGACCGGATAAGCTCGGTTGGAACCGGCATGCCGCGACCGACAAACGCGTTGGTGAAACCGCGAATGCGCTCGCGGCCGGGCAGGATCTCGGTCCCGGCGGTTATCAAACCGATGCGGCGATGGCCAAGGTCGAGCAGATAGCTGATCGCCTGCTCCATACCCCAGGCATGGTCGGTACGAACAGCGTCCGTCTCCAGAGCAATCTCGCGGTCGAGCAGCACCGAGGGAACGCGGAGCTTCTCCAGCCGCTCGATACAGCGAGGATCTTGTTCGCTGTTGATCGTCATCAGCAGCCCGTCGACGCGACCGTGCTGGAGGAGTTCGATCGCCTCCGCTTCTTGCCGCGCCTTGCCGCCGGTGTTGATGAGATGAAGCGAGTAGCCGCTCTCGCGGAGTTCCGCCTCGGCGCCCTTGAAGACCATGGCGTGGACGGGATTGAGGATGTCGTTGACGATGAAACCGATCGTCATCGTATTGCGCCGCCGCATGTTCTGCGCTCGCGCATCGGGACGGAAGCCAAGTTCCTGAATCGCTGCACGCACCTTTTCCAGTGTCACGGGTCGCACGGTTTCCGGCGCATTCAGGCTGCGTGAAACGGTTCCGACGGAAACACCCGAAACGGCAGCGACGTCGCGGATTGTGGCGGAACGTTCAAAATCCTGGGGCATGCCACGCTTTCAATGCCGACAAAGCGATCATGCCCAAGGCGTAGCCCGCCAGCCGGCCAAACTCAACGCGGTGAACGGGTTTGACGGAGCAAATTGCGAGGTCTCGGTTACCGCGCTCGCCGGCAAGTCCCCGCACGCGACGCCATGAACCAAGGAGCCGGGCGATTAGCCGAGAACGGCCGGAAACAGCCATTTATCTTGACGCTCGCCGGGGTCTGCCGTAGATTTTGGAAACGATTTCATGCGGAGGGCGTTGCGATGTCGAGTCTGACGATCGAGAGGATTGAGTGTATTCCCCTGTCGATGCCCCTGCCCCGCACATTCCGCGGCAGTAACTATTTCATGACGCACCGGTGCACGATCATCACCCGCCTCTACACCAAGGAGGGCGTCATTGGTGAGTGCTACAACGGCGACGAGTTCGAAACGCAAGCGGAAGTGGTCGGCATCGTCGAAAAGGAGATAGCCCCCAAACTCATTGGCATGGATGCGTTCAACGTCGAGGGCTGCTGGGAAGCGATGCGGAAGCCAAGCTACAACATCCTGCGCGACCGCAAGCTCGCCATGTGCGCGCAGGCGCTTGTCGACAGCGTCATCTGGGACACCGTCGGCAAGGCGCTGAACGTGCCGCTGTATAAAATCTGGGGTGGCTTCCGGGACAGGCTGCAGGTCATTTGCATCGCCGGCTATTACGAGGAAGGCAAGACCCTTGCCGACTTTGGCCGCGAGATGGAATGGATTCGCGACAACGGTTACGCCGGCTGCAAGTTCAAGGTCGGCGGCCGCACGCCGAAGGAAGACGCCGAACGGGTGAAGACGGCCCGGGCCGCCGTCGGCGACGACTTTGTCCTGACCGTCGACGCCAACCAGGGTTACACGTTGCGCCAGGCGGTGGAGTTCTCGCGCCTGGTCGAGGGTGACAACATCCGCTGGTTCGAAGAACCGGTGCGCTGGTACAGCGACCGCCTCGACATGGCGTCCGCGCGGGTGATGACCGGCATCCCGATCTGCGCGGGCCAAAGCGAAATCAGCCGCGCCGGCTGCCGCGATCTTATGATGTCGGGCGCCATCGATGTCTGCAACTTCGACGCCAGTTGGGGCGGAGGACCGACGGAGTGGCGGCGGGTCGCTGCTCTCGCGTCGGCCTTCAACGTCGAGATGGGCCACCATGAGGAGCCTCAGATTTCTGCGCACCTGCTCGCCTCCATCGCGCACGGCACCTACATGGAGACCTTCCACCCAGACCGCGATCCGTTGTTCTACCGCCTCATGGCAAACCGCGCTCCGTTCAAGGCAGGATGGTATCCACTGCCCCAGGGTCCGGGCTTCGGGCTTGAGCTCGACCCGGCGGTAATCGCCACCTACCGCGTCGACGGCAAGATCGCGGGCGTCACGCCGCGCCAGGCCAGCGCCCAGGGCAGCAGCGCCATCAACTAGGCCGACGCCCGCTCCTTCAGCCTTTGCAGCCGACGGGTACGCTGGTATTTGACGAACTGATCGAGAGACACGGCGATCACGATCACGGCGCCGGTGACGAAAGTGCTCCATGTCGCGTCGATGCCGAAGAAAATCAGGCCGCTCGATATAACCTGAATGATGAGCATGCCGATGACGGCGCCGATGACGGTCCCGGCGCCACCCGACAGGGGCGTGCCTCCGATGATGACGGCGGCGACCACCGCCAGGACGAAATCCGACCCCTCGTTTGGATCTATGGCGCCGCGGAAGCCGACGTAGAGGGCGCCGGAGAGTCCACAGATTGCTCCCATCAGGCAGAGCGTCTGCAGCCGCACCGTTGCGTTGGAGATGCCGGCAAGCGCCGCGGCTTCTGGATTGCTGCCGACCGCTTGTACCCGATAGCCGAACCGCGTCCGGTGCAGAACGAAATGCATGACGATGGCAAGCGTCAGAAAAACCGCACCGGTGATCGGCAGGATGCCGGCGATCTTCTCCGACGCGAGAGTGAAATAGCTGGTCGACTGGTCCGGCGGCACGACGGCGCGACCGCGGTCGATGACCAGCGACAGGCCCTGAAACATCGAGTAGGTGCCGAGGGTGATGATGATCGCCGGCAGGCGCAGCGTGATGGCGAGCAGACCGTTGACCAAGCCAAGCAGCGCCCCGAACAGCAGGCCGGCGAATGCCGCTAGCCACGGGTTGACGCCGGCAACCATCAGCAGTGCCGTACCGACGGCGGACAGGTTGAACATCCAGCCGACGGAGAGGTCTATCTCGCGGATTGCGAGCAGGAAGACCATTCCGACGGCGAGCATGCCGAGGAAGGTCGTGTGGCCAAGAAGCGTGAGCAGATTAAGCGGATTGAGGAAGTGCGGCCGCGCGACGCCGATGAAGACCATCATCACGACAAGCGCGACGATGACGCCGATTTCATCGGGAAGGCGAAAGCCGCGGCGTCTTTGACTGCGCGCCGCAGGCGCCGGTGGTGGGGCTATAGTGCTCATTGGAGGCGCTCTGCCATGGATTCCCGGGGGATGGTCTCTGCCGGCTCCAGCAGCCCCGTGTTAATCAGATGGAGAAGCGCGCGGCTGGTGACGCTCTCACCTTTCAGCTCGCCGGCCAGCCTGCCGCGATAGAGGACGAGCACGCGATCGCAAAGGCCGATCAGCTCCGGGAGTTCGGTCGAACTCAACAACACAATGCCTCCGGCCGCCGCCATCTCACGAATGAGCGCATAAATCTCACGCTTGGCGCCGACGTCGACGCCACGAGTGGGATCGTCAAGCAGAAAAACCTGCGGGCCGATCTCAAGCCACTTGCCGATCACTATCTTCTGCTGGTTGCCGCCGGAAAGCTCATTGGCGAGCGAAGCGGCGGAGTTCGCCTTGATGCGAAGCTGGGCGATCTGCCGGTTGGCGCGTTCGCGCGCCAGCCTCTGGCTGTACCAGGACAGCGCGCCCTTCTGCGCACCAAAGATCACCTGACTGATGTTGAACAGGATGCTCTTGTCGAGCATCAAGCCGTTTCGCCGTCGGTCGCCCGGAACCATGCAAATGCCGCGGCGGGCGGCGTCGGTTGGGTTGCGTGGCAAGCCGCGGCCATCGGGGTAGCGGACCGCGCCGGACCGCGCCTTTTCGGTCCCAAACAGAATCGCCAGAAGGTCGGCGACGCCAGAACCTTCAAGGCCGGCGAGGCCGACAATGTCGCCCGCTCGCGCCGAAAGATTGATCTCGCGAAGCTGTGGCGAGCTAAGGCCGGAAACGGAAAGCTCCTTCGAGGATCCATCCGCCCGTGCCGGCAGAGGTGGCGGAAAGAGTTCTTCCTGATGCACGCCGATCATGCCCTCGATTACTGCGGGGATGGTCAGTTCGCCGATGTTGGCTGTGAAAACGTCGCGCCCGTTGCGTGTGACGGTGACGCGATCGGAAATGGCAAAGACCTCTTCCAGGCGATGCGACACGTAGAGGACGGTCGTTCCCCGCGCCGACAGACTCTTCAAAATCGCGAACAGCCGCTCCGTCTCTCGCTGACTGAGGGCGGAATTGGGCTCGTCGAGAATGAGAAGGCGCGGCGCTTCCAACAAGACGCGGCAGAGCTCGACCAGCTGCTGCTCGCCGATCGTCAGCGAACCGACCAGCGCATGGACATCGACGCTCAGGCCGAGGCGATCGAGCATGTCGCGGCTCTCGTCTTCCATGACGCGCGTGGAGACAAAGCCGCCCCGCACCGGCTCGCGATTGACGAACAGGTTGGCCAGAACGGAGCGCTGGGGGAAAAGACTGAGTTCCTGGTAGACGATGCCGATGCCGCGCCGCCGCGCCGCCTGCGGCGAGCTATGCTCGATCTCTTCGCCATCGAAGAGGATCTTGCCGGCGTCCGGCGGCACGACCCCGGCAAGGATCTTCATCAATGTCGATTTGCCGGCGCCATTCTCGCCAACGACCGCGTGAATCGCACCCGGCGAGACGTCGAGGCTCATGTCCGCAATGGCGACCACGCCGCCATAACGCTTGGCGAGGTGACGAACCGAAACGAGAGGGGCACCGTCATTCATTGCAGAAAAGGGGCGACCGAATGGCCGCCCCTCTCATAGTCCATTTCCCATCCGACAACGAGCTATTCGCCTTCGGCCGAGACCGGCGCGGGCGCCTTGCCGAGTAGGTCCGGGGTCAGCGTCTTCGTCCACGCCTTGTAATAGTCGGCAGTCGACTTCGGGTCGCCTGCCATCGTTTGCGCCTGGTCATACGTGACGGCTGGCAGACTGTTGCCCATGTCGACGCTGGTCGCGGTCACCATCTGCGTACCGGAATTGTAGAAGCCCGGGCCCGGAACCGTCTTCGACTTGATGGCGTTGATGAGGATCGCGATCGGCAGGTAGCCCTGCACGAAGGCGCTCTGGCCGAGCGTTATGTATGCGTGGCCGCCCTTGATCGCGGCCAGGTTTTCCGCGGTCAGGTCGTAGCCGCCGGCAATGAACTTGTCGCCGTTCGCGGCATTGAGCTTGCCGAGGCTGGCGACGTCCGGCGCGCAAAGGCCGACCAAAGCCTTGGCGTCCGGGTTGGCGGCGTAGAGCTGCTCCCAGTGATTATAGTTCTCGACGGCCGAGACCTTCACGTCGAACGGCCCGAGCACCTTCAGACCGGGAGCGGCAGCCAGCGACTCCTTGACGCCCTTGGCGCGATTTTCAAGAACCGGGAAACCCGGGAAGCAGTTGCCAATGATGACCGTGCCGGTGGCCCCTGCACCGCCGAGCTTATCGACGATCGCCTTGCCGAGAATGCGGCCGCTCTGCGTCGACTTCTCACCGACGTAGGGCGCGTTGACCGACGCGCCGAGCAGGTTGAACTGCACAATCGGCACGCCGCTTGCGATGATTTCGTTCAGGCCCTTGGCCATCGATTCGCCGGGCACCGAGGTCGCGACACCCTGCACTCCCGAGTTGACGAGATCCTGAACCGCCTTCAGTTCGGCTTCCGGATCGCCGCCCGCGTTCTGCGAGACGGTGAGAGTGGCGCCCAGATCGTTGGCAGCAGCCTGGGCCCCGTCCACGATTTGCTGGATGAACGGATTGCCTTGAGCATGGGCAACGATGCCGACTTTGATCGGATCAGCGGCACGGGCGACCGAGAACGACGCAGCCAGTGCGATCGCCGCGGACATCATCAACTTTGCGGTATTAGATTTCATTACATTCCCTCCCTTGGACAAAATCCAGAAAACTGCCCCTATTCCGCGTCAAACGGCGGTGAGCCCCCCGTCCACCATCACAATCGAACCTGTCATGTACGAAGCGTCGTCGGACGCCAGGAAGGCGATGGCGCCGGACATTTCTTCCGGTTGGGCGCCGCGCTTCAATGGGATGGACGCCACCAGCGGCTCGTATACGGCCGGATCGGCGACCAGTTCGGCAACGATGGGCGACAACGTGAAGCCCGGTACGACGACGTTCACGCGAATGCCTTCGGGCGCATAGTCAACTGCCATGACGCGCGCCATGCCATGTACGCCGCCCTTGCTCGAACTATAGGCGATGCTCTGTGGGGTGACCCCGAACATGCCGGTCGGTGAGCCGGTGATAACCACGCACCCTTTCTTTGAGGTCGCGCGGATGGCGTTGATGCCATGCTTGCACGCGAGATACATGCCGGTGAGGTTGACGCCGACGATCTCGTCCCAGACGGATTTCGGCAGGACGCCGACCTTCCCGTCGCGCTCGGCGGAAAAGATGCCGGCATTCGAAACCAGAATATCGAGACAGCCGAATTCCTTGACGACGCGCTTGAACGCCGCCTCGACCTGACCTTCCTCGGAGACATCGACGTGTATGGAAACCGCACGACCGCCGGCATCGGTGATTTCGCGGGCGACTGAAACTGCTGCCGCCTCGTTCCAATCCATGACCGCAACGCTGCAGCCTTCCTCAGCCAAACGCTTGGCACCGCCGCGTCCGATGCCGGAGCCGCCGCCAGTAACCGCTGCAATCTTTCCCTTCAATCCACGCATCGGCCCTTCCGCGCAGCGTCCGGCGAGATCAAGCTTCGATTAATATCGTTTCAAAATCGACTGTCAATCTCGCCCGCAGTCGTGCCGGAATGGCTTGCAAGAAGCGACGGTATCGTTTCCATGCTGGGTAATCAGGCGGCAGCCGGCTGACGCGCGTGGCGTTCGAGTTGACTGACGTCGGTCGCGAGTTTCTCGACCTGGTCGTAGTCGCGGATGCGCAGCGAGCGCGAGAGCCGGCCATCGGAAATCACGACGACGCGATCCGCCGCCTCGAATACCTCCAGCACCTCTGTGCAGAAGATGACCGCGGCGTTGCCGGCCCGGGCAAAGTCATGGAGCAGACGATAAATCTCGCGCTTGCTCTGCACGTCCACCCCACGGGTGGGCTCCTCAAGCAGGATCAGGTGCGGCTCGCAAACCAGGGCCTGAGCGATGGCGACCTTTTGCTGATTACCACCAGAAAGCGCACGGATGCCCTGCACCAGATTGCGCGTCTTCACCAGGAAACGGCTGACCGCCGACTCGGCAATTTCCTTCATGCGCTGCTTGCGCAACTCCAACAGCGGCCCGGCAATTTCGGGGCGACCGAGGCGGGCGACAAGATTTTCGCCGACGGAAAAATTCGAGTAGAGGCTGAGCTGCCGCGTTGCCGGAACGTAGGCCGTCGCGACCCGCAGGAAGAAATCCCCGGTCTTGCCGTCAAGGACTGCATCCCCCGTGCAGCGCTCAAGGCCGGCAAAGGACCGCAGGAGCTCGCGGGCGCCGGACCCTTCGACGCCCATCAACGCTACGATTTCGCCTTTCGCCAACGCGAATTCCACGTTGTTGAATTCGGTCGCGTGCGACCAGTTGCGGACGCGAAAAATCTCGTCCCCTTCCCCGGTGAGATGGCGATCGCCCGCAGTCTCCTCCTTAACCGATCCGGTAACCAACTGCTGGGCGACACCATCCTCGGTCAGCGCCGCGCCCTCGAGGATCGACCGAACGGTGCCGTCGCGAACGACGGCAACCCGGCGACAATTCTCTACGAAGTCGCTCAGGCGGTGCGTGACGAGAATGACGATGCGCCCGGCGTCGGCAATCTTACGCATCTCAAGGAACAGCTTGTTCGATTCCTCATGGGTCAATGCCGAATTCGGTTCGTCGAACAGGAATATGCGGGCATCGCGGGCAAGTGCGCGCGCGATTTCGGTTCGCTGCTGGGTAGCGAGCGAGCAATTTGCGAGCGGAACATCCGCGAGATGGCCGATTTGCAGCGCATCCATCAGGGCCCGGTCCGACTCGCCCAGCCGAGGACGCCGTGCGCTCGTTCCTTCGCGCCCGGCCAGCATATTCTCCGCAACCGTAAGATTAGGGAAAAGCTGCGGTTCCTGGTGAACGACGGCGACTGAATTCCAGTTGGCGAGCGGCGACCAAGGCTTGCCGCCCATTGTGATGGTGCCTTCGTCCGCCGGCTCCTCGCCAGCGATGATGCGAACGAACGTCGACTTGCCGGCGCCATTCGGCCCGGCGATACCGATGATCTCGCCCGGAACCAGATCGAGATCGATTCCGGCGAGCGCGATGGTGCTGCCATAGCGCTTCTTCAATCCGCGAACGGAGACGGTGCCGACGGCAGTGGCGACCGGTGCGCCCACGGTCACGCTGCCCTGCGCGCGCGAAGCTTAGTGACGGCGAGGTCGAGCGCCACGGCGCCGATGGTCACGAAGCCCAGGAAGAGCTGCTGGACATGGGGACCTGGGCTGAGAAGTGCCAATCCCTGCTGCAGTTCTGCGAGCAGCAACGCGCCACCCACCGTACCGATGATCGTGCCCTTGCCGCCCGAGAGGCTGGCGCCGCCAATGATGACCGCGGCAAAGACCGGGAAGGTGAAGGACAGGCCACTATTCGGCTGCACCGTCTGGATGAACGAGAAGTCGAGAATGCCGGCGATGGCCGCCAGAACGCCACAGAGCATGAACGCGATAACCTTGTAGCGCGCGACCGGCAGGCGGGCGAGATTGGCGGCGATCGGATTACCGCCAATGGCCATCAAGCGAAAGCCGAACAGCGAGCGATGCAGCAAAAGGCCCACGGCGATCGCCAATCCAATCATCCAGAGAACTTCGGAGGAGATCGGATGCTGGCCGAAGCTCGCCGTAAGGCCAGTGAAGAAATTCAACTGCGCGTCCGGGACGACCGCGCCGGGCGGCGGGTACGCCGGATTGAAGGTCGAGGTGTGGGTGATCCACAACGAGACGCCGTAAAGCAGGTTGTAGCTTCCGAGCGTCACGATGAACGAAGGGATTTTCAGCCGCGTCACCAGCACGCCGTTGAACAGACCGAGGACGGCGCCAGCGACGATGGCGAGCACGAGCGAGGAATAGACGGAGAAGCCGGCGACCAGCCAAAGCACGGCCAGCACGTTGGCGCCGAGGCCGTACATGGCGCCGAAGGACAGGTCGATCTCGCCGACGACAATTACCAGCGTCAGTCCAAGCGACATGATCGCGACCGAGCTCATCGCGCGTAACACCGAGATGGCGACGTCGACGTTGAAGGAGCTTGGCTTGAGAATGAAGATGACAGCGGCGACCACGATGATTGCGGCAAACAGGCCGCCCATGCGCAACGCCATGTCGAAGGTAGCCTGACCGGCCGAGGCCAGCGTGGTTCTGGAAGCGTCGACCGGAACGGGCGGGCGAGTTTCGGCGCTAGTCATGGCAGTTTCCGCAAATCTTGAAGAGAAGAAAAATCCCCGGGGGGCGGCGAGACCGGCCCCCGGGGTCGTTCAAGAGGACTACTACTGACCGAGGATGCGGTCGAGTTCCTTGCGCTGGTCGGCGACCTGATCCTTCATGATCGGCTTCAGGGTCTGCGTGTTCGGCAGTATGGTGCCGTTCTTCAAGAACTGCGCGCAAGCCGCGCCGCCGAATGCCGCCTGGTCGGGCCAGCGCTGGTCAAGCGCCGCCACCTGCGTGCCCTTCTCGATGCCATCGAGCTGACCCTTCGAGACGTTCCAGCCGATCGTGTACACTTGGCCGGCCTTGTTCAGGCTGTCGATGGCACGGTTGGCGTGCTCCGCGCCGATGTCGACGTTCTCGATGAACTGCACATCGGGATTTGCCGACAGGAAGGTGCGGTAGGCGTCGTAGGTCTGGCCGGGATCGTAGCTGACGTTGAGACCGTTTTCTTCCGTGGTGACGAACTTCGCATCCGGAATGGCGGCCATGATGCCCTCATGGAAACCCTTCATGCGGCCCTGGGCCCAGAATTGGGTCGGGTCGCCGCCCGAGACCGCGAACACCTTCAGGTTCTTGTTGTTCGCCTTCATCCAGTCGAGGACGATCTTTGCGGCCGTCTGACCTTCGAGCATCGGGATCTGGGTAAAGTTGGTGAACTCATGCCCGCGCGATGTAACGCCCGAGGTGAACACCGGAATACCCTGGTCCATCAGCTTGTTGACGATCGCCGTGGTCGAGTCGGAGCTGACCGGCTCGATGCCCATGCAGTCGATTTCGCCGGCGGCGAGCTTGGCTTCGATCTGCGACACCTGCTGGTTGGCGTCGGTCTGTACCGGCGCGATCGAGGCACAGGTCATGCCGGATAGTATCGCCTGACCCATCTTGCAGCCGGTCTGGAAGCCGGCGGCGAACTGCGGCGAAAACAGCGGAATGCCGGATGCCTGATAGGAGAAGACATAGTTGATGGGCTCACCAGCCTTGAGCTTCGCCGCGATGCGGTCGGCGAGCTTGAACGTACCCCAGTCGCGTTTCACCGTCTGCGGCGCGCCGTCCGCCCTTTCGCCGGTTGTTGGGATTTGCGACTGGCTGTCGTCGGCAAGAGCAAAGCCCATGCCGCCGATCAGGGCGATCATCGCCAGAGTCATTTTCGTATTCAGCTTCATTTTCTCGTTCCTCCCAAAATTGGCATTGTTTGCCAGTTGATATTTTGCTTCCAAATTCCCTCTCAGCGGGACAACACCTTCTCGCTGCGATAGCCGTTGACAACGTCCTCGATCACTTCAATGCCCAGGCCAGGACCGGTCGGCGGATACACCCAGCCGTCGACGTGCTCGAATGGCTTCGTGACGAGGTCGTGCTGCATCGGATTGCGCAGCGGCTTGAACTCGAACAGCTTGCACGATGGCGAGTTGAACGAGATGGCGAGGCTGGCTGCGGTGACGATCGCCGACGACCACGCGTGGGCATTGGCCTGACGACGATAGAACTCGCAGCGCTCGGTGATCTTCTTGAAGCCGGTGATGCCCTCGGCGCGGCCCGGATCGACGCCCAGCACGTCGACGGTGCCGGTTGCCAGCACGCGCTCGAACTGCTCAAGCGTCCATTCGCGTTCGCCATAGGCAATGCGGGTCGTCGTCTTGGCGCGCAAGTTGGCGTAACCCTCCGGGTCCCACGCGCCGAGCGGCTCCTCGATCCACGCGAGATTGTATTCCTCCATTGCCCTGGCACGGCGTACTGCATCGGTGACGTCCCATTTGATGTTGATGCCGTTGTCGATCATCAGCATCTTGTCCCCGAGCACTTCACGCATCGCCTTGACGTAGGCCACATCGCGATTGTGGTCATAACCGAGATTGGCGTTGCCGCGCTTCCCGAAGCCGGTCTTTAGGCCCTGCAGCCCGGTCGACACCCACTCGGCCGTCTCCGCCGCCATTTCCGGGATCGACTCGTAGTGAGCATGGCAGGAAGCGATCGCCGGCAGCTTTTCGTGCGCCGGACCGCCCAAGAGATCGAGCACGCTTTTGCCCAGCGCCTTGCCCTTGAGGTCCCATAGCGCAATGTCGATTGCCGCCGTGGCATAGGACGCGACGCCGCCGTGGTAGCCGTACCACCACGCCTGCTGCTTGTTCTGCCGCCACAACGTCTCGGTCTGGACTGGATCCTTGCCGATGAGATTCGGCGACATACCCTCGATGATCGCCTTGACGGCGAAGTTCGCCTCGGGAAACTGGGTGATCGACTCGCCCCAGCCCACCTGCCCGTCGTCGGCCGTTATCTTCGCGAGGCAGAGATGCCGGAGCGCGTTGAAGTCGTTTGGCTCCGGGTAGCTTACGGGGATAGCCTCGATGCTGGCGATTTTCATTCTGCCGGCTTCCTAACCGATGGCGCCGCGGAAGAGGCGCATGCCCTCGACGCCGACATCGACCTGGATGAGACGGCCGGTCATCGCCGAACCCGTAACATCGAAGGGGCCCATGTCGCAGCAGAAGAGCTTGCCGCCCTTGCCAAAGACGCAGTTGAGAATGGTTCCGCCAGTATCGACGAAGTCGAGGTGCTTGCCGTTCTTGTCGAAGACGTCGACTCCACCGCCGGCAACCGCGGTGATCCAGAAATTGCCCTTCTCGTCTATCTTCAGGCCGTCGGGAATGTGCCCTTCCGGCATCTTGCAGACCACCTTCTTGCTGCCGTCCGGTTTCCGGCGGACGACGTTCCGTGTGTAGGACTCGACCCAAACGATCGAGCCGTCGGCTTCGGCGACAATACCGTTCGGGTAGACGTGGTTCAACTCCTCGACGATCTTCGCCTTGCCGTTCTTCTCGATGACGCAGATGCGGCCGGGGTGCGGCTTGGTGTCGGGCGCCCAGTCACCGGAATCGGTGAACCACAGCCGTCCGTCGGGAGCGAAGGTCAGGTCGTTCGGCCCGTCGAACTTGACGCCGTCGGCATCGCTGACCAGCACCTCGACCTTGCCGGACGGGCTCGTCTTCTGGATCGATGGCGGGCGTTGCACCGGGGCTTTCCATCCGCCGATCGTCGCGTACTGGGTCGAATAGACCGCTCCGTCGCTGCCTAGCATGCAGGCATTCGGCCCGCCGCCAACATCGGCGTAGACGCCGGCCTTGTTGGTTTTCGGGTCCCAGACACCGATCGCGCTGGCATAGGAGTTGGCGTAGATCACCCGGCCGTCGTCGAGCTCGTAGGGCCCTTCGGGATGGCCAAGACCCGTGGTGCAGACCTTGATCGACTTCTTCATCGCATCGCTCCGTTGAAACTCACCACGTCACCATGCCGCCGGTGTAGTTGATCGACTGGCCGGTCATGTAACCGGCCTCGTCCGACAGCAGGAACCAGATCAGGCCGGCGCATTCTTCCGGCGACGCGGCCCGGCCGAGGGGTACCGCCTTGTTGCGCGTGCGGCTCAACTCGGCGGCACTCGTACCGCGGACGGCGGCTACCTTCTCCAGCACCGCTTCCTGCATCGGCGTGTCGATGATGCCCGGGCAGATAGCGTTGACGCGCACCGGCCGGTCGGCCAGCGCATAGGCAAACGAACGGGTGATGGAAGTGATGGTCGTCTTCGAAGCCGCGTAGACCGCCGCCTCGACGGTAGTGGCAAGCTTCGCCGAACTTGACGAGAGATTCACGATAGCGCCGCCCGCGCGAAGGCGCGGCCCGATCTTCTGGCAGAGGAAGAAAATCGACTCGCTGTTCACGGTCTGGATGCGGCGCCACTCATCGACGGTCACGTCGAAGATCGGCTTCAGCAGGATGATGCCGGCAGCATTGACGAGAAAATCGTAGCCATCGGCAGCGGCGGCCAGCTTGTCGCGGCCGGCGGGGTCGGAGAGGTCGGCGACGAGCGTCTGGCAACCGGCCGCAGCGCGTTCCGCCAAGCGGTCAGCCGCAATGTCAACAGCGAGGACGGAAACGCCCTCCCGGAGCAGCCGCTCGGTGACGGCGCGACCAATGCCGCTCGCCGCACCAGTGACGACGCCCCGGCGATCATCGCGAATTGTAGTGGCGGCTTGCGCCAAACCACCCTCCCTTTCCGACCTCAGGCGGCAGCCTTTTCATCAGGCCGTCTCGCTTTTGGGTCACTATATTGAAACGATATCAGTTGTCGCAAGCCCTTCTCACGCCAATTGCGCAAGCAATCGTCTCAGCTTCACAGGCCGGTGCAATCGGCAGCGTTCTGGCGTTTCGGTAGCCGGCAATATTTCCGAGGCGACAAAGAATCAAATCACGCCTCCGACTTGCGACCGCCAAGCCTGCCCGATATGTTTGGAAACGATGCCAACGACGCCTTGACACAGGTTCGTTGGCCGACCCCTGCAGTCTCCAGCTTTGTTCAAGGAGTTCCATGTCGACGTTGCGCGTAGCAGTTATCGCCGGCGATGGAATTGGCAAAGAGGTCGTTCCCGAGGGATTGAGGATAGTCGCGGCAGCGGCGAAACGTGAGGGGACGGGCCTCGCCTTCGAGCATTTCGACTGGGGCTGCGATCATTTCGCCCGCCTCGGCCGCATGATGCCCGAAAAGGGGCTGGAGCAGATCGCCAATCACGATGCGATCTATCTCGGCGCCATCGGCTGGCCGACGGTGCCCGACCACACGGCCCTATGGACCCTGCTCATGCCGATCCGGCGGGACTTCCGTCAGTACGTGAACCTCCGCCCGGTAAGATTGTTCAAGGGCGTACCGACGCCCCTCGCCGGCAAGGTGCCCGGCTCGATCGATTTCCTGATCGTTCGCGAGAACAATGAGGGCGAATATTCCGAAGTCGGCGGGCGAATGTACGCCGGTACCGAAGACGAGATCGCCGTGCAGGAGGCGATCTTCACGCGCCGCGGCACCGATCGCATACTGCGCTATGCCTTCGAACTCGCCGCGAAACGCCCGAAACGGAAGCTGACGTCCGCGACCAAATCGAACGGCATCATCCATTCGATGCCCTTCTGGGACGAGCGCTTCCGCGCCGTCGCCACGGATTATCCCGACGTGGCGACCGAGCAGTATCACATCGACATCCTGACGGCGCATTTCGTCCGCCGTCCCGAGAGTTTCGACGTCGTGGTCGCCAGCAATCTCTTCGGCGACATTCTTTCCGACCTCGGGCCCGCGGTGACCGGCACGATCGGTATCGCGCCATCGGCCAACATCAATCCCGAGCGGAAATTTCCGTCGATGTTCGAACCAGTGCACGGATCGGCGCCCGACATCGCCGGCAAGAACATTGCCAATCCGGTTGGCCAGATCTGGTCAGGGGCGTTGATGCTGGAGCATCTTGGCGCCAAGCCTGCGGCGGACCGGATCGTGGCCGCGATCGAGCGAGTGCTTGCCGACGGCAGGGTGATGACCGGCGACATGGGCGGAACTGCCTCGACCATCGAGATGGGACAGGCCATTCTCGACGCGCTCTAGCGCAGGCAATCACGGGGAGAACGCGATGGCCGAAATTCCGTTCGTCGATACCCACTTCCACCTGCACGACCTGAAGAATCCCGACCTCAAATATGCATGGCTGGAATGGGAGGCGATCCACGGCTTCCTCGGCAATATCGATGCGATCAAGCCCGTTCACTACTGGATCGAGGACTACATCGCCGAAATCCGCTTCGCCAACGTGCCGAAGGCGATTCACGTCCAGGCGGCGCTGGGAATCAAGGATCCGGTCGAAGAGACGAAATGGGTTCAGGCCTTCGCCGACAGGACCGGCTATCCGCACGGCATCATCGCCGAGTGTCATCTGCAGGATGCCGACGCGGAAGCGGTGCTTGAGGGGCAGATGCAATATCGAAATGTGCGCGGCATCCGCGATTTTGGCCGCGGCGATTACCTGATCGATCCGGCATGGCAGGCCGGCTTCAGGCTGCTCGCCCGACATGACCTGGTCTATTGCCTCGACACGCGGCCGGAGCTTTTCGCGCAGGTCCTAGCGCTTGCCGGGAAAGTGCCGGAGACGGTGATCTGCATCGATCACTGCGGCTTCCCGCGCGAGCGCACGCCGGAGTACTTCCGCATGTGGCGGAACGGCCTGACCGAGATGGCAAAGGCGAGCAATATCTGGATGAAGATTTCCGGACTCGGCATGGGTGACCGCATGTGGACGGTCGAAAGCATCCGGCCATGGGTAATGGGGTGCATCGAGGCGTTCGGCACCGATCGTGTGGTTTTCGGCACCAACTGGCCGGTGGACCGGATGTTCAGTTCCTATCCCGACGTTATCAACGCCTACGCCGAGATCATCAAGGACTTCAGCAGGGACGAGCAGCGCACCATGTTTTCCGCCAACGCCGAACGGCTGTTCCGCATATGAGCCCGCCAATGATCGATGCAGCCGCCAACGCCGTAACCGGCGTCCACCACATCGGGATGAGTGTGGCAAGCATCGAACGTGCCCTCGCCTTCTGGGAAAAATTTCTGGGCAAGCCGGCGCGCTGGCGAACCGTGCTCGACAAGCCATATCTCGGCCGCCACGTCGGCTATCCCGGCGTCGCCATCGACGCGGCGTTTATCGACTTGCCGGGCGGTGGCGTGATCGAACTGCTCGACTATCGCACGGACAAGCAGTCGATCTCCGATGCCACTGCGAACCCCGGGAATGTGCATCTCTGTCTGTCGGTCTCCGACTGCCGGGCCGCATGGGATCGCGCTGTTGCCTGTGGCGCGCGGCCGATCGTCCCCGAGGGGCCGATCGAGGTGACCCACGGCCCTAACACCGGCGCGCGCGCCGCCTACCTGCGTATCCACGACGGGATTACGCTCGAATTCCTGCAGCCGCCGCCAGCTAGAACCTGAGGAGGAAAGTCATGATCAAGCGGGTCAGCCTCGTTCGCCGCAAGCCCGACTGGACGCATGAAGCCTTCATCGCGCACTGGATGGGGCCGCACGCCGAAATCGTGAAGCAGCTGCCGGGCCTGCGCGGCCTGCGCTTCGGCGATACTCAGCGCTGGACGCCGGAAGGCGCGGCCTGGGACGGGATCGGCGAACTATGGTTCGACAGCATCGAAGCAGCGGAGAAGGCCTTCGCCGCCGAACCTCACGCCAGCCGATTGAAGGCAGACCGGGCGCACTTTCTCGGCGAGGGCCAGGTGGCGTTCGTCGAGGAGCACACGGCACTACGACCGCCGCTCTGATAGGCGGCGCGGGGATTAAGGGAAACGGCGATGGGTTTCAATCTCGCATCGGGACTTGAGGGCAAGGGCATCCTCGTGACCGGGGCAGCCGGCGGCATCGGCCGCGAAGTCGTTCGCGCATTTGCCGCCGCGGGTTCGCGGGTCGCCGCGGTTGACCTGAAGCAGGAGGCGGTCGATGCGGTGATCGGCGAGTGCGAGGGCGGTCCACATCTCGCTGTCGGCTTCGATCTCCGCAAGTTCGGTGCCCTGCCCGACCTGCTGGCGAAGGCGCGGAGCGTGTTCGGCCGGCTGGATGTGCTCGCCTGCGTCGCCGGCGCGCTCGTCCGCCGGGCCCATGTCGATGATGTGACCGAGGCCGACTGGGACCTGCAGCACGACGTCAACCTCAAGTCGGCGTTCTTTCTCAACCAGGCTGCGGGTAAACTATTCCGCGAGCAGGGCCGCGGTGGGCGCATCATCAATTTCACCTCGCAGGGCTGGTGGAGCGGCGGTTTCGGCGGCTCTGTCGCCTATGCCGCGAGCAAGGGCGGTGTCGTTTCGATGACTCGCGGCCTCGCGCGCAGCTTCGCCAAGGACAAGATCACCGTAAACGCGGTGTCCCCCGGCGCTGCCGACACCGCGATGATGCGGAGCGGCATGACGGACGCGGCGCTCGCCGCCACGATCGCGCAGATTCCGCTTGGCTATATGTCGGAGCCGGGGGAACTGGCTGGGACCGTCCTCTTTCTTGCGTCCGACCACGCCAGCTATATCACCGGCGCGACGATCAACGTCAGCGGCGGCTGGCTAATGTACTGATGCCGGCAGGAGAACCGAGATGGCAGGTGATTTCACCGGCAAGGTCGCGGCGATTACCGGCGCCGCGCGCGGCATCGGCGACGCCATCGCCGAACGACTGATCGAGGAAGGCGCCCGGGTTTTCTCACTCGACCTCGGAGACCCTGCTGAGCCGCGCAACGGCGTTACTTACCTCAAAGCCGATGTCGCCGATCCCGACAGCGTAGCCAGCGCATTCAGGGAAATCGACGCCAAGGCCGGCCGGGTCGACGTGCTCGTCAACAATGCCGGCGTTCAGCGTGTCAATCTCGCCGAGAACATGCCGGTCGCCGATTGGCATCTGGTGCTCAACACGCATCTGACCGGGATGCACCTCTGCTGTGCCGAAGCCATCCGCCGAATGCGCGGCCAAGGCCGGGGCGGCGCGATCGTCAGTATCGCTTCCGCCGCGGGCATCGTCGCCATTCAGGGGCGCGGCCCCTACAGCGCCGCGAAGGCCGGCATCGAGAGCCTCACCCGCGTCTATGCCGCCGAGACTGCGATGGCAAAAATCCGTGTCAACGCGGTCGCACCGGGCTCGACCCGCACCAAGCTGATCGAGCAGGGCATCCGCGACGGCACCATAAAGTCCGAGTGGCAGATCGAGCGCATTCCCATGGGCCGGCTGGCCGAACCGCGCGAGATCGCCGACCCGGTGGTGTACCTCGCCAGCGACAAGGCCAGCTACATCACCGGCCAGACAATCGTGGTCGACGGCGGTTGGACAATCCAGGGGATGGTGCATATCGCGGATTCGCTGAAGCCCGAACTCACCGGTTGAGAATGACGGCGTCCGACTCCATTCCGCCTCGCTTCAACATGGCGCGCTACTGTATCGGCCGCCCCGCCGCGGAGTGCGCGGATAAGCTCGCACTGATCGTGGTCAAGGACGTCGCGGCGCCGATCGAGATTGCCGAACGCTGGACCTATGGTGAGCTTGACGATGCGGTGCGCCGGATCGGCGCCGGGTTGCAGGCGCGCGGATTGAAGCGCGGCGACCGCGTGCTGCTCCGCCTGCCGAACGGTAGCGACTACGCCCTCGCCTTTTTCGGCAGCATCGCGGCGGGACTGGTTCCGATTCCTGCCTCACCACAACTGACCGAGGGTGAGGCGCGATTCCTGCAGGAAAACTCCGAGGCCGCCGCCGTGATCGCCACCCCTGAACTTGCGATCTCCGGCGTCGTCAGCCGCATCGAAGCGACCGACCTCGCCGCGATGCGCCGTTCTTTAGCCGCAGCCGATTATGCCGATACCGGCGCCGATGAGCCGGCATTCCTCATCTACACTTCCGGCACCAGTCGCCGCCCCAAGGGCGTGCTGCACGCACAACGGAGCGCATGGGGTCGCCGGCCGATCTACGACGACTGGTATGGCATCTCTGCCCAAGACATCGTCCTGCATGCCGGCGCCTTCAACTGGAGCTACACCCTAGGCGCCGGACTGACCGACCCGTGGGCGAACGGGGCGACGGCCATTCTCTATACCGGCCCTCGCGACATCGCGGTGTGGCTGAAGCTTCTCGGCGCCACCGGCGCGACACTTTTCGCGGCAGTGCCATCTCTCTTCCGGCAGATATTAAAATACGGCGACTTCGCGCGAGCCGACCTCGCACGACTGCGCCACGGGCTGGCTGCCGGCGAGGCCTTGCCTCCGGCGATGCTCGAGGACTGGCGCAAGGCGACCGGCCTCGAAATCTACGAGGCGTTCGGCATGAGCGAGTGCTCGACATTCATCTCCACCCGACCCGGAACTCCCATACGGCCCGGCAGCCCGGGTAAGGCGCAGCGGGGTCGCCAAATTGCGGTGCTGCCGCTCGAGGGCGGCACCGCTCCTCTTCCCCCGGGCGAAACCGGCCTGCTCGCCATCCACCGGCGCGAAGCCGGACTGATGCTGGGTTACTGGCGGCTGCCGGAGGAGGACGCGGCGACCTGGCGCGGCGACTGGTTCACCGGCGGCGACCTCGTTGCCATTGATGCGGACGGCTACGTTTGGCCGCGCGGGCGCGACGACGACGTGATGAATGCCGGCGGCTATCGCGTTTCGCCGCTCGAGGTGGAGGCCGCCTTTGCCGGCCATCCTGCGATCGCAGAGATCGCGGTGGCGGAGGCGGCGCTCAAGCCCGGGGTCACTGGCATCACGGCGTTCGTGGTGCCGCGTGCGGGCGCCTCTGCGAACGAAGCGGAAATCCTGGCCCACGGCGAGCGAGAACTCGCGCCCTACAAGCGGCCGAAAAAGGTTCTGTTCGTGGAGGCGCTACCCCGCTCCGCCAACGGCAAGCTGCTCCGTCGCTTGCTCGTCGCGGCGACGCAGCGTTGATCAGGTGCGGGGCGTTTTCGGCAGGTTCGCGAGGACCCGCTCGGTATCGGCGCCGAAAGGCCGGCCAACGTGACGAATCTTCCCCGGCGATTTTGACAGGCGGGCGATGACGTTCTGCATCTTCACGCCATCGACCTCGGTAATCATCTCGCGAGCGCGATAATGCGGATCTAGGAAAATCTCGCTCATGTCGAGGACGGGCGCGATCGCCGCATCGACGCGGCGGAACTCTCGAATAGCCTCCTCGGAATTGCGCCCCGCGATCCAGGCGCGCACGTGGCCTTCGACTTCCTCACGATGCGCAGTGCGGCCCTGGAATGAGTCAAAGCGCTTGTCGCCCGAGAGCCCGACGAGATCCATTACGCGCTCGGCTACGCTGTCTGCGGAACTCGATACCGCCACCCACACGCCATCGGCGCAGCGATAGGTGCCGCGTGGCACGGTGTAGGGAATACCGGAGCCGAGGCGCGGCTGCAGGTAGCCCATGTGGGCGTACGCGGACACCAGCGGACCCATGATCTGGAACATTGATTCGAGCAGGTTGACGTCGATCACCTGTCCCTCGCCCGCCTTGTCAGCGTGGCGAAGCCCGAGCATGACGGCGAACGCCCCGACCAGCGCGGTAACTTCGTCGGTGACGGCAATCGGCGGCAGCAGCGGAGGCCCGCCGGGCTCGCCGAGGATTCCCGAGAAGCCGCTGAGCGCTTCGGCGATAGTCGCGAAGCCCGCCTGCAGTGCATACGGACCGTCCTGGCCGAACCCACTGACGCGCAGGATGACAAGCCGTGGATTGTGCTTCAGTAACTCGTCGGGACTGAAACCCAGCGCTTCGAGCTTGCCGGGACGCATGTTCTCGATGATGACGTGGGCGTCGGCAAGCAGCGCCCACAGGCTCTCGCGCGCCGTCTCGGTCTTGAGATCGAGCGAGATGACCTGCTTGTTGCGATTGACCAGCTTCCAGAAATACGAGTCCTTCTCGTTCGGCCCGACCCAACCCATCCTGCGCGTAGGATCGCCCCCCGGCGGCTCGACCTTTATTACCTCGGCCCCGAAATCGGCCAGATATTTGCCCGCGCCCGGGCCGGCGACAACCGTCGCCAGCTCTATGACGCGAACACCCGCGAGCGGCGGCGTTGGCTCTGTCACGAGGATACTCCGCTCGGCCGTCTGGGCAGCAATACCGCCCGGGTGAAAGTGCACACTTTCTGCTTGTCCTGATTGAAGCCGTCGGTGCGCACCGTCAGGACGCCGGCATCCGGCCGTGACTGCGAGGGACGCCCCGACAGCACTTCGCTTTCGCCGTAGAGCGTATCGCCGTGAAATAGCGGCGCGACGTGGCGAAGCTCGCTGACGCCGAGGTTGGCAATGGCGCGTCCCGAAATATCCGGAACGCTCATGCCGAGCAGCAGCGAGTAAACAAACGTGCCAACTACTATGTTCTTGCCGAACTCAGTCTCCGTACTGGCGTAGTGACGATCGACGTGTAGCGGGCTGGCGGCCATGGTGAGCAGGCAGAACATGTGATCCTCGGCCTCTGTCACGGTCTTGCCGGGCCAGTGCCGGAAAATCTCGCCAGGTTCATAGTCCTCCAGGTACCCCCCGAAGCGCTCCTCGCGGGCGGAATGAACCCGCGGCATCTTCACATCTCTATCGTCATGGTCGGGGCCCCTGTCTTGACCTCGTCACCGGTGGCGATCTTGATTTCGACCACAGTGCCGGTGAACGGCGACGGCACCTCGACCTGGGTCTTGTCAGTCTCCGCGACGAACAGCGATTGACCTTCAGTGACCGCGTCGCCGGCCTTCACCAGGATGTCCATGATGACGACTTCGTCGACAGCGTCGCCGACCTTGGGCATCTTCAGCGTCGTGCGCACAAACCAACTCCTTCAATGTTTCGAGCGGGATTTAAGAATCGCCCGACGACATTGCCGTCTCAGGCCGCAAAAAGACAATTCCGCTGCCCAGGGAAGACGCCGAAGCTCGAACGAAAGCGTAGGCCAGCCTCTCTGTCGTGTCAATCGTTTGACTATGGCCTAGATCAATCGGTTGACTGGGTACCGGCGGGGACCTATGGTCGCCGCTCGCCCGCGATGCCATAACCGGCACACGCACCGTTTCTTCGGGGATTTGCCTATGGCAAAAGAGGTTACCATCACCGACGTCAGCGTTGCCACCATCCAGGCTCAGCTACCGGCTCCGGTGATCTTCGGCGACTGGGTGATGAAGATGCGCGAGTTCGCCACCGTGCGCGTACGCACGTCTTCCGGACACGAAGGCTGGGCGTTCACGCTCACCCGCGATGGCGCCGTGGCCGAGCAGATCCGCAAGACAATCGTCCCGGTTTACGTCGGCACCGACATCGCCCAGCGCGAGGCGACGTTCAGAACCACGAAGGGACGCACCTACGGTTCGCACAGCGCCGGCGTTGGCCTCCGGGCGCTTTCGATCGTGGACCTCGCCGCTTGGGACGCGGCCGCGAAGATTGCCGACAAGTCGATTGCCGAGTTCCTCGGCGGCACGGTGAAGCCGATGCCGGCTACGTCCATCATCGGCTATCCGCCGGCGATCATGCCGCCCGATAAGACCGGCGCACAGACGGCGGAATTTTACGCCAACGGATGGCGGCGGTTCAAAGCCCCGATGGGAGCGACATGGGAAGTGTCGAAGGCGCGGCTGAGTGCAGCGCGCAAGGCGGCCCCCGACGCCTGGCTCGGCACCGATCTGGTCTGGATGTTCAAGACCGTCGACGACGCGGCCGCTTACGCCAACAGCATCGCCGACCTCAACATGGGCTGCATCGAGGACATCTTCCCGCCCGGCAACGCCGGCATGCTTGCGGCGCTTCGCAAGCGCGTCCCAATGCCGATCTGGCAGGGCGACGAACAGGGCGGCTCGTACTATCCGGAGGCGTTCATCCTGGCGGGCTCGGTCGACCGCGTCCGCGTTGACCTGACCTGCATGGGCGGTATCACCGGTGGACGCGCAATCATCGACGAGTGCCTCGCCGCCAAAGTTGACTTCGGGCCGCACATGTTCCCGCACACCCACAGCCAGGTGTTTAGCGCCTGGGGTTTCGACGACAAGCCGATCGAGTGGGGCGTGCCGTGGACGGGGGTGCATCCTTACGACGATGCCCTCGCGCAGCCCGAGATCATGGCAGGAGGACTGATGAAGTCGCTGCCGCAGGGGCCAGGTTTCGGCAAGATGATCGACAAGCATTGGTGCCGGAGCCAGCCGCACATCGATCCGGACCACATTCTTTCAGATTAGATGGCGGGCCGCACAGCAGCCTCTGCGAGATAGATCGACATGACCGACGAAGAACTTTTCAGCGTCCCCGCCGGCTACGCGACCACCATGTTCGACATCAAGGGCCGGGTCGCCGTCGTGACCGGCGGTGGCAGCGGGCTCGGGCGCGCCATTTCGATCGGCTACGCGCAGCTCGGCGCCACCGTCATCGTCGCCGACGTTAACGACAAGGGCGCCGAGGAAACGCTCGCCACGATCACGGAGCAGGGCGGCAAGGCGGAAGTTGCGCACCTCGACGTGACGAAACGCGACGACAGCTTCGCGCTTGCCGATATCGTCGTCGCCAACCACGGCCACGTCGACATCCTCGTCAACAGCGCGGGTTCCGCCCACCGGAGCCCTGCCGAAGAGTTTCCCGAGGACCGCTTCGACTTCATCATCGCGCTCAACCTCAAAGGCACCTACCTCTGTTGCCAGGCTTTCGGCAACAAAATGCTGAAGCAGGGTAAGGGCAGCATCATCAACATGGCGTCGATCGGCTCGTTCATCGGCTATCCGTGGGCGAGCGCATACCTCGCATCCAAGGGCGGCGTGCGTCAGCTCACCAAGGGGCTGGCACTCGAATGGCGCGAACGGGGCGTGCGGGTAAACGGCATCGGCCCGACACTGATGGAAAGCCCCCTCACCCGCCAGGCGGCGCAGAAGACTTCCATCACAGCCGATTTCATCAAAGCGCGGATGCTCCGCCCGCGGCTCGGCCTGCCGCGTGAGCTGATTGGCGCGGCGGTCTTCCTCGCGAGCGACGCCTCCGAGCTGGTTACCGGGCACGTCATCATGTGCGACGACGGCTACCTGACGGCGTAGGAGCAAATCGTGGCGAAACTCACCAAGACGCACCATGCCGGCTTCACAGTCCGTTCCATCGACCGATCGCTGGAGTTTTACCGCGACCTGCTCGGCCTCGAACTCGTTTTCCGGTGGAACCCCCGGGAACCCTACATCAGTGAGTTGGTCGGCTACCCCACGGTCAGCCTGCATGGCGCCATCCTGCGCGTGCCCGGGACCGACATGTTCTTCGAGTTGCTCGAATACCAGAACATTCCCGAGAAGACCGTCGATATGGCGAATGGCAACATCGGCAACGGCCATATCGCCTTCCACGTCGATGAACTCGACCCAATTTACGAGATGCTGACGAAGGCCGGCGTGAAAAGTGTATCGCCGCCGGTCACCCCCACGATCGGGCCGAACAAGGGCGGCCGTGCCGTCTACATGATCGATCCCGATGGGTTCCGCGTCGAACTCATCCAGGCGGCCAGAACGTTCGCGGACTACAAGCCGACCTAGCCGCGTTTCGCCGTGCCAATTGACAGACGGGGGCGTGCGTCGGAAACAGGCCGCGGCGAAGGAATTCGATCAATGCCCGCGGCGACCAAACCGGCAAACCGTAAGAGGATAACGATCCGCGACGTGGCGGCGTTGGCTGAGGTTGACGTAAGCCTGGTATCGCGCGTCCTCAACAATCATCCCAAGGCGAGCGCCGGCGCCGCCACCCGGCAGCGAATTCTGGAAGCGGCGCAGACACTTGGCTATCAGCCTAACGTCGTGGCGCGCGGCCTGCGCATGGCACGTACCTGGACGCTCGGCCTCATGCTGCCGAACCTCACCAATCCGATGTACGCCGAGATCATCCGCGCGGCGGAGGCACGGGCGCGCGAACGCGGCTTCGGCCTCGTCTTCGGCACCCATGTCGACGGGGAGGAGAAAGCGACTTTCGCCCGCCTGCTTCAGGAAGGCCGGGTGGACGGACTGCTGACCGCGAGCGGCGTCCATGGCGACGGCTTTCTTCGCCGCATTGCCAACGGCGGGTTCGGCCCCGTGGTGATGCTGAACCGGCGCGTGCGCGGCGTCCACCCGACCGTGACGGTCGACGACGCGGCCGGCGCGGCGCTTGCCGTACGCCATCTTGCCGAACTCGGACACAAGACGGTCGCTGGTGTCTTCGGTCCCGAGGCGATCGAGACCAGCCGCCGGCGCCGCGCCGGCTTCGTCGCCGCCGGAGCGCAGGCGGGCATCGACGTGATTCCCCTCGACGAGCCTGGAGTCGATGCCGCGGTCGGCAGCGCCGCCGCTGAACAAATCTTCCACGACCACGCCCATACAACGGCAATTTTCGCATCGACGTTTGGCATCGGCATGGGCGTGCTGCGCGCGGCCCGCCGGATAGGTGTCGACATTCCGCGCGACATGTCGCTGGTTGCGTTGCACGACAGCGACCTTGCCGATTTCCTCAGCCCTACGCTGACGACGATTGCCCTGCCGGTCGACGAGATGGCACAACAGGCCGTCGATCTGGTCATCCAGCTGATCGACGGCGCCTCGCCCGGAAGCGCGATCGTACGGACGCCGCCCCAGTTGAAATTGCGCGGTTCCACCGCACGACCGCGCGGAATCAAACGATTGACGAAGAAACGGGGGTCTGGCTAGAGTAATGGCCAAAGACCGCACCAGGGGAGGAAATACAAAGTGGCTTTGATGCGCATGCGTCAGGCGGTGATGAAGGCGCTTGACGACGCCCTCGCCGAGGACCCGCTGGTTATCGTCATGGGCGAAGACGTCGCCGCCGCAGGCGGACCGTTCAAGGTGACCGAGGGCCTTCTCGAGAAGCACGGTCCCGATCGCGTCATCGACACGCCGATTTCCGAAATGGGTTTCATGGGCGCCGCCGTGGGAGCCGCGGTCTGCGGCATGAAGCCGATCGTCGAGATGATGTTCGTCGAATTCACCGGCGTTGCGCTCGACCAGCTCACGACCGAAGCGGCGACGATGCGCTACCTGTCACGCGGCAAGTTCACCGTGCCTATGGTCATGCGCGCCTCCGCCGGCGCCGGCCAGGGTTTCGGCTGCCAGCACTCGCAGATGCTCGATCACTGGTTTCGCGGCACCCCCGGCCTCAAGGTCTGCGTGGCCAGCGGCGCCCGCACGGTTTACGGCCTGCTTCGCTCCGCGATCGAGGATCCGGACCCGGTGGTCGTGCTTGAGCCGCGCGTACTCTACGGCGAGCGCGAGGAGTTCGACGTCGATGAGAAATACCGCATTCCGCTCGGCAAGTCCGAGACGGTGCGCGAGGGCAAAGACGTCACCGTCCTTACCTGCGGCGCAATGACCCGCGTCGTCACTGAGGCGGCGGAGAAATCCAACGCGAGCATCGAGGTGATCGACATGCTCTCCCTGTGGCCCTGGGACGAGGCAGCCGTCACCAAATCGGTGGCGCGCACGGGCCGGCTGGTCACTGTCGAGGAAGCCCCCGTGGGCACCGGTTGGGGCGGCACGGTCGTCTCGACCATCCTCAGCCATTCGTTCGGCGCGCTGAAGGCGCCGCCGCACCGCATCACCCTCCCCGATGCGCCGGTTCCCTATAACGGCGGCCTGGAGGCACGTTACCTGCCGAATGCTCCCTACGTGACGCAACAGATCGACGCGCTGGTCTCGACCGGACGGTCCCCGCAAGCCTGGTGGAAACAAGCATCATGACAATTCTCAATTCGGACGTCCCTACCGCCCGCCGCGCCGCGCTTGGCGATCGCATCGAGCAACTGAAGCGGATGGTCGAAATCCGCGCCGTCGAAACGCGCATTCAGAAGCTTTTCGCGGACGGCATGGTTCGCGGCAGCACACACCTCTGCAACGGCCAGGAAGCCGTGTCGGTTGGCATTGCTCGTTCGCTTGATCCCGACGACGTCGTTACCTGCACCTACCGCGGCCACGGGCACGCTTTGGCGCTGGGTGCCAATCCAGTGCAGGTGCTCGGCGAGATCTGTGGGCGCACCGTCGGCTGCGCCGGCGGGCTTGGCGGGTCCATGCACCTGATGGAAGCTTCGGTCGGCTTGCTGCCGACTTTCGCTATCGTCGGCGCCGGCCTGCCGATCGCCTGCGGCGCCGCTATGGCGGCTAAGGCGCGCGGCACCGACCGCGTCGCGGTTGCTATTTTTGGCGACGGCTCGACCAACATCGGCGCCTTTCACGAGGCGCTGAATTTTGCGGCGATTCGCAAGCTGCCTATCGTGTTCATCTGCGAGAACAACCTCTACGGCGAATACAGCCGCATCAACCTGACCACGCCGGTCAGCGACATCGCGGTACGGGCGGCGAGCTACGCCATGCCGGGCGTGATCGTCGACGGGCAGGACGTCGACGCGGTCGCCAAGGCCGTCACGGAAGCGGTGGCCCGGGCGCGCAAGGGCGACGGCCCGTCGCTGTTGGAGATGAAGACCTACCGCTATTCCGGCCACTCGCGCTCCGACCCGGCTACCTATCGCCTGCCGGGCGAACTCGATGCCTGGATGAAGCGCGACCCGATCGACCTGTTCGCGAAGGTTCTGGTGGACGAAAAGGCGATCGGCGCCAATGATCTCGCGACCATGAAAGACAGCGTGGCGAAGGCGGTGGACAAGGACGCGGACAGCGTGCTTGCCGCGCCGGAGCCTGATCAGAAGGAAATCTTCGCGCACGTCAGCGCGGGCTCGGGTGGAGAAGACACACGATGGAATTTCTGGTCGAAATCCACGTCCAATGGCCACCGGACGGCGACCCCGAGCGCCGGGCGGCAATAGCCGCCGCGGAAAGCGAGCGCGCCCGCGAGCTGGCGGCTGCGGGAATTCTCAAACGCGTGTGGCGCGTCCCGGGAGAATGGAAGAACGTTGGCCTGTGGGAAGCGGACGATGCCACCGCCTTACATGAGGCAATCGCTTCGCTTCCGTTCTATCCTTGGCTGAAGGTGCAGGTCCGTCCGATGGCGGCGCACCCGAACGACCCGCGGCAGTGGACGGCGTAGCTTCGCCGGCCGCTCTATCGCTCTGAGGCGCGACTGATGCATCCCCTGCGGCGGCGACGATGCTGCCTTTCAGTGCCCGGCGCATCCGACAAGATGATGGCGAAGGCGCTGACGCTCGACGCCGACGAGATCATCCTCGACCTCGAAGACGCGGTGTCGGCGGCCGACAAGGCTGCGGCACGCGCCCGTGTTGCCAGTGCCGTGGCGAGCGATGCCTGGCGCGATCGCACTGTGAGCGTCAGAGTAAACGGGTTGACGACCCCATGGGGCCGCGACGACATCGCCGCGGTCGCCAAGGTCGCCAACGACCGACTTACGGTTGTCATCCCCAAGGTCGAGACGCCTTCCGACGTAGTTACGGCGGCCTACCTCGCCGGCGCCGCGGTCGGCCTACAGGCGCTGATCGAGACGGCGAAAGGAGTCACCAACGCCACCCTCATCGCGGCGGCGTCGCCGCAACTGCAGACATTGATCCTCGGTTACGCCGACCTCGCCTCCTCCCTCGGGCGGCCGACTAGTTCCACTGCATCGTGGCGAACGGTCCAGGATCTGGTGGTCATCGCTGCCCGTGCGCACGGCCTGCAGCCGATCGATGGACCGTTCTTTAAGCTCGATGCGCCAGAGCCGCTGAGGGCCGAAGCAACGCGCGCGCGCGACCAGGGCTTCGAGGGCAAATGGGCCATCCATCCGACGCAGGTTGCCGTTATCAATGAAATACTGACGCCGACGGCGGATGAGGTCGATCGTGCCCGCGCCGTCCTCGACGAATTGCGGCGGAGCGGCGGGGGCGCCAGTCGGGTCGGCAGCGGCATGGTCGACGAGGCCATGCGCCTCATGGCGGAACGCACGCTCCGCCGCGCCGGCATGACGGAGCCAACGTGAGCGCGCCGGCAGTCGCCGTCGGCGGGCCGTGGTACGACGACCTTTCCGTCGGTGATCGCTTTGATGACGCGCCCGGCATCACGCTGACGGACGGACTCACCGCGGCGCATCGCGCCATCGTTGGCGGCCGCCTGCATCTTGCCTCCGACAGCGAGCTGTCGCAAAAGGTTGCCGGCATGGCGCTGGCGCCTCCGATGCTCGTCTGGGACACCTCCATCGGTCAATCAACGCTGGTCACCGGTCGCGCCATCGCCAATCTCTTCTATCGCGGCCTGATCCTTCGCCGGCACCCCGCGATCGGCGACACCCTGCGAACCAAGACGCGGATCGTCGGATTGCGACCGTCGACCGCGCGTCCGGGGCGATCGCCCCGCGGCCTGGTCGTGATGCAGATTGTGACGACGGACCAAAACGGCGCGGTCGTGCTCGACTATCATCGCTGTGCGCTACTGCCGGCGCGGGACAGTGCCCCAATCAAGACGGGCGGCGAGATGGAACCGCCGCTGACACCGCTCGACAAAACGTCCTTGGCGCCGGCGATCGCCGCCTGGAACCTCGCGGCATTTCGCGAAGGCGTTCCCGGCCCCCACTTTACGGCGATCGAATCCGGAGTGTCCTATCGGGTCGAAGCCGGCGATCTCGTTTCCAGCGCGCCGGAGCTGGCGCGCCTGACGCTCAATCTTGCCGCGGTTCACCACGACAGCGCCGCAACCGCCGACGGCAAGCGGTTGGTTTATGGCGGCCACACGATCGGGCTCGCGGCGGCCCAGGTAACCCGCGCCCTGCCCGGCCTCGTCACGTTTCTCGGCTGGGCCAGCTGCGATCACACCGGACCGGTGCACGAGGGCGACACACTGAACTCGGAGATTACGGTCGAGAAATGCGAGGCTCTGCCGGTCGGCGGCCTCGTCCATCTCCGTGTGCAGGTCAATGCACGCGGTGCAGGAACCACCGAGAGCACGCCGGTTCTCGACTGGCGCCTCGTCGGATTGATGGCATGACCGGCGGCATCCTCGCCGGAATGCGCGTCGTCGAAGGGTCCGCCTTCGTCGCGGCGCCACTCGGCGGCATGACGCTGGCGCAGCTTGGCGCGGAAGTCATCCGTTTCGACCAGATCGGCGGCGGCCTCGACGCCGGGCGCTGGCCCCTCGACAAGAACGGCAACAGTCTTTTCTGGGCGGGGCTCAACAAGAGCAAGCGCTCCATCCAGATCGATCTGCGCAACCCCGCCGGACAGGAAATTGCGACGGCGCTCATCGCGCACCCCGGCCCCGACGGGGGTATCTTCCTCACCAACTTTCCAGCAAGCGGCTGGCTGAGCTACGAGACGCTGAAGGCGAGGCGCGCCGACCTCATCATGATGGTCCTCAGCGGCAACCACGACGGCTCGAGCGAGATGGACTACACCGTCAACCCCGCCACCGGCTTCCCCGCGATCACCGGCCCGGCCGACACTGCCAAACCGGTAAACAGTATTTTGCCGGCGTGGGACATCGCGATGGGGACACTTGCGGCGGTGGGTATTCTCGCGGCCGACCGCCATCGGGCACGGACCCACGACGGGTCATTGGTCAAGCTGGCGCTCTCCGACGTAGCGTTGGCGATGACGGCGAATCTCGGGCGTTTGGCCGAGGCCGAGCTTGGCGCGGGCACTCCGAACAAGGACGGCAACTATCTCTACGGCGCCTTCGGACGCGACTTCGAGACACGCGACAACCGGCGCATCATGGTGGTCGGACTGACCGAACGGCAATGGCGGGCGCTCGTCACCGCAACCGGAACCGACGCCGCGGCGCTGGCGCGAAAGACCGGCCAGAACCTCGACACACAGACTGGCCGCTTCCACGCGCGGCACGCGATCGCCGATGCACTCGCGCCGTGGTTCGCGGCACGGACGATGTCGGAGGTCGAGCGGCAACTCACCATCGCCGGCGCGTCATGGGGACCTTACCGGACGTTCGCCGAAGCACTGCGAGAAGATCCCCGCGCCTCGACCCGCAATCCGATGTTTGCGCGGATCGAGCACCCCGGCTCCGGCGCGTATCTGACGCCGGGCTCCCCGCTCGACTTCAGTTCAGCGCCGCGCGTGGCACCCGCCACCGCACCGCGGCTGGGCGCCGACACAGATGAAATTCTCGTCGAAATCCTCGGGCTGCCGGCCGCGGAGATCGGGCGCCTGCACGACGAAGGCGTGGTCGCCGGGCCTACCTGACCGGCTTGCCGTAACGTTTGAGCAATTCCGCATCGGGTGCGTAGCGGTAGCTTCGCGAGGTCAGTCCACCATCGACGGCCAGCGACTGGCCCGTCACGAACGACGCTTCCTCCGACAGAAGCCACGACGCTGCGGCGGCGACCTCTTCCGGCTGGCCGATACGCTCCAGCGGGTGAATAACCGACATCTCTCGCTCCGCCTCGGCCGGGTCGGGACTGGACTGGATGACCTGCTTGACCAGCGGGGTGGCAATCGCACCGGGCGCTACCGCGTTCGCGCGAATGCCGATCGGACCGTATTCGACGGCGATATAGCGGGTCAGCGCGTCGATGCCGGCTTTGGCCACGTCGTAGGCCGCCCACATGTTGAAGGCAGCCCGGCCGTGTACGGACGACACGTTGACGATGGCGCCGGTACGGCGCTGGCCAACCCACGTCTGGATCGCCTCCGAAGATCCCCAGAAGTGCGACATCAGGTTGACGGCAATGACGCGCTCGACTTCCTCGACTTTCGGCTCGTGAAGATTGCCCATCAGCGCGACGCCGACGTTGTTGACCCAGGCGCCGAGCTGCGCCAGTTCCTCCGCGCGTTTGCGCGCCGCGGCCAGCACCTTCCGGTCGGAAGCGTCGCCGGCAATTACATCATGGCCGGAGCCCAATTGCCTGCGCGCATCGTCCGCGTGTGTCCCGTTGATCTCTATGCCGACGGTGTGCCATCCGTCGGCGGCGAGACGCGTGATAATCGCCCGACCGATGCCGGTTCCCACTCCCGTTACCACCACACTTGCCGGATTCATTCCGATCCTCCCCCACTGCTGTTTCTGCGTTCGACGTCCCAAAAAATCTTCGACGACGCGAAGACGCGATTTGGCGAACATGGCCCGCGGTCAGCGTTTCAAGGCCCTTTCGTATCATACGATTGACTTCGCAGAAAGATTGACTTTCCAAGGCACGCCGCATAGCGTTCCGATGGCGAAAACGCCTTCGGCAGCGCGCCCTGTGGATGCGCGTCGCTCTCACAACAAATGCCCTGGGAGGGATCATGACGAAATCAGACGACACGGGTCGCCGCGGCGGCGAGGCATCGCTGACGGCGATGAATCGCCGCCAATTGATGCAGCGCGCGGCGCTGCTCGGCCTCTCGACGACCGCGCTCGGCGGCGGCTTGCTCGGCTCGACTTTCGAGCAGGCGGTTGCGGCCGGCTACGACCCGAAGAAATACGCGGGCACGAAGCTCAGCATCCTGATGACCGGCGACGAAAACGATCACCGCGCGCTCGGCGATCTGCTCGGCCAGCTCAAGGACGAAACCGGCATCGAGCTTGAGATCACGTCGCCGGCGCTCGGGCCGCTGATCGAGAAGACGCTTCAGAATCTGAAGGCCGACAAGTCGTCCTTCGAACTGATCGAGTACCTGGGCTTCCTCACCACCCAGCAGGTGGGCGCCGGTTACTACGAGCAGCTTAACCAGTACATCGACGACCCGAACCAGACGCCGCCGGACTGGGATGTAAAGGATTTTCTGCCGCCGGCGATGGCCAACGTCGGCATCTTCGATATGGCAACCCAGAACGTCGGCGTCGGCAACGCCATCTACGGCATTCCGGGCCTGCACTCCGGCTCGGTCATCTATTTCTACCGCAAGGATCTCTTCGACGCGGCCGGACTGAAGCCGGCCACCACTTGGGATGAGTTCAAGGCAGCCGCGATGAAGCTGAATTCGGCGGACGTCGCCGGCTGCAGTTTCATCGGCGCCAACGACTTCTCTCTGGCGGCGGTGGACTGGTACACCCGCTTCATCACCACCGGCGGCAAGCTCATGTCGGGCACGCCGAAGGACAAGAACTTCAAGCCGAACGTTGATTCGCCGGAAGGCATCGGCGCCCTGCAGATGCTGATCGACGTCCTGCCCTACGCACCGAAGAACGTAACGACCTACGGCTTCGCCCAGAACGTTGACGGCTTCTCGACCGGCAAGATCGCACAGATGATCTTCTGGTCGACGATTGCCGGCCCGATCTTCAACAAGGACAACTCGATGGTCGCCGACAAGACCGGCACTTCCGCCGTTCCTGCGGCCGCGGGCCAGACGCCGCGCGCCATTCAGGGCGGCTGGGGCATGGGCATCCCCAAGAATATCGACCCGGCGAAGAAGCCGGCGGCCTGGCTGGCGCTGACCTGGATGACCAGCAAGGCGTTCAACAAGTACGAGGTGTCCAAGTACCAGATCGACGCCAGCCGCACTTCGGCGTTCACCGATCCGGAACTGGTGAAGCAGTTCCCCTACTTGTCGGACGCGCTAAAGGCCGCCTCGACTGCCGAGATCATCGACACTTCGCGGATCCCGGAGTTCTTCCAGCTCAACGACATCATGAACGTCGAGTTGAACAAGGCGCTGATCGGCGGCCAGGATGCGAAGACTGCCTGCGCCAACATTCAGAAGCAGTGGGAAGATGTCCTGCGCAAGGCGGGCCACCTGACCTAGGGCATTCGCGCCGCGGCTCCGGCCAGACTGTTAGGGAAGCACCCGGCGGCGGAGGCCGCCGGGATTTTTAAGCGGCGTGTGCGCACCTTGAGCCACAACGCGTCTCTACGGCATTGACGCCGATCGTCACGAGAGTCACGAAATGAGCGTGGCGATACAAGCTGGCCAGGGACGGACAGAGACGCGGATCAGGGCGGACCGCCATAACCTCGTCGTCTTCATGTTCGTCGGGCCGGCGCTGCTTTATCTGCTCGCCTTCGCGATTTATCCGCTGATCTACAGCCTTCGGCTCTCTTTCACTGATCTCACGGCGGCCGACGGCACCGGGACGTGGATCGGGCTGCACAATTACCACGACCTCCTTTTCGACAGCCAGTTCTGGAACGCATCGATGAACAGCGCGATCATGTTGATCGCGACTGTCTCGCTGCAACTCGTGCTCGGCACGATCCTGGCGCTCTTCTTCAATCTCCAGCTCAAGGGATCTTGGATCGTCCGCGGCATCCTCGTTCTGCCGATGCTGATCACGCCGATTGTCGTCGGCGTGATGTGGCGGGCGCTCCTGAACCCCGACTGGGGGCTGGTCAATTGGGCGATCGCTGCCATCGGGCTGACGCCGCCGAACTGGCTCGGCTCGACCGAATGGGCGATGCGGACGCTAATCCTCGTCGACACATGGCAGTGGACGCCGTTCGTATTCATCATTGTCTACGCACGGCTCCAGACGCTGCCGCAGGAAGTGTTCGAGGCGGCCCAGGTCGACGGATCCGGGTATTTCGCGACGCTCTGGCACGTAACCCTGCCGCTGCTGGCACCGGCGCTTCTCTTCGCCGCGATCTTCCGCGCCGTCGATGGTTTCCGCTCGTTCGACCTGATCTACGGGCTCAGCTACGGGGGGCCCGCGCGGACAACCACGACGCTGGCCTTCTTCTCGTTCCAGAACGGCTTCCAGTTCCAGAACTACGGCTATGCCGCCGCGGTGGCGTACATGATGTTGCTGGTTCTCATGATCGGCACGACCGTGCTGCTGCGCTATGCTCCGCTACGGCCGGGGCGTGTGCGATGAGAAATCCGGTCGGACGGTTCATTGCTTACATCGTGCTGATCCTGCTCGGCATGGTCGGCGCTGCGCCCTTCCTCTACCTGCTCGTCCTGTCGTCAAAACGGCGGATCGAGATACTCACCCAGGTGCCGCCGCATCTCACCTTTGACTGGAGCACCATTTCGCGGACGTACAATGAGGTCCTCTACAGCCAGGGCATGCTCGCGTTCACCAAGAACTCGCTGATCGTTGTGGGGGCGGCGACTTTCATCGCGCTCATCATTGGCACTCCCGCGGCTTACGGTTTTTCGCGCCTGCGCTTTCGTGGCGACGAGAGCCTGATCAACACTATTCTGAGCATGCGGTTCATGCCGCCCATCGCAGTCGCCATCCCGCTCTATCTCATGGTCAAAGGTGTCGGGCTCCAGGACAGCTACCCGGGCCTGATCCTTCCCTACGTCGCCTTTTCCCTGCCGCTGATCATCTGGATTCTGATCGGCTTTTTCGACGAGGTACCGCGAGAACTCGACGACGCCGCGATGGTCGATGGCTGCACGCGAATTGGCGTGCTTTGGCGGGTCATGCTGCCGGTCATGCGCCCTGGCCTCGTGACCGCTGCGCTGTTCGCCGCAATTTTCATCTGGAACGAATTTCTCGTTGCCCTCTACGTCATCGACTCCCGGGCCTTCCAGACAATATCGCTGGGCGCCGCGACCTTGGTAAGCGCCCAGCGGCCAATTGACTGGAACATCGCCGCAGCGGTCGGCGTCGTGACCGTCATTCCGATCCTTATCTTCTCGTTACTCGTCCAGCGCTACATCGTGCGTGGCCTAACCGCAGGAGCCGTGAAATGAATCTTGCGATAGGCAAGCCGGAACTGGTTACCGGTGATCTTGGCTGGCCAGAAGGCCCCACCGTTCAACCCGACGGCAGCGTCGTGTTCGTCGAAAGCTACCGCAGCCAGTTAAGCGTCGTCGCCAAGACAGGCGGCGCGGCGCGAAAGATCGCCTATACCGCCGGATCGCCGAACTCCTGCGTGCTCGGCGCCGACGGGTTTCTCTACGTCTGCCAGAACGGCGGCACGGTCGGCCCATGGCGGGCGGCGGAGATGGTGGCACCCTCCATCCAGAAGGTGCGGCCTGGTGGCAAGGCGGAGATCCTCTGCACCGGCGTTGACGGCATCAAACTCAACGGACCGAACGATTTGGTCTTCCACCAGGACGGCCGCCTCGTCTTCACCGATCCGGGCACTTACAATCCCGAGAGTGCGGACCCGAGCTACATCTTCGCCCTATCGCCCGACGGCAAACCCGGCGTGGTGATGGATTTTCCCAAACCGGTATTCCCGAACGGAGTGGCGGTGGAAGCCGACGGCTCGATCGTTTGGGACGAATCCTACACCGGTCACGTCCGCCGCAAACGGCTGAACGGCAGGATTGAAGATCTCGGCAAGATGCCCGGCGACAATCCGATTCTTGACGGCATGACGATCGGCGCCGACGGTCGGCTCTATGTCACCGATCTCGTCGGCAAGGGCATCCATGTGGTCCAGCCGAACGGCAAGGTGGACGGCTTCATTCCGGTGGGCGGGGCGCCCACCAACGTCGCCTTCGACGGCGAGACGCTGTGGGTGACGGATGCCTCGGTGCTTGCCGCCGGCACCGAGCCAAACCTGAAAGGCCAGCTCTGGCGACTCACGATCCCCGGCGGCGGCGCTCCGACTATCCGCGGCAGCATCACGAAGGCGCGATCATGAGCCCGCGCACGCCTCATCCCGGATTGACCCACCAAGGCAAGGTCGCGCTGGTGACCGGCGGCGGCTCGGGCATCGGCCTGGAGACGGCGCTGACGCTCGCCGACCTCGGCGCCAACGTGGCGATTCTTGATTGGACGCCGGGCGCCGCCGAGGCCGCGGCCAAGAAGATCGTCAAGATGGGGCGTAAGGCGCTCTCCTTCGAGGGGGATACCGGAGACGAGGAAACGGTAGTTAATGCCTTCGCGGTTACGAAAACGAAACTCGGACCTGTCGACGTCGCCGTGGCATGCGCCGGCGTGCTGGGCGACGGCGGACCTGTGTTTACCACTTCGGTCGCGGATTTCGAGCGCGTCATGGGCGTAAACGTCCGAGGCTCGTTTCTTGTCACGCGCGAGGCGGCGAAGCAGATGCGTCCGCGAAAATCCGGCGCGATCGTGCTGCTGTCCAGCCTCGACGGGCTGCAGGCCGAGCATGGCATGTTCTCTTACTGCACGTCGAAGGGCGCGCTGCTCAACCTCGCTCGCGCCGCAGCCCTTGACCTCGCCCGCGACGGCGTAAGGGTCAATTGCGTCTGCCCGAGCGTGACGGTGACGCCGCTGCTCGAAGGACGACTCGCCACCATCCCTAACGGCGATGAGGTGCTGGCCTCCTACGCCGAGCGCCATCCTCTCGGGCGCGTACTCAATCCGCGCGACATCGCCTCAGCGATCGCGTTTGTTACGTCGAGCATGGCGACGGGAATCACCGGCACGGCAATCCCGGTAGATGCGGGCATTGGCGCGACTTGGGATAACTATCGCGACCCAGCCTGGATCAGCGCGCGCTAAGTAGCCGCGTCCTTCTATAGGCCGCCGGAATTTGCATCAGCTCGCAGAAGGTCGCCTTCCGAGGTGCTCAGACGACTCCGCGACGACTTGCTTAATTGCGAAATCACGTGGCGAATGATCGTTACAACGGCCGGAATACATCAGGAAAACCTTTCCTCTGTATTTGCGGCCGCAGGTTTGGAGAAACGGTACGTCCAAAACGATGGGAAAACGGGCAAAAGCAAGGGCATTGACGGCATCGTCGTCCCACCTTCGCAAAAACAAAGTCTTGCACAGCAGGTAGTCAACCGGATTCTCAAGCTTATTCGAACAGGTAACCTGCGGCCCGGGGATCGACTACCTCCCGAGCGAGAACTGATCGAGATTTTTCGCATGAGCCGACCCAGCCTCCGTGAGGCCCTTCGCGCGCTGGAGATTTTGGGTGTTGTCGAAGTTCGGCACGGCGGGGGAGCTTACGTAACCGATTTGGAGGCGCGCACGCTTTTAGCGCCTCTCGACTTCTTTCTGTCGCTGTCCCAATCGAACTTAGATGACGCCTTCGAGAGTCGACGCATTGTCGAAGTCGAGATCGCGCGCAACGCCGCAAGAAATGCGACACGTGGGGGTATAGTCGAGCTGCGGGCGATGATTGACGCGCAGGCCACAGTCCATGGAGATCCGATCGGATTTCGAATTTTGGACAGCTGGTTTCACAGCGAGTTGGCCGTCGTCGCCGGCAACGCCGTGCTTCAACGCATATCATACGGCCTCTACAATCTTGGACTGGATATTCGCCGTCGATCGACAGCAGCGCCGGGCGTGATCGAGCTGAGCGCCGCCCAACATGCGCTCATTGTCGACGCGATTGCGGCGGGTGATTCCGACCGAGCGGCAGCGACCATGACAGATCACCTGGCTCATATTGAAGCAGGAGCCCGGCGGGTTGCCGCACTTAACATTAGGGAAACAACCCGCCCCGAATCGCGAAGCGTACGGGAGCGATCGGTGGAAATCGAAGCTCTGATCAAAGCTCGGGCCGGAGCGTCGGCTGCTGGCTCATCTCCGGCGCTGGAGGGAGCGCGACATCGCGGGTGCACAATTCGTCGAATGGAACCGCCAGCCGGTTCCGTCGGTGAAGACAGCCTTTGCGTCGGGGGTCCGGCAGGCAGGGCTTTCAGGGAAGGTCACCCCCCACACCCTACGCCACACCGCCGCGACCTGGCTGATGCAGGCAGGTGTCGACGTCTGGGAGGCCGCGGGCTTCCTCGGCATGAGCGTGCAGATCCTTGAGCGGGTCTACGGCCATCATCATCCTGCCCACCTCCGGAGCGCTGCGTTAGCGATCGGGTACCGTCCGCGGCGAGTTGAAACGTTGGTTGAATCGTTGGTTGTGAGGCCGGTTGAACCTACCCCCATCCCAGAAGGCGTTGAAATAATTGGTGGGCCCGGCAGGACTCGAACCTGCAACCAGATCGTTATGAGCGCGTCTCTCTCGCTGGATTTGCGAGTATTTTCAATCGAAATCCCGACGAAGCTACGGTGACTGTTCTTGATCTATTCACGTATATCGTTGGCGTTTCGTTGGCCGCGGCATTTAAGTCGCTGACGGTGACCCAGCCGCTTTTTGCAGGCTTCAGGACGCTGAACGGCGCTAAAATCGCGGAGGCAGCGGTGCTGGCCGGGCGCGAAGTGTTGCGCACGACCGAGCAGACCACGCTGCTTGCCGCGGCCCAGGCATTCATGGATCTGGTGGAGGCGCAGGCAACGCTCAATTGCAGAACGTCGACTTTCTCTAGCCAGCAGGTCAAAACGGCCCAGGACAAGCTGGACGTCGGCACAGCCACCCGCACCGACCTGGCGATGACAAATGCCAGTCTGGCGGCAGGGCAGGCAAGCGTCGACTCCGCGGTCGCGGCTCTCAACACCGCGATCGCGGTCTACGAGCAGGTCATCGGTCACCGGCCGCGGGCGCTCGGCTCCGCCAAACCGATCGAGAGCCTGCTGTCGAAGAGTCTCAACGCCGCGCTCGACGACGCGATGAACTACCATCCGGCGATTCTTGCGGCGAGCTACAACGTCGACGTCGCCGATTTCAACGTGAAGGTCGAGGAAGGCGCGCTGCTACCGACAGTGTCGCTGCAGGGCTCGGTTTCCAACAACGAGGGCAGTGGGAGCGCTGGCGGAAACGCGGCTTCGGCGGTTGTGAGCCTGAACGTGCCGATATACAGCGGCGGAGCGCTTTCCTCCAAAGTCCGCCAGGCAAAGGAAACCCTCGATCAGGCGCGGATTCAGCTCGACGTCGCGCGTGACCAGGTACGGCAACAAGCGATCTCGGAATGGGGCGTGCTCGATGCGACGCGTGCCCAAATCAGCGCCGCTGATTCCGAGGTCAACGCGCAGAATTTGGTTCTGTCTGGCGTAGTCGAGCAGCAGCAGGTCGGTC
>Ga0208849_1000096_pt1 | contig 84990 bp, 59 predicted proteins | sample NGESurdeep072012_10_FD_184470 | JGI IMG/M metagenome (GOLD analysis project Ga0208849, IMG submission 184470) | Arctic peat soil microbial communities from Barrow, Alaska - NGEE Surface sample 53-3 deep-072012 (SPAdes) | ecosystem: Environmental > Terrestrial > Soil > Wetlands > Peat ...
GTTTCTAAGTAGCCCGCGTGGCGAGCTGCGCTCGCCACCTCATCTGAATACGAAAGAAGACGCATGTCAAAGATTTTGAAGTTTGACGAGGACGCTCGACGCGGCCTCGAAGCCGGAGTGGACAAGTTGGCCGACGCGGTCAAGGTCACGCTCGGACCCAAGGGACGCAACGTCGTCATCGGCAAGAAGTTCGGCGCGCCCACCATCACGAACGACGGTGTCTCCATTGCTCGTGAGATCGAGCTCGAAGACCCCTTTGAGAACATGGGCGCCCAGTTGGTGAAGGAAGTCGCCACGAAGACCAACGACGTTGCCGGTGACGGCACGACGACCGCGACCGTTCTCGCCCAGGCCCTCATCAAAGAAGGTCTGCGCAACGTCGCGGCCGGCGCGAGTCCTTCGGGTCTCAAGCGCGGCATCGAAAAGGGCGTCAAGGCCGCCGTTGAGTCGATCGCCGAGCAGAGCCAAGAGGTTGCTGGCAAGACCCAGATCGCCCAAGTCGCGACGATCTCGGCCGCTGACGCCGCCATTGGTGAAGTCATCGCCGACGCCATCGACAAAGTCGGCAAGGACGGCACCGTGACCGTGGAGGAGTCGAACACGTTCGGCATCGAACTCGAGTTGACCGAAGGTATGCAGTTCGACAAGGGTTACCTCTCGCCGTACTTCGTCACCGACGCCGAGCGTCAAGAGGCCGTGTTGGAAGACGCGTACATTCTCTTCACGAGCAACAAGATCTCGGCCGTGCACGACCTCGTGCCGGTGCTCGAAAAAGTCATGCAGGGTGGTCGACCGCTGTTGATCATCGCCGAAGACGTCGAGGGCGAAGCCCTGGCGACGCTTGTCGTGAACAAGATTCGTGGCACGTTCACGTCAGTTGCCGTGAAAGCGCCCGGCTTTGGCGAACGTCGCAAGGCCATGCTCCAAGACATGGCGATACTTACTGGCGCCACGGTGATCTCGGACGAGATTGGTCTGAAACTCGACAGTGCGACACTCGATCTTTTGGGTAGGGCTCGTCGCGTCGTCGTGACCAAAGACGCCACGACGCTCGTCGACGGTGCTGGTGCGAAGGAAGATGTCGCCGGTCGCGTCGCGCAACTAAAGCGCGAGATCGAAGACACGGACTCGGACTGGGACCGCGAGAAGTTACAAGAGCGACTCGCGAAGCTCGCCGGTGGTGTAGCCGTCGTAAAAGTCGGCGCCGCTACCGAAGTTGAGTTGAAAGAGAAGAAGCACCGCATCGAAGACGCACTGAGTGCGACGCGCGCCGCGATCGACGAAGGCATTGTCGCCGGTGGTGGCACTGCGTTGGTGCGGGCCCGCACTGCGGTGGACAAGCTCATCGAGTCGTTGACGGGTGACGAGGCCACGGGTGCGCGCATTGTCGCGAACTCACTCTCCGCGCCCCTTCGACACATTGCACAAAACGCGGGCTTCGAAGGCGCCGTCAAGGTGCGCGAGGTCGCTGACGCGAAGGGATCGGTTGGACTGAACGCCGCGACGGGGGTACTCGAAGACCTCGTGAAGGCGGGCGTCATCGACCCCGCGAAGGTGACACGTTCCGCTCTGCAGAACGCTGCCTCCATCGCTGCTTTGTTGTTGACGACCGAAGCCATCGTTGCCGATAAGCCCGAGCCCGCGGGCGCCCCTATGGGCGACGGCGGCATGGGTGGCATGGGCGGGATGATGTAGCCAACGCTGCGTCGAAGACGTTGAAGGAGCCGGGTCCGAGTGGACCCGGCTCCTTCTTTTTGTTGTCGACGGTGCAGCAAAACAAACCAACCTTGAGAGCCGCTCTTCGTCAAAAGGTCGCTACCTTGAACCTTCATCTAGTTCTTTTCAAATCTCTCGGTACTTCGCGAGGACGTCACTGATTCGACCATTATTATGGTCGCGCCGCTGTTCACCCAATTGCAATGCCGTTAGGACTGCGATCTTTGGACTTCTGGTGTCGTAGACCCGACGTCAACAATCTGCGACTGGTGACATGAGGACTGTACGGTCAAATGTTTCTAGGTGCACGGGCTCTCTGAAGGATGAGACACGTTGAGGGGCGCGAAGAGCAACGTCGGTACGCACCGCCGTTTCAGGGGCAGGGAGGCCCGGGGAGCGGGTTACCGGTGATGCTCGTACTCTTCATCCGGTATGGCCCTGAGGTTCGACGGTCTCGACCGTAGTGATATTGAAAATTCCGGTTTCACGAGATCTTGGCGTAGATAAAGACGTCGAGTTGCCCAAAGCTCAAGTAGTAGTTTCTGCCGAACCACGCCCTAAGACTTGGGGTCCACGGGATCCCCACGTACGTCGAGTTGTACGGGGCACTCAACACCGCGTACTGCGCGGCCTCAAAGTACGACTGCCACTGCGCCGCGAACGTTTGCGACGGCGCAATGAGTTGATCGCCCCACGCCATCCACATACCGCCGAGGTCGACCGGTTCGGGACAGTTCGGATCGGTCGACAAACGGTTCGAAACCACGCCGTACACCACTTGGTCGTAGACGACGCACGATCCGGCGGGAATGAGATTGGTAATCGCAGAGAAGGGATAACCGTCGTACCCATACTCGTACGCGTAGTTCGAGTAAAACGACGTGCCTTCGACGATCAGGGCGACGACCAGCACCGCGCCACCGAGGGCGAGCACTTCGGTGCCGAGGCGCCGCAGACGCCGCGGCGCTCGAATGCCATTGACCAACCTCCGGGTCGGTACTCCGAGTCGTGTTACGCAGACGCCCACGAGTCCGAGCAAGAACGGAGCGGTGAAGTAGCCGTAGTAGGTGTAGGTATCGGGGCCGACGAGGAGCGCGCCCACCGTCACCAGCGACGCCAGCAGCAGGAAGACGTCGAGGAGATTACGGTCAATCCGCCGACTGAACGCCACGGCGACGAGCACCACGAGGGCGACAAAGGCGATGACCACTTCCCTGTCCGTGGGTTGCAGTGACGTCAACTGGAATCCGGTCATTGCCTTCAGTCGAAAAATCACTCCCCCGTTGTTGGTGTTGTTGGCCTTTCGAGTGAGCTGCTCGGTAAAGACCTGCGAGATGAAACTGCTCGGGGCTGACAGGAAGAAGGGCAGGCAGATCGCGGCAAAGCTGATCGCTGACGCGCTGAGAAACACGACCACCCGGCGGCGATAGCGCGGCATCAGGCAGACGGCCAGCGCAATGAAGGGGAAGAAAGCCCAAAGCTTCACGGCGGCCGCCACGCCAAAGAGGATGCCCCCAACGACCAGTCGGCGATTGCTCGCCTCGCCGTCAGCCGGGGTGGAAAAAATTACCAACAACCCAAGGAGGACGAAGAGAATGAGGTAGGGCTCCAGCTTCACCCCCGAACTGACGGACGAGGCCACCGGCATCAGGGCCAGGCCCAGACCAGCGATGAGCATGGCCACTCGACCTCGGGGCCGAACGAGCCACGCCAGCAAGCTGACGTTGAGGCCGGTAACGACCGCGCCAACCACTCGAGCAAGAACGAACCCATCGTGGGTGCCAAACACTCGGCTAAAAAACCCGACGGGGCTCAGTAGCAGCAGCAGTCCTGGTGGCTGCACGAACGTGAAGTCTCTATAGGGCAGCGCGCCCGATACCAGATGAAAGGTAGCCGCGAGATAGACGCCAGAGTCGTAGAACTGCAGAAAGCCGGGCACCGTCAATTGCCAAAGCGAGAGGCCGAGACTCAGCGCCCCCACGGCGACGGCGATAGCGGTCGCTTGGGACCACTTGAAGAGCGGGCGCATCCTTCCGCCACTTTTTCGCCCTACCATCAGCATTTCGCCAACCCCTCAGTATGGTGGATTGCGTAACTCAATACCTCGTGAGCGCCGCACGCGCCGCCGTGTTGCCCAGCGTCGTCACTCGCGGGTCGCGGGAAAGCTCGAACACTCACTCGACAGCCCGACCCATGATGACATAGTTTTCTCAATCGCTTGGTCGTGGCGGCCATCGGGCGCTCGAGAGACCGCGGTTTCGACGCGGTGCATCGGGACATTAGTACTGTCAACGGGGCACTTGGATCCAGGGAAGAGGTGAACGCGTAGAGACCGCAGTGCCTAGGTTTAGGCGTTGTCTGTGTATTACAACACCTGCAAACTGCGACGATACAAAATGACGATACGTCAAGTACTGAATTTACGAGATTGAAATTGATTCAACGCCGCGGTCGTCGTGTGGTCGGACACTCAGGCTCCGGACCCGTGAACGCAACGCGTTGTAGCGCTCACGTCGCTCTGGTTCGAAATCATGATCTCGTAGGTGCTGGCTGGCATAATCTATCGAGCGACACCTCAGGTTCGAGGACAAGGTGTTGGTCCAGAGTCTTAGTGGCCATCCGTGGTCGCAATGTAGAGACAGGGAAAGGTGAAGTACTTTGAGGCCTGATGACGAGGGAGACGAGACAGCGACCGCTACGCCCGTCAAACTACTTCGATCTTTACGGCGTGCAGGCCGTTCAGTGAGTTACCCCGTTCAGTCCACGTTCGATCGTCTGCGGCGCATCGTCGCGCGTGACGGGGCTGCGCCTGTGCGAATCACGACACCACGTGAGTCTCGTGCGAGCGCCGTCGGTTTCCGGGGCTGTGCGTTGCTGGTGACTCTCGCCGTCGTCTACAACCTGTGGGAGTTGCGTGCCGAAAGGCTCGTGGTCGCGTACCCCAATGACAGTTCCCTGCACTATCAAATGCTGTCCGTCGCGCACCACCTGCTCGCCGAGGGACAGTTCCCGCTGGATCACTGGTACCCCTACTTATCGCTGGGATCGCCCTTCTTCGTTCAGTACCAGAGCGCCTCGGCGATTCTGGGCGGCGCCCTCGCGGGAGTCGTCGGCACGCACCTCGCGTTTTCGTGGTCGCTCTACCTGCTCTTGTCGCTCTGGCCGATCTGTGTCTACTACTCGGCACGCCTGCTGGGCCGGAGTCGCTGGGAGTCAGCGCTCGCCGCGGCAATCTCGCCGCTGCTCTTCAGCGTCACCGGGCGTGGGTACGAAGACCAGGCCTACAACTGGCTGGGTAGTGGTCTGTGGTCGCAGCTGTGGGCCATGTGGACGCTGCCCTTGGCCTGGGGATTTGGATGGCGCTTTATCAGTCAGCGCCGTTACTTGTTCGCCGCGGTGGCGACGCTGGCGCTCACGATTGCCTTTCACTTCGTCACGGCGTATCTCGCCGCCTTGGCGCTGATCGTGTGGGTGTTGGTGAAGCCCCGCGAGATTGTGCGACGGATCGGCCGGGCGTGGCTCGTTGGTGTCGGGGCTCTCCTCGCGACCCTCTGGGTTACGCTTCCTCTGCTGGTTGATACCAAGTGGTTGGCCATTAACGGTTTTCAGGTCGGCACCTACATCGACGATTCGTACGGTGCGCGCAAGATTCTGCTTTGGCTCGTCACCGGGCAGATCTACGACTACGGCCGCTTTCCCGTCGTCACCATTTTCGTGGGCGTCGGCTTGGTCGTCTGCGTGAAAAGGTTTCGCACCGACGAAAGGGCTCGGGCGCTCATCGGTGTGTGGGTGCTGAGCCTTCTGCTGTTCTTCGGACGACCCACGCTGGGCCCCGTGTTGAATCTCTTGCCCGGCAGCAGCAACATCTTGTTCCAGCGTTATATCTCGGGCGTGCAACTCGCCGGACTGTTTCTGGCGGGCGTCGGTGCCGTGTGTCTGGCTCGGTTGTTGGCTGACCTCGTTTGGCGGATGTGGCGCGAGACAATTGATCAACTGTCGGGCAGGTCGTGGTTGAAGCGGCTGCGCACGCCGGCGATTCTCGCCGTGACGATTCTCGTGCTGGCGCCGGCGTGGACCCAGCTCGACGCGTACAACAGCTCCAACAATGTGTGGATCCAGTATCAACGCGTCGCCGACCAAACGCAGGGGGCGCAGGTCAACGAACTGATAGCTATCGCGCAGAGTCGCGGAGGGGGCCGGATCTACGCGGGCATGCCGAGTAACTGGGGTCGCACCTTCTACATCGGTGACGTTCCGGTGTACATCTACTTGGAGGGCCGCGGCATCGACGCCGTCGGTTTTACTCTGCGCACGTCGTCGCTCATGACGATGCCCGAGGCGTACTTCGACGAATCGAACCCGGGGGATTACAAAGTGTTCGGTGTGGGCTACATCCTCACGCGCTCGCATCAGTCGTCGCCGGTCGCGGCGCACTTGGTGAAGCGCACCGCGGGGTACGCACTGTGGAGCGTCACGTCGGGTGGTCTCGTACAAGTGGTCGACACGACGACGCCGATGGTCGTCACCGGGAGCGACATAGGAACGCAGTCGTCGGTGTTCCTCAGTTCCGCACTTCCCGGCGAGGACGTGTACCCGACGGTCGGGTACGACGGACGGCCCGCCGCCGTGTCGACACTGGCGTTTGGTGCGTTGCCGAAGGGGCCGGCCGGTGAGGTTCTCCGAGAGAAGTTGCGTCTCTTTAAGGGGTACGCGCGCGCTACCGTCGTTGCCAATCGAACGGCGGTCGTCTTGTTGAAGAGTTCCTTCGACCCGGGCTGGACCGTCACGGTCGACGGTGAAACAGTGACGCCCGAGATGATCGCCCCGGCCCTCGTCGGTGTCACGGTCTCGGCGGGACGCCACGTCGTGGTATTTCAGTTCAAGGGTTATTCGTCGTACCCGCTGCTCTTCATTATTTCTTTTTTGACACTCGTGGGCTTCGGCTTCGCTGCATTTTTGTGGCGTCGCTACGCTCGCCGACGCAGGCGCGTGAAGTAGTTCTACGTCGACGTTGCGAAGTTGGCGGTTGAGTTACTACGGCGCTGGCACCACACACGGCCGCACAAAAATTGTTGGCGCCGTGTGCGGTGTCGTGCTCCAAAAAAATCGTGGTGCAGACTTATGGCTCGTCGATTCACCGCGGCGAGACGCGAACGAGTAGGTAGTGCGTTCGACAACCGCCTTCGTCGCTGCACCGCAGTGGTCTCGGAGCTGCTCTTCGAGATTGTCTGTTGCGTGGTTGGCGAGAAGAGTGGCCGTGAGACTCCAGCACCGTGCCGACAGGGGGCCGAACGAGGCACCCCCTGGCTCGGCCTCAGAGATCGGCGGCCAAACCTAGTGGCGACGCCTGAAGTCGCGACTGCGGGGCCAGCCAGCCCTCGCGCGGAGAGCCGAAATGGTCCGAGTAGATTACCTGGTCAACGGGACTTAAGTTTGTACCTAAGTGCTGCACGCCGTCTCTCGAGGCCACTTCGAATCGAAGTATCCGAGGATCTACAAAATCCAGAGCACGGGTGAGAAATCTATGTTATATTCTCCAAAGAATTTTGCTTTACCTTGAAAAATCTAACTTTAGTGGGGGCCCACATGAAGAGAATTATTTCCGGTCGTTGGTTTGTTGCGGGCGCTATAGCGCTCTGCTTGACCGGCATTGGCACGAGCGCTTCGGCGACTCCTTCGTCAACGCATCTCATCTTGGCTGCGGGAGCACGTGGGCCTCGAGGTCCCGTAGGACCTGCAGGTGCTCAAGGTCCCATCGGCCCTAGGGGTGTCGCTGGTCCTCGTGGACCGCAGGGTGCTCGTGGTCCGAAGGGCGATACGGGTCCTGCCGGAGCGTCGGGAGCACCCGCCTTTGCGACCGCTGGACCCACCGGAGCTGCTGGCCCCGCTGGCCCCGCTGGCCCCGCCGGACCTGCTGGCCCCGCCGGTGCTGCCGGAATCAACGGTACAAACGGGACTAACGGAACGAACGGCGCCGCCGGAGCTGCTGGCCCCGCCGGAGTAGCTGGCCCCGCCGGTTCTCCAGGAACGAACGGATTTAACGGCGCTGCTGGCCCCGCCGGACCTGCTGGCACTGCCGGTGCTGCTGGAACAAACGGAACTAACGGCGCCGCCGGCGCCACGGGTGCTGCTGGAACCAACGGTACAAACGGAACTAACGGAACGAACGGCGCTCAAGGCGCCACGGGTGCCGCAGGAACCAATGGTGCCCCCGGTGCCCCCGGTGCCCCCGGTGCCCCCGGTGCCCCCGGTGCCCCCGGTGCCGCCGGTGCCGCCGGTGCTGTGGGCCCCGCCGGTCCTGCTGGTCCCGCCGGCCCCGCCGGAGCGACGGGAGCTGCTGGAACGAACGGAACGAACGGAACGAACGGAACTAACGGAGTTAACGGAACTAGCGGATCTAACGGAGCCACTGGCGCTCAAGGCGCCACCGGTCCCTCTGGCGGCCCAACTGGCGCCCAAGGAGTTGCTGGTCCCGCGGGCGCTACTGGTGCCGCAGGTGCTGTTGGTCCCGCGGGTGCTGTTGGCCCCGTCGGACCTGCTGGTCCCGCCGGCGCCACGGGTGCTGCTGGAACCAACGGTACAAATGGAACTAACGGCGCCGCCGGCGCCACGGGTGCTCCTGGAACTGCGGGCGCCGTAGGCGCCACCGGTCCCTCTGGCGGCCCAACTGGCGCCACGGGTGCTCCTGGAACTGCTGGCGCCGCAGGCGCCACCGGTTCTAACGGCGCCAACGGCGCTACGGGTGCTGTTGGCCCCGCGGGTGCTGTTGGCCCCGTCGGTCCTGCTGGCCCCGCCGGCGCTACGGGTCCTGCCGGAGTCAACGGAACTAACGGCGTCAGTGGCGCTGTTGGCGCCACCGGTGCCAACGGCGCCAACGGTGCTACGGGTCCTGCTGGAACGAGCGGCGCTCGAGGCGCTACCGGTCCCTCTGGCGGCCCAACGGGTGCTCCCGGAACAAACGGATCTAACGGCGCTACGGGTGCCGCGGGTCCTGCTGGTCCTGCTGGCCCCGCCGGACCTGCTGGCCCCGCCGGCGCTACTGGTGCCGCAGGTGCTGCTGGAACCAACGGTACAAATGGAACTAACGGCGCCGTAGGCGCCACGGGTGCTGCTGGATCGAACGGTGCTGCGGGTGCTGCTGGCGCCACGGGTGCTGCTGGATCGAACGGTGCTGCGGGTGCTACTGGCGCCGCCGGTCCTGCTGGCCCCGCCGGTCCTGCTGGCCCCGCCGGCGCCACGGGTGCTGCTGGAACGAACGGAACTAACGGAGTTAACGGAACTAGCGGATCTAACGGTGCGACTGGCGCTCGAGGCGCCACCGGTCCCTCTGGTGGCCCAACGGGTGCTACTGGCGCCGCGGGTGCTGCGGGAACTAACGGAACCAACGGATCCCCGGGAGCTGCTGGCCCCACCGGTGCTACTGGCGCCGCGGGTGCTACTGGCCCCGCCGGTCCTGCTGGTCCGGCCGGTGCTACGGGCGCCACGGGTGCTGCTGGAACCAACGGTACAAATGGAACTAACGGCGCAGTAGGCGCCACGGGTGCTGCCGGATCTAACGGCGCTACTGGCGCCGCGGGTGCTACTGGCCCCGCCGGTCCTGCTGGTCCGGCCGGTGCTACGGGCGCCGCTGGCGCTAGAGGTGCTACGGGTGCCGCTGGAACAAGCGGCGCTAACGGTGCCGTCGGCGCTACGGGTGCCGCTGGATCAAACGGAACCAACGGAACTAACGGTGCCGTAGGCGCCACGGGTGCTGCTGGCGCCGCGGGTGCTACTGGCCCCGCCGGTCCTGCGGGTCCGGCCGGTGCTACGGGCGCCGCTGGCGCTAGAGGTGCTACGGGTGCCGCTGGATCAAACGGAACCAACGGAACTAACGGTTCCGTCGGCGCTACGGGTGCTGCTGGCGCTCGAGGCGCTACTGGTGCCGCCGGTGCTGCTGGCCCCATCGGTGCTACTGGCGCCGCGGGTGCTAGAGGTGCTACGGGTGCCGCTGGAACAAACGGAACCAACGGAACTAACGGTGCCGTCGGCGCTACGGGTGCTGCGGGAACCAACGGTTCTACTGGCCCCACCGGTGCTGCTGGCCCCATCGGTGCTACTGGCGCCCCGGGTGCTCGAGGCGCTACGGGTGCCACCGGTTCGGCGGGCACAACTAATTCTCTGATTGTTTGGTCTACTCCTTCGACGGGGACCTCTACTGCTAGTTGCCCCATCGGTCATCCTGACGCAATTGGCGGCGGCGGTTCGAGTGCGGGAACCAACGATGTACTGTCGGTGTCTCAACCGGTTGGTTCCGCAGGTAGTCACGCCACCGGATGGACGGCCACTTTCCTCGACCTTACGACAACTCCTGCGGCGTCGACTTCGCTCGTGACGGCGTACGCCATCTGTGCCTCGTAGACAGAAGATCAAGTAGGTATTTGCAAATGTCGTAGTGATGGTGGAGGGCTCAGGAGTACATTCTCCTGAGCCCTTCGCTACATCTGCGGTGTAATCGACGTGCTAGGTGTGTCCACCATCATGACGCTCGTGATCAATGAAGTGCGGTCTCACTTAGACACGCCGTGGTCCGGTGTGTCAATTGAAAGATCATTGGTAGTTTCGAGTGATAACAGCCCCTTCGTCCGACGTGTTCGAAGCGGTGGACTGAATGTTCTCAACAACTGATTCACGTCGGCGCAGGTGTAGTTACGACGGAGGTTCGGAGAGGGATGTTGGCTACTGGTCTTCTGCGGTCCATGGTTTTGGTTGTGGAGAGTCGAACTTGCCCTAGCGAGTTTGAATGTTCCAAGCTTCATCCTCTGCGGCGGCGACTCTGGTTGTTGTCGGCACTTAAGTGGCCCACTTAAGGCTCGTCGCCCTTGCGGCGAGCCAAGTTAGTCTGGAGGCCCAACTCGCCGCCGCGGCATCAATGCAGTGCCCCCCACGAGGTCCCGGAGCCCGCGAATGACTGCCCTCTGGACACTGAATGTCCGGGCTTGGGTTACAATGCATTTTTACATTGATTGTCGGCGAAGCCTAAGCGGGCACGAGGGGAAGGTAGTGCGATGAACATGCGACGGTCTGGACAGTCTGACAGGAGAAGGTTCGCGGGTCGGCGGCTCTCCTCGCGTGCTCTGGGAGTAGCAACGGTTGGTGCCGTCGCCGCGCTTCTGTTGTCGGCGTGCGGCGGCCCGTCAGCGAGTCAGACAGAGGCACAAAATCTTACGGCTGGTGTGGCTGCGCAGAAGGCCGGCGACTACAAGACGGCGACAACGGACTACAACAAGGTGCTGGCTGCTGACCCCAAGAACTATCGCGCGCTCTACGATCTCGGCGATGTTGAGCAGTTTCAGCACTTGAATTCGGCTGCGGAGGCGAACTATCGCGCGGCATTGGCGCTCTATCCGAATTTCGAACTGGCAATGTACAACCTGGCGACGTTGGTCAGCAGTTCTTCGCCGACCGAGGCGGAGATCCTCTATCAACAGGTTATAAAGCTCGATCCTAAGAACGCGGACGCCTACTTCAACCTGGGCTACGTACTGAATGGGTTGGGGCAGAAAACGCAAGGACAGGCTGACATCGCTAAGGCCATTGCACTCGATCCAAGTTTGAAGAGCCGGGTTGCATCCACCGCTACTTCTGGTTGAGCTGGCAGTTCCTTTCGTCGCAACGACGAGGTGAGTGGGGCTGGCCTTGGTCACGTAAGTATTGAGGGCAGTTTCAAGGAGAGGTCGCGGTACGCTGCGCACGCCGGTGACTGTGAAGACCCGTTCCGAAATCTCGGTACTCATCTCGATGTAGTCGGAGGTCGCGAAGCCTCCGACGCAGTGGTGAGCGGTCGTCCTCGTAGCTCAATGAATTGCGGCGGGTTCGCGAGAGACCGGAGAGTCCTTTAACGAACCCGGTAGCGAGTTGAACACCGCGCGCGGCCCCGAAAGCAACGAAGCCGTGCCGTCAACGAGCCGCGAAACGTGCGACAGGCGGTGACTCTCGAGCCGGATGCTGCGTAAAGGTTGACCTTCTTCGCGTCAGCCCTTGTCGCACTCTGATCGTCTCGTGGTCGCCATAACCATCCAGTCGTCGGGATTGAACTCAACGCAGAGTCGACGTCGTCACGAGTGGGTAAGCGTTCAGCGATTCTGTGTTAGAAGTCTCTACGTGACGCTGTTGGCGGATTCTAAGGAGCGCGATGCAGTTCTTTCGTAAGGAGCGAGCGTCTCCTCTCGTTCCGTCGTCGCTCGCGCAGCCCGAGAGCGCCAAATCCTGGCTTTTAATATCGATATTGGCCGGGTTAGTGCTCGTCGAAACCGTTCGATCAGGCGGGTTCTGGAGTGCAGACGCGTCAACTGTCGCCGTGGTGTCGTTTCTCGTACTCGTTGTTCACGTGACTGTGGCGCCGCCGAGCCGGCGCGGTTGGGCCGTTGTCGGGTCCTTCTTTCTGCTTGCTCTGTGGTGGTTCGCGAGGGCGCTCACCTCGGGTGGCGTTGCCAGCTTTCTCCCCTTGGGGGCAAGTATTCTCGGCTTTCTCGCGGCCTTTCTCGTGGTGCAGTCGCTGGACGCGAATCAGAAGCAGGCGGTGGGTCAAGGCGTCGCGACTCTCGGCGGCGCCGCCGCGCTGGTTGGTTTTGCGGGACTGATCTGGCGTTGGTACCCAATGGCGATGCCGGCCCAGCATCTGTGGCGGCTCTCCACAACCCTTACGTACTCTGACGCGGCCGGGTTGTTGTTGGCAATGAGCTTACTGATAGCGCTGGCGGGAGGCCCCCGACCCTGGCTGTCGCGCCTGGCCGTGTGCCTCTGTGCGGGGGGACTCGTCGCGACGCAGAGCCGTGGGGCATTTGTGGCGTTTCTCTGCGCCTGTGCGCTGGTTCCCCTGCGACAGTACGGGTTGTACGTCTGGCCACTGCTGGCGGGGACTGCGCTCGGCGTCGCGGCGGTGGCGACGTCACCGTCAATTGGTGACGTTCCGTGGCTCGCCGCTGCTGTGGTCGCCGCGTTGTGCGTGTCGATCGCCAGAGTGCCCGGTCTGGACAAATTAGCGGTGTCGCGTCGCGCGGTGCTCCTTCTTTGCGCCACGATACTCGTCGCGTTGATCGGATCGGTCGCGCTCTTGCACTCCGAGATCGCACTACGCGCGCTCGCTCCCAGTAATCAGGACCGCGCCGTCGAGTGGTCGGCCGCGTTCCACCAGTTCGAGTCTTCACCGTTCATCGGTGTGGGGCCCGACCGTTTACTGCAGTTCCACGCAACCGACGGCACGTACGCTCATTTCGCGCACAACGAGTTCCTCCAGATTGCGGCTGACGCCGGTCTCGTAGGGCTGTTCCTGCTCGCCCTCGCCTTCGGCGCCTTGTCGAGGGTCGTGCGTCGCGTGGATACGCTCACCTCGTGCGCCGCTGCGTCGCTCGTGAGCGTGGCGGTCGGTGGCACCTTCGATTTTGACTGGCATCTGCCCGTGATTGGTCTGCTTGGCGGATGCCTGGCGGGTCTGGCCGCACTGACGTTGACCAGGGAAAATGGGCCCCTTCAGCGTGAGAATTGATTAATAGTATTTCATCGGGCTTTTGTGCTAAGAATTCGCAAGGTTACTTCTTAGTAGGTGGCTACCAGAAATCGACTATTTGAAGTGTGAAGTGTTCTAGGGGGCTACGAATGCTGGTCAGTAATCGACTGAAGTACTCGTTGGTCTTCGCGACCGCGGTGATGGTTTTTGGACTGGCGCACCTCTTGTTCAGTGGGGGCACGAGTGGGGCCGTTGGGCTCCAAAGTCTCCCCAGCTTTCAGTCGTCAATCTCTGGTACCGTCACCGATTCCAGCAACGCGGGACTCTCCGGGATCTGCGTGTCCGTGAACCCCGTGGGTAACGGCTCTTCGGGAAGTGCGACCACTCAGACGAACGGCTCCTACACCGTGAACGGCCTTTCTTCTGGTAGTTACACCGTTCGGTTCTACACCGGTTGTGGGGGCAGTGGCAACTACGCGTCGCAGTTCTACAACGGAACGTCGGCGGGCGCTGCATTGTCTTCCGGCGCGACTGCGGTCTCGGTTGGCGTTACTCCGGTAACGGGCATCAACGCCGTGATGGCCGCCCCAGGCATAACCGACGTTGGGACCATCACCGGCACCGTCACCGATTCCACCAGCGCGCCACTCGCCAACATTTGCGTCGACGCGTTGGACGCGAGTGGCAACATCGTACGAGCGACAACTAATGCGAATGGCAGCTACGTGGTGGCTGGCCTCGCTGTGGGTAGTAGTTACACCGTTGAGTTCTCCACCGGTTGTGGGGGCAGCGGAAACTACGCACTGCAGTATTACAACGGCACGACCGCAGGAACCCCTTCGTCTGCGAGCGCCACTGCGGTCCTGATTGGCGGTCCCATTCCAGTAAACGACATCAACGCCGTGATGGCCGTCGGCGCGACGATTTCCGGGACCGTCACCAATGCCAGCAGCGCGCAACTCGCCAATATTTGTGTTTTTGTGACCGGAGTGAGTAACGGCTCTTCGGGATTCGCGCAGACTGGGTCGGACGGCAAGTACACGGTGAGCGACCTCGCTCCTGGCAACTACACCGTTGAGTTCTACAACGGTTGCGGTGGCGGCGGAAACTACACACTGCAGTACTACAACAACACGACCGCCGGAACCCCTTCGTCTGCGAGCGCCACTGCGGTCGCGGTTGCCACTGGATCTTCCGTAACGGGCATCAACGCCGTGCTGACCGCCGGCGCAACGATCTCTGGGACCGTCGTCGATTCCAGCGGCGCGGGACTCTACGGGGTCTGCGTAAACGCGAATTCCCTTGATGGCAACTCTTATGGAAGTGCGTCAACCGCGCAAAATGGTGCCTACACAGTGAACGGCCTCGCTCCGGGCAGTTACTCCGTTTCGTTCTCCAGCGGCTGCGGCATTAGTGGCAACTACGCTACGCAGTCCTACAACAGCACAGTCGTCGTCACCACTGCCTCTCCGGCAACGGGTATCAATGCTCTGTTCAGTGCCGGTACGGCCATCTCCGGGGTCGTCACCGATTCCAATGGCACGGGACTCAAGAGCGTCTGCGTACAGGCGCTTTCCGTGGGTGGCTCGTACGCATTTGGGTTCACCGCATCGAATGGCGCGTACACAATGGTCGTCGCTCCCGGTAGTTACACCGTTTCGTTCATCAACTGCGGCCCTGGCAGCTTCGCTTCGCAGTACTACAACGACACGCCTTCTGGCACCCCCACGTCAGTGGGCGCCACGTGGCTTAACGTCACCGCCGTTACTCCGGCGTCCGGCATCAATGCCGTGCTGGCTGCCGGCGCGACGATCTCTGGGAAAGTCACCGGCTCCGACGGCGTCGGACTCGCCAACGTCTGCGTGTACGCGAGTACTGCAAGTGGTTCGTACGGCACTGCGACGACTGGGTCGGACGGTACGTACACGGTGAGCGGTCTCGCTCCTGGCACTTACACCCTGGAGTTCTCCATTGGCTGCGGCGTGAGTGGCAACTACGCGACGCAGGACAGTGGCGCGATCACTGTCACCAGCAGTACCTCTTCTGTAACCGGCATCAACGCCGTGATGACCGCCGGCGCGACAATCTCTGGGACCGTTACTGATTCCAGCAACGCGCCACTCTCGGGGATCTGCGTGGACGCGTTGAACGCGAGTGGCATTGTCGTCGACACTGCGACAACGGGGTCGGATGGTACGTACACGATGACCGGCCTCGCTTCTGGTAGTTACCACGTTCAGTTCTCCAGCGGCTGCGGCAGTGGTAGTTACGCTACGCAGTTCTACAACGCCACGTCGACGCCCGATTTCTTGTTGTCGACGGCCATTTCGGTTTCAGCGATCGCTGGTTCACCGGTACCAAATATCAACGCTGAAATGACCGGCGGCGCGACCATTTCTGGAACCGTCACTAACTCCGGTGGCGCGGCCGCCGGGGTCTGCGTTCAAGCGAGCACGACGAGTGGCCTCGTCGGAACTGCGACAACGGGGTCGGACGGCACCTACACGATCACGGGCCTCGCTCCTGGTAGCTACACCGTCGAGTTCTTTAGTTGCGGCGGTGGTGGCAGCTACGAGACGCAGTACTGGAACGGTTCGACGACCGATGTGTACGTGCAGTCGGATGAGACTTCGCTCTCGGTCAGCGTCGCCACACCGGCAACAGGTATCAACGCCGTGATGGGCGGCGACGCGACCATCTCGGGGACCGTTACGACGAGCGGCGCGGGGCTCTCCAACGTGTGCGTAATGGCGTATTCCGGCGGTCTCTATATGGGAGGTGCGCTTACTCAGTCGGACGGCACGTACATTGTGAACGGCCTCGCTCCTGGCAGCTACACCGTTGAGTTCTTCAACTGTGGGGTTGGCACCTACTCATTGCAGTGGTACAACGCCACGGCCACAGGCACGTCCTCGTCGACGAGCGCCACTTCGCTCTCGGTCAGCGTCGCCACACCGGCAACGGGTATCAACGCCGTCATGGGTGGCGACGCGACCATCTCCGGCACCGTTACGACGAGCGGCGCGAGACTCCCCGGCGTCTGCGTCTACGCGACTCCCGTGGGCGGCGGTCCTGCCGCTAGTACGACAACTGCGACGGATGGTACCTACACGGTGACGGGCCTCGCGGCTGGTAGTTACGACGTTCAGTTCAAGAACTGCGGCAGTGGCAGCTACGTGTCGCAGTACTACAGCACCACCTCTCCGGGTTCGTCTTCGTCGTTCGACGCCACCCCGGTCGCGGCCACTAGTGCCTCGCCGGCAATTGACATCAATGTCAATATGGCTCCTGGGGCGACCATGTCAGGGATCGTCACCGATTCCAACGGCGCGCCACTCTCTAACATCTGCGTGAAAGTTTATTTCGGCGGCCTTAGCGTGGGCGGTGCCAGCAGTGCGTCGAAAGGCACCTACGCGGTGAACGATATTCCTTCCGGTAGCTACAAAGTTCAGTTCACCAACTGCGGCAGCGGTAGCTACCTACCGCAGTGGTACAACGGCACGACTGGTGCCTCATCGCGGGGCGGCGCAACTTCAATCACGACCACCGTCGCTACACCGGCAATTGGCATCAACGCCGTGATGATCGCTGGCACGACCATCTCGGGGACTGTCACCGATTCCGGTGGAGCGGGACTCTCCAGCGTCTGCGTGTACGCGTATACCGTGAGTGGCAGCTATGCAGGGTTTGCGAGGACCGGGTCAGACGGCACATACACCTTGAACTATCTTCCTTCTGGCAGTTACAAAGTTGAGTTCTACAACGGCTGCGGCAGCGGCAACTACCTATCGCAGTACTACAACGATACGACCGCAGGCGCCTCTTCGTTCTCCGGTGCCACTCCGATCGCGGTCACCGCTGCTTCACCGGCCATCGGCATCGATGCCGTGATGGCCGCTGGCGCGACGATTTCTGGGACTGTCACCGGTTCCAGTGGCGCAGGACTCTCCGGCGTCTGCGTGAACGCGATTACCGTGAGTGGCAGCTATGCAGGGTTTGCGAGGACCGGGTCAGACGGTACTTACACGTTGGGCGGCCTAGCTCCTGGCAGTTACACCGTTGAGTTCTCCAGCGGCTGCGGCAGCGGCAACTACCTGTCGCAGTACTACAACGATACGACCGCAGGCGCCTCTTCGTTCTCCGGTGCCACTCCGATCGCGGTCACCGTTGCCACCCCGGCCGTTGGCATTAACGCCGTGATGAGTGTCGGCGGAACCATCTCGGGGACCGTCACCGATTCCAGCGGCGCGGGACTCTCCGGGATCTGCGTGTATCCGTTTTCCAACGGTAGCTTTGGACCGGGTGTTTACTCTTCGTCAAATGGCACTTACACGTTGACTGGCCTCGCTCCTGGTAGCTATACCGTCTACTTCACCACCTGTGGCGCTGGCAATTACGTGCCCGAGTGGTACAACGGCTCGACAACAGGCGCATCTTCGTCGTCCGGGGCCACTGCGGTCGCGGTCACCGTTGCCTCTCCCGCCGTTGGCATCGACGCCGTGATGAACGCTGGCACGTCCATCGCGGGGATCGTCACCGATTCCAACGGCGTAGCACTCTCCGGGATCTGCGCATCTGCGTATCTTGCGGATGGCACCTATGTCACATCTACGCAAACTGCGCCGGATGGGACGTACACATTGTTAGTGGCTCCTGGCAGTTACACCGTTCAGTTCAATGACTGCGGCGCTGGCACCTACCAATCGCAGTACTACAGCACCACTTCTCCGGGTTCGTCCTCGTCGTCGGACGCCACCCCGGTCACGCCTACCGTGGCCTCTCCGGCAATCGACATTAACGCCGTGATGACCACCCCTGCGACCATCTCGGGAAACGTCACCGATACCAACGGCGCACAACTCTCCGGAATCTGCGTCGACGCGTTGGACCCGAGTGGGAATCCTTTGGGATTTACGCAAACTGCGCCGGATGGTACCTACACGATAACTGGCCTCGCTGCGGGCAGTTACACCGTTGAATTCATTAACTGCGGCGCTGGCAGTTACTTATCGCAGGTCTACAACGGCGCGATTGGAGGTGCCTCATTTTCCTGGGGCGCCACACCGGTCACGGTCACTGCTGGTTCTTCAGTAACTGGCGTCGATGCCGTGATGACCATTGGCGCGACCATCTCGGGAACCGTCACCGATTCCAACGGCACCGGACTCTCTAACATCTGCGTGTACGTGAGTCCGGTGAGTGGCTCTTACGAAGAACTTCTCCAAACTGGGCCGGACGGTACGTACACCTATAACAACTTTCCTGCTGGCAGTTACACCGTTCAGTTCACTGACTGCGGCGTTGGCACCTACGTATCGCAGTACTACAACGGCACTTCTGGCGGCACGTCTTCGTCGTTCGACGCCACCCCGGTCCCCGCTCCCGCTGGTTCTCCGGTATCTGGCATCGGCGCCGCGATGACCACCGGCGCGACCATCACGGGGACCGTCACCGATTCCAACGGCGCGGCACTCTCGGGGATCTGCGTACAAGCGAGTCCCGTAGGCGGCGGTCTTGACGTATCGACGCAAACGGCGTCGGATGGGTCCTACTCTTTGGTGGGCCTCGCTGCTAGCGCTTACACCGTTCAGTTCAACAACTGCGGCGTTGGCACGTACGAGTCGCAGTGGTACAACGCCACGCCCGCGGGCGCCTCATTACTCTCGGGCGCCGCTTCGATTTCGGTAAGCTATGGTACTCCCGTGACAGGCGTCAACGCCGCGATGGCTGTCGGCGCGACTATCTCCGGGACCGTCACCGATTCCAACGGCGCGGATCTCACCAACGTCTGCGTCAACGCGATGAATTTAAGTGGTTCTTTTGTCGGTGGTACCCAAACCGCGTCGGATGGCAGTTACACCTTGATCCTCGCTCCGGGCAGTTACACCGTACAGTTCAACAACTGCGGCGTTGGCACGTACGCGTCGCAGTGGTACAACGCAACGTCCTCGGGCGCCCCAGCGTTCTCCGGCGCTACCGCTATCACGGCAATCGTTGGTTCTCCGGTAACGAATGTCAACGCCGCGATGGCTGTCGGCGCGACTATCTCGGGGACCGTCACTAATTCCAGTGGCGCGGGAATCTCCAACGTCTGCGTAAATGTTCTTGATTCGAGTGGTGTCTTTGTCCAGGGTTCACAAACTGCGTCGGATGGCACCTACACCTTGATCGTCGCTCCTGGTAGCTACACCGTTCGGTTCAACAACTGCGGCGTTGGAAACTACGTACAGCAGTTCTACAACGGCACGCCCGCTGGCGCCCCATCGTTCTCGGGCGCCACTTCGTTCTCGGCAATCGTTGGTACGCCGGTAATAAACATCAACGCCGTGATGGCCCCCGATACCACCATCTCGGGGACCGTCACTAATTCCAGCGGCGCGGGACTCTCCGGCGTCTGCGTCGACCTTCTCAACCCCTCCAGCGGTACCTATTTTGTCGCTCTCGCGACCACCGGTTCGGATGGCACCTACACCTTCAGAGGTCTTGCGGCCGGCAGCTATCAACTCTATTTTGACGCAATTGACTGTTCAGCGGCAAACTACGGCAACGTTTACTACGACGGAACGAGTACTGGAAACTATTCTGACGCGGCCGCCGCTACCGTTTCCGTCGCGACGGGAGAAGCGGTCACCGGCATCAACGTCACAATGTCCGTGGGCACGACTATTTCCGGCACCGTCACGGCCGCCGCCGGCGGCGCGCCCGTCGCCAACGTCTGTGTGGATGCCTACACAACGTCTACGGGAACCGGGGAGTACGTGAACACCGGGGTTGATGGCACCTACACCATTACGGGTTTGGCGCCGGGTAGCTACACTGTCGAATTCTCCACCGACGGCACCAACTGTGGCGGGGGTAACTACGTTGACCAGTTCTACAACGGTACGACTGGTGGCGCTTCGTCCTTTGGAGGCGGGCTGGTAGTCGCCACCTCGGTGGCTTCACCGGCCACCGGCATTAACGCAGCGATAGTGGGTGCCACGAACCAAGCCCCACTCAGCGTCTCGAACGTGACCATGACCGGTACCGCCGGTACGGGAATCACGCTCACGACCTTGGGTGGTTCGGGCGCGGGAGCGGTGAGCTACTCGGTCACCGGCACCGGATGTTCCGTCTCGGGTTCGAGCCTCTCGGCGAGCGGTGCCGACACTTGTGTCGTGACCGCGACCAAAGCCGCGAACGGCGAATACGTTGCCGCGAGTTCGGCGACGGCGACCTTCACGTTCTCGCTCGCAAGTCAGGCCACGCTCAGAGTCGCCAACGCGACGACGAGCGGCAGCGCCGGCACGGCGATCACGCTCACCACCTCCGGCGGTTCGGGCACGGGAACAGTGAGCTTCACGGTCACCGGCACGGGGTGTGCCGTCTCGGGTACGAGCCTCTCGGCGAGTGGTGCCGACAGTTGCGTCGTCACCGCCCACGAAGCCGCGAGTGGTATCTACAGTGCCGCAAGCTCGGCGACGAAGACCTTCACGTTCGCGCTGGCCGCTCAGGCAACGCTCAGCATCTCCAATGTCACGACGACCGGTACCGCCGGCACGGCAATCACGCTCACGACCACGGGCGGTTCGGGCACCGGGGCGCTGACCTTCAACGTGAGTGGCACGGGATGTTCCGTCTCGGGAACGAGCCTCTCGGCCAGTGGTGCCGACACCTGTCGAGTGACCGCTCACGAAGCCGCGAGTGGCATCTACGCCGCGGCGAGTTCGGTCGCGACGACCTTCACGTTCTCCCTCGGCGCGCAGGCCCCGCTCAGCGTCTCGAACGTGACGACGAGCGGCAGCGCCGGCACGGCGATCACGCTCACCACCTCGGGCGGGTCGGGCTCGGGAGTAGTGAGCTTCACGGTCATCGGCACGGGATGTTCGGTCTCGGGTACGAGCCTCTCGGCGACTGGTGTCGACTCTTGCGTCGTCACGGCCACCAAGGCCGCGAGTGGCATCTACAGCGCCGCGACTTCGGGGCCAACGACCTTCACGTTCTCCCTCGCCGCGCAGGCCACGCTCAGAGTCTCCAACGTGACGACGAGTGGCAGCGCCGCCACGGCGATCACGCTCACTAGCTCGGGCGGTTCGGGCTCGGGCGCGGTTACTTTCACGGTCACCGGCACGGGATGTTCGGTCTCGGGTACGAGCCTCTCGGCGAGTGGTGCAGACTCTTGTGTCGTCACCGCCCACGAAGCCGCGAGTGGCATCTACGGTGCCGCGAGTTCGGTGACGAAGACCTTCACGTTCTCACTCGGCGCGCAGGCCCCGCTCAGCATCTCCAATGTCACCCTGACCGGCACCGCCGGCACGGGAATCACGCTCACGACAACGGGCGGTTTGGGCACCGGGGCGCTGACCTTCAACGTGAGCGGCACCGGATGTTCCGTCTCTGGCTCGAGTCTCTCGGCCAGTGGTGCCGTCACCTGCAAAGTGACCGCTCACGAAGCCGCGAGTGGCGTCTACGCCGCCGCGAGTTCAGTCGCCAAGACCTTCACGTTCTCCCTTGGCGCGCAGGCCCCGCTCAGCGTCTCGAACGTGACGACGACCGGTAGCGCCGGCACGGCCATCACGCTCACCACTTCGGGCGGTTCAGGATCAGGAGCGGTGAGTTACTCGGTGACCGGCACCGGATGTTCCGTCTCGGGTTCGAGCCTCTCGGCGAGCGGTGTCGACACCTGCGTCGTGACGGCCCGCAAAGCCGCGAGTGGCATCTACAGCGCCGCGACTTCGACAACGACGACCTTCACGTTCTCGCTCGCAAGCCAGGCCACGCTCAGGGTCTCCAACGTGACGATCAGCGGCAGCGCCGGCACGGGAATCACGCTCACCAGCGCGGGCGGGTCGGGCACGGGAACGGTGAGCTTCTCGGTCACCGGCACCGGGTGTGCCGTCTCGGGTTCGAGCCTCTCGGCGAGTGGGGCCGACAGCTGTGTGGTGACCGCCGCTAAGGCCGCCAGTGGTGCCTACGGCGCCGCGACATCGGTAACGAAGACCTTCACGTTCTCCCTCGTCGCCCAGCCCACGCTCAGCGTCTCCAACGCGACATTGAGTGGCACCGCGGGCACGGCGATCAGGCTCACCACCTCGGGCGGTTCGGAATTGGGAGTCATTAGTTTCCGGGCGAGCGGCACGGGATGTTCTGTCTCTGGTTACTACCTCTCGGCCAGTGGTGCCGACACCTGTACCGTGACCGCTCACGAAACCGCGAGTGGCATCTACGCCGCCGCGAGTTCGCTCGCGGTCACGTTCACGTTCTCCCTCGCCGTGCAGAACACGCTCAGCATCTCCAATGTCTCGACGACCGGCACCGTTGGCACGGCAATCACGCTCACGACAACGGGCGGGTCGGGCGCGGGAGCGGTGAGCTATAGGGCCGTCGGCACGGGATGTTCCATTTCGGGATCGAGCCTCTCGGCGAGTAGTGCCGGCACCTGCGTCGTGACCGCCACCAAGGCTGCGTACGGCGTCTACGGCGCCGCGAGTTCGACGTCGGTGACCTTCACGTTCTTAACCGTGTAGACGAGGCTCAACAAACCAACGATGACGGCCAGCAGGGTCGACGCCGCGACGTTACGCGCCCCGGGCGCGAGATTGGTGACCGACTATACGGACGCATCCCCCGCTAGACGGACAATCTCGAACTTGATGTTGGCGGCAGCGAACCATCGTAGTTATTTCGTGATCTCGGTCATGGCCTTCGGGAGAATTTCGATGGCGCAACGTCGGTTTCGGACTTGTTCTCCTTCGCTTGGGTAATTGTTAAGACGACTTCATCTGGGAGCGGCGCCTGGCAACTCCACGCCGTCGTGGGCAGCGTTTTGGGAGCTTTCTCGTCTAGCTCAACACGGAGTCTTGGGGACGGGTCCCGGCGACGATCGAATTACCCGAGGCGCCTTTCGATCGCACCTGATTCGCGGCAATCGCCGACGGTCCAGATCGCGAGGACTTCAAGCCTCATTGGCGTCATGGACCGGCGACTGCCTTGGATAATGGCGACATCAGTTCCTTCTTGCGTCAAAGGGAGGTCGAGAGAGGGCACGAGTGGACCTGGTAACTCCTCGACCGGCATGCGTCTATCCAATGCCCGAAAGCCTGGTCAGAGCCGGTTCATAGGTTGGATAGATCGCCAACACCTCTTGGTAGAGCGCGATCGCTCCGTTGGTATTGCCCTGAGTCTCATCAATGAGTCCGAGATCATAAAGTGCAGGAGCGCTGCAGGGCGTGATAGCCAGCGAGTGATCGTAATCCGTGACAGCTTGCGCGAGCTGGTTGTTGTCTTGTGCGGCGATACCCAGGCGGAGATAGGTGTTCGCCTCGCTCGATGAAGAATTCGGATTTGGAACGTGGCAGTAGGCGTATGTTCCAGGAGCCGAATAAACGAGTCGATAGTTGTCATTGAAGATCGCGACGGTGGAGGGAGCTCTCGGGTAGGCACTGGACTGTGGACTGATCAGAACAACGTAGTCAGCCCGACGAAGCCAAGAGTTCCACGTTGCGATGAGTGAACTGCTGTAGAAGTCAGTTGGCGGGAGGTGCGCCGGATCGTCTTGAAGCCAGGTCCCGTAGTAGTCAATCAACACTGGACAGTTCGATTGAGAAGACGTCAACCGGTTCGCATCGATGAGGTAACTAATTTCATCCGCAATGACGCAGGAGCCAGCCGGAATTACGGCGGCCAGTGTTGCTCCATTGTCCTGAGTTTGTGTGAGATACGAATTTGAGAATTGGGTATCGGCGTGGGCGACGAGCACGCATCCAACGAGTGCGATAGTGCCGACAATCGTCAAGGGGGCTGGAGACGCTAAACGTCCGATGATCGGACGTGCGGCGAAGTTCGTCGATTTCAACTTTGCGACCACGGCCCCTACGCAGACGCCAGCGAGGAGTGAGAGAAAGGCCGCGGTGAAATACGCGTAGTGCTGAAAGAAGACGGTGCCCGAGAGCATTCCGAACACCGTGATCAACGTGCACATCGCGATGAATCTGTCGAAACTTGTTAAGTACGAGCGAGCGAACCACATGGCTGCAGCCATCAGGGCGATCACTGCGGCGGCGATGATGACGCCAACGTACTGCGGGGGCGCGTACGAACCAAGTCCCGCGAGGCCGGTCACGTCGAGAACTTTCAAGGAAAGGCCTGAACCGAAACTGGCCAAGGAGATGCGACCTTCCTGCGCGATGAGGACATCACGGACAAAGGAGACGGGCGACGCGGCGAAAAAGGGACCGATAACGACAAGAAAACCAACGACCGTTCCTTGGCAGAATCGCTTGAGGGTCCACCGAGCGCTGAAGACCAGAAAAATAATCAACGCGGCCACCGGAAAGATCGCCCAGAGTTTGACCGCGCCCGCGATACCAAAGAACAGACCAGCGAGGAACAGGCGATTGGGCGTCGCCACGCTGTCTCCGTGGAAGGCTATGGCGACACCGATGAGACAGAAGAGGACCACGTACGGTTCCAGCATCAGCGTGCTGTTGGCAGTGACAGAGAGTGGAAAGAGAGCGAATGTCAAGCCCGCCAACAACATCGCGATCTTTCCCCGATGGCGAAGCATCCACGCGATGAGACCAGCATTCACGGCCCCAACAAGAACCGTTACACACCGGGCCACCATGAGGGCGTCTCGATCGCCAATCAGGCGCCCGATGAAGGCGATCGGCGACATGAGGGCGATGATCCCCGGTGGCTGGACAAACGCGAAGTCCCGATAGGGCCAGGATCCGTGAATAAAGGCAATCGCCGCACCAAAGTAGACCCCGTCGTCGTAACCGTGTCCCGTGAAGCCGTGCACGCCGGTGAGGATGTTGGGAAGTGATTGTGCGTAACAAGAGAGGAGCAGGCTCACGCCGCCGGCCAAGAGAACTGGCCAATTTGGAAGGAATCTCCTAATCGTCGATCTCATCGCTCGGCCACTGATCCTCGTTCACGCTGAAACTGTGCCCTCTCAGGAGAAGCCGGTGGGGTCGGCTCCGAATGAGTTGATTCGGCCCCTTCACGACTTGGGCCGCTTTGGCCACGCTGTTGATTGTCTCATATATCTTGACGCACTCATCTCGACGGCTCGAAAACTTGCAAAGTAGCTCGGGAACGAGATATCCGAGATATCCGAGGTAGGGGCCATTGGAGAATCGATTGACGGGCCGTCATCGCAGTTAAGGAAGCCCCGGACGAATTAGTCGTGCGAGGTCGCTAACGCCCTACGTGGGGGCGACCTCGTCGTTCGTCGCTTCAACCGCGACGTGGGGCGTGATCCGATCGAGCCACCGAGGCATCCACCAGTTGGCTTTGCCAAGCGCGTGCATCAACGACGGCACGAGCACGGTACGAATGACGAAGGCGTCAATTAAGACTGCTCCACCGAGACCGATGCCGAACTCCGCAATGACCCGTTGTCCGCCAATGGCGAAGGAGGTAAAGACGCAGATCATGACGAGCGCGGCCGCGGAGATGACCCGACCGGTGTTGGCCTGACCGCGCACGATGGCTTCTTCGTTGTCGTTGGTGTTCAACCACTCTTCGTGCATTCGAGAGACCAAGAAAACCTGATAGTCCATCGAGAGTCCGAAGAGGATGGCGATCATGATGATCGGTAAGAAGGACTCCACTGGTCCCGTGCCGGCGCCGAGTAGCGCACTGCCCCAACCCCACTGAAAGACCGCGACGACGAGTCCGAATGACGCACCGACCGCGAGGAGATTCATCAACGCCGCCACGATCGGTATGAGGACGCTGCGAAAGGCGACCATGAGAAGCAAACAGCCCAGGAGCACGATGACGCCGACGAAGAGTGGGAGCTTGCTCGTCAAGACTCCGGCGAAGTCCACGAAGATAGCGGTGATGCCGCCGACGAAAATCGCGGTGTGCGACGTTGAGGTTGCGGCTGGAATGTACGTCGTTCGAATCGTCGAGATGAGGCTCGCGGTCCCGGCGTCTTGGGGGCTCGTCGTGGGGATGACGTCGATGATGCCGACGGTGCCCGACGGATTCGTGAAGAGGGGCTGCACGGCAGCGATACCGGGCTTGCCCTTCAAGGACGCGTCGAGGTTCTCCATCGCGGCCTTGTCATTGGGGTTGGTGATCGCCCCCACGATCGTGAGCGGACCGTTGAAGCCCGGCCCAAATCCCTTCGCTAAGAGGTCGTAGGCCTGGCGCGTCGTCGAGCCCGCGGGGTCCGATCCCTGGTCAGAGCTACCGAGATGGAGCGAGAAAAACGGAACGATGAACGTGATGATGATCGCGAGGGCCGCCAGGGTCAAGACGCGTGGGTGGCGCGCGACGAAGTGCGACCAACGTTGCCAGGGACCGCTGACGACCACCGGTCCCGGACCATTTTGGTCGAGGGCCCTGCGTTCCTTTCGACTGAGTACGTGCTTCTTCTGAAATGCCAAGAGGGAAGGAAGGAGCGTCACGGAGGCGAGCATGGTCACTAAGACGGCCAACGACGCCGAGATCGCGACACCGTTCAGGAACGACAGTCCGAGTATCAACATCCCCAGGAGGGCAATACAGACCGTGGAGCCCGCGAAGAGTACGGCGCGACCCGAGGTGTTGAGGGCTGTCGTGACGGCCTCTTCGACGCTGGCGCCGCGTTTGAGTTCCTGACGCGAACGCGTGACGATGAAGAGCGCGTAGTCGATGCCGACGCCCAGACCGATAAGCGAACCCAAGATTGGCGCAAAGGACGCGATGGCCAGAACGTGGCTGAACAGTATTCCTCCGGCGAGCGCGACGCCGAGAGCGAAGAGGGCGATGCCAAGCGGCAGGAGCATGGCGAAGAACGACCCGAAGGCCAAGACCAACACGATGGCCGTCGCGATGAGACCGAAGGCTTCGTAGGGGCTGCCCTTGGTGGCGTTCAGCTGACCAAACGCGTCACCGCCGAACTGAACGTTGAGCGACCCGGATCGAACCGTCGAGGCTTGCGTGACCACCGCTTTGATTTGGGGGTTCGTCAGATGGTTCGAGGTCTTGGCGAAGTGCACGACCGCGTACGCAATGGTGCGGTCTTTGGACACCTGCGCCGATCCCTGGCACGTTCCGTTGGGCTGCGTCTCGCTCGTGGCGAAGCTTCCCGTGCAAAACGGCGACGTGACACTCGCGACTTCGGGAAGTTTCTCGACTTTTTGCAGCATTGTCTGAATGGTCGCGAGGTGATTAGAGACCGGGCCGCCCGTTGACTGAAAGACGACCTGGTCAGCGTCGCCGGACTGTTGCGGGAAGCCCGCGGCGAGCAGCGCTTCGGCCTGGGTGGAGTTGGTGCCTGGCAGGCTGAACGCATTCGAGTACGCCGAACCGAGGGTCTGGGAGATGACGTTGATGAGGATGAAGAGCGCGAGCCAGGCCCCCAAGACGTACCAGCGATGGCGAACACAAAAGCGGGCGAGGGATTTCAAGGGGGTGTATCTCCTGGGGAAGGGGAAGCTAAGTGCGTTACGGTAAGAACGTAAATCGCACCACAATCCTAGAGGGTCAACAATGACGCCCAATCCGCAGCGTCCCACTCGCTTCGTTGGTCATCTCTTTCCCCAGGTAATTCCCGACCCGGGCGAGGTCGAACCCGGCGCGCCCGCTCCGTGGGCGATACTGCCTTCGTCGTCGCGCTCGAATCTCAGCCTCGATCACGTTGCTACGATGCTTCGCTCGTCGCATCGTCTCCTCGGTACTGATTTTCCGCCTGATCAACCCGCGGAACTCGCGTTCGTCGCCGACGCTGCGCCTGTGCCTATCGCGCGTCGCTCGGCCGTGCTGATGGCGCTCTTTGAAGAGGAGGGCGAAGCTCACGTGATACTCACGCGGCGCGCCCTTTCGCTTCGCCACCACAAGGGTGAGATCGCCCTGCCCGGGGGCCGATGTGAAGAAGACGAGAGCGCGGTCGAAACCGCACTGCGCGAGGCGCACGAAGAAGTTGGACTCGAACCTTCGTTGGTGACGCCGCTGGCGTGGTTAAGTCCGATCATTAGTTTTGCGTCGAGCTCGGCGATCTGGCCCATTGTTGGCACCTTGACGCATCGACCGACGTTCACCATCAACGAAGCCGAAGTCGACCGGGTTTTCACCGTGGCGTTAAAGGACCTGGTGGCGGAGGGAGCATTCGTCGAGGAGCGTTGGCGCCGTTCAGAGCCACGGCCCGGCGCTGATCCCGACGGGTCGTTCGCGATCTACTTCTTTAAGGTGCCCGGTGACGTTATCTGGGGAGCGACGGCGCGGGTCTTGACCGAGTTGCTCTGTCACGTCACCGGCGTTCCCTGGCCCGGTGAACGCGGGCTCTCGAGCGAGTCCTCCTAGTAGATTGTTGGAAACCCACTCTCGAAAATGTGGCGTTTTCTATCGGAGGATTTCATGGCGGAAGTAGAGATTGGTATCTTCAAATCGGCTCGTCAGGCCTACGGCTTTGACGACATCGCGATCGTGCCCTCACGGCGCACCCGTGACCCCGAGGACGTCGATATCAGTTGGCAGATTGACGCCTACAAGTTTGCACTGCCCGTCCTCGGCTCGGCAATGGACGGCGCCATGTCGCCTCTTACGGCCATCGAACTCGGCCGTCTGGGTGGACTCGGAGTACTGAACCTCGAAGGTCTCTGGACCCGCTACGACGACCCGATGCCCCTCTTTGAAGAGATCCGCGAGCTCGACGACGACAAGGCGACCGCGCGCATGCAACAGATGTACTTAGAGCCCATCAAGCTCGAACTCGTGGCCGAGCGCATCAAGCAGATGAAGGACGCCGGTGTCACCACTTCGGCGTCGGTGACGCCCGCGCGTACCGACTGGATGAGTAAGACCATTATCGACGCCGGCCTCGACATTCTCGTCATCCAGGGCACCGTTGTCTCGGCCGAGCACGTCTCCAAGACCGTCGAGCCACTCAACTTAAAGAAGTTCATCCGGGGCTTCGAGATCCCCGTCATCGTCGGGGGTTGCGCGAGTTACCAAGCGGCGCTGCACCTCATGCGCACCGGCGCGGCCGGTGTGCTCGTTGGGGTCGGTCCCGGTAACGCGTGCACTTCGCGTGCGGTACTGGGCATTGGTGTCCCTCAAGCAACGGCGATCGCCGACGTCGCGGGTGCGCGCATGCGTCACCTCGATGAGACCGGTGTCTACGTCCACGTCATCGCCGACGGCGGCATGAGCAAAGGCGGCGACATCGCTAAGGCCGTGGCCTGTGGCGCCGACGCCGTCATGATCGGCTCGCCACTCACGAGTGCCGTGGAAGCGCCCGCGCGCGGCTTTCACTGGGGCATGGCGACGTTCCATCCCACGCTCCCTCGCGGCACCCGCGTTCGCACCCAGGTGCGCGGCACCTTGAAAGAGGTCTTGCTCGGACCGGCCCACGAGAACGACGGACGACTGAACCTCTTTGGCGCGCTTCGCACCTCCATGGCGACCTGTGGGTACGAGACCTTAAAGGAGTTCCAGAAGGCCGAGATCATGTTGGCCCCGTCGCTCCAGACCGAAGGCAAACAACTGCAACGCTCCCAAGGCGTAGGCATGGGACATTGAACGAAATCGTCCTCGTTGTTGACTTTGGGGCTCAGTACGCCCAACTCATAGCCCGCCGTGTGCGCGAAGCGCACGTGTACTCAGAGATCGTCCCGAGCACCATCAGCGCCGACGAGGTTCGAAAGAAATCGCCGGCCGCGATCATCCTCTCCGGTGGCCCTAAGTCCGTCTACGCCGTGCCGGCGCCGAGTCTCGATCCCGCGATCTACGACCTCGGCGTTCCCATTCTCGGCATCTGTTACGGTGCGCAGTTGATGGCCCAGCAACTCGGCGGCGAAGTAGCGAACACCGGCGTTGGCGAGTACGGGCGAACCGAATTGACGCGTCATGGTTCGAGCGTGTTGCTCACCGATTGGCCCGCGACGACGACGACGTGGATGAGTCACGGTGACGCCATCGCGAAGGCACCCGAGGGATTTGTCGTCACTGCCAGCTCGCCCGAAGCACCGGTCGCGGTCATGGAAGACGTCGCGCGTCGCTTGCACGCGGTGCAGTTCCATCCCGAGGTTGCCCACACTGAGCGTGGTCAAGAACTGTTAACCAACTTCCTCCACCACGTCGCGCTGACTCCTCCCACGTGGACCAATACCTCCATCATTGAAGATCAAGTCGCGCTGATTCGCGCTCAGGTGGGCACCGAGCGCGTGCTCTGTGCGCTTTCGGGTGGCGTCGACTCAGCGGTCGCCGCGGCGCTCGTCACTAAGGCCGTCGGCAACCAGTTGACCTGCGTCTTTGTCGACACCGGTCTGATGCGCAAGAACGAAGGCGATCAGATCGAGGAGACGTTCACGCGCCAGTTCGGCGTGGAGTTGATTCACGTCAAGGTCGAAGATCGATTCTTCGATGCGCTCGCCGGCGTGACGGATCCGGAGAAGAAGCGCAAGATCATCGGCGAGCTGTTCATCCGTGAGTTCGAGACCGTGGCGCGCGACCTCGCCAAAGACGGACAGGGCCCGAGGTTCCTCGTCCAGGGCACCCTCTACCCCGACGTCATCGAGTCGGGTTCCGGTCACGCCGCGAACATCAAGAGTCACCACAACGTGGGTGGACTACCCGAGGACCTCTCCTTTGAACTCGTTGAACCACTACGCGCACTCTTTAAAGACGAGGTCCGCCACATCGGTGAAGAACTGGGCCTGCCCGCGGAGATCGTCTGGCGTCAGCCCTTCCCGGGTCCCGGGCTCGGCGTGCGCATCGTGGGCGAAGTGACGAGAGAGCGTGCGGAGATTCTGCGCAACGCCGACTTCGTCGTCGTGGACGAGATCAAGAAGGCCGGGCTGTACCGCGAACTGTGGCAGAGTTTCGCCGTGTTACCGGCCGTGCGTACTGTGGGCGTTATGGGAGATGGACGAACGTACGCGTACCCGATCATCATCCGGGCGGTGACCAGTGACGACGCCATGACCGCCGACTGGGCTCGACTGCCCTACGAGGTGATTGAGGGAATCGCGAACCGGTTGATTCGTGAGGTCGAGGGCGTCAATCGCGTCGCGCTCGACGTCACGAGTAAGCCACCCGGCACCATTGAGTGGGAGTGAGCCGGGGCTCGTTCTCTGACGATTCACTGTGGGACGACAACTCCTCTGATTCGCCGACGCGCCTCGACCCCGCGTCGCTCCTCGAGGGTCTCACGATTCCTCAACGCGAAGCGGTCGTCCAGCGCGGGGGACCGCTCCTCGTCATCGCCGGCGCCGGTTCGGGCAAAACGCGCGTCTTGACGAGACGCATCGCGCACATTTTGGCGAGTGGGGACGCACGCCCCTTCGAAATCATGGCCATCACGTTCACCAATAAAGCGGCCGACGAGATGCGTCGTCGCGTGGTCGACCTCGTGGGCAGCGACGCCGATCGCATGTGGGTCTCGACCTTTCACTCGGCCTGCTTGCGAATGCTGCGCGCGCACGCCGAGGTGCTTGGTTACCAGCGGGGATTCACGATCTACGACGCCGGTGACGCCGAGACGGCTGTCGAGCGCATCATGAAGGAACTCAACCTCGACACGAAGCGACTGCCACCGCGCAGCGTGTCGGCCGCGATTTCGGCGGCGAAGAACGAGATGTTCTCACCTGGCTCGTACTTAGCGGCCTACGGTGACGACCCACCACGGCGCCGCATCGCCCAGATCTACGAGCTCTACGCGGCGCGCCTGCTCCTCGCCAACGCGATGGACTTTGATGACCTGTTATTGAACGCCGTGGCGATGATGAAAGCGGACGCCCACGTTCTGGCTTCTTACCAGGAGCGATTCAAGTACCTGTTGGTCGATGAGTTCCAAGACACCAACGGTGTACAGAACGAACTCGTGATGATGCTCGCCGAGAAGCACCGCAACCTTTGCGTGGTGGGTGACTCTGATCAGTCCATCTATCGCTTTCGCGCGGCCGACGTGCGCAACATCTTGCAGTTCGAGCAACGATTCCCGGACGCGCGGGTCATCTTGCTCGAACAGAACTTTCGTTCCACCCAGACCATCCTGGACGCCGCCAACGCCGTCATCGCGAAGAACGCCAGTCGTCACGCGAAGAATCTCTTCACCGACGGCGACCAGGGCGACAAGATCCTGCTCTATCGCGCGGGCGACGAGTACGACGAGGGCCGCTGGGTAGCAGCTGAACTGCGGCGCCTGCGCTCTGAACACGGCCTCAACTGGAACGATCTGGCAGTTTTCTATCGCACGAACGCACAGAGTCGGGTGCTCGAAGAAGAGATGCTGCGCGCGAACGTTCCCTACCGGGTCGTTTCGGGCATGCGTTTCTACGACCGCAAGGAGATCAAGAACGCGCTCGCCTTCGCGCGCCTGCTCGTCAACCCTCGCGACGAAGCGTCGGCGCGGCGCGTCATCAACGAACCGAAACGGGGCATCGGCGAGTCGGCCCAAGCCAAGCTCGGCGCGTACGCCGCCGAACACGGACTCTCCTTCGCGGAAGCGTCGCACTACGCCAACGCCGCCGGTCTGACCGGCAAAGCCTTGAGCGGGGCCGCGAAGTTTTCCTTCATGCTCGACGAGCTGCGCGCTCTCGCCAACGATCTCAGTCCACGGGAGATGATCGACGCGATCGTTCGTGAGTCGGGTATGGGCGACGCCCTGCGCGCAGAAAACTCTGATGAGGCCTATTCGAGGCTAGAGAACCTCGGCGAACTCGCCTCCGCGGCGGCGAAGTACGACACGTTGCTCGACTTCGTTGAGCGCATGGCGCTCGTGGCGGACTCCGATCAACTCGGCAGTGGTGAAGGCGCGATCTCTCTCATGACCCTGCACGTCGCCAAGGGACTCGAGTATCCGGCCGTTGTCGTCACCGGACTCGAAGAGACGGTCTTTCCCCATCGGCGCGCCCTCTCCGACGACGCCGAGCTCGAAGAGGAGCGACGACTCTGTTACGTAGGCATCACGCGCGCGATGCGGTACTTGATTTTGACCCACGCGTGGAGCCGCACGATGTGGGGCCACCGGGTCGAAGCGATCGCGAGCAGGTTCATCCAGGAGATCCCGTCGGAACTCGTGACCGATCTCTCCTCGACGTTGCCGGCGCGACGCACGAGTTTCACTCCCGACGACGATGGCTTTACTGGTCGAATGACCGAGTTCACCTCGGGCAAGGCCTTTGGTACGGGCGCGGCTCCGCCGGTGCGATCGACCGGGGCGGAGAAGTTAGCCCTCGCGGTGGGCGAGCGGGTGGTGCACGACCGATTCGGCCTCGGCACGGTGGAGCGCGTGGAAGGTGAAGGGTCGCACGTGAGAGCGGCCGTCAACTTTGACGATCACGGCACGAAGCACCTGGTCCTCGCCATGACCCCACTTCGGCGCGCGTAAGAGGTTCTTAAGATTTAGCGCCCGCCCCTAAGGCGCCTTCGCGCGAAAGTGCGAGACTGGGGGTCAAGTGGACTCTCCCCGGCACGCGTACCGCCCTCCCGTAGCTCCGAGGAGCGTTCGACTCTCGCGCTTCGTGTACTGGCGTCGCCGCGCCATCGTGCTGCTCTCACTCGTGACCTTCGTGGTGCTCGCCTACCTCGGCACCACCCTCGGTTTCGCTTTAACGAATCAGTCCTACGGCGTGTCGCTCCAGGCGCGCATGGCCGAGTGGGGCCGCCAGCACGGACTCGGCGGCGTCGTGACGTGGGCCGAAACCGAGTACAACAAGCTCAACCCGCCAAAGGTTGGCGGTGCGCCGCCGGCCAACGCCTTTGGTTCGGGGGCCACGATACCGGTGGGCCAACGCCTCGCCGCACCAAAGACCATGACCACCCCGGCCACGACGCCCCTGCCCGGTGAGGGCGTGTGGCACCCGGTCGGGCGTCGAACCGCGAACGGTACGCCCACGATGTACGAGGCGTTCGTCCGTCCCGACGCGGTGCACACGAGTTACGTCGTCGGCGTGGTGTGGATGGATCCGAACCTGCTCTCGGCGCAGCTCTACTCGGGCTCGCAGATTCCCGGCGGCGGCCCCTACCCCTACACCGCGCCCATTAGCGCGAAGCACTCGGAGAATCTCGCCGCCGCCTTCAATGCCGGCTTTCTCATGCAGGACGCGAACGGTGGGTACTACACCGACGGGAGGATCATCAAGCCACTGCGCAGCGGTGCGGCGTCGGCCGTTGTCTATAAGGACGGACAGATGACCGTGGGTAAGTGGGGACGCGACGTCAAGATGACGAATCAGGTCTCTTCGGTGCGCCAAAATCTCGATCTCGTCGTCGACAACGGCAAACCGGTGGCGGGACTCACCAACGCGAATCTCTTGAAGTGGGGCGTGACCCTCGGCGGCGCGTACTACGTGTGGCGTTCGGGCCTCGGGGTCACCAAGAGTGGCGCGCTGGTCTACGTCGGCGGTCCGAGTCTTTCGATCAGTGACCTCGCCAACCTTTTGGTGCGCGCGGGCGCGGTGCGCGCGATGGAACTCGACATCAACACCGACTGGGTGCAGTTCTCGTCTTTTGTGGGACCGCTCAACACGCCGATTAACGCGAGCAGTGGCACCAGTCTCTTGACGGGCCCGCAGGGCATGGCCGGGCCACCGGGGCGCTACTTCGCCAATTGGTGGACGAGGGACTTCTACACGATGAGCGTGCGAACTTCGCCTGCCAGCGCCACGACGACAACCACGGCCAAGGGGTAGGGGCCTAGGCCGACTCAGCGCAAGCCGTGAACTCTACCGAGATGGCAATAGATGCAGCGCTACGCAGCAATCGGGTGCCCGCGGTGAGACCTGTTTTTCGGGCCAAGACTGAATTCATAACCAATCACCTCCACTCGTAGGCACTGCTCGCTCATCACGTGAGAGGTTCGATTCTGGGCTCTCGAGCTTAGAAGTGTGATTGCAATCCCAGGGTTGAGCGTACCGTGGACGTTTTGGTTGATACGAGTTGATTTTCGTCATTATCGGCCGAATTAGCTGGCTGGGGGTATCCATTACCGGGGCGAAGATGATTTTGTGTGTCACAGGTTCTTGATAGCGCGGCCTGGTGGTGACGAACCAATGCTATGATATATAAGAGCAGAGGAGTCACGATGACCCAAGTAGCAGCACAACTAGTGAGGACCGCGCGACGTGGAGCCGGGCTGAGTCAGCGCGCCTTGGCGGGGCGGGCACGGGTCAGTGGGTCAGCCGTTGCCGACGTGGAGCGTTCCGCGCACGACCCGGGATCGGAGTCCCTCGAGCGCCTACTCGAAGCCGTCGGTCACCGGCTCTGCGCGCTTCCCACCACGAGTTATCCGGTCGCGGCGTGGGCCGACTTTATCTATCGCGAACTCCGCTCAGAGCGGCGCAGTCACGCGGTGGCCTTCCGGGCCTTGATTGGACTGAGCGACGAGTTGGCGGCAGCAACGAAGCCATTGCGCGTCGCGTTGTGTGTGGCGGTGCCCGCACCGTGCGGCGATGAGCGCTACGACGCGGCGATCGCGGGGCTCGTCGAGCACTACTTGAACAGGGACCGGCTGCCCGTTCCCGATTGGGTTGGCCAATCCGAGCGCATCCTGGCCGAGCCGTGGCGAGCGTCTCCCTACACCGACCGGTCAGAGGTTCCCAAGGCACTCGTTCGTCACGGAGTCTGGTTGGCCGAAGCGGATCTTGCCAGTGTCTGATCCGCTGCTGTCACCCGACGATGTGCGAAGGGGACTCGAGGCCCTCGTGGACGAACTCGTTGAACGCGGCGCCTCAACACACATTCGAGTTGTCGGCGGGGCGCCGTCATGATCCAGGCTGGTCGCGAGTCGCTGTCACGCGATATCGATGCGCTGTACTCGCCGTCGTCGACCATCGACGAGGCCATCCGTTCGGTCGCGATGACTTTGCATTGGCCCAACACGTGGCTTAACGATGCCGTAAAGATGTTCGCGAGCCACCACGACGACGACAAGGACTGGGAGATTCACGTCGCTCGTGACGGGGTGACAGTGAGTGTTGCAACTTGCAAGCTCTTGCTCGCCATGAAATTGCTCGCGGCCCGGCCCCGTGACGTCGAGGACATTTCCCTCTTGATAGAGGCGTGCGGTATCACCGAGTACCAAGCAGCCGTCGACGTGTTCGACGACTACTACCCGACAGAGTCAATGAAACTCCGGGCCTTGAGAATTCTCGACGATTTGCTACCCAGCGGTGAGGGGACGGACGAGACCCATTGAGCGGTGCTCGGTTTGACGGGGACCCCGGAAACTGGACACCGTGGCGTCCACTTCAGTCGGTGACGGCCCTTGCATGGCCAAATTTTTCTAACCCTGTGTGAATAAAACCACACTAGAAGTTTTCAAACTACGCCACCACCGACCAAGGGATAAGAACTAGCGATCGACCACTTTGCGCCAGAGGGGAGTGGGTAGGTGGCGCAACACGAAAAAGACGTAGCGCAGGATCGGCGGACTCCAGATCACCGCGTCGCCACTGGCGAGTCCGCGCAGCACGTTCTCGGCGACTTCGTTGGGACCGGTCGTGAAGGGCGGTTCGTCAAGACCCGTCGTCATCTTGGTGCGCACGACGGCGGGACGAACCAGCTGCAGGGTCACGCCCGTGCCCTCGAGGGACTGGGCGAGACCGGTACAGAGCCGGTCGAGGCCCGCCTTGGCCCCGCCGTAGAGGTAGGCGTTGCTGCGAACGCGTATGGCCCCGACGGAACTCATGACGAGAATGCGGCCACTGCCCTGGGCCACCAAGCGTCGGCGAATCTCGGCCAGCGCCGCGACGGGCCAGGTGACGTTGACGGTCATGATCCGCGCGGAGGCACTCGCGGAGTCTTCGTCGGCGCGCTGATCGCCGAGGAGTCCGACCGCCATGACGACGAGGTCCACCGGGTCGCCGACCTTCTCGAAGGCCTCACTCACGGTGCGCTGCGCGTTCGAAGGGTCCTCGGCGTCAAAGAGCACCACGTCGGTCTTGGTCGCGCCGTACTCGTGGGCCTCTTCGGCCGCTTCGTCGAGCAGGGTCTTATTTCGCCCGGCCAAGATCACCGTGTGCGCGCGAGCGGCACAGAGCTTCTTCGTCAGGGCGCGCGCAATATCTGAACTGCCGCCAAAGACCACGACGTTCTGGGGTTGGCCGAAGGCATTTTCCATGGTGAGGTTCCTACTTAATGAGAGTGGACAGCGTTGCCTTTTCAGGCGATGCTATCGCCGGGCCACTGGCCGGTGAAAGCCGTTGCCGAACGGTCGCCCACAAACGAGGGGACCCGCTCTGTTGGAATCAACGTCTGGAGGCTTATGGGTCGGGCGTGATGGCTTGGACGTTCACTTCGGTGCCTCGTTCATTCCTCTCGCTCCAAAGGATTAACCAGTCGCCCTCGTTTGAGATGACCGTTAGAGCCCAGCATCCAATGGTGTCAAATCTTCGGCGACGGCATCGCACGTCGTGCGTGTCTGCCTCGAGCATGTCCAGGGCAGTGTTTAGGCGCCCGAGTAAATGCGCACGGGCGGCAGTGCGTTCTAACTCCTCCAATAACGCGTTAGCTTGCTCAGAGAAATAGAGATCGGTCACTGGTGTCCGGGCCCCTTACGCGCGCGGTGACTCTGCGCGGTCTCTCTTCACCATCTTCTCGGGGTGCTCGCGACTGTCCTGAATTGCCGCCATCAGAGCTGAATTCTCGAGCAACTTTTTCTCCGTCACCGACAAAACCGTTGCCGGTTCAAGGACGAGTACACCATCCGCCTCGGAGTGCACGATGTACTGACTTGCCGTGGCCAGTGCTCCGAGTGTCAACCGACCCCGCGCTTGTGTAGTGACGATTGTGGGTTCATTCATAGTTCTTACTGTACTAAATGGGCTGAGCCCACGCAAGGGCGCAACCCACATCGTTGGCCTTCAGTTGGATGCCCCAACTGGGTACTACATCTCCGATACGCCAGTGCTTCACGAGGTCTGGCCAAGAACCGACGTTTCGCTTCTCTAACCGCGCCAATCCAAACTAGGCCACCACGCGGCGGGCGAGGTCGCTGGTGAGTTGATTCTTCGGGTCAATTCGTGCCTTCACGTCGAGGAACTCGTCGAGCCGCGGGTACATCGCGCGAGCTCGCGCACTACTTAGACGCGCGTCCTTGGCTAAGTACACGCGCCCACAGGCCGTGACGACGAGTTCGTCGAGTTCATCGAGCACGCCCGGGAGCCGAGGTGATCCAACGGGCATATCGAGCGCCAGCGTCCAACCGGCGAGGGGGAACGAAAGAGGTGCCGGGTTCGCCTCACCGAAGCGTTTTAGCACACCGAGAAAACTGGTGAGGCGCGAGTCGGCGAGGCGTTCGATCACGTCGACGACGGTCGCGCGCGCGTTCTCGGGCACGCAGAACTGGTACTGGACGAAGCCTCGTTGTCCGTAGAGTCGATTCCAGTTGCCGACGCCGTCGAGGGGGTAAAAAAATGTTGCGAGCTTTTGCGCTTCACCAACTTCGTGGCGCGGCGCGCTGCGAAACCAGAGTTCGTTAAAGGCGCTCACCGACCACTTGTTCAAGAGACCTCGTGGGGCCACCATCGGCACCGAGAGTCGCTGGTGGCGCGGCGACTTGAGCGACGCGTGCTCCACGTCGCTTGCGCTCGCGTGGGCGCCTCTGGTGAGAATGGCGCGTCCCTGGTGCGCGCCACGCGTCATGCAGTCGACCCAGGCGACCGAGTAGCGATAGTCAGCGTCGCCCTCGACCATGGCGTCCATGACGCTCGCGAGGTCGTCGTAGCGATCGGTGTCGACGAGTACGTGATCGCTGGTGATGGGCATCATCGCGAGGGTGATCGACGTCACGACGCCCGTCAGTCCCATCGCGCCCATGGTCGCCCAAAAGAGTTCGGCGTTCTCACTGGGCGACACGGTGAAGGCACCGACGGGGGTGACGAGTCGCATCGAGCGGACGTGTTGGGCGAAGGAGCCGTCGACGTGGTGGTTCTTGCCGTGCACGTCGGCCGCGACGGCGCCTCCCATCGTGACCTGGCGAGTGCCGGGCGTGACGGGAACGAACCAGCCCCGAGGCATTGAAAATTTCAACAACTCATCGAAGGACACCCCCGCGCCGACGGTAACGACGCCCGCTTCGTCGATCTCGCTGATCCCAACGAAGCCCCGGTTGCTGAGTACGAGGCCGCCGCTCAGTTGGGCTGCGTCACCGTAGCTACGACCGAGGCCGCGCGCGATGACGCGCGACCCCGTGGCGAACTCTGTTAAGAGGTCGGACTCGCTGTGCGGTGTCGTAACGCTGGCGTGCACGAATCTGGTTCGCCCCCAACCAGAGACGACCTCTTCGCTCACAGGTAGACGCCCAGCACGAGGAGCACGACCCACACCAGGAGCAGGATCTGCACGGTGCGATCGCGCAACATCAACTCCTCGGGCGCGGCGCCGTCGCCGGCCTGGGCCGAACGCAGGATGAAGAGCACCGCGAACACGACGGGCACGACACTGAGGCGCACCGGGAACGTGGCGTCGAGGTTGGCCGAGAGACCGTTGCCCGTCGCGTCAAAGGCCCAGAGGCAGTAGCCGGTGACGACGGCCGTGGCACAGAGCGTGAGCGCGGAGCCGAGGAACTCCGTCGTGTACTGCGACAACACGACGCGCGTTGATCCGGGACCGACGTGTTTCAGTTCACTCGCGCGCTTACCCACGACGAGAAAGAGCGCCCCAAAGGAGATGACGACGAGGAACCAGGTGGAGACGAAGAGGTGCGACGCCGCCGCGCCGGCGTACGCGCGCAAGAAGAATCCACTCGCGACCGCGCCGAGCTCGATGATCGCGACGTTCTTCAGCCAGTAGATGTAGGCCAGGGTGATCGCGACGTAGAGCGCCAAGACGAGGAGGAGGTCCCCGGGTCGAGGAATCGCGAAGGTCACCGAAAAGCCGACGAGAAACAAAACGAGGGCCGCCGTGACGGCCGTTCTGGGGCTGAGTTGCGCTTGCGCCACCGAACGGAATCGCTTCGTGGGGTGTTCTCGATCGGCCTCGACGTCGCGCACGTCGTTGAGAAGATAGGTCCCTGACGCCACGCAGCAGAAGGCGACGAAGGCAATAACCGTATGAAAGGCCACGCGGGCGTGCAAGAGCGTGCCCGCGGCGGCGGGCGCGATGACGATGAGGCCATTTTTTACCCAGTGATGCAGGCGCATCGCTGAGAGCAGCGCGCGCGCGGGACTCCTCTGCTTCACTTCGGTGATCGCCATGGATTCAACGCTACTCGCGGCACTTATGACGTCACGGTGAGCGAACGGTGGCGACTTTTGATTGTCGGAAGGCCCTCTATGCTTAACAACTGATGAAGCGCACGTATCGAGTCGTAGTCGCCAAACCAGGGCTCGATGGTCACGATCGAGGCGCCAAAGTCATCGCCCGGACGCTGCGCGACGCCGGATTTGAGGTGGTCTACACCGGCCTGCACCAGACGCCCGAGCAGATCGTCCAGGCCGTCATTCAAGAAGACGCCGACGCGCTGGGTCTTTCACTGCTCTCGGGCGCGCACCTCGTGCTCGTGCCGCGCGTCGTGGACCTCTTGAAGAGCCAGGGGCGCGAGGACGTGTTACTCGTCGTGGGCGGCATCATCCCCGAGGACGATATTCCCGCTCTGGAGGCCTCGGGCGTGTCGAGAGTCTTCACCCCGGGCGCCTCGCTCGACGAGATCGGCACGTGGCTCGAAGCGACGCTCGACGCGCGCGAGTTACAAAACGGCTGAGCTCTTTATCGTTGTCCCAAATAGACGAAAGTGAAGTAGATGGATCTCTTTGAGTATCAGGGCAAGCAGTACTTCGCGCGCTACGGCATCGCCGTGTCGCCCGGCGACGTCGCCGACACGGTCGACCAGGCGGTCAGCGTCGCCGAAGGCGTGGGCTACCCCGTTGTCCTTAAGGCCCAAGTGAAGGTCGGCGGTCGCGGCAAAGCGGGCGGCGTGAAGCTCGCCAACAACGTCGACGAAGTGCGCGAACACGCGCGCAACATTCTCGGTCTCGACATCAAGGGTCACGTCGTGAAGCGCCTGTGGGTCGAGCGCTCGAGCGATATCGCCAAGGAGTACTACGCCTCGTTCACGTTGGACCGACCCAACAAGACGCACCTGGGCATGTTGAGCGCTCAAGGCGGCGTGGAGATCGAGGTCGTGGCCGAAGAGAACCCGGAGGCGATTTCGTTTCTCTCCATCGACCCCGTGCGGGGCCTCGATCTCGCGAGCGCCCGCAAGTGGGTTGACGAGGCTGAACTGGACGAGCCGGCGCGCGAACAGGCGGCGGAACTGCTCGTGAAGCTCTACGACTGCTACACCCGGGGCGACTGTGACTTGGCGGAGATCAACCCGCTGATTCTCACGCCCGACAATAAGGTGCACGCCCTCGACGCCAAGGTGACCTTGGATGAGAACGCGTCGTTTCGTCACCCCGAATGGGAGGCGTTTCGCGAAGGCGAGTTTGAAGATCCTCGCGAGAAGATGGCCAAAGAGAGGGGACTTAACTACATCGGTCTCGACGGCACGGTGGGCATTATCGCCAACGGTGCGGGTCTCGCGATGTCGACGCTCGACGTCGTGAACCAAGTCGGGGGCACCGCGGCCAACTTCTTGGACATTGGTGGCGGCGCGAACGCCGACGTCATGGCCGCCGCGCTCGAAGTGATCAACGCCGACCCCAAGGTGAAGTCGATCTTTGTGAACATCTTTGGCGGCATCACGCGCGTCGACGAGGTCGCCAACGGCGTCCTCGAAGCCCTCCAGCGCGTCTCGATCAAGACACCCATCGTGATGCGACTCGACGGCACCAACGCCATTGAGGGCCGAGCCATATTGGCGCCGCACCTCAACGACTCTTTGATTTCTGAACCCACGATGCTCGACGCCGCGCGACGCGCGGTGGACCTAGCGAACTAAGGACCGACATGAGCATCTTTGTAGACGAAAACACCAAGGTCATTGTTCAAGGCATTACCGGGGGCCAGGGACGTTTTCACGGTCTTCGCAATCGTGACTACGGCACCCGGGTCGTGGGCGGCGTCACGCCCGGCAAGGGGGGCACCGACGTCGACGGTATTCCCGTCTTTAATACGGTGAAAGAGGCAGTAGCGGCGACGGGCGCGACGGCGTCATTCGTGTCAGTACCACCGAAGTTCGCTTCGGACGCGATCATCGAAGCGGCCGAGGGCGGCATCAGGTTCATTGTCTGTATTACCGAGGGCATTCCGGCCCACGACGAGGCCGTGACCTACAACCGGCTCGTGGAAGAGTTTCCCGGCGTGCGTCTGCTCGGGCCGAACTGTCCGGGCATCATCAGTCCCGGTAAGTGCAACATCGGCATCACCTCTGGCGATATCGCGCTGGCCGGAGGTCCGGTGGGTATCGTGTCGCGCTCGGGCACGTTGACCTACCAGGCGTTGCACGAACTGAGCGCCCAGGGCATTGGCCAAACGACGTGCGTGGGCATCGGCGGTGACCCGGTGCCGGGGACGAACTTCATCGACTGTCTCGCGGCCTTCCAGGCCGACCCCGAGACGAAGGCCGTCATGATGATCGGTGAGATCGGTGGATCAGAAGAAGAGCGCGCGGCTGAGTGGATCAAACTCAACATGACCAAGCCCGTTGTTGCCTACGTCGCCGGCGTAACCGCGCCGCCGGGGCGAAAGATGGGCCACGCGGGTGCCATCATCTCGGGCTCGAAGGGCACCGCGCAGGCCAAGATGGACGCGTTGGCCGCGGCCGGGGTCCACGTGTGTTTGAACCCCACCGAGGCCGGCGCGAAGATGGTCGAAATCGTCAAGGCGATGTAGCGCTTGGCCCCGGTCCGTCTCTGTGTGTTGGTGTCGGGTTCCGGCACGATTCTTGAAGCCATGATCGAGGCGGGACTGGCGGTGGCACTCGTCGTTTCGGACCGACCGTGTCGAGGACTCGACGTCGCCCGTGAGAGAAATATTCCGGCGCTCTTGATCGATCGCGAGCAGTTCGGTGGCTTTAGTCCCTCCTTTGACCGCGAGGCCTACACCGACGCACTCACTCGAGAACTGGTCGAGGACCGTATTGACCTCGTCGCGATGGCTGGCTTTGGCACCGTCGTGACCGGCATCTTTCACCAGGCCTTTCCCGGTCGGGTTCTCAACACCCACCCGAGCCTGTTGCCGGCCTTTAAGGGGTGGCACGCGGTCGCCGCCACGTTGAAGGCCGGCGCGAGCGAGTCGGGCTGCACGGTGCACGTCGCGACCGAGGTACTCGACGACGGACCGATTCTGGCGCAGCGCCGCGTCGAGGTACTGCCCACTGACGACGAGGCGTCGTTGCACGAACGAATCAAGACCGTCGAGCGAGCGCTCTATCCCACGGTCGTCGCTAGGGTGATGGCGTCACTCGCCCAGGGCCTTGAGCCCGAGAGCGTCGCGGGCACGATGGAGGAGAGCTAGATGCGAGCGTTGCTGAGCGTGTGGGACAAGACCGGGCTGGTCGAACTGGCCCGGGGCCTCAGCGCGCAGGGCGTCGAACTCGTGGCCTCGGGTGGCACGGCCACGGCGCTCAGCGAGGCCGGTGTCGCTCACCTCGACGTCGCGGACGTGACGGGTTTTCCCGAAATGCTCGACGGGCGAGTGAAGACGCTGCACCCGCGCATTCACGCAGCCATTTTGGCCGACCTCGACAATCCCGATCACCTGGACGCGTTGGCCGAGCACGACATCACCGCGATCAACCTCGTGGTGTCCAATCTCTACCCCTTCTCCTCAGACCCCTCGATCGAACTCATCGACATCGGTGGCCCGGCGATGGTGCGCGCGGCGGCGAAGAATCACGCGCACGTGGGCGTGCTCACGAACCCCGCGCAGTACGACGCGGTCTTAGACGAGATCGTTGCGACGGGAACGCTTTCTAACGCCACGCGCCACGACCTCGCGCGCGCGGCTTTCGCCCACACGTCGGCCTACGACGCCCAGGTCGTGCGCTGGTTTGACGGCGGCGGCGCGATGGGCGAAGTGCCGAGCGACGTCGACGCGGTCGTACCCACGACGCTGCACCTCGACCTCGAACGCGCCGAAACGACGCGCTACGGGGAGAATCCCCACCAGATCGCCGCTCGCTACCGTTTCGCCGGGACGACGCCGTGGTGGGACGGGGTCACCAAGCACGCCGGTAGCGCCCTGTCGTACCTCAATCTCTTTGACGCCGACGCGGCCTGGCGATTGGTGCACGAACTCGCTGAGGACGCGCCGGGTCGTGTTGCGGTCGCGATTATCAAGCACGCCAACGCCTCGGGCGCGGCGCTCGGTACGTCGCTGAGCGAGGCCTTTTCGAAATCGCTCGCCGCTGACCCGCAGAGTGCCTTTGGGGGCATCGTCGCGGTCGGCGGTGCCGTTGACGCCGAACTCGCCTCCCTCATCGCGGCGGGACCCCAGGCCGACGTCGTCATCGCCTCGAGTTTCAGCGATGCAGCGATTTCTCTGTTGGTCGCTCGGCGCAAGGCCACGCGCCTCCTCAGCGCTCCTTCGCCCGAGCCCCTCGGACTGAGTGTTCGGACCTTTGGCAACAGCGCGCTGGTCCAGAACGCGGACGAACTCGTCGTACCGGTGAGCGAGTGGCGCTGCGTCACTGAGATCACACCCACCGCTCAACAGCTCCAGGACCTCGTGGTCGCCTGGCGAGTCTGTGCGCGCACGACGTCCAACGCCATCGTCATCGCGCGCGACGGGGTCGCGGTCGGCATCGGCGCGGGTCAGCAGTCGCGCGTGGTGTCCGCGACTATTGCCGTCGACAAGGCCGGCGAGTTCGCTAAGGACGCCGCGGCGTCCTCGGACGCCTTCTTTCCCTTCGCCGATGGCCTGGAGTCACTCACGAACGCCGGCGTCACCTCGGTCGTGCAGCCCGGTGGATCGGTGCGCGACGCCGAGGTCATTGCAGCGGCGAATAGCGCCGGTATCGTCATGATGCTCACGGGTGAGCGTCACTTTCGTCATTAGGAGAACCATGAGCGCACAACTACTCGACGGTGAATCAGTAGCCGCGCGTATCAAGATGGAACTGAGCGAGCGCGTGGCGCGTCTCATCGCCGTCGGTCGAACGCCGGGCCTTGGGACCATTCTCGTGGGCGACGACGTGTCGAGCGCGCGCTACGTGGAGATGAAGATCGAAGAGTGCGCCGAGATTGGCATTCGCTCCTTCGACGAACATCTTCCAGCGAGCGCCACCCAACGTGAGATTGAAGCGATCGTCGACCGCTTTAACGAGGACCCGAACGTGCACTCGATCCTCGTCCAGCTACCACTGCCCGAAGGCGTGAACGAGGAAGAAGTACTGCTACGCGTGAGGTCTGCGAAAGACGTCGATGGGCTCCACCCGACCAACCTCGGTCGCTTGGTCATGGGCGCGCCGGGACCCCTCCCGTGCACGCCCAACGGCATCGTCGAACTGCTCGCGGCGTACCACGTCCCCGTCGAAGGAAAGCACGTCGTGATCATTGGTCGAGGTCTCACCATTGGCCGGCCGTTGGCGCTATTGATGGCCATGCGCCGCCCGAACTGCAACGCCGCGGTGACGGTGGTGCACACGGGGGTCGAGAACATGGCCGACATTGCTCGAAGCGCCGACGTGATTGTTGCCGCCGCCGGTAGAGCGGGACTCGTGACGCGCGACATGGTGAAACCTGGTGCCGCGGTTGTGGGTGCGGGTACGACGTTCGTTGGCCGAAAGATTCTGAGTGACGTGGCCGAGGACGTGAACGAAGTCGCGGGCTGGGTCACGCCCCGTCTGGGTGGCGTGGGTCCAATGACCCGTGCCATGCTGTTACGAAACGCGGTGTTAGCGGCGGAGAAGGTTAAATGACGACAACTGACGAGTACGGACGCGAGTTCTCAGAACGCCCGTGGGGCTCGTACACGGTGCTCGACGACACGGCCTTCGATCACAAGGTGAAGCGCCTCGTCGTGTCGCCGGGGAAACGACTGAGTTACCAACGACACGCTCGTCGCGCCGAGCACTGGTTTTTCGTCAACGGCACCGCGATTGTCACCCTGGACGGCGTGGAGCACGAGGTGAGCGCGGGCGAGAGCATCGACGTCGGCCTGGGTCAACTGCACCGATGCGAGAACCGTGGTACGACGCCGGTCGTCTTCATCGAGGTCCAACACGGCACGTACTTCGGCGAAGACGACATCGAGCGAGTCGAAGACGATTACGGTCGAGTCAACTAGCGGTGCGCGTCGACGATCTGCTCGCTCGCGGACGTACTCGTTCCTTCGAGTTCTTTCCTCCCAAGTCCGACGACGAGAGTGCGGTGCTCGAGAGGACGCTAGGCGAACTCAAACCTCTCGAGACCTCTTTCGTGTCCGTGACGTACCGCGGCGGTCGAGAGTCCCGTCAGCGCACCTACGACCTCGTGACGAGGATTCAAAGAGAAGGTCAGCTCACCTCGATGGCGCATTTGATCTGCGTGGGTCACCGACGCGATGAGATGCGCGATCTCTTAAAGAACTACGCCGACGCGGGCGTGGTGAACCTAATGGCGCTCGGTGGCGATCTGCCCGACGATCCTGCCCTCGGGGCGTCGGAGTTCACGTACGCCATCGAGCTCGTGGAGCTGGCGCGCGAAGTGGGGGAGTTCTGCGTGGGCGTCGGGGCCCAACCACAGGGACATCCGCGCTCGAAGGACTTAGCGAGTGACCGCAAACATTTAGCGAAGAAGCTCGAGGCCGCGGACTTCGCCGTGACCCAGTTCTTCTTTGACGCCCAGGAGTGGGTTCGCCTCGTGGGAGAACTCGCGGAACTCGGCGTCGAGAAGCCGGTGTTGCCGGGCGTTATGCCGGTGACGACGCTCCACGGGATCGATCGCATGGCGACCATGGGGGCCAGTGTTCCGACGAGTCTCATTACCCGCCTCGAAGCGGCGCAAGGTAGAGGTGGCCCGAAGGCCGTTCGCGCCGAGGGTATTCTCGCCGCGACCGAAATGTGTCGAGAACTCCTCGAGGCGGGCGTTCCGGGACTGCACTTTTACACCTTGAATCGATCGACCGCGACACGCGAGATCTATCACGCGTTGTTCTCGTAACTCCTGTTCACGCCGGGTCGAGCCCAAAAAGTGACTGAGAAATTCCTCGTAGGATGGGACCATGGCTGAAAAAATCACCGTTAACGCCGAGGGCGTGCTGCACGTCCCCGACAACCCCATTATTCCCTACATCGAGGGCGACGGCATCGGCGTCGACATCTGGCCCGCGTCACAACTCGTCCTCGACGCGGCGGCGAAAAAGTACGGCAAGACCGTGGAGTGGAAGGAAGTGCTCGCCGGTCAAAAGGCCTTTGACGAGACGGGCGATTGGCTGCCCGAGCAGACCGTGGTCGACTTTCGCGAGTACCTCATCGGTATCAAGGGTCCTCTGACGACGCCCATCGGTGGGGGCTTTCGATCGTTGAACGTCGCGCTGCGTCAGATCCTCGATCTCTACGTGTGTCTGCGCCCCGTGCGCTGGTTTCAGGGCGTACCGTCACCAGTAAAGCGCCCCGACCAGGTTGACATGGTGATCTTTCGTGAGAACACTGAGGACGTCTACGCCGGACTCGAACTTGAAGCGGGCGGCGCCGACGCCGAGAAACTTCGCGCGTTCGTGAAGGACACCTTTGGCTGGGACGTGCGAGAGATGAGCGGTCTGGGTCTAAAACCCATTTCGGAGTTTGGCTCTAAGCGTCTCATTCGCGCGGCGCTTAAGTACGCGCTCAGCCACGAGCGAGAGTCGGTGACCTTGGTGCACAAGGGCAACATCCAAAAGTTCACCGAGGGCGCCTTCATGAAGTGGGGCTACCAACTGGTGAAAGAGGAGTTCGACGACGTGGCCGTGGGTTGGGACGACTGCAACGGCAAGCCCGGCTCGAAGGTGCTGGTGAAAGACGTCATTGCGGACATCGTGTTCCAACAAGCCCTGCTACGACCCGCAGAATTTGACGTCATCGCGACGACGAACTTAAACGGTGACTACCTCTCGGACGCGTTGGCCGCGCAAGTTGGTGGCATCGGTATCGCGCCCGGCGCGAACATCAACTACGTCACCGGACACGGCATCTTTGAAGCCACGCACGGCACGGCGCCCAAGTACGCGGGCCTCGACAAGGTGAATCCCGGCTCGTTGCTGCTCTCGGGCGTGTTGATGTTCGAGCACCTCGGTTGGCAAGACGCCGCGAACGACATCGTCACGGCCCTCGAAGCTACGGTCGCTGAAAAGATTGTCACCTACGACTTCGCCCGTCTCATGGACGACGCCACTGAAGTGAAGTGTTCGGAGTTCGCCGCGGCGATCGTCGAACGTCTCTAAGAAAAGAAGGAGCATCATGACGACCGCCGTCAACGTGACCGTGACCGGCGCCGCCGGTCAGATTGGTTACTCCCTGTTGTTTCGCATCGCCTCGGGTGCACTCTTTGGCCCCGACACGCCGGTGTCGTTACGACTGCTCGAGATCGAGCCCGCGATGAACGCCCTGCACGGCGTCGTGATGGAACTCGACGACTGCGCTTTCCCCTTGCTCTCGAACATCGAAGGCACGAGCAACCAGAAGCACGCCTTTGACGGCACCAACTGGGCGCTGCTCGTTGGTTCGGTCCCCCGTAAGGCCGGCATGGAGCGCAGTGACCTCTTGAACGTGAACGGGGGCATCTTTAAACCCCAGGGTCGCGCCATTGCCGAGAACGCCGCGAGCGACGTGCGAATCCTCGTCGTTGGTAATCCTTGTAACACCAACTGCTTGATCGCGCGCTCAAACGCAACCGAGATCCCGGCCGATCGATGGTTCGCCATGACGCGCCTCGATCAGAATCGCGCCGTCGCGCAGTTATCCATGAAGGCTGGCGTTCCCGTCACGGACGTCAAGAACCTCGCTATTTGGGGCAATCACTCGGCCACGCAGTTCCCCGACTTCGCGAACTCGACGATTGCTGGCACGAAGACCGCCGACGTGATCAGCGATCATTCCTGGTTACAGGGTGAGTTCATCACGACCGTGCAAAAGCGCGGCGCGGCAGTGCTCGAAGCACGAGGACTGAGTTCGGCGGCTTCTGCCGCGAGTGCGGCGGTCGACACGGTGGCGAGTCTCGTGAGCGCGACGCCGGCGAATGACTGCGCGTCAGTCGCCGTCACTAGTAGTGGCGAGTACGGCGTTCCCGAGGGTCTGACGTTCGGCTTTCCGATTCTCTCCGGTGGTGACGGTTCGTGGAAGGTCAAAGAGGGTTTCGATCTAAATGACTTTGCCCTCGAGCGCATCAAGATAACGACCGACGAGCTCATTGGAGAACGCGATGAAGTACGGGCTCTAGGACTCATTTAGTCGTCGCGATCCTTTCCGCTTCGAAGAGTGACGTTGGAGTATTGGATGCTAATAATTCGTTCAGATACTTCGATATTCTGCCGAGATACGAATACCGGGAATTGATGGTGTGATGCTTTTACTCTCCCGAGAAAGTCAAAAGTTCCTCACACGCGGATTGAAGTTGGTCGAGAGGCTCATCAAGGATCAAGTGGATGACTTCGACGTTCACGTCTAAATATTCGTGCGCGAGAATATTGCGTAGGCCCGTGATTGACAACCAAGGAACATCTGGTCGGCGTTCCTTGATCTCTTCCGGAATGGTCTTGATTGCTTCCCCAATAACGAGCATGTTGTAAAGGATCGCATCCAGTGGAACGGCGATATCTTTGCCCTCGTGTTCGTACTCATCGAGAATCAACTCAGCCTTTCGTGCACCCTCAATTCTTTCGATGACCTCAACGAGACGCTGGCGTGGACTTCGCGTCACAGCGGAACCGCGTCGCGAAGGGCGTTTCGAGCGACTTCGATTTTTAGAAGTTGTACGGGAGCTACGTCTACAGGGGTGTCGACGAGTTCAGAGATCTGCTGACTCAGTGTGACAATCGGAAGGAGTCCGAGCGAAATATCGAAGTCGACTAGAAGATCGATGTCGCTGTTGGCGACATTCTCACCACGAGCTACGGAACCAAAGATTCTGACGTTGGTCGCTCCGGCGAGGCGAGCCAATCGGGGGATCTCGAAACGATGGTAACGAAGCAACCTTGGTAGTTCGCCAGAGAGGTCGGACGCGGGTGCGGGTTTGGTGGTGAGGGTGAGTGCCGCTCCGGCCGCTCGCACCAAGCGCTCGAGGGTATTGATCGATGGGGAGGATACGCCCGTCTCGTATCGGGCGACCGCGGACTGGGAAGTTCCAGCACGCCGCGCTAACTAGATACTCCCCGAAACATCGTCACCCACGAATACGCCATCGTTGATCTTTCAGCAGTTTGGACAGTGCTCGAGCACGATTTCCCGGCGATTAGTCGAATTGTTGGTTAGTTCCTTTTCGGGATTGATGGTGATCTCTCCGTGGAGCAGGACGTCGAGACCCGTGGGCGCGCCACCTACCATGGACTTTGCTTCACTAAGACCACCGCGTCGACCATCATCCGCGCCAGAACCGTAGAAAGCACCCTGTCTCCCGTCGAGCTTCGACACCTCAGCGTAGGTTTCACTCACTTCTCGAGTCATCGCAGTTAGAGTCTGTCGGTCACTTTTTCGTGGACCAAAACTACAGTGGAAAGGGCCTAAATGAAGAGGCATGAACTGCCCTTACGCGAAGGAAGTTGTGGCGCTGTATTTAAGTAAGAGTCGTTGTCGAGCAGTAGGTGTCGCCGTCGTCACCCTGTTCGTTGTTTCGCTGTCGTTGGCGGGGTGCTCTTCTGGCGGTACCAAAGTGGCGTGCACGGTCCCGGCCCGGCATCCCCCCACGGGGGTGTCGATCACCACGCTTCCGCCAAGTCACGACAACGACGTGGGCCACGGACGTATTCCTGACACGACCCCCGACGCGGATATTGATGCCAATCAGCGGCACACGGTCTGTGCGCCATTGAAATGAGCCAGTGCTCCTTGACAATGACGCCGATTCTTCGAAAACGAGAGGGACTAGGCCGGAGTCTGTTTACTCGCCTGCAACCACGCGAGCAGCGGTACCAGTGAGTGCACGTCGCCGCGCACCTTCAGTCGACCTTCTCGCAGCGCACTCGCGCTGTCGAGCGTGCCCTTGGTGAGGGCTTCGGCGTCGGCGTAGGAGAGTCGAATGACGGCGTCGGCGGCCAAGTGGTCGCCAACATCGGCGGTGGATCCGGTAGCGCTGACGCAGAAGGTCAGAGCGTGAGGAGCGTTACTCGAGCCGTCAGTGAATTCGAGAACCAGGCGAAAGACCTTGCTGGGATCAACGAGCGGGGCCGTTCCGGCCGCGCCGAGCGTCTCATTGAGTGCCGCCATCCACTCGTCGCTGAGAAAGGCGGCCACTGCTAGGGCGCTGGTTGCACGGCCGCGTCAACGGCCGAGGTCTTGGTCTTGCGTCGGATCTTTCGGCCCAACCACGCCACGGGGTCGTAGTGGGCGTCGACGATACGTTCCTTCAACGGAATGATCGCGTTGTCGGTGATCTTGATGTGCTCGGGGCAGACTTCGGTGCAGCACTTGGTGATGTTGCAGTAGCCGAGACCCATGTCCTCTCGTATGAGGTCGCGACGGTCGTTCTGGTCCAGCGGGTGCATCTCGAGTTCGGCGTAGCGGATGAAGAAACGTGGTCCGGCGTAGTGCTGCTTGTTGTCGTCGTGGTCGCGAATGACGTGACAGACGTCTTGGCACATGAAGCACTCGATACATTTGCGAAACTCTTGACCGCGCTCGACGTCCTCTTGGAACATCCGGTAGCCGCCCTCGGGCATGGGCGGCGGCATCAGCGCGGGCACCTTCGCCGCTTGGACGTAGTTAAACGAGACGTCGGTCACGAGGTCGCGAATGATCGGGAAGGTCTTCATCGGCGTGACCGTCACGGGGCCCTCGGGCAACGTGTCCATTCTCGTCATGCACATCAGGCGGGGCTTGCCGTTGATCTCGACCGAACACGAGCCGCACTTGCCGGCCTTGCAGTTCCAGCGACAGGCCAAGTCGGGCGCTGCGGTGGCCTGGATGCGGTGAATGACGTCAAGAACGACCTCGCCCTCGTTCTGCTCCAAGGTGTAGTTCTCGAAGTCGCCGCCCGTTGAGTCGCCGCGCCACACGCGCAGGGTTACCTCAGCCATTAGTGGTCCTCCTCGAGAAGGGCTTTGAGTTCGTCGGGCATGACGAGCAAGGGGGACTCGACGACGTTGACGGGGCTGTCCCAATTGCCGCCGTCGGTGTGTTGAGCGAAGTTGATCGTGCCCAGTTTGGCGTCGGGATTGGGGAAGTCTTCGCGGGTGTGGCCCCCGCGGGACTCTTTGCGCAGAATCGCGCCACGAGTGACGGCCTTGGAGAGACTGATCATCGCGGGTAGGTCCGTCGCTAGGTTCCAGCCCGGGTTGTAGGCACGACCACCCTTCACGGCGACGTGCTTCACCCGTTCGGTGAACTCGTCGAGTTTCGTCGTCGCCTCGTCGAGTTCGGCGGCGTTGCGGATGATGCCGACGTTCGTCTGCATCATCTCTTGGAGGTCGTGCTGGATGTCGTAGGGACTCTCGCCCTCGCTTCGATCGAAGGGCGCGAGCGCCTCTTTGACGGCGGTCTCGACGGCCCCTTGATCCATCGAGGTGGCGAAGGCGCCCGCTTCGATGTACTCGGCGGCGCCGATGCCGGCGCGTCGACCAAAGACCACGAGGTCCGAGAGTGAGTTGCCACCGAGTCGATTGGCCCCGTGCATCCCGCCGCCCACCTCACCGGCGGCGAAGAGTCCCGGCACGACGGTCTCTTGGGAGTCGGCGTCGACCTGGACGCCCCCCATGATGTAGTGACAGGTCGGGCCTATCTCCATGGCTTCGCGCGTGATGTCCACGCCCGCGAGTTCCATGAACTGGTGGTACATCGAGGGCAGACGGCGCCGAATGAACTCCGCCGAGCGCCGCGTCGCGATGTCTAAGTAGACGCCGCCGTGGGGAGTACCGCGACCCGCCTTCACTTCGGTGTTGATCGCGCGCGCGACCTCGTCGCGAGGGAGCAACTCTGGTGGTCGCCGACCCGCGGTGTGGTCGTCGTACCACTTGTCGGCCTCTTCTTCGGTGTCGGCCGTTTCGGCGCGGAACATCTCGGCGACGTAGTTGAACATGAAGCGTTCGCCCAGTGAGTTACGCAGCACCCCGCCGTCACCGCGCACCCCTTCGGTCACGAGCAGTCCGCGCACGCTGAGGGGCCAGACCATACCCGTCGGGTGGAACTGCACGCACTCCATGTCGATCAAGTTCGCTCCGGCCCAGAGCGCCATCGCGTGACCGTCACCGGTGCCCTCCCACGAGTTGGACGTGATCTTCCAGGACTTGCCCGAACCCCCGGTCGCGAGAATGACCGTCTTCGCCTGGAAGGTCACGAACTCACCGGTGGCGCGCCAGTAACCCACGCAGCCCGCGATGCGGCCCCCGTCGTCGTGGATGAGTTTGAGGACCTTGCACTCCATGAAGACGTCGGTGCCCATCGAGACGACTTTTTGTTGGAGGGTGCGAATGAGCTCCAAGCCCGTGCGGTCGCCCACGTGGGCGAGCCGGGCGTAGCGGTGACCACCGAAGTCGCGCTGGAGAATCTTGCCGTCGACGGTGCGATCGAACAACGCCCCCCACTGCTCGAGCTCCCACACGCGATCGGGTGCTTCTTTCGCGTGCAGTTCGGCCATGCGGTAGTTGTTGAGGTACTTGCCACCGCGCATGGTGTCGCGAAAGTGGACCTTCCAGTTGTCTTCGGGGTAGACGTTGCCCATGGCGGCGGCCATGCCGCCCTCGGCCATGACGGTGTGGGCCTTACCGAGCAGCGACTTGGTGACGATGCCGACCTTTAGACCACGCTGGCCGGCTTCGATGGCGGCGCGCAGCCCCGCCCCGCCGGCGCCGATGATCAGCACGTCGTACTCGTGGTGTTCGTACGGGGAGTCGGTCACGAAAGGGTCCTTAAACCTAGAACAGCTTGAAGTCGGTAATGGCGCCCGAGGCGACGAGTCGCACGTAGACGTCGGTGAGGGCCACCACCACCAAGGAGGCCCACGCGAAGTTCATGTGCTTGGCGTTAAGGGGCGTGACGAACTTCCAGAATCGGTAGCGCAGGGGGTGGGCCTTGAAGCTCTTCACCTGCCCGCCACAGAGGTGGCGACAGGCGTGACAGGACACCGAGTAGAGCCAGAGCAACGTGGCGTTCAGCGTCAGCACGATCGTGCCCACGGTGACGCCCCAGCCCAGACCCGGCTGGTAGAAGGCGCGAAACGCGTCGTAGGTGAGCAACACGTTAAAGACGAGTCCGGCGTAGAAGAAGTAGCGGTGCGCGTTTTGCATGAGCAGAGGAAAGCGCGTCTCACCCGAGTAGCCAGCGTGCGCGTCAGCGACGGCGCAACTCGGTGGCGACCACCAAAACGCGCGGTAGTAGCTGCGCCGGTAGTAGTAACACGTGAGGCGAAAGCCCAGGGGGAAGATCAAGATCAGCAGCGCCGGTGAGAGTGTCCACCCGCTAATGACGAAGCCCGATTTCGAGCCCGGTACGCAGTCCGCGGCCAGACAGGGTGAGTAGAAGGGGCTAATGAAGTCGCGGTGCAGGCTCGCGCCCGCGTAGTAGTACTTGTTTTGAAAGGCCGCCCAGGTTGAGTAGATGATGAAGGCGGTGAGGATCGAGACCGTGACGACGGGCTGGATCCACCAGCGATCTTGACGTAACGTCGCCTCGTCGGGGCCGCCTCGTGTTCCCCCTAGTTGAACTTTCGTCGAACTCTCTAGGGCCGTCACGAACACTCCTCCTCTATGTCTCTCAACACCGCAAAGTCCATACTAGGCACCATCCCCGCGCCTCTTAAGACGCGCGAACGTCACCAACACACTGCACACGAAAGGAAAAAATCATCAACGTTCGACGAACGTAGCGTCTTAGTGCGTGCCGCCACGTCGGCCTTCGGCGGTGCCGCCGAATAACGCCCACACCACGAGACCGAGTCCCGGTACCAAGAACCAGATGCCAAAGACCAACGCGAGCACCACCATGAAGGCACCCATGCCGAGCGTGAAGGGCCAGATCGACGTGCCCGGAAATGCGCCGACGACGCCCGCGCCTTGGGCCTGGGTGGCGTTGGGATCGTCTTCGGGCCGCGCCTTCATGCGTCGGCTCCACCAGTAGTAGTAGCTACCAGGCACGAAGCAGAGCAGCATGCCGGCGAACATCATCACGCTGCCGGCGTTCTCGTGTCCCCAGTTCCAGTACACGGCCACCATCACGCCAAAGAACGCACCCAGGCCCAGCAGCAGTTTTGCTTCGACTCTCATGCGACGGGCGTCTCGTCGCGGTGTGGCGCGCTGTGTCCGTGTTCGGCCGCTGTGTGGCCCGGGTGGTTGTAGTCCCAGGTCGGGCGCTCGGAGCGAATCTGGGGCAGACGATAGAAGTTGTGGTGTGGGGGTGGTGACGTGGTGAACCACTCGAGGGTGTGTCCGTCCCAGGGGTTGTCACCGGCCGGGGTCTTTTTCCAACTGACCACAATGTTCGCCATGAACACCACGGTCGAGATGCCCACGAGTACCGCACCCACGGTGGAGACCTGATTCAAGAACTCCCACGAGGGATGCAGCGGGTAGATGGCGATGCGTCGCGGCATGCCCCTTAGTCCGAGCAGGTACTGGGGAAGGGTGAAGACCTGGGTGCCAATGAAGAGGAACCAGAACTGGATCTTGCCGTAGGTCTCATTCAACATGTACCCGGTGATCTTCGGGCCCCAATAGTAGAGACCGCCCATCGCGCCCATCACGAGCGCCATGACAATGGAGTGGAAGTGCGCGACGACGAAGTACGTGTCGTGGGTGAAGAAGTCCAGCGGGGGGCTCGCGAGGTAGATACCCGTGAGGCCACCAACGAGGAACGTGATTAAGAAGCCAATGGCCATCAGCATGGCCGTGGAGAACCAGACCTCCCCTCGCCACATGGTGCCGATCCAGTTGAACATTTTTATTCCCGTGGGCACCGCGATGAGCAGACTCATGATGGAGAAGAAGGGGAGCAAGACCACGCCGGTCGTAAACATGTGGTGCGCCCATACCCCGAGGGACAGTGCGCCAATCGTGATGGTGGCAAAGACCATGCCCTTATAACCAAAGACTGGCTTGCGGGAGAAGACCGCAATTATTTCTGTGACCATGCCGAAGAATGGCAGGGCCAAAATATAGACCTCCGGATGGCCCCAGAACCAGAAAATATGCTGCCACAGCACCGGTACGCCGCCTCCCGCGACCGAGAAAATATGGGTACCGAAGTGCCGGTCGCAGTAGAGCATGATGAGCCCCGCGGTCAAGACCGGAAAGGCCAACAGAATCAGAATGGCCGTGACTAAGAGGTTCCACGTGAAGATCGGCATGCGGAACATCGTCATGCCGGGGGCCCGCAGATAGAAGACGGTCGCGCAGAGATTGACACCGGTAAAGATCGCGGAGAAGCCCGTTAAGAGCAGTCCCCCGATCCACAGGTCCGCGCCCGAGCCGGGCGTGTTGATCGAGTTCGACAGTGGCGCGTAGGCAACCCAGCCGAAGTTCGCCGCGCCGCCCGCGACGAAGAAGCCCGAGAGCATCGTGATCGAGCCCGTTAAGTAGAGCCAGTAGCTCAGTGCGTTAAGGCGAGGAAAGGCCATGTCCGGCGCGCCGATTTGAATGGGCACGATGATGTTGGCCAACGCTCCAAAGGCGAAGGGTCCCACGAACAGGTAGATCATCACCGAGCCGTGCATCGTAAAGAGTTCGTTGTACTGCGCCAGTGAGACCAGCGTGTTGTTGGGCGTCGTGAGTTGGGCTCGAATGATCTCGGCGAAGGCGCCACCAATGACCATCATGATGACCGCGGTCACGGTGTAGGAGAGTCCGATGACCTTGTGGTCAGTGGTGGTGATCCACTTCAAAATCCCGGTGGGACCGTGGTGCTCTTCGAGGTGTTCGTCGTGGCCCTCTGGCTCGAGAATCATTGGCGGATCTAGGACGTCAGTCATTAGTAACCTCCCTTGCTCTTAGCGGGCTTCGTCGGCGTGATCGATGAGGTCTGTTGGTTGGTGGCCGTCTTGGCAGCCTTGGCCGCGGCGACGTTGGCCTCACCCGTGAGCCACGCGCTGTACTGCGACTGGCTGACGACTTTTACGCGAAAGACCATGAGCGAGTGATAGAGCCCACAGAGTTGCGTGCACTGTCCGTTGTAGGTGCCCGTGTTCACCGCGCGCAACGTGAACTGATTCAAGATGCCCGGTAGTGCGTAGCGAGAAAAGTTAAAGGCGTGGACGTAGAAGCCGTGAGTGACGTCCGAGGACGTCAAGTTGATGTGCACGTTCTCATTCACTGGCATGATCATTTCGGGGTCTTGGGTGGTCTGACCGGTGACGACCACGTTCTGGCCGGGGTAGGTGAACTCCCAACCCCACTGAAAGGCGTTGACGTTGATCGTGACGTCGCTCTTGGGCAGCGCGACCTCTTTGTTCTCCACGACCAGCGTGGCCGCAAAGAGGCCCAGAACGATGAGTACGGGGATGATCGTGTAGGTCATCTCGAGAGGGATGTGGTACTGACTTTGCTTAGGGATGTTGTCGCTCTTGCGACGGTAGAAGATAACGGCCCAAAAGATGAGCAACAGCGTGAAGCCACCGACGATGACCGCGCCGATGGAGAAGCCTTGCCACAGGTGATAGACGGACTGGGAGCTCGTGGTGGCCCCCGGCGACGCGCCAAAAGTGGGCACGGTGCATCCCGCCAACGCGAGGGCGGCAATGGGGAGCGTAACAATTCGTCGTAAACGCCGCCAGCGGCGCGTACGGTCTGAGACTCCCTGTGGGGACAGGGCGGGTGGTTCCACGCAGGAAACCTTACTCATTTTTCAGGGCCCTTTAACTCGCCCGCGCCGCTAGTTAACACTCTGGACACAGCGCCACGGGCGCTAATACTGTTGGCCCGTGGTCTCACGTTCGGCCCATCGAAACACGCCGCGCGACATCGTTGAGGTGGCGCTGTTGGCCAACGCGGCGAAGACGTGTTGACGAATGGCCTGCACGCTCTCGTCGCTCGGCGCGGCCAACCACGCCATCTCCGCCAGGTGCCCGGCGAGGCGAAGTGCCTCGTCAGAGCCATCATTGACGAGTTCTTCGGCCCGGGTCGCGAGTGCCGTGGGTCCGCCGGCGAGTTCGGCGAGTTCAGTGGCGAGACGACGATCGTTCGCTGGGCGCAGGTGAGCGGGATTACCGTCCCACCACCCGCCGTAGAGCCGCCAAATATTTCGCACAATGAACTCGGGCTCGTCGTAGAAGGGCTGGAGGTAGGGACGATCAGCGAGGTGGCTCGGAACGGTGACGCTCGAGACCGTGTCGGCGAGTCGCGCGCCTTGATTCATGAGCGCCAACGTCTGTTCGACGATGCTCTCTAAGTACTCGGCCGTCTCGCTGAGCGCTTGGCGAATTCGCTCTTGGCCAAAGATTGGAAGTCCGTGTCCGGGCAGTAAGTACTGCGCGTCGAGGGCGACCATGCGTCGAAGGGCCCGGGCCCACTCGAGTGGATAGCGCTGCACCTTTTGCGGGTTGCCCGCGTTGGGACTATTCCAGATGAAGAGGTCGCCCGAGCACAGCACGCCCTTCTCCTCGAGCCACGTCACGGTCGCGTCGTCGGTCTCGCCCTTTTCGTGCTGGAGGTGGAAGTGGCTCTCGCCGACGCTAAGGCCGAGTTCGTGTTCGTAGGTCTCGTCGGGAAAGCGGTACGCCACGGGCCACTCCAAATTCGCCACGGCGAACTGGCGTCGGTTGATGACCTGGTTGTAGCCGGCGGTCATGATGTAGCGCTCGAAGCGTTGTGGAAGGTGGTGGTGCGCAATGACGTGAGGACGTTGCCAGCCCTTCGTGGTGGCTTCTTCGTCAAAGGGTCCCACGCCGAAGACGTGATCGATGTGACCGTGGGAGAAGATCGCGCTGTGCAGAGGCTTCGGGCTCCACGAGCGAATCTCTCGGTGAACGTTTTGAGCGGTGAAAATCGAACCGGTGTCGACCATGACGAGTCCGTCGTCAGTTTCAAAGGCGCTGCAGTTGCCGAAGTTCGCCAGAAAGACGACGCCGTCGGTAATCTCTGCGAGGTGACCGCTCGAGCCCAGTGGATTAGCGCGCTGGTTCGGGTCCTCGCCGCGCCAGGCGCGATCGGCGAGTTCAACTAAGTCCACGCGAACTACTTTTCGGTCTCGGGCGCCTTCGTTTCAGTCGCGTCAGTGGCCTTCGTGGTACCGGCCTCTTTCGCGTCCTTCAATCCCTTTTCGAACTCACTCTTGGCCGAACCAAGGTTTTTAGCAAACTTCGGGATCGCCGATCCGCCAAAGATGAGCACGGCGACGACGACGACCACAATTATGAGATCCGGTCCAAAAAGTTCACCAATGAACACGGTCTTCTCCTTTGACGTGCGTAGGCCCCACAGTAGCGCCCCCACGCTGGGGGACTACCGCAGTGGCGAGGCCTCTCATCAGGCTCGGCAAGAATGTGAACGTGACGCCAGCGCCCCGGGACACTCTTCGTGACGCTCTCAGTGTGGCCCTCACGGTGGGCACCTACGGCGTGGCCTTTGGCGCGGCGGGTATCGCGGCCGGTTTCTCGGTCCTCCAGACCTGCCTCTTCTCACTCCTCACCTTTACTGGGGCGAGTCAGTTCGCGGCCGTGGGCGTCATGGCGGCCGGTGGTGGGGCACTCAGCGCGGTCGCCGCGGCGGCCATGATCGGCACGCGCAACGCGCTCTATGGGTTACAGATGGCGCCCCTCGTCCAGGTCAAAGGATTTCGACGCTTCTTCGCCGCGCACATCACGATCGATGAGTCCACCGCGGTCGCCCTGGCCCAGACGCCGCGGGGCCCACACGCCATGCGCTCCGGGTTCTGGTTGACCGGCTCGGGCGTCTTTCTTTTTTGGAACATCTTTACGCTGCTCGGTGCGCTGGGCGCGAGGGCCCTCGGCAACCCGGCGTCGTGGGGACTCGACGCCGCGGTGCCCGCCGCCTTTCTCGGTCTGCTCTGGCCGCGTCTGACGAACAACTTCCTTCGCGTCGTCGCGGTATCGTCGATGGTTTTCGCGATGCTCGTCACGCCGTGGTTGTCGGCCGGGGTACCAATCATCGCGAGTGTGCTCGTCGCCGTCGCCTTTGGCTGGAGAGAACGATGAGTCAAACCACCGCCTGGGTTGTCGTCATTTCGACGAGCGTCGCGTGCTTCAGCGTCAAGTTGCTCGGCTACTACATTCCTGAAGGTTGGCTCGCGCACCCGCGCCTGCAGCGCGTGAACGCGCTGGTGCCCATCTCGCTGCTGAGCGCACTGGTCGTCGCCGAAGGACTCGTCGTTAAGACGCGCCTCGTCATCGACCACCGACTCGCGGGACTCGGCGTCGCGCTCGCTCTACTGCTCGCGAAGGCGCCCTTTCCGGTCGTCGTCGTGGGCGCCGCCGTCACTTCGGCGATCGTCTACCACCTGCATTGAGGCGAGGTCGTCGAAGGGACTACTTACCGTGCCAGTTCGCTTCGCGCTTCTCCGCGAAGGCGACCGCGCCCTCCATGGCGTCGGCGCTGCGACCAATCATCGCGAAGGCCTCATCGTTCGCGGTCCACGCGTCGGCTTCACTGAGTTCGATTGATCGACGCATGACGTCTTTTGACGTGCGCACGGCCAGTGGCGCGTTCTTCGCGATACGTTCGGCGAGCGCAATGGCGACGTCGAGCACTTGATCGCCCGGTACGACCCGATTGACGAGCCCGAGTTCGTAGGCGCGCTGCGCGTCAATGGGATCACCGGTGAGCGCGAGTTCGTACGCGATCGTGATCGGCACGCGCTTGGGCAGGCGGATCAACCCGCCCGCGCCCGCGACGAGACCGCGCGTCGCTTCGGGAATGCCGAACTTGGCGTGATCAGCCGCGACGACCATGTCACAACTGATCATCATCTCGAAGCCACCCGCCAGAGCTGATCCGTTGGCCGCGGCGATGAGGGGCTTCGTGAAGTCGCGCTTGGTGATGCCGCCGAAACCCTTTTCGGTGATGGGGAACTCACCCGTCGCGAAGGCCTTTAAGTCCATGCCCGCCGAAAACGCTTTGTCGCCGGCGCCGGTTAAGACAACGACCCAGACGTCGTCGTCGCTCTCACAGTCGTCCAGCGCGTCACTGAGGGCGAGCGCCGTGGCGCGGTTGATCGCGTTACGCGCTTCGGGGCGATTAATAGTGAGTAGTTCAACGTGTCCACGTCGTTCGCGCAGTACTTCGTCGGCCATGGGGTCTCCTTCAAACGGCCCTAGTGGGCACCGGGAGAAACGCTAGTGGACGCTGGTGCGAGTCGAGGTGCGAAACTAATCCGGTGACCACGCGACCCCGGCTGTTCGTAACGCTGGAGGGTTACGCCGTCGAGGGTGGTTTCGACCGAACCGGTGGCCCCATGACCTGTTACGTGCCTCGAATCGCGCTCGGCCGTCAATCGGGTCCGGGCACCACGGACGATCTCTGGCACGACTACGAAAAGGTGCTCGGTTTTGTGCCGGCTCTCGGATTTGACGGCGTTCGCCTCACCCTTGAGTGGGCGCGCGTCGAGCCACGACAGGGACAGGTGGACGACGCAGCGCTGACTCGCTACCGCGACGTCATTCGCTTCGCGCGATCACTCGGTCTCGACGTCACGATCGTGCTCGTCGACGCCGTGTGGCCGTCGTGGCTCGGTCAAGAAGCGTGGCTTTTACCTTGGGTCGTGCCCCACGTGCTCGCGCACGCTCGCCGTGTCGTTAGCGCCTTCGAGAGCGACGCGACGGGCGTGATCGTCTTCGCGCAACCCAGCGAACTCGTGTCGTCGGGCTTCCTTCACGCCACGGCCCCGCCGTGGCGGCGCGGCGCACAAAAAGAAGCTCGATTCGCCGGCGCGCAGATCGAGCACATCGTCGCGACTCTTCGGGGCGACCCCGACGTTGGACCACGACTCGTTTCGGCGAGCGCGACAATCGATCTGGCACGCGGGCCCGAAGATCTGCTCGAGGCGCGCAACGTAACGAACGTGGACGAACTCTACGTCCGCTCGCTGCTTCGCGGAAGTGGACCAACGTGCGTGAGCGAAGGACTGCTGGTGCGACGCGGTGACGAGTGGCGCGTCGGTGCTTCGGCTGCGCTACTCAGCGCTCTGCGCTGAATCTTCTCCGGGGTGCTCGCTCAACCAGAGTGCGTTCGCCCGTAGGTCGCGCCGCTTTCTCGTGTAGTGCCACGTCACGACGAAGGTGATGACGAGAACGAGCACGGTGAGGCCCGCCCAACCGGAGTACTTCTCAATGGAAGTGAGCGCACTGCCGGCAAAGAAGCCGAGCAACGTGAAGCTGACGCCCCAGACGAGAGCGCCTAGAGCGTTGGCGCCGAGAAAACGGCGATAGGAGAGTCCGCTCATGCCGGCGAGGCCCGGCATCACCGCTCGTAGAAACGCGGTGAATCGTCCAACGAAGACGTAGGTGGCGCCACGCCGGCGTAGCCCTTCTAGCGCTCGTTCGAGCGCGACGTGACGCTTGCGAATAATCGGCAGTTTGATTAACCGCTCGCCGTAACGCCGCCCTACTTCGTAGCCCACGGAGTCGCCGATGATCGCCGCGACGACGACTAACGCGCACAACACCACGACGTTGACGCGACCCTGACTCGCTACCACGCCGGCGATGATGACCGAGGTCTCACCGGGCAAAACGAAACCAATGAAGAGCGCGGCTTCGCCAAAGACGAGCAGCGCGACGATGAGGTAGACGAGTCCGCCCGAGAAGTGTTGAATCTTGTCGACCAGATAAGTAGCAATCGAGGCGTTCATCACCTCTCTATTGTGGTGGATAAACCTGGGCGAGAGTGCCCTCGCTGCAAAGACTCATCACTGGGGCTGTGAATCGATGGTTGCGTGTCAGCAGCCCACGACTTCGAAGTACGCCTCGACGTCGCACCGCCCTATGAAAATTTTGCCTCCGAGTGAGGTCTAGGTGACGCGCGGCGATGCAGACACTGGAGGTGGCTGCTTCGAAGAACTCAACACATTCGTCCAGCGCACCCTTGTATGCGGCACCGAGTTATGTCGATACCTGGATGGTTTTCACCAGAGGGAGATGCTCGGGCAACTGATCACCGTTCAAACGCATGCCTTCCAAGTGGAACGGGATTGCTTCGCGCATATTTTCGAGGATTTCGTCAACCGTTTTCCCAGTCGTAATGACGCCATCGAGACCAATGACGTAAGCAGCGAAGTTAGTCCCCGCATCTTCAATCACAATCGTGTATTCGGTCATCGTTTTCTCCTCTCGATGCCCACTTGTTTCATGATGCTAGCGAATGTTCCTGTCGGTACTTCATCAGAAGTGTGACCCGGCACCGTAACGCAACCCTTCTTGACACGGTGATGAAACTGGCGATGGCTTCGGCGCTGTCGAGTGAAGAACGAGCCGTCATCTTCAATCATCCTGATGACGTTTCGCACCTTCACGATTCACAACGGTTGTGGAATTCATCAAATTGCGAGTGAGAACGATCTACTTTTCCGGGTCTTCACTTTCTAGGAAAAAACGATAGACATTTGTAATTCGTCGGCCTCTTCTAGTTGAGACCAAGCACCAATTCCAACGCGTCGTCGATGGCCCACAGTGCGTCACCATGAAGTGTCATGACCCTCTCACCTAGTCGGCTGACATCAAGTGCGCAAAGTTGTTCTACGAGAACCTTTGTTCGACTACCCAGAATCTCGATAATGGGTCGAACCGTAGCTTCACGGGCTGCGGATGATGTCGGGGCAACCAACACCACCGAACGAGGTAATAAGGCATCTGATTGCACAATGACACCAAACCGGCGTCCACGCCGATCGCTGCCCACGCCCTTGGGTAATCGAAGCTCAACGACGTCACCCCTCCGCACGTAGCGACTCCATGAACTCGGCAATTTCCAACATTTCGCGCCGGTCGTTTTCGTCTGCCTCAAGCGCGGCCATCTCTTGACGAAGTGCTTCGCGCCTCCGCACTTGTTGGGCGCTCTTCACCAGAGCAGTTCTTATTGCTTCGGAGCGCGAGAGGCCTGACGCTTCAAGTTGGGCCAGAGCCCTCTGAGCTTCATCGTCGAGTCGAACTGAAACAGCAATCTTCATACGTTGATTGTATCACATTCTGTCATACATTCTCAATCCCTCCGACTCGGAAACGGTTGCGATAGTTGCCGCTTGAGTGACGAACGACCTCTGAGTAAAGGACCTTGAGTTTTAATGAAAAGGGATAGATACGGGTGAGCCGCACGGGCGAACTTCGACGTCGTGATCACCCACGAGTTTGGATCAGCGTTACAACTTCGTCACGTCGGTATCCCTGGGTCCTCGCGTAATCGAGAAGTTCGTCGATGCGCGCCATCACCGCGCCGCGCTGAGGTGTTCCCACGACTCGAACGCCCCGACCACGAGTGAAGTCGAGCAGGCCCTCGTCGCGAAGGATGTGAAGAGCGCGAATGACCGTGTTCTTGTTCACCTCAAGAACCGTCGCCAGGTCTACTGCCGGCGGCAGACGCTCACCCTCAAGCGCTTCGCCTTCGGCGATGGCCCGACGGATCTCCGCGGCCACCTGTTCGTGGAGGGAAACCGGGTCGTTCTTGTTAACTTTCGGCGTTTGCATAGTACTATTCTAAATAGTACCATTGAATCCGTGGTTAGCAGGGAGATAAAGATGACGATGACTCCGATCCGAGGGACGAGCCCTCAGACCCTGCCCGACCCGAGCGAACTCTTGATCAAAGAAGCTCGCCAGCAGATGCTTCGTCGTCGTCTGCGCTTCGTCGTGGCCGTACTCATCGTGCTCGTTGCTGCCGTCGCCGTCTGGCAAGGGAGCGGTGGCACTACGCATCCCGCCTCACCCCCTCGCGTCAATACCTCGGGTCCCCAGCGCGGCCTACCCGGTGGGTCATCGAACCTCGCGGCGCTCGGTGTCCTCGGCGGACAAAGTCTGGCCCAGGTCGTACCTTTCGGTTTGAAGACGGTGTGGGTCTCGACCGCGAACAATGTGAAGTCAACGGGCGGCGGCCAGGGTATCGAGTTGACGACGAACGCGGGGAAGTCGTGGAAGAACGTCACACCACCGGGCCTGGGCGTCGGCGGCGGCACCCACTCGATTCACGGTTTCTTCGCGCTCTCGCCGACGCGCGCGTGGCTCCTCTACGGAGGCATCAAAGGTCCTCAGACTATAGAGACGACGAGCGACGCCGGGCATCACTGGTCGTCGAAGGCCGGAGTACTGTCGCCAACGGGGTGCACGCCGCAATTCGTCACACTCCAAGACGGAACCTGCTCTCAGTTATGGGGTGCGGGGGGATCGATGCCGGTTGGCATCTACCGAACGGCCGACGGCGGTGCAAGTTGGCACAAAATCCTTCAGAGCGGCATTGGAGCGACCTCGACGACACCCGGGTCGATTCCTTTTGGCTGCGACAAGAACATCGACTTCACGAGCACGACTAAAGGCTTTGTGCTCTTCTGGTGCAACGGCGGTACCGGCGCGATCATCTACGGAACTACCAACGGTGGCGTCACCTGGGCTGCTCGAAACGTGACGCAACCAACAATGCCGTTGGGCGGAGGGGGCTTTACGGGGTCGCCCGTGTTCATTGGATTGAAGGGTGCGGTTCCTTACGGTGGGGGCAGTTACTCGGCGGTCTTCGTCACGACCGACGGTGGCCAGTCGTTCCACCCTGTGTACCCTCCCGACAAACCGAGGCAGTGGTCGGTGGACATTATCTCGCCGTCGCAGTGGCGCCTCACTTACGGTAAGGAGATTCTGGCGACGAACAACGGCGGCACTTCCTGGTTCAGCGTCACGAGCAACACGATGCTCACGAACACGCGTTTCGTGAAAGGTGCACCTCCCGGAGGTCTCGTTCGCTTTGTCAGCGCTAACGATGGCTGGCTGACCGTAAATCAGTACAACTCGAACCCTTCGCTCCTGCGTACGAACAACGGTGGCCGTACGTGGCGCACGGTGAGCGTTCCCGGCACCGAGAAACTCTGACGTCACTTTCGAGGCAAGGTTTACGTCGCCCCCTGCGTTGATTCATTTTGTAATGCCGCGGTAGGTTCCTCGTTTGCTAACGGTGTGGCGTTGAATAGTCGCTCGGCCTAAGGTCTCCTCTTATGAACGCAGACGAACTTTCGACGATCACCGCGGACCCGATTCAGGTTCTCGGTATGAGCTTCTACTTCGATCCTCTGACGGGTGAACGGGGCAAGGGACACGGTCTTAATATCTTCGAGTACTACGGACTCGGACGAGGCGGCACGCTCGGCGACGTTGACACGAATGACGTCTACGAGGTCTTTACCTTCTTCGACCAAAAGACGATCGATTTTCTCTGGGGCCGGGCCAAGACCAAGGCCGATCCCGTCGCCATCGCGGCCGACTACGTCGAAGCGGCCTACGCCTTCGCCGATCGAACCTTCGGTGGTGTGGACATCGCGGTGCTGTCGCGCTTCGGCATCGCCGCTCGCAAAGTCGTAGACGCGACGCCGAGCGGTGAGTCGCCGCTCGTTGATGGCTACAAGAAGTTCCCCGCACCGGCCAATCCGGTGCACGCGGCCTACCTGGGCACCATCCTGCTCCGCGAGCTTCGCGGCGGCGTGCACATTCACGCCGTGAAAGAGGCCGGGCTCGACCCGGTCGCCGCGTGCTACCTACAAGACCCGAGCGTCTTTGCGATGCACGGCTACAGCGAGGACCAAGCGCCGAGCGTCACCCCCGAGCTCGAGGCGAAGAAAGTTCGCGCGGAAGAGTTAACGAACGCGATGATGGAGAAGTACTTTGACGTGCTCAGTGACAGCGAACGAGAAGCGCTGGGCGAAGGTACGCGCTTGATGTTCGACGCGCTGGCACACCCGGTTCCTGTTTCTCGGTAGTCGTGTGGCAGAGCGATCCGCACCGGGCACGATTCGCGACCGACTACTCACCGGGCTCATCGCGGGCGCGGTGCTCGAGATTATTTGGACCGTCTATCTCGGTTGGCACCTGCCTCGTCACTACGTCGTGCACCACTGGGACCTCGCGTGGGTGGGGCTCGACGTCGCCGAGATCGTGGCGCTGCTTGGCGCGGCGTGGGCCGCGTGGCGACGACGCGCAGTGCTCATCTTGTTTTCAATCGTGTCGGCGACGTTGTTGCTCGTCGACGCGTGGTTCGACGTCACGACCGCGAACCACGCCAGCTACACCGAGAGTTTCGTCGTTGCCGTCTTCCTTGAAATACCCGCAGCTGCCGCGTTGCTCTGGGTCGCAAAACGCGCGGCGCGGGTCTTGCTCACGACGCAGTTCACTCGCGACCATCTCCAGACAATGCCGTTTCGAAAAGTTCCGCTCACCGCGGAGAGTGACGACGTGTAGTGCACTCCTTCGAGGTCGAGTGAGGTTCAGCAGAAAGCGCTTGACCTTGGACCAACGAAGGACTGGACGTTCGCGATGACCACTTCCGTACACGCTCTAGCCCGTGTACGGTCACCAAGGTGGAGTCGATAAAAGTCTCGAGCGGCGACGTCGAACTCCACGTCAACGTCTCGGGCGAGGGCCCGACAGTTCTTCTTCTCCACGGTTGGCCGGACACGTCGGCGTTGTGGAACGGCGTCGCTAGCGACTTGGTCACGGCGGGGTACCGCGTCGCGGTCCCGGACCTACGCGGTTGCGGCCTCAGTGATAAACCCACTGACGTCACGCGCTACGCGATGCACGAACTGGTGAGCGACGTCGCGTGCATCATCGCCGCGCTCGGCGACGAGAAGGTCACGCTCGTCGGCCACGACTGGGGCGCGAATCTCGCCTGGGTCACGGCAACCTACCGACCTGATCTCGTCGGGCGACTCGTCGTGGTGTCGGTCGGTCACCCGACGTCGTTTCGCTCGGCCGGCCTCGAGCAACAGATCAAGAGTTGGTACACGCTGCTCTTCTTTCACGAAGGGGTGGGCGAGGCGTTCTTGCGCAAGAACGACTACGAAGCGATGCGCCGCTGGACCGGTCATCCTCGCGTCGAGGAGATCATTTTGGAGCTCGAGCGCGACGGGCAGATGACCACCCACCTGCTCTGGTATCGAGCGAACTTGCCGCCCGAATCCTTCGTCGCCGATCCACCGATTCTGCCGCCCGTCGAGGTGCCGGTGCTCGGACTGTGGTCGAGTGGCGACGCGGCACTCAGCGAGCATCAAATGACCAACTCCTCGGCCTACTGCGCTCAAGGCTTCACCTACGTTCGCTTCGAAGGTCCCGGCCACTGGTTGCCCATTGAGGCACCTCACGACGTCAGCGCCGCGATCGTCAAATTTATTTCTGCGAGCGCGTAGGCGTTTAGGCGCCGGCGGCGCGACTGCTAGAACAAGTAGGTGAAAATAGCGCTGTTTAAGGAGTCGCGTTCTGGCGAAACGCGCGTCGCCCTGACCCCGGACGCGGTAAAGACTCTCGTCGGCGACGGTTGGCAGGTCGAGGTCGAACGCGACGCCGGTCGACTCGCGCACTTTAGTGACGAGAGCTACGTGGCGGCCGGGGCCACGATCGTCCAGTCGGCCGCGGGCGACGTCAATCTTCGGGTAAATCCGCCCACGCTCGATGAGGCGTCGCGCGTGGGCGAGGGGACGCTGCACCTCTCGTTCTTATCGCCGCTCTTGGCCCTCGACGTCGTCAAGGTGCTGAACGAGCGAAAGGTCACCGCCCTCTCGTTTGATCTCGTGCCACGAATATCGCGCGCGCAGTACATGGACGCACTTTCGAGCCAGGCCACGGTCTCGGGGTACCGCGCCGCGCTCGCCGGGGCCAGCTACCTGGATCGATTCTTTCCGCTGCTCACGACGGCCGCGGGCACTATTCGCCCGGCGAAGGTGCTCGTCATGGGCGTGGGCGTCGCCGGTCTCCAGTCGATCGCCACCGCGAAGCGCCTGGGCGCCAAAGTGCGCGCCTACGACGTTCGCTCCGCCGCCAAGGAAGAGGCCGAGTCGGCGGGTGCCGTCTTCGTCAAGCTCGGCGTCACCGCCGACGCGGCCGGTGGTTACGCGCGCGAGCTCACGGCGGAAGAGCGCGAACAACAACAAGCGGCTCTGCTCGGTGAGGTCGCGGGTTCGGACGTCGTCATCACGACGGCCGCCGTGCCTGGTCGTAAGGCGCCGATACTCGTCACCACCGCGATGGTGGAAGCCATGGCCGAGGGCTCGCTCATCATCGATATGGCGGCCGACGGCGGCGGCAACTGTGAACTCACGGAGGTCGGCGAGGTCGTCGAGCACCACGGCGTTCGAATCGTCGGTCTCGCCAATCCACCGGCCGAGATGGGCACGCACGCGAGCTTCATGTACGCGAACAACGTTTTGAAACTGCTCGGGCTCTTTGGCGCCAAGGGCGTGTTGAACCCCGACTGGAACGACGAAGTGGTTATCGGCGTCACCGTGACCAGGGGCGGCGAGGTTAACCACGCCGCCACCGCCGAAGCGCTCGGGGTTGCGCACGTGGCCATCTCCCCTGAAGTAAAGGAGAGCCCATGAGCAACGTGTTGCTGCAGTACGCGACCGTCTTGGTGCTGAGCATCTTCGTGGGCATCGAGATCATCTCGAAGGTGCCGTCGATTCTGCACACGCCGTTGATGAGTGGTTCGAACGCGATCCACGGGGTCATCCTCGTGGGCTCGATGCTCGTGCTCGGCGCGGCGAACACGAACCTCGAAGAGGTACTGGGTTTTCTCGCGGTCATCCTCGCGACGCTCAACGTCGTTGGCGGCTTTGTCGTGACCGACCGCATGCTCGAGATGTTCAAAGCGCGCAAACCCAAGGCGCCACCGCTTAAGTCCGAGGACGTTCCGTGAGTCGCGAAACGCTGATTGACCTTATCTATCTCTTTTCAGCAACGACCTTCTTATTGGCGCTGAAGGGCCTCGGCAGTCCCAAGCACGCACGAAAAGGTAACGCCGTCGCGGCCCTTGGCATGTTGGTCGCCGTCGTCGCGACGTTCTTTAAGTTCGTCGATGGTCACGCGCTGCATCACTTGGGTCTCATCGTCCTCGCCATGTTTATTGGCGCGATTATCGCGGTGCCGACGGCGCGATTCGTCCAGATGACCGCGATGCCCCAACTGGTCGCGATCTTTAACGGCGTTGGTGGCGGCGCGGCGGCGTTGGTGTCAATCACCGAGTTCGTGCACATCAAGTCCACGAATCCTGCGACCTACGTCACTTTAGAAGTGTTGCTCGGGGTTTTGATCGGCACCGTGTCCTTCTCGGGGTCCGCGATCGCGTTCGCGAAACTCCAGGAGTTGATGACGGGTCGCCCCGTTACCTATCCGGGTCAACAGATCATCAACGCCGTGGTGGGCGTCGTGGCGTTGGGACTCATCGTCACGATCTTGGTGCAAGGTTCGACGTTCCTGCTCTGGATCTTGTTCATCGTCGCGTTCATCTTGGGCGTCGCGTTCGTGTTACCCATCGGCGGCGCCGACGTACCGGTACTGATCTCCTTGCTCAACGCCTTTACGGGGCTGGCGGTCGCGGCGTCGGGCTTCACGCTCGGATCGAACCTGTTGATCGTCGCGGGGACACTGGTGGGCGCGTCGGGCATCTTGCTCACCCGACTCATGAGCAAAGCCATGGGGCGAAGCCTCTCGAACGTCTTGTTCTCCGCCTTTGGCTCGGTCATCACGGCCAGCGCGGGCGGTGGGGTCGAGGGGCGAACCGTCCGCTCCGGTTCGCCCGAAGACATTGGCGTGTTGCTCGGTTTCGCCAGCAAAGTCGTCATCATTCCCGGGTACGGGTTGGCCGTGGCCCAAGCCCAACACGTGCTGCGCGAACTGGCCGAAGTGCTCGAGAGCAAGGGCGTGGAGGTCTTCTACGCGATCCATCCGGTGGCGGGACGCATGCCCGGTCACATGAACGTGCTGCTCGCCGAAGCGAACGTACCCTACGAAGACTTGCTCGAGATGGACGAAGCGAACTCCGAACTCTCCACGGCCGACGTGGCCCTGGTGGTCGGGGCGAACGACACGGTAAATCCGGCCGCGATGAACGATCCGGCGTCGCCCATCTACGGCATGCCGATCATTCGCGCCGATCTCGCGGAGAACGTCATCTTCTTGAAGCGCTCGATGCGCCCGGGCTTCGCCGGCATCGATAACGAACTGCTCTATAACCCCAAGACGACGTTGGTCTTTGGCGACGCGAAGGACACGTTGACCAAAGTGGTCGCGGTCATGAAGTCTTCGTAATTCGGCCTTCTCTCTACGCCGTGAGTCGGTCGAGTTCGTCGCGATGCTTCGTCGTGAGCTCGGTGGCGGCCACGACGTTGGCGCGAATCTGCTCTGCGTTCGACGCGCCCGCGATGACGCTCGCCACTTCGTGGTGGCTCAAGAGCCACGAAAACGCGAGCGTGAGAATGGGCACGTCGATGCCGTCGGCGTAGGCGAGCAACGTCGAGACGCGCTCTTGGAACTCGTCGCTCAGCCAGTGCACACTGCGATCTTTGGGCATGGCGGCGAGTCTCGTGCCGGCGGGGAGTGGTTCGCCGGGATGAATCTTTCCGGTCAGGAGTCCGTTGGCCAGTGGGTAGAAGGGCAGGAAGCTCACGCCCAACTCGTCACAGGCCGCGAGGACGCCGTCACGCTCGGGACTGCGTTCGAGCAGTGAGTACTGGTTCTGCACCGAGACGAACGAGGGACCGTCACCGGCGGCGAGTTTGGCATCACGCAGTTGGTCGCCGGTGAAGTTCGAACAGCCAATCTCGCGTACTTTTCCCGCGGCTATCAACTCGTGCAGGGCGCCGATCGTCTCGGCGATGGGGACCGTCGCGTCGGGATAGTGCAACTGGTAGAGGTCGATGTAGTCGGTGCCGAGGCGACGCAGTGAGTCGTCACAGGCTTGGCGCACGTAGGCGGGACTCGCGCCGAAGTGCGTGTCGTCAATGGGCATGCCGAACTTAGAGGCAATGACCACGTCTGCGCGCCGTTCGCCGAGCGCGACCCCGAGGAAGACCTCGGAGTTGGTGGCGCCGTAGATATCGGCGGTGTCAAAGAAGTTCACGCCGGCTTCGATTGCTGCGTTCACGACGTTCGTCGCGCTCTGCTGGTCGAGGCGACCGCCGAAGTTGTTACATCCCATACCAACCTCGGAAACTCGAAGTGAACCCACTGAGCGCTGTTTCATAACCGTCCCTTGTCAACCCTGGAGCATAGGCACGGCGCCGCGACGTCAGAGTTCGGGTGAGGCCGCTCAACTACGATGAGAGAAACGGAGGACCTATGAAAGTGAACGTCGATTTTGACCTATGCACGTCCAACGCAGTCTGCATGGGCATCGCGCCAGAGATCTTTGAAGTCCGTGACGACGGCTTTCTCTATGTCCTTAACGAGAACCCCGACCTCGAGTTTGACGAGCGACTTCACTTGGCCGTGTCGAGTTGTCCCAACGGCGCCATCTCGCTCGAGGAGTAGTTCATGAGCGGACCGCGCGTCCGATTCGCACCGTCGCCCACGGGGTTCTTTCACGTCGGCTCGGCGCGCACGGCCCTCTTTAACTGGTTCGTCGCGCGACAAGACCCTGCGGGTGTCTTTATCTTGCGCATTGAAGACACCGACGAGAGTCGCAACCGCGACGAGTGGTTTGGTCTCATTCTCTCGGCCATGGAGTGGATGGGGATAACTCCCGACGAAGGGCCGTTTCACCAGAGTGACAACGCCGCCGCGCACGAAGGCGCCGCGCAGATACTGCGCGCCGCGGGCTATCTCTACTACTGCTCGTGCAGCGCCGCCGACGTCGACGCTCGTAAGGGAGAGAACAAGACGCCGGGCTACGACGGCTACTGCCGTGAGCGCGACGTCGCGCGCAGTGCGACCACGGCGCTGCGATTTAAGATGCCCCGCGAGGGTGTCACGATCGTCCCCGACGTCATTCGTGGCGACGTCGAGTTCGCCAACGCCCTCATCGACGACTTCGTTGTGGTGAAGTCGTCGGGCGCCGTGCTCTACGGGCTCGCGAACGTCACCGACGACCGAAATGACCGAATTACGCACGTCATTCGCGGCGAAGACGGTCTCCCGAACGCGCCCAAGCAGATGATGTTGTGGGAAGCGCTCAACGAAGCGACGCGCGACGTCGTCGCGCTACCGCTCTACGCGCATTTACCGCTGCTCGTCAATGAGCAGCGCAAGAAGCTCTCCAAGCGCAAGGATCCCGTCTCGACCGAGTCCTATCGCGATCAGGGTTATCTGTCCGCGGCCTTCGTGAACTACTTGGCGTTGCTCGGTTGGAGTCCGCCCGGCGACCAAGAGATCGTCTCGTTTTCGACACTGGTCGAACAGTTTCGTTTGGAGGACGTCTCGCACTCGCCGGCTTTCTTTGACGTCAAGAAGATGACCCACATCAACGGGGAGTACCTGCGAGCACTCAGTGTTGAGGAGTTCATTCTCCAGAGCGCGCCGTGGGTGCGACCGTGGTCGAGCGAGTGGCGACCAAGCGACCGAGAAGCTCCCTGGAGCGAGGACCTCTTCGACGCCGCGCTCTATGAGAAAGTTGCACCGTTAGTGCAAGAGCGCGTCGCGACACTCGGTGAGATTCCGGCGATGGTCGAGTTCTTCTTTCTCGAGCAACCACGAATCGATGAGGCGAGTTTTGCCATAGTCGTCACGAACGACCCTCTGGGTCGCTCACTACTCGAAAGCGCCATCGATCGCTTCGAAGCGCTGGACGCCTGGAACGCCGCGAACCTGCACGCGGCGACCGTCGACGTGGGCGAAACGCTGGGCTTGGTACTTCGAAGGGCCCAGGCACCGATCCGCTGCGCCGTGACGGGTTCGCTCGTCGGCCCACCGCTCTTTGAATCGCTGGAGTTTCTTGGTAGAGAGAAGACGCTGGCGCGACTTCGCGCCGCGCTCACCAGGTCGACGTGATCTTCGGACCCATAAAACTGATCCTGCGCATTTTTAGCTTGCTGTTCACGGTCGTCATCCTCTACTTCGCCGTCACGTTCGTGCAGATTTGGATGCGCGGACACGATCACACGACCGTCCACGCCCAAGCGATTTTGGTCTACGGCACGACGGAAGATAACGGCACGCCGTCACCCAAGTTGACCGCTCGACTTACTCAGGCCCTCGCGCTCTACAACGCGCACCGCGCCCCGTGGGTGGCCGTGACCGGGGGGAATCGGCCCGGCGACGTCTACACCGAGGCGGGCGTGTCGGCGACGTACTTAGAACATCACGGCGTACCCGCGTCGCGGATCTTGAAAGGTGCGGGAACCGACACGTGGCAAAACGTCAAGACCGTGTTGCCGCTTTTGAAAAAGCACCACATCAAGACGGTCATCACCGTGACCGATCCCTTTCACGAGTACCGCGCAATGGCCATCGCGTCATCGCAAGGACTAACGCCCTATCCCTCACCGGTGCGAAACTCGCCAACGGTCAAGCATCAGTTGTGGCGCTTCTACCTCAAAGAGACGCTCGAAGTGGGTGTTGGCCGCGTCGTTGGCTACGCGCGACTCAGTTCGTGGACGACCACGGCCACCAACGTCAAACACCTTTCTGGCAACTAAGAACTCGGCTCGGGTAAGATTGCCCAGCCCTTCGGGGGTGGTGTAATTGGCAACACAACTGGTTCTGGTCCAGTTATTCAGGGTTCGAGTCCTTGCCCCCGAGCGAATGAGTCACCAGTGCTGTTGACGCTTTCATGGTCCCATCGTCCAGTGGCCTAGGACATCACCCTCTCAAGGTGGAGACACGGGTTCGAATCCCGTTGGGACTGCCGTTGGGACTGCTTCGTGACCTGAACCCCGTTGACCGGCCGGTGCTTATGTCAATTGGGCCAGACAGATAGTTACGCCTACCCTCAACGATGTGTCGTCATGCACAGGGTCAGCGCTGCCGGCTGCGCCAGGTGTATGGTCCTGGTGAATGTGAATTTGGCACCGCCTCACGAGTTTCATGGACGCGTCGATGTCTCGGCTCAGCGGGACGGTGAAGAGTTGTTCGAAGTGGGTTGGTGTTCCGTGCAGAAGGGATTTCGTGAGTCCTCGAACGAACGACGATCGGCGTCGGCGCGCGTCATTCTCACTTCTATCGTTCCGGGTTGCGGCGCTCGCGGGCCTTATTCTCACGAGCTCTCTCGTCGCCGTGGGGACCTTTAGTTCACCGGCCGGCGCGAGCACGAGTGCGGTTGAGGCGCCGCTCCCCATCAACGCATTGAATAACGAGATTCACAACGAGAATCCAACCGCGATTGTGACGGGCGTCTCGTGCCCGACGATCAGCTGGTGCGTCGCGGTCGGTAACTACGTCACGTCGACCGCCGCGAATGGCGTTACCGACAACGGCACGGCGGGCAACGAAGCGCCGTTCATCGATACCTATTCGAGCGGTACGTGGACGGCCAGCGAGCCCGTCCTGCCGACCAACGCCAATACTGATCCCGCTTATTTCTTCGGCGGTCTCTCGGGCGTCTCGTGCTGGGCGATTGGCGCCTGCGTCGCAGTGGGCACCTACTCGCTGACTGAGGGCGTCGGGACCAGCGCGTGGGCCGACACGCTTTCGAGTGGTACATGGAACGCGGCGGAGATACCCGCCCTGCCGGGGTCCACGGTGGATACTTTCAATGCCGATGGGAATGGCTCTCCGCTGCTCTTTGGGGTCGACTGTCCGACGGCCGGTTCGTGTATGGCCGTTGGCGAGGTGAGAGTCCCGCACAGCGGCGGCAACGCGTACGAAGGACTCGCCGAGACTCTCGCCAGCACTACGTGGACTGGCGCTGTAGTTGTCGAACCTTTGAATGCTGACCTCACCGTCAGCGCGGGATTGAAGGGCGTTTCTTGTGCGTCGAGCGTCATGACGTGCACGGCCGTCGGACAGTACGCCCACACCAGCGGCGGCGGTGTCTATGAGGGCGACTACGGATGGATCGCGTCGCTCGCGAGCGGCGCGTGGAGTGCGACGGAAGCGCCGATGCCCGCCAACGCGAACACTGCATTCGACAATCAAATCGCGTTTCTGAATTCCGTGTCCTGCCCGTCGTCGGGAGGGTGCGTGGCTGTAGGCACGTACGTCGGCCCCAACAGCAGTGAGCACATCGGCATGATCGATACGCTGCCCCCGAGTTCGAGCACGTGGTCGTCAACCGCGGCGGCCTTCCCGTCGGATTTCTCGACGCTCAACGCGTCGGGCGACGGCTACCTCGAGGGCGTGAGCTGCACCTCGGTCTCGACGACCGCAACGTGCGTCGCCGACGGGTGGTATGTGCAGCGAGAGGCCGGCACGAGTGGGGACTACCCGACAATCGGTCTCACCAACACGATTATCGAGACGGCCGGGACGTGGGGTGCCCCGACGGCCGGAACGTTGCCGGCTCCGTCAAACGCCGGCACCGTGAGTAGCGCTGGTGTCACGTACTCTTACCCGGCCGAGGATCTCTACGCCATTGCCTGTGTGGGCGCGAGCGAGTGTGTGGCGGGCGGAAGGTACGACGACACCAACATCACGAGTGCGAGCGGCGCCTGCCCTCAAGGATGCCAAAACGGCGTCCTCATTTCCATGTCGCCCAGCCCAACGACGACCACGCCATCGGTGTCGACGTCACCGGTCAGCTTTGGCGACACGGTCACCTACAGCGCAATCGTCACCGCGGCGTCCGGCACGCCCACTGGAACCGTCTTCTTTAGCGACGGCGCCACGATGTTGTGTACGACGCCAGATCTGGCCGTCGTCGGTGGCCTCGACGAAGCGTCGTGTAGCGCAACGAATGCCCCCGTTGGCGTCGGTGACCCGATCACGGCGACGTACTCGGGCGACAGTAACTATTCGACGTCGTCGGGTGCGACGACGCTGAGCGTCGGACTCGCCGCCCAGAGCGCCGCCTTTTACACCAACGTCGATCTCGGAACTTCCCTTACCAGCGACACGGTGTCCTACAGCTTGGGCACCTACTGGCTGTACGCCAAGGGGAGCGCGAACGGCCCGATCACCTTCGCTAGTTCCACGCCGGGGGTGTGCACCGTGGACTCGACCAGTGGTCTGGTTACCCTCGTCACTGGCGGTACCTGTGACCTCACGGCCGATGCCGGCAGTATTGGCAACTACGCCGACAGCGGCCCCGCGCCCTTTACCCTGACCATCTCCGGCCCCGCCGTCAACACGCTCGCGCCCGCGATCACCGGCACCACCGCGGTGGGCGACACGTTGGCTACCGCGTCGGGCAACTGGTCGAGTGATACCGCCAGCTTCACCTACCAGTGGTACAGCTGCACCGACAGTCCGGTGGCGAACCCGTCGGCTGACGGCACCTGCACCACGGTGGGCACCGGCGTGGACACCTACACGCTGGTCGCGGGTGACAGCGGGAACTACGTCGGCGTGGACGTCACCGACGTAGGCACCGACACCACGACCACGACCATGTACTCGAACGTCGTGGGGCCCGTCACCGGTGCGAGTCCGAGCGTCACCTTCACCAACGGCTCGACTGGCGCCAGCGCCACCGACACCATGGTCTACAACGCCGCCTACAGCGCCAACGCCACGGACACCGGCGGGGGCGTCATCACCTACACTGCCGTCGGCTGCATCGTCGACGCGAACTCCGGCGCGGTGAGTGCCACGAGCGCGGGCACGCTGTGCGTGGTTACCGCTCACGACCCGGCCAACGGCAACTACGCCGCGGGCACCGCGACGCTCACCATCACCGTCACGCAGGCCACGCCCAGCGCGCCGAGCATCAGCAACCCCCCCGCGAACGGTCAACGGGTCGGTGGCGGCTTCACGGCCACCGTCACCACGACCGGCGACGGCGTCACGTCGGTCACCTCGAACAACACCTCGGTCTGCACCGCGAGCGGCCTGGCGGTGATCTACCTCGGCGTGGGTACCTGTTCGCTGAGCGCGCACGTGGCCACCGGCACCAACTACACCAGTGCCCACGGCACCGCCCAGACCTTTAGCGTGAGCGCCGCTATTACTTGGTCATCGCCAGCGAGCATCGACGTCAATAGTCTCACCGCCGTGTCGTGCGTGAGTAGAACCTTCTGCATGGCCGTGGACCTATTCGGCGGCGCCCTGCGCTACAACGGGACGACCTGGTCGGCGCGAGCGAGCATCGACGGCATCAACACCCTCTCCTCCGTGTCGTGCGTGAGCAGCACCTTCTGCATGGCCGTGGACGCCAGGGGCAATGCGTTGCGCTACGACGGGACGACCTGGTCATCGCCAGCGCTCATCGACGACATCGCCGCCCTCTCCTCCGTGTCGTGCGTGAGCAGCACCTTCTGTGTGGCCGTGGACGACGTCGGTTACGAGCTGAGTTACGACGGGGTGTCGTGGTCAGCGCCAACGAACATCGACTTCAACGGTCTCACCTCCGTGTCGTGCGTGAGTAGCACGTTCTGCATGGCCGTGGACGACGCCGGTTACGCGCTGATCGGCGACGCGTCGGCGTGGTCATTCCCAGGGTCCGTCGCCCCCCCTCTCGGCACCCACCACCCTCTCTACTCCGTGTCGTGCGCGAGCAACACCTTCTGCGTGGCCGTGGACGACGCCGGCAACGCGGGGAGTTACAGCGGGTTGGGGTGGACCGCGCCAGCGCCCATCGGCCTCGCCTACCCGCTCTCCTCCGTGTCGTGCGTGAGCAGCACCTTCTGCATGGCCATGGCCAGATTTGGCGACGCGCCGAGCTACGACGGAACGACGTGGTCATCGCCAACGAGCATCGACGGCACCACAGATCTCATCGCCGTGTCGTGCGTGAGCAGCACCTTCTGCGTGGCCGTGGACGACGCCGGCAACGCGTTGAGCTACAGCGGGACGACCGCAACCCAGCTCGTGATCACCGGCAACACCTGCGGCTCGCTTCTCGCCACGAGCGCCAGCTGCACGTTGATCGCCACTCTCGAAGACGCCAGCGGCAGCCCCGTGGTTGACGGCTCGGCCGTCACCTTCGCCCAGGGCGGCACCGACACCGGCGCGGTCACCGGCCTCTCCAGCGTGACTAACAACGGAGACGGCACTTACACCGTCACCGTCACCGGCAGCACCGTCGGCACGGTCTCGATCTCCGCTGCTGACTCGACCGACAGCATTGCGGCCTCGAACAACACGGCCACCTTCACGTTCTCGCTCGCCACCCAGGCCACGCTCAGAGTCTCGAACGCAACGACCGGCACCGCCGGCACGGGAATCACGCTCACGACAACGGGCGGGTCGGGCACGGGAGCGGTTACTTACTCGGTCACCGGCACGGGATGTGCCGTCTCGGGTTCGAGCCTCTCGGCGAGTGGTGCCGACAGATGTGTTGTGACGGCCGCCAAGGCCGCCAGTGGTATCTACGGCGCCGCGACCTCGGTAACGAAGACCTTCACGTTCTCACTCGTCGCCCAGCCCACGCTCAGCGTCTCCAACGCGACATTGAGCGGCAGCGCCGGCGCGGCGATCAGGCTCACCACCTCGGGCGGGTCGGAATTGGGAGTTGTTAGTTTCCGGGCGAGTGGCACGGGATGTTCTGTCTCTGGCTACTACCTCTCGGCACGTGGTGCCGACACCTGTACCGTGACTGCTCACGAAACCGCGAGTGGCATCTACGCCGCCGCGAGTTCGCTGGCGGTGACCTTCACGTTCTCCGTCGCCGCACAGAACACGCTCAGCATCTCCAACGCGACGACGACCGGCACCGCCGGCACGGCAATCACGCTCACGACGACGGGCGGCTCGGGCACGGGAGCCGTTACTTACTCGGTCACCGGCACGGGATGTTCGGTCTTGGGTTCGAGCCTTTCGGCGAGCGGTGTTGACTCTTGTGTCGTCACGGCCACGAGGGCCGCGAGTGGCATCTACGCAGCGGCGAGTTCGACGGCGACGACCTTCACGTTCTCGCTCGCCGCGCAGGCCACGCTCAGAGTCTCGAACGTGACGACGAGTGGCAGCGCTGGCACGGCAATCACGCTCACCAACTCGGGCGGGTCGGGCACGGGAGCGGTTACGTTCTCGGTCACCGGCACGGGATGTTCGGTCTCGGGTTCGAGCCTCTCGGCGAGCGGGGCCGACTCTTGTGTCGTGACCGCTCACGAAGCCGCGAGTGGCATCTACAGTGCCGCGACCTCGGCGACGAAGACCTTCACGTTCTCACTCGCCGCGCAGACGACGCTCAGCATCTCCAACGCGACGACGACCGGCACCGCGGGCACGGGAATCACGCTCACGACAACGGGCGGTTCGGGCACGGGGGCGCTGAGCTTCCGGGCGAGCGGCACGGGATGTGCTGTCTCTGGTTCGTACCTCTCGGCAAGTGGTGCCGAAACTTGTACCGTGACCGCCCACGAAACCGCGAGTGGCATCTACAGCTCGGCGAGATCGCTCGCGGTGACCTTCACGTTCTCGCTCGGCGCGCAGGCCCCGCTCAGCATCTCCAATGTCACGACGACCGGCACCGTCGGCACGGGAATCACGCTCACGACTTCGGGCGGTTCAGGTACGGGAGCGGTTACGTTCTCGGTCGCCGGCACGAGATGTGCTGTCTCGGGTTCGAGCCTCTCGGCGAGTAGTGCCGGCACCTGTGTCGTGACCGCCGCCAAGGCCGCAAGAAGTATCTACTCCGCCGCGAGCTCGCTGCCGATAACCTTCACGTTCTTGTAGGCCCCGCTCAGACTCTCGAACGTGCCGACGACCGGCCGGGCCAGCACGGCGACTATGCCGACTACCTTGGGCGAATTCGCTTCGAGCGGTCACGTTCAGCCCCCTGGATCGTTCAGCTTTTCGAAGCTGAATCACCAAGTGTTGCGTTCACCGTTTGAAACCTCCCTCTCTTAAAACCGAGTACTTCATCCCGAGGGGAGCCAGTCCAAATGTGGTGTACCGTGGACAAGTCTGGGCTACGTGGCTGACTCCTGGTTCGGAGTCGGGCAGGGGGATTGTCATATGACCGGTTTCATACGGCGACCTTTTTGGGTCGCGTTGTTGGGGTGCGTGATTGGACTCGCACCCTTGGCCAACGTCGCCCTGTCGTCGGCGGCGAGCGCGACGACGGTGCCAACTGTGGCGACCTATGCCGAGAGTCCGGGGGCGCCACCGAACTTCATCTTTCCGTACGATTCTTGTCAGTTCTTTTCTACGGGTAACGTCAGTCAATTTCAGTATTTAATGTATCGCCCCTTGTACTCGTTTGGCAATGGAGATCAGCCCTCGCTGAATCCAGCGCTCTCACTAGCGACTACACCGACCTTCGCCAATAACAACACGACCGTGACCTTGAATCTCAAGAACTATCAGTGGTCCAATGGAGAAACCGTCACCGCCCAAGACGTCGTGTTTTGGATGAATCTGATGAAAGTCGAGCCGACAAATTACTGTGGCTACGCAACGGGCGGCATACCAGACGACGTCGCGTCGATCACAACACCTAACTCGTCGACGGTCGTGTTCCAGTTGAAGGGCTCGGTAAATCCTCAGTGGTTTATCTACAACGAACTCTCCCAGATCACCCCTCTGCCGATGGCGTGGGACGTGACGACTTCGGGCGAAGCGCCGGGCACAGAACTGTGCGCCAACAGCGATTGGAACTCGGTTGTCACTCAGCCGAGCCTGAACGCCGCGGCAAACAACTGCGTGGCAGTGTGGACTTACCTCGAAGCCCAGTCGAATCAAGTGACCTCGACCTACCCGACGAATCCACTGTGGCAAGTCGTCGATGGTCCTTGGCACCTAACGGCTATGGACGACGTGGGTAACGTCACCTTTGAGCCCAATCCTTCCTACTCGGGCCCCGTGAAGCCGACACTCTCGCAGTTTAAGGAAGTGCCATACGCGTCCAACGCCGACGAGTTCCGCGCTCTCTTGGCCGGTAGCGTGACCGTTGGCTATTTGCCCCCGGAGGACGTCGCGCTTCCGGCGGTGAGCGCAACCCAAGCAGGTCCCAACCCCACGGCTCTCGCGAGCAACTACAACATCTACTCCGTCGGCCAATGGGGCATTAACTACGCTCCCTACAATTTCAAATCGTCGGGCGACAACGGTTACGACAGCGCGATCTTCAAACAACTCTATTTTCGACAAGCGATGCAGATGTTGGTGGACCAGACCACGTACATTGCTGAGGTCTATAAGGGCTACGCGACGCCGGCCTACGGTCCTATTCCGCCAGGATCCAATAATCCCTTCACGGGTTCGTTCGAACAGGCGAACCCTTACCCCTACAACCCGGTCCTGGCCGAGAGTCTCTTGGCGCAAAATGGCTGGACCGTTAATCTCAACGGGACTGACGTCTGTAACGACGCCTCAAAGTGTGGCGTTCCCGTCGGGACACCCCTTTCCTTTACGTTCGATTACCCAACAGGCAATCCCTCCTACGCGCAGGTCGTTCAGGCGGAGATTGACTCGTGGAAAGCGGCGGGAATCAACGTTACAGGAAGCGCCGGGAACTTTAACCAAACGATAAACGGTTTCTTCTGCGGAGCATCGACGTGTCCGGCGGAGCTTGGGACGTGGGGTGGCGGGTGGCTGTACGCCCCCGACGTCTATCCCAGCGGCGAGTCACTGTTTTCATCAACTGGGGGTTTCAATCCTGGCTCCTATTCGAACCCATCGGTTGACGCGCTAATCAACTCGACGACCTCGACGGGCGCCAACCTTGACGCTTACGCGAATGCCGTAGCCACCCAGCTGCCGGTCGTGTGGCAACCAATGCCTTCGAACATTGTGGAGGTGCAGAACACGCTGCAAGGCGCGGCCCCGATCAATCCCTTGGGTTATATCACTCCCGAGAATTGGAGCTTCGCAAGCTCGCCCGTTCCGACTGCGTTGATTTCTGGAACGGTCACGAGCGCCTCGTCGAGTGGCGCACTGTCGGGCATCTGTGCGACCGCGTACTCGACCAGTGCCGGGGGCACGATGGCGTGGCCGGGCGCGACAACCGCGGCTGACGGAACCTATTCGATAACTGGTCTCCCTCTGGGTACCTACAACGTCGAGTTCACGACCGGCTGTGGGTCCACTAGTAATTACGTGTCCCAGTGGAACGGCGCCCAGGCGACTATGGCTTCATCGACGCCGGTAACTGTCACCTCTGCCGGCGCGTCGAGCGTGAACGCCACCATGGGCTCGAGCGGCGAGATCGCGGGTTCCGTCACCTCCGGCGCGACGCCGGTGGCGCAGGTCTGTGTCAATGCGTACGCGCTTAACAGCACAACACCGGTTGGTGCGATGGGTCTGACTGACGCGCTCGGCAACTACGTCATCGCGGCACTGCCGCCGGGTTCTTACACCGTCAACGTCGACGCGACGTGCGGGGGCACGGTGACTTCGACCTACGTCTCACAGTTCATCAACTCGGTCGGCGTCACGGCGGGAGCGACCACCACCGAGAACGTCGCACTGGCCCTCGGGGGCACGCTCAGCGGCACCGTCACCAACGTCTCGGGCACGGGACTCCCCAATGTCTGCGTGCAGGCGAATCCTGTGGGTGGTGGCTCTTTCGGTAGTACGCAAACTGCGTCGGATGGCACCTACACGTTGACCGTCGCTCCGGACAGTTACACCGTTCAGTTCAACAACTGCGGCAGTGGAAGCTACGTATCGCAGTACTACAATGGCACGACCGCAGGCGCCCCTTCGTCCTCGAGCGCCACCTCGGTCACGGTCACCGTGGGCTCGTCGGCAACCGGCATCAGCGCCCAGATGGCCGCCGGCACGACCATCTCGGGGACCGTCACCGGTTCCAGCGGCGCGGGACTCTCTAACGTATGTGTACAAGCACTACACCCGGGTGGTGGCGCTTATGGAAATACGACGACTGCGTCGGACGGCACCTACACGGTGACAAACCTCGCTCCGGGTAGTTACACCGTTCAGTTCACCAACTGCGCCAGCGGTAACTACGCGTCGCAGTACTACAACGGCACGACCGCAGGCGCGCCTTCGACGGCGAGCGCCACTACGCTCACGGTGACCGTCAGCTCTCCGGCAACCGCCATCAACGCCGTCATGACCGCCAACAGCACGAGCATCTCCGGGATTGTCACCGACTCCAGCGGCGCGGGGCTCTCTAATATCTGCGTACAAGCGAATCCAGTGGGTGGCGAAACTGAAGGAAATGCGAGATCTGCGTCGGACGGCACCTACACGGTGACGGGCCTCGCTCCGGGTAGTTATAACGTATTCTTCTCCAACTGTGGCAGCGGCAACTACGGCGCGCAGTGGTACAACGGCACGATCGCAGGCGCCTCTTCGCTATCGAGCGCCGCCACGTTCACGGTCACCGTTGGTTCTCGGGCAACTGGCATCAACGCCCAGATGACCGTTGGCACGACCATCGCTGGGACCGTCACCGATTCCAGTGGTGCGCGACTCTCCTACGGCTGCGTAGATGTGTTTCTTGCGAGTGGTGGCTACGTCGGAGAAGAGAAGACTGCGTCGAATGGCACCTACTCTATGAACGTCGCTCCTGGTAGTTACACCGTTGAGTTCTACAGCTGCGGCAGCGGAAACTACGTATCGCAGTACTACAACGACACGACCGCCGGCGCCTCTTCCTACTCGAGCGCTACCTCGTTCACGGTCACCCTTGATTCTCCGGCCCTCAGCATCAACGCCCAAATGGCCGCCGGCGCGGCCATCTCTGGGACCGTCACCGATGCCAGCGGCACGCCACTCTCTAACGTCTGCGTAAATGCGAACCCCGTGAGTGGCAGCTCTGATGGAAATACGACAACTGCGTCGGACGGCACCTACACGGTGACTGGCCTCGCACCTGGCAGTTACACCGTTCAGTTCTTCAACTGCGGCAGCGGCAACTACGCGTCGCAGTTCTACAACGGCACGACTACAGGTACTGCATCGTTCTCCAGCGCCACTTCGGTCCCGGTTACCGTTAGCTCTCCGGCAATTGGCATCAACGCCGAGATGACCGCCGGCGCGACTATC